>Ga0307509_10000041_pt1 | contig 182302 bp, 156 predicted proteins | sample 10_EM_MG_FD_202245 | JGI IMG/M metagenome (GOLD analysis project Ga0307509, IMG submission 202245) | Populus trichocarpa ectomycorrhiza microbial communities from riparian zone in the Pacific Northwest, United States - 10_EM | ecosystem: Host-associated > Plants > Roots > Unclassified... | reverse complement strand
CGCCTCGGGTCCAAGGTTCAGCTGGTCGGCGACGACCTGTTCGTCACCAACACCAAGATCCTGCAGCAAGGCATCGAGAAGCGCGTCGCGAACTCCATCCTGATCAAGATCAACCAGATCGGCACGCTGACCGAGACCTTCGCCGCGATCGAGATGGCCAAGCGCGCCGGCTGGACTGCCGTGATCAGCCATCGCTCGGGCGAGACCGAAGACTCGACCATCGCCGACATCGCGGTCGGCACCAACGCCGGCCAGATCAAGACCGGCTCGCTGAGCCGCAGCGACCGCATGGCCAAGTACAACCAGCTGCTGCGCATCGAGGAAGACCTCGGCGACGTCGCCAGCTACCCGGGACGCGCCGCGTTCTACAACTTGCGCTGAAGTCCAGCGCCCTTTCAGCGCCGATGCGCTACCTGTCTGCCGCCCTCATCGCGCTGATCGCGTTGGTGCATGCCGAGCTCTGGTTCGGCAAGGGCGGCGTGCCGCGCATGATGGAGCTGCAAGGCAAGTTGCAGACGCAGCTCGCCGAGAACTCGGCCGCCAAGGCGCGCAACACCCAGCTCGACGCCGAGGTGCGCGACCTGAAGGAAGGCCTGGAGATGGTCGAGGAGAAGGCGCGCTACGAGCTCGGCATGGTCAAGCCCGACGAGATCCTCGTCCAGGTGACCACTGCCAAGCGCTGACGCCCACACCGGTGGACGCGCTGCTGCAGGCATTGCAGCCCTTTTTCAGCCCCGCGTTCACGCTGTGGGGCACGGCCGTGAGCCTGCTCGAGGTCGTCGCCTTCGTGCTGGCGATCGTGATGGTCGTGCTCAACATGCGCGTCAACGCGCTCGCTTGGCCGCTCGCCATCATCAGCTCGCTGCTGTACTTCGCGCTGTTCTGGAACAGCCGGCTGTACGGCGACGCGAGCCTCCAGGTCTTCTTCGCGCTGGTCGCGCTGTGGGGTTGGTGGCAATGGCTGCGCGGCCGCGCGGCCGATGGCGCGACGTTGCAGGTGCGGGCCTTGCCGGTGCGCGGGCGCTGGGCGTTGCTGCTGGCACTCGCCCTGGCGTGGCCAGCGACCGGTCTGTTTCTGAAGACCTTCACCGACACCGACGTGCCCTGGTGGGACGCCTTCCCGACCGCGGCCAGCGTGATCGGCCAATGGCTGCTGGGCCGCAAGTACGTCGAGAACTGGCCGGCCTGGGTCGTCGTCAACGTCGTCAGCGTCGGGCTGTTCGCGTACAAGGGCCTGTGGTTGACGACCTTGCTCTACAGCCTGTTCGTCGCGATGTCGTTCATGGGCTGGCGCGCGTGGGCGCGGCTGGCCAGGGCATGAGCAGGGTCATCGCGCTGCTGGGCGCCGAGAGCACCGGCAAGACGACGCTGGCACATGGTCTGGTGCAGCAGTTGGCGGTCGGCGGCCGCCGCGTCGCGCTGGTGTCCGAATACCTGCGCGAGTTCTGCGACCGGCACGGCCGCACGCCGCACCAGGACGAACAACGCCACATCGCCGACGAACAGACGCACCGCATCGCCGCGGCCGCGCGCACCCACGACCTGGTGATCGCCGACACCACCGCGCTGATGATCGCGGTCTACAGCGACACGGTGTTCGGCGATACCGGCCTGTACGCAAGCGCCGAGACCGCCCACCGCAACGGTGTCGAGCTGACGCTGCTGACGGCGCTGGACCTGCCGTGGCAGGCCGACGGCCTGCAGCGCGACGGCCCGCATGTGCGCGAACCGGTGGACGCGCGCGTGCGCGCCGCGCTGGCGCGGGCGCAGATCGATCATTCGGTGGTGTTCGGCCAGGGCGAGGCGCGCCTGCAGGCGGCGCTCGCCAGCGTGCAGCGCGCCCTCGCGCCGCCTCCCGTCGACGTGGACGCTGCGACGGGCCCCGCGCGCTGGCATTGGCATTGCGAGCGCTGCGGCGACGCGAACTGCGAACGCCACGCGCGATTGCCGAATCTCGGGCATCGCAGCGAGAATGGCCCTCGCTGACCCCAGCGACCCACCAGGAGGCGACCCCGATGTCCAAGGGCTGTTCGAAGTGCGGGACCCAGAACGCCGATGCCGCGAAGTTCTGTCGCGGCTGCGGCGCCGGGCTCGGCACCGAACCCCCGTCGGAACCGGCGCTGGCCCGCACCGGCACCGGCCCGGTCTGCCGCGTGTGCGGCCACGTGAACCGCAGCGCGACCCGCTTCTGCTCCAAGTGCGGCACCGACCAGACCCTGGTGATCGACCCGGACCCGGCCACCGAACCGGTCGACTACTCCATCCTCGCGTCCCTGCCGCCGCGGGCACCGGCGCCTGCACCCACGGAGGCCACCGCGCACCCGGCCGCCGCCATCTTCGGCACCGAGCCCTCGCCCAAGCCCTTGGGCTTGTGGGCCGGCCTGGGCGTGCTCGTCGTCGCGTTGGCGGTCGGTGGGGCCTGGTGGGCCAAAACGCCGCACGGTTCGGTGACGGGGCCCGAACCCGCCGCATCGGTGGCCGCGGTGGCACCCGCACTGGCGCCGGCCTCGGTTCCCGCCGCGGCAGTGCCCGCCTCGGTGCCGGCGGTCGAGCCGGCGCCCGTGACAGCACCTGAACCGGCGACCAGCACAGCGACAACCGAACCCGCCCCGACCATCGCACCGAAGGTCGAACCCACAGAGCCCTCCGCCGCAGACGCCGACAAGGCGGCCCGCGACGCCGCCAAAGCCAAGGCCTTGCGCGAACGGCGCGCACTCGCAGCGTCGCAAGCCGCCGCGGCCCGCGCGGCTGAACAGGAGGCGGCACGCCGGCGCGCCGACGAGGTCCGCGCCGCAGCGGCTGCCGCCGTGCCCGCCCCGGTGCCGCCACCCGTGGTCGCAGCGCCTGCCCCCGTGGTGCAAGCGCGCAGCGCCCAGGAGACTTGCGCCGGTGGCAACCTGATCACGCGCAGCCTGTGCGAATCGCGCGAATGCAGCCGGCGCGAACACGCCGACGAACCGCTGTGCCAACGCCTGCGCGCGGCCGAAGAACGCCGCCGACAACAAGACTGACCGGGGGACACCGCCATGAGTTCATCCAAGCCCGTCGGAGGCCTGTCGCCCGACGCCGTTTCCAGCCTCTTTCAGGCGATCACCGGGCTGCGCAACCGGCGCGCGCTGAGCGCGATGGTGGGCTGCCTGTGCGCCGGCGTGGTGGTGTTCGGGGTGTGCTCTTTCCTGGCCATGCGCCTGGGCTTCTTCATGGCGTTTCTCGGCGGCCTGGCGCTGTTCGTCGCGGGTGCTGCCGGCATCAACGCGGCCGGCGTGCTGCTGATGGACCAGGCCAAAGGCGCCCCGTCGCGCGGCGCGATGGACGCGGTCGTCGACGGGCTGATGTGCATCCCGAAATTCATCCTGCTCGGGCTGGCGCTGCTGGCGGTCGCGCTGGGCGTGTGGATCGCGATCGCGCTGCTCTACGTCGTCTGCAAGATCCCGGTGCTCGGCCCCATCCTGTTCGTCGTCGTGTTCCCGGTTTCGGTCGTGGTCTCGGGGCTGACGGTGGGCGGCTTGTTCGTTTGCCTGTTTCTGGCACTGCCGGCGATCTGGGAAGGTGCGACCGTCACCCGCGCGATCGCGCAGGTGCTGGCGATCGCGCGCAACCGGCTGGTCGAATCGCTGGTGCTGCTGGCCGTGGTGGGCGTGCTGTCGGCCGTGGTCGGCTTCATCGTGTTCGGCGTGCTGTTCGCCGGGCTGATGCCCAGCATCGGCCTGTCGGCCTCCATCCTCGGCGGCAGCGGCCTCGGGCAGATGGTGGGCATGATGCGCGGCGGCGCCGAGTTCGGCGACGTGGGCAGCGCGGGCTACGCGATCGCCGCCGGCATCGGCGCCGGCCTGCTGTGGGCACTGGCGGGTTCGCTGGTGTCGCTGGTCAACCTGCTGGGCCTGAACCTGGTCTACCTGCGCGTCACCGAAGGGCTGGATGCCAGTGCGGCCGAGGCCGCGCTGAAGTCGCGCCTGGATGACGCGAAACGCCAGGCGGCCGACCTCGGGCAAAAGGCCAGGGATGCCGCCGACCGCGCCCGCGAGCAGGCGCGCCAGTCGGCCGCTGCGGCGCAGACGAGCGCTGCCGCCGCGGCTGCGACGGCCACTGCGACCGCGAAGCCCGCAAGCCCCCCGCCGCCCGCCGCACCCGTGCCGCCACGTGCCGCGCCGCGCGAGGCCCCGGGCGACACGACCATGCCGTCGATGAAGAAGATGCTGAGCTGCCCGCAGTGCCTGTCGGCGATCGCCGCCGAGGACGTGTTCTGCGGCGTCTGCGGCTACAAGCTGAAGTAGCCCACGGGCCTCAGTGCGTGGCCGCCGACCCCGGCGGCTGGTTGCCGACCGGCGTGAAGAGCTCGCCGACATCCACCGGGTCGAAGTGGTATTTCACGCCGCAGAAGTCGCAGCCGATCTCGACCCGGCCCTGCTCATTGATGATGCCGTCGACCTCGTCGCGGCCCAGGCTCTTCAGCATGCTGCCGACGCGTTCGCGCGAGCACGAGCACGCGAAGCGCGGGCCGGCCTCGCCGTGCATGGGCGTGAAGCGGCGCAGCGGCTCCTCCCAGAACAGGCGGCGCAGCACCGCGTCGGCGTCGAGCGTGAGCAGTTCTTCGCGCGTCAGCGTGCCGGCCAGCAGCGCGATGCGGTTGTAGGCTTCGTCGATGCCGATCAGGTCTTCGTTGCGCACCCCGCCCTCGAGGTTGCCGGTGCCCTGCACCGGCAGGCGCTGGATCAGCAGGCCTGCGGCGACCTCGTCGTTGGCCGCGAGGATCAGCCGGGTGTCGAGCTGCTCGGACTGCAGCATGTAGTGCTCCAGCACCGCGCTGAGTTCCTGCAGGGGCTCGCGCCGGTCGCCGTGCAGCGCGACCACGCCCTGGTAGGGCTGCTGGCCGGCGCGCTTGTCCTTGGGGTCCAGCGTGATCGCGCAGCGGCCCTGGCCACGCACGTTGACCATGGCCTCCAGCCGCGCGGCCTCGGGCACCTCGCCGACAACCTTGGCGGTGACGCGGAACGCGAGGTCGTCCTGCACCTCGGCGACGGCCAGCTTCACCGGCCCATCGCCATAGACCTGCAGCACCAGCGCGCCGTTGAAGCGGATGTTGGACTGCATCAGCACGCCGGCCGCGGCCATCTCGCCGAGCAACGCACGCACCGGCGCCGGGAACGCATCGCCCGACGCGCTGCGGCGCGCCAACACCTCGCGCCAGCTGCCGGTCAGGCGCACCAGCATGCCGCGCACCGGCAGGCCGTCGAAGATGAACTTGTGCAATTCGGCCATCGGTTCAGGCAATCTTGGCGAGGCCAGCGGCGTAGCGCTTCGCGTTGTCGACGTAGTGCGTCGCCGCGCGCGACAGGCCGGCGATCTGCTCGGGCGTGAGCTGGCGCACGACCTTGGCCGGCGCGCCGAGGATCATCGAGCCGTCCGGAAACTCCTTGCCTTCGGTGACCAGCGCGCCCGCGCCGACCAGGCAGTTCTTGCCGATCTTCGCGCCGTTCAGCACCACCGCCTTGATGCCGATCAGCGAGCCGTCGCCGACCGTGCAGCCGTGCAGCATGACCTGGTGGCCGATGGTCACGTTCTCGCCCAGCGTGAGCGGGAAACCGGGGTCGGAATGCAGCATGCTGCCGTCCTGCACGTTGGAATTCTTGCCGATGCGCATCAGCTCGTTGTCGCCGCGCAGGATCGCGCCGAACCAGATGCTCGCGCCCTCGGCCAACTCGACGTTGCCGATCACCTGGGCGCTGTCGGCGACCCAGGCCGTATCGGCCAGGTGGGGCGTGAGGGTGTCGAGCTGGTAGACGGCCATGGGCAACCTTGGTGTGGGGACGAAGCCGATAATTCTAGGGATGAACCCGAGACAGCGCGCCCTGGACCTTCTGTGCCTCTGCGACCCGGTGGCCAAGGCCCTGCAGACGCGCGCCTTGTACGCCGAGCTCGACGCGCAGGCCATCGCCCCCGGTGAGCGCTTCGAGGCCCCGCCGCTCCTGCCCGGTCGCCCGGCCCTGCCGCGTCTCGTGCCGCCGAAAGAGGTGCCGACGCGCTCGCCATTCACGACCGAGGGCCGCGCCGCGCTGCTGCACGCGGTCACGCACATCGAGTTCAACGCGATCAACCTGGCGCTCGACGCCGTCTGGCGCTTCGACGGCATGCCGCGGCAGTTCTACCTCGACTGGCTGCGCGTCGCGAGCGAAGAGGCCCTGCACTTCACGCTGCTGCGCGAGCATTTGCAGACGCTGGGCTTCGGGTACGGCAGCTTCGACGCGCACGACGGCCTGTGGACCATGACGCAGCGCACCGCCCACGACGTGACCGCGCGCATGGCGCTGGTGCCGCGCACGCTCGAAGCGCGCGGCCTGGACGCCGCCCCGCCGATGCAGGCCAAGCTGCGCCAGGCAGGCGACCTGCGCGCGGTCGACATCCTCGGGGTGATCCTGCGCGACGAGGTCGGCCATGTCGCGATCGGCAACCACTGGTACCGCTGGCTGTGCGCGCGCGACGGCCACGACCCGGTCGCGCTGTATGCCGAGCTCACCGTGCGCCACCAGGCGCCGCGCTTGCGCCCGCCGTTCAACACCGACGCGCGGCGTGCGGCCGGCTTCACCGACGCCGAGATCGCGCTGCTCTCGTGAGCCGCGGCGCAGGCGCCAGTCCTATACTGCCGCCGCACTGCCGCACCACGGCCACTTCACACCAACGCCTCGGGGACCCCATGACCATCGTCTTGCTGAACCGTTCGATCCGTGCCGGCTGCGCCGCGCTGGCCGCCCTCGCCCTCGTCGCCTGCAGCAAGACCGAAAGCCCGCCCGCGGTGGCGTCCGCCCCATCGGCCCCGGCCGCCGCACGTGTCTACGTCGTCGGCACCGACGCGGCCTACGCGCCGTTCGAATCGCAGAACGAGAAGGGCGAGATCGTCGGCTTCGACATCGACATCGTCAACGCGGTCGCGAAGCAGGCCGGCATAGCGGTCAAGTTCGTCAACACGCCGTGGGAAGGCATCTTCAACGCGCTGAACCAGGGCGACCGCGACCTGCTGGTCTCGTCGATCACGATCACCGACGAGCGCAAGCAGACCATGGACTTCAGCGACCCGTACTTCGACGCCAACCAGCTGATCGCGGTGCCCAACGACTCCAAGGTGACCCGCTTCGACGACCTCAAGTCGCTCAAGGTCGGCGTGCAGACCGGCACCACCGGCGACGAGGCCGTCGCCAAGCTGCAGGGCAAGAGCAGCGCCAACATCAAGCGCTTCGAGTCGACGCCGCTGGCGCTGAAGGAACTCGAAGGCGGCGGCGTCAATGCCGTCGTGGCCGACAACGGCGTCGTCATCAACTACGTGGCCAACAACGCCGGCGCCAAGTTCAAGACCGTCAGCGACGCGGCCTTCGTGCCCGAGCACTACGGCATCGCCGTGAAGAAGGGCAACGCCGAGCTGCTCGCCAAGCTGAACCAGGGCCTGGCCGCGATCAAGGCCGACGGCACCTATGAGCGCATCCGCGCCAAGTACCTGGGCGCCGCGCCGGCCCCAGCCGCCGCCGCGTCGAAGTAGGTCGCCGCGCCGGGCACGCAACCTGCTCACGCGAGGTCGGGCCTCGCGTTCTCCTTGCCGTCAGAGACGGCGACCGCGGGGCTGTCAAAGCCCAACCGCTGTCATCGCCTGGAGGAGCAACCGTGTCCAAGAACCGCCTGTCCCCTGCCGTCCTGTCGGCCATCGGCTTCGCCTGCCTCACCGCGCTCGACGCGCGCGCCCAGCAGGCGCCCGCACCGGCCGAAGCCGCGTCTGCGCCCAAGTCCACCACGCTGGACGCCGTCGTCATCACCGCGCAAAAGCGCAAGGAGGACGTGCGCAAGGTGCCGCTGAGCGTCTCGGTGGTGTCGGGCGACGCGATTCAAGAAAACCACATCAACGACGTCACCGACCTGAGCCGCAGCGTGCCCAACCTGTCGTTCTCGTCGCAGGCCGGCGCCGGCCTGAGCACGCTCGAGATCCGCGGCGTCAGCTCGCAGGCGGGGTCGGCCACCGTGTCGCTGTACCTCGACGACGTCTCGCTGACGACGCGCAACCTCTACAGCCAGGGCACGGCCGAGCCGCGCTTCTTCGACCTCGACCGCGTCGAGGTGCTGCGCGGCCCGCAGGGCACGCTGTACGGCGCCAGTTCGCTGGGCGGCACCATCAAGTTCATCAGCAAGCAGCCGGACGCGAAAGCCTTCTCGGGCAGTGCCTACACCGAGCTGTCCAGCACCTCGCACGGCGGCACCAACTACCTCGGGCAGGCGGTGCTGAACGTGCCGCTGATCCCCGGCAACACCGCGCTGCGCATCGGCGTGCAGACCGGCCACGACAGCGGCTACATCGACCAGGTCTCGCCGACCACGCTGAACGTCATCGACAAGGGCATCAACAGCACCGACTGGAACGTGCTGAAGCTGGCGCTGAAGTCCGACTTCGCGCCCGGCTGGTCGGCCACGCCGGCGCTGTTCTACCAGCGCTTCAAGAGCCACGACATCGACGCCGCCTACCTCACCGTCGGCAGCTACCAGGTGCCGTCGGGCGCAGCCACACCGGCCTTGTCGCTGTTCCAGACCAGCAAGCCGGTGCGCGAACCCGCCACCGACAAGCTCACCGTGCCCAGCCTGACCATCACCGGCGACCTCGGCTTCGGCGACTTCACCGGCGTGCTGAGCGGCTACCAGCGCCGCTTCAACCGCGTCCAGGACGGCACCAACATCAACGTGCCCTACATCGCATCGGTCATCACCGACACGGCGCTCGCGGGCGTGGTCGCGGGCCTGCCGTCGGCGGTCGACCTGACCAACAAGATCGACCAGACCTCGCTCGAGCTGCGCGTCGCGTCCAAGGACTACGACGCGAGCCGCGGCCCGTTCACCTGGATAGGCGGCGCCTACTTCGCGCAGACCAAGACGCAGGTCATCGACAACGAGCCGATCTTCGGCATCAACGCCGCGTTCGCCGCCGCGGGCAAGGACATCAACGACCCGAACGAACTCGCCGACAGCTTCCCCGGCGCGTTCACCGGCGACAGCTCGTACTACAGCGCGCGCCACTACAAGGACAAGCAGTCCTCGCTGTTCGGCGAGCTGACCTACAACGTCAGCACCGCGCTGCGCGCGACCGCCGGCGTGCGCATCCTGCGTGCCACGCAGGCCTTCACGCGCGAGGGCGACTTCTATTACGCCGGCGGCCCGGTGACCGCGGCGATCGACAGCAGCGGCAACGCGGTCACGCCGCGCTTTGCCGTCAGCTGGGACCTGAGCCCGGCGACCTCGGTCTACGCCAACATCGCGAAGGGTTTTCGGCTCGGCGGCGCGAACCGGCCGGTGCCGTCGACACCGCTGGTGGCCGCCGACCTCCAGTCGCTCGGGCTGCCGACGACGCCGCCGGCGACCTTCGATTCCGACAGCCTCTGGAGCTACGAGATCGGCAGCAAGTCGCGCCTGCTCGACGACCGGTTGTCGCTGAACGTCGCGGCCTTCCACATCGACTGGAAGAACATCCAGCAGAACGTCGTGCTGCCCCAATCGGGCTTTGACTTCGAGACCAACGCCGGCCGCGCCACCGTCAACGGGCTCGAGTTCGAAGCCAAATGGCGCGCCACCGACGCGCTCACGCTGTCCGCCGGCGCGAGCTGGACGCACGCGGTCTTCGCCGAAGACAACGCGGCGCTCGGCTTCGATGACAACAACGAGGTGAATGCGCACAAGGGCGACGAGATCCAGGGCGTGCCGAAATACAGCGCTCGCCTCGGTGCCGAGTACCGCTTCGCGCCGATGGCGATCGGCTCGGCCTTTGTGCGCGGCAGCGCGCAGTGGACCGGCGCGAGCCACGGCACGGTCGTGAAGTCGTCGTCCGACTACATCCGCCCGGCCTACGTGACGGCCGACGCGAGCGCCGGCCTGTCGATGGACCGCTGGGAGTTCACGCTGTTCGTGAAGAACCTGACCAACAACCAGCGCATCATCCAGCAGCCGTCGATCCAGGGCGTCAGCGAGGCCTACTACCTGCGGCCGCGCACGATAGGCGTGACGGCCGCGTACGACTTCTGACGCGGCGGGTTCAGGGCTCGAAGAAGTAGCGCTTCAGCCCGGCCAGGACCATCTCGACCGCGATCGCGGTCAGCACCAGGCCCATCAGCTTCTCGACGGCCGAGACCACCGAGTCGCCGATGAGTCGGCGGATGCGCTCGCACAGCAGCAGCGCCGCGCCCGACATCGCCATCGCGCAGGCCAGCGCGACTACCCACGATGCCATGCGGTCGGGCTGGCGCGAGGCCAGCAGCAGCACCGTCGCCATCGCCGACGGCCCGGCGAGCAGCGGCACCGCGAGCGGGAAGATGAACGGCTCGCGCCCTTCGGGCACGCCGTAGACGCCGCCCTCAACGCTGAAGATCATGCGGATCGCGATGATCAGCAGGATCACGCCGCCGGCGACCTCGAGCGAGCGCTCCGACAAACGCATCACCTGCAGAAAGCCCTGGCCCAGGAACATGAACACAGCGAGCACGCCGAACGCAATGCCGACCTCGCGCAGCGCGACCCAGGTGCGGCGCTCGCGCGGCACGTCGCGCATGATGGGGATGAAGATCGGCAGGCTGCCCAGCGGGTCCAGCACCAGCAGCAGCAGGATGAAGGCGGAAAGAAAACTGTGGTCCACACTCAGGCCTGTGTCGACGACGCGGCCGGAGCGGGCGGCGCGTGCATCACTCGCTGCGGGAACGGAATCTCGACGCCCAATTCGTTCAGGCAATCGAGCACCGCGAGGTTCACATCGGACCGCACATTGCCCTGGCCGTTCTCCGGATCGGCGATCCAGAACGCCAGCGTCAGGTTGATGCCGTCGGCAGCGAACTCAGTCAGCTGCACCGAGGGCGCCGGATCGGACAGCACGCGTGGCACGTCGCGCATCACCGACGCCAGCGCTGCCTGCAACGCGCGCACGTCGGTGCCGTAGGCCACCTGCACGACGCTGGTGATCGACACCCGCGGGTCGGCCAGCGACGAGTTCTCGACCCGCTGCGTGATCAGCATCTCGTTCGGCACGATGGACTCGCGCCCGTTCAGCGCGCGGATCACCGTGTAGCGGGTGCGGATGTCGCTGATGCGGCCTTCGAAGTTGTCGACCTTGACCATGTCGCCGATGCGCAGCGACCTTTCGGCCAGCACGACGAAGCCGCTCACGTAGTTGGCCGCGATCTTCTGCAGGCCGAAGCCGACGCCGACGCCGATCGCACCGCCCAGCACCGACAGCGCCGTCAGGTCGATGCCCACCGCCGACAGCGCGAACAGCAGGCCGATGAACAGCAGCGACGCGCGCACCAGGTTGGCCGCGATCTTGCGCAGCGACAGCGTGTTGCCGGTGCCGTGCAGCAGCTTCTTCTCGATCGCGGCCGAGACCCACAGCGCCAGCATCATCACGAAGCCGGCGGTGAGCGTGCCCTCGACGACGTTGCGCAGCGTCATGTGCGCGCTGCCGACCTTCCAGCCGATGTCGTCCATCGCGTCCATCACAACGGGCAGCACGCCGGTGACCCACAGCACGACCGCGATCCACGCCAGCCACGAGATGCTGCGCTCGAGCGTGCGCACCCAGCGCAGCGTCGGGAAGGTGACGCCGAGCACGCGCACGCTGAGGCGGATCACGACCAGCGACATCAGCATCGGCACCGCGAGCTTGAACACCGCGGCCGACATCGTCGCCTTCAGCGCCAGCTTGGCCGCGAACGCGAGCGCCAGCGCGATCACCGGGAACAGCACGCCGTCGACGATGCGCTTGCCGAACCAGATCGAGCCCTCGGGCGATTCGTGGCCGCGGATCAACCGCACGATGCCCCACGCCAGCGTGAGGCAGCCGACCAGCACCGCCAGTTCGGTCAGGGCGCCGGGCTGCGTGAGCGAGCCCAGCAAGTCGTTCAGGTCTTGCGCGCTGAGAACATTCGCCATCGGATCGCGGGCCTAGACGCCGGCCAGCACGCGCACGTGCGCAGCGACGCTGCGCGCCAGTGCGCCGAGGTTGTAGCCGCCTTCCAGGCACGAGACGATGCGGCCCTGCGCGTGGCGGTCGGCCACGCCCTTGATGCGCAGCGTCATCCACTCGTAGTCGGCCTCGACCAGGCCGAGCTGGCCGAGGTCGTCCTCGCGGTGGGCGTCGAAGCCGGCGCTGATGAAGATCATCTGCGGGCGGAAGGCCTCGAGCCGCGGCATCCAGTTGGCTTCGATCATCTCGCGCACCTCGGCGCCGCGCGTGTACGCAGGCACCGGCAGGTTGATCATGTTGGTGCCCAGCGGCACGCCGCCGCTGAACGGGTAGAGCCGGTCCTGGAAGATGCTGACCATCAGCACCCGGTCGTCGTTGGCGATGATGTCCTCGGTGCCGTTGCCGTGGTGCACGTCGAAGTCGACGATGGCCACGCGCTCCAGCCCGCGCACGTCGAGCGCGTGGCGCGCCGCGATCGCGACGTTGTTGAAGAAGCAGAAGCCCATCGCGGTGCCGCGCGTCGCGTGGTGGCCGGGCGGGCGCACCGAGCAGAACGCGTTCTCGGCGCGGCCGTCGAGCACCGCGTCGGTCGCGGCCACCGCAGCGCCGGCAGCGCGGCGCACCGCGTTCCAGGTGCCGGCGCTGGCGACGGTGTCGGGGTCGAGCGCACGCATCCGGCCGTCGGCCTGCACGTGTTCGAGCAGGTCGCCCAGTTCGTTGACGTAGCCGCGCTCGTGGGCGAGCGCGACGTCGTCCAGGTCGACCAGCGGCGCGTCATGGCGCTCGACCGCCACGTCCAGCCCGCTGGCCAGCAGGTAGTCCTCGATGGCGTCGAGGCGTTGCGGGCACTCGGGGTGGCCGGGGCCCATGTTGTGGCCGCGGCAATCGGGGTGGCTGTAGAAGGCAGTGGTCATGGGCGGGCAGTCTTTTCGGGTATGGTGCCTGGATGGACAAAACGCTTGCCGCACAGCTCACCGCATTGGTCGATCAGATCGCCTCGATTATCGTCGGCAAGCGCGCCCAGATCGAAGACTGCGTCGCCTGCATGCTCGCCGGGGGCCATCTGCTGATCGAGGACGTGCCCGGCGTCGGCAAGACCACGCTGGCGCACACGCTGGCGGTGTCGCTCGGCTTGCGCTTCTCGCGCACCCAGTTCACCGCCGACCTGATGCCGTCGGACCTGATCGGCGTCAGCGTCTACGAGCGCAGCCGCGAGAGCTTCGTGTTCCACCCCGGGCCGGTGTTCGCGCAGGTGCTGCTGGCCGACGAGATCAACCGCGCCGGCCCGAAGACGCAGAGTGCACTGCTCGAGGCGATGGAGGAGCACCAGGTCAGCGTCGAAGGCGAGACCCGCGCGCTGCCCGAGCCCTTCTTCGTGATCGCGACGCAGAATCCCAGCGACCAGCTCGGCACCTACCCGCTGCCCGAGTCGCAGCTCGACCGCTTTCTGATGTGCATCACGCTGGGCTATCCGGACCAGGCCAGCGAACGCGCGCTGCTCGCCGGGCAGGACCGGCGCGAGGCGATCCAGACCTTGCGCGCGGTGATGACGCCCGAGCAGCTCGTCACCGCGCAGCATGCGGTGCAGCAGGTGCATGCCTCCGACGCGCTGCTCGACTACCTGCAGGCGCTGATCGCGGCGACGCGCTCGGGCCGTTGGTTCGTCGAAGGCCTGAGCCCGCGCGCGGGCATCGCGGTGCTGCGCGCCGCACGGGCGCGGGCGCTGCTGGGCCAGCGCGACTACGTGGCGCCCGACGACGTGCAGTACGTGCTGCCGCAGACCATCGCGCACCGTCTGGTGCCGGTCGCCGGCGCCGGCCGCGGCAGCCGCGAGCAGGTGCGCGCGATGGTCGAGGCCGTCGCCCTGCCCTGACCGCCACGCCCATGTCGACCGCCACACTGAACCCCGCAGGCCTGGCGCGTCGGCGCTTCCGCCAATGGGTGCAGTTGCGCCAGCCGCGCACCGACACGCTGCTGCTGACGCAGCGCAATGTCTACATCCTGCCGACCAAGGCCGGGCTGATGTTCGCGATCACGGTCTTCGTGCTGCTGCTCGCGTCGATCAACTACCAGTTGAACCTCGGCTACGTGCTGACCTTTCTGCTCGCCGGCAGCGGCGTGGTCTCGATGCACATCACGCATGCGACATTGCGCGGGTTGACGCTGCACCTGAAGCCGGTCGCCCCCGCGTTCGTCGGCGACGCGGTGCTGCTCGACGTGGTGCTGACCAGCCCCGGCACGGCGCGCTTCGGCATCGGGCTGAAGGTGGCCGGCGCGCCGCCCGCCTCGGTCACCTGGCTCAACGTGCCGGCGCTGGGCCAGGCGAGTGCGCAGCTGAGCTTCGTCGCGGGCACCCGCGGCCGGGTCGAGGTGCCGACGCTGGGCGCCGAGACGCGTTTTCCGCTGGGCTTGTTCCGGTGCTGGACGGTGTGGCGACCCGCGGCGCAGTTGCTGGTCTATCCCAAGCCCGAACACCCGGCCGCGCCCTTGCCCGTCGCGCGTGCGGTGCCGGGCGGCGCCGCGCAGTCGCGCAGCGCCGATGGCGGCGAGGTCGAGGGCGTGCGCGGCTACCGGCGCGGCGACCCACCCAAGCTGATCGCCTGGAAGAAGGCCGCGAAGGCGATGGAGTCGGGCGGCGATCTGGTGAGCCGCGACACCAGCGCCGCGATGCACCAGGCGCTGTGGCTGGACTGGCTGGCTTGCGGCTCGATGGACCCGGAGGCACGCCTGTCGCGCCTGACCGCGTGGACCCTGGCCGCGCACCGTGCCGGCGCCGAATACGGCCTGCGCCTGCCGAGCCGCGAGCTCGAACTCGCCAGCGGCGACGCGCAGCGGCGGCACTGCCTGGAGGCCCTCGCGCTGTGGCAGTGAACAGCGTCGCGTCGGCCCCCGCGCACGCGTCGCTTCAGGCGGCCTGGCGGCGCCTGCCCCGCGATGCGCGCGACACCTTGTTCATGCTCTTCGTGATCGGCTGGACCGTGCTGCCGCACGTCGGTCATCTGCCGGTGTGGTGCTCGCTGCTGACGCTCACGGTGCTGCTCTGGCGCGCCCAGCTCGCGATCACCAACGCCGCGTTGCCGAGCCGCTGGGTCCTGGTCGCGGTGCTGATGGTCGCCGCCGGCCTGACGCTGTGGTCGTACCGAACGCTGCTCGGCAAGGAGCCCGGCGTGACCATGGTCGTGGTGCTGATGGCCTTGAAGACGCTCGAGCTGCGCGCGCGGCGCGACGCCTTCGTCGTGTTCTTTCTCGGCTTCTTCATCGTGCTCACGCACTTTCTGTATTCGCAGTCGCTGCTGGTCGCGCTCGCGATGCTGGTGTCGGTGTGGGGCCTGCTGACGGCGCTGGTGCTGGTCCACATGCCGGTCGGCCAGCCCAGCCTGCGCCAGGCCAGCACATTGGCCGCCCGCACCGCGCTGTGGGGTGCGCCCATCATGGCGCTGCTGTTCGTGCTGTTTCCGCGCATCGGCCCGCTGTGGGGCGTGCCGCAGGACGGCCTGGCCAAGACCGGCCTGTCGACCACGCTGCGCATGGGCGCCTTCGCCGAACTCGCGCAAGACGACAGCATCGCGCTTCGCGTGCGCTTCGACGGCCCGGTGCCGCGCCCCGAGGCGATGTACTTCCGCGGGCCGGTGCTGACGCGCTTCGACGGCGTCGAGTGGCGCGTCTCGAACTTCGACGGCTTCGCCTCGCTGCGCGCGCCGAGCGATCTGCGTGTGCGCGGCGACCCGGTGGGCTACGAGATGACGCTGGAACCCCTGCGCCTGAGTTCGCTGCCGCTGCTCGAGGCGACCGGCACCGCGCCCGTCATCGAAGGCTATCGCACGCTCCCGCTGCCCGATCTGCAATGGGTGGTGAACCGGCCGGTGACCGAGCGCCTGCGTTTCAGGGCCGAGGCCTGGACGGCGTTCAACCACGGGCCGGTGGCGGCCAACGCGTCGCTGCGCGAACACGTCGAACTGCCACCCGGCTACAACCCGCGCACGCTGGCCTGGGCCGCCGCGCTGCGGCGCGACCCCGTGTATGCCAACGCCGACGCGCGAACCCTGGCCGCGATGCTGCTGAACCGCATCCGCACCCAGGGCTACAGCTACACCGTCGCAGCCGGCGACTACGGGCGCGACGCGGTCGACGAGTTCTGGCTCGACCGCCGCGAGGGCTTCTGCGAGCACTTCGCGTCGGCCTTCGTCGTCGTGATGCGCGCGCTCGACGTGCCGGCGCGCATCGTCACCGGCTTCCAGGGCACCGACCCGGCGCCCATCGACGGCTACTACACGGTGCGCCAGAGTTCGGCCCACGCCTGGGCCGAGTACTGGCAGCCCGGCGTCGGCTGGGTGCGCGCCGACCCGACCGCCGCCGTCGCGCCCGACCGCATCAACCGCGGCAGCCGGCTCGCACCGCCGCCCGGGCTGATGGCCGGCGCGCTCGGCAATGTCAGCCCCGAGTTGCTGGCCGAACTGCGCAGCAGCTGGGAGGCCGTCAACAACCGCTGGAACCAGTGGGTGCTGAACTACTCGCGCGGCCAGCAGATCGACATGCTGAAGAACCTGGGCGTCGACGCGCCCAACTGGACCGACCTGGCGCTGCTGCTGATCGGCGCGCTGAGCACGCTCGCGCTGGCCGGTGCGGCCTGGGCCTGGTGGGACCGCCACCGCGTCGACCCGTGGGTGCGGCAGATGGACCGACTGCGCGCCGCCTTGCGCCTGCGCGGCCTGGACAGCGCGGCCCACGAGGCTCCGCGAACGCTGGCCGCGCGCATCCGTGCGCGCTTCGGTGCGCAGGGCGATGCGCTCGTCGCGTTGCTCGACACGCTCGAGCGCCAGCGCTACAGCCGCAGCACGAGCGCAAGGCCCGATGCGGCGCTGACACGCGCCTTCGTCAGCCACGTGCGGTCGTTGCGGCCCGGCCGGGGCTGATTCGCCCACCGACAAGCCCACCGATAATTCGGGCCGCGCCCCGGCCCTCTCCTTCCGACCCGATGACCCGACCTCTGCTTCTGAAACGCCTGGCGCTGGCCCTGCTCTCGACCGCGTTGCTGTGTGCCGCACCCGTTGCCCACGCGGCCAAGCCCGGCGACGAAGCGCCCGACCTCGTCACCTACGGCCGCCGCGACGACGTGATGGCCTTCGGCGCCGAACTCGCCGAGCGCCGCGGCCTCGATGCCAGCTGGGTGCAGGCCGCGCTGCAACGCGCGCGCTTCGTGCCCAGCGTTGTCAAGTTCATCATGCCGCCGCCGGCCGGCACCGCGAAGAACTGGGCCGTGTACCGCGGCCGCTTCGTCGAGCCGACACGCATCGGCAAAGGTGTGGCATTCTGGCGCGCCAACGAGAAGTGGCTCAGGCTCGCCGAAGAACTCTATGGCGTGCCGCCCGAGATCATCGTCGGCATCGTCGGCGTCGAAACCATCTATGGTCAGCAGATGGGCAACTTCCGCGTCATCGACGCGCTCGCCACGCTGGCCTTCGACTTCCCCACCGGCCGCAAGGACCGCAGCACGTTCTTCCGCGACGAGCTCGAAAGCCTGTTCGTGCTGTGCAACAGCGAAGGACTCGACCCGCTGCAGCCCAAGGGCAGCTTCGCGGGCGCGATGGGCATGCCGCAGTTCATGCCGTCCAGCTTCAACAAGTACGCGGTCGACCTGGACGGCGACGGCCACGTCGACTTGGCGCGCAGCGCGGCCGATGTGATCGGCAGCGTCGCGCACTACCTGGCCGAGTTCGGCTGGCGGCGCGAGCTGCCGACGCGCTTCGGGGTGGCCGTGCCGGTCGACGCCAGCGACCGCGCTGTGCTGCTGGGCCCGGACATCCTGCCGACGTTCACGCCGGCCGAGTTCACCGAACGCGGGGCCCAGCTCGATGCGGCCGCGTTCGCGGCCGACGCGCGCCTCGACGCCGCGGGGGGCATCGGCAAGCTCGCGCTGGTCGAGCTGCAGAACGGCGACGCGGCGCCGAGCTATGTCGCCGGCACGAGCAACTTCTACGCGATCACGCGCTACAACTGGTCGAGCTACTACGCCCTGGCGGTGATCGAGCTCGGCGAGGCGGTGGCGCGCGAGCTGACGCGCAACGCCCGCTGAGCCCAGCACGCCACCTGCGTCGGCCGCACCGAGAACGCCACCCCGTAGAGCGAGCTGCCGTAGCGCAGCATCAGCAGCGCCAGCTTGGCGGCGAGCGCATGCTCCTGGTCGGCCAGGGCCGCGAGCTGGTCGAAGCACGAGGCCCAATCGCCAGCGCGATACAGGCGCACCGCCGTGTCGAACCGGTCGTCGCGCACCAGGGTGACGCGCGAACCCGCGCGCATCGCATGCTGGCCTGCGCCAAAGGCATCGAGCACGTCGTCGAGCACCCGATTCGCCGTTGCCACGTTGTCGCCGTTACTCGCCAAGCCGCGTGCGGCGGGCGACTTCGCAAACGAGCCGCGAACGGCGTCGGGCGTGATGCGATTGAATGCATAGCTCATGGGGGACCTCGTACTGGGTGGAGTGAGTGGCCCCGCGGGGTGCGGGGCCTCACTTCTCAGTACGGGGTCTTGCATTCAAACCGGCCACAGGCTACGAGATCGCTCACTGCAACGAGATGACTAGGGCCCGGCAGGCGCAAACAGCTACCTGAAATCTTGTCTCGTAATCCGCGGAAAATGGGTTACAGACGGGATCTCATCGACGGGGCATTACGTCAACCGCCACTGCAGAAGCTGATGGTTGATCTATACCAAACTTCTTGGCTCGGCTAAAACCACCCAGGATCTGGAACCTTGATTACTTGCGGCCGGTCACCGGACACGGTGGCCCACCCCGGATCACCAATCGTGGTAACCCCGCCGGCAACCTGCTTTAGCGTTTCCGCGTCTAGGACAACCGGCACAGTCTTGGCGGAGCCGCTTATCTGCGGGTCCGTGGGTTGAGAACTGTTCATGCTTCACTCCTCATGTTGACAAACGCAAGACCATCTTGCGCGCCCGCATTGAACGATGGCCCACTCGGCAGCGCAACTGTCAGATCTAACAGAGCGCTAACTCGTCGATGATTTGGAGCCACCGAATACTTTGGCGCCTATCGCACCGACGACCAGCCCGGTCACGAGGCCAGCGATGAACCAAACAGGATCCCCTGTCTTGATGACGCTGGGAGCATCTGGGGCCGAGGCGGCCGTCGATGCAGCACCGGTTTGCGTTCCGGTTTGTGCCCATGCCGGAAGTCCCGACACCAAAACAATTGCGCCACTCCAGGTTCTCAATCGTGTTTGCATCTGCTTCTCCAACAGTTCAACTGAAAAACTCCGGCAGCCGTGCTACCGGCACGTCGGCCTCACCACCAACAGTAGCCGAGGATTTTGCTTCCAACTTTCGGCGAAGCGCGACGACGCGTAAAAACACTGGAGCACTCGCGCCGAATGCTGATTGAAGCAGCGGCTCGGCGCGAGTCACGATCAAAAGCGCCTCACTCGCTTGCCCTGATGCGCTCAACGCCAATGCGACATTCAAGGCCATGAGTTGGGTTATCGAATGATGCTCGCCCAGAATGGCGACAAAGCTCGCCTGTGCTTGAGTCAGCGACTGCAACGCTCGCTTAGGGTCTCCTCGGTAGAGAAATCCGAGTCCCATTAATTCATGTGCCAGCGCAGTAAATCTTGCATTTGCGGACGATGAAGCACTGCTCTGTGGAAGTTTTTCGAGCGCTTGTTCAATCCACCCTTGCGCGCTCGCTGCATCTCCAAGCAGAAGCGATGATTCGGCCAAGGCCAGCAACGCATTGGCCTTGAACACCGGGTTCATCGGCACTTCCGCACCCGATTGGCCAAAAGAGCGCACCCGATCCGCAATCGGTCGCACCTCTGCCGTGGAAAGAGTTCTGGACGCCAAGCGCAGTTCAAGCACCATAGCCTGCGCTCGTGCAAACGGCAACTGCTGATCGTCCGCCAATGCAGCGAAGCGACTCATATCGAGCGAGGCGCGCTCAAGAAGCCCGAGTCGCAGAAGAATTTGTCCGCGCAGAACAAGGATCAGCCTGCAGTTTTGATCTTCCGCGCCTAGTGACGTCACGCACTGTGGAAGCGCAGTATCAATCAGCGTCAAAGCCTGAGCAAAGCGTCCCGCATCCTGAAGCAGCGTGACTTGCTCCCAGTCCATCGTGGCAACTTCGGCAGCATCTACACCTTTCACCTGGGTTGCAGCCTCTCGCAACTCTGCATGCAACGCGTGTGCCGCATCGAAGTCTCGAAGTTGCCCCTCTGCACGCAGGAGCGCCTGTCCTAGCTTGAAGGTGCGCAGGTGATGAGCGCCGAGGGTTCGGGTAGACTTTTCGTGAGCGATGCTGAGCAACTCACGCGCGACGCCCGCATCGCCCCTGCCGATCGCGATCCAGCCTTCAATCTCGTCGAGGCGCGCGTTCAACTCCGGGTCGTTCGTCGGGCGGTTTTTCACCTGCTTGGCCGCCTGCAGCAAGCTCGCTGCCAACGACAAGTTTCCCATCTGGTGAGCATTGTCGGCATGGTCTGCACGTGCCCAGGCCTCCTGCCGTGGTTCGTGCAGCGAGGCGAGCAGCCGCACCAGTTCGGCATAGGTGCCGTCCGCACTTGCATACTCCCCCATGTCACTCTGAATCTTTGCAATCCCCCGCAGCAACTCCGCCTGCAACTTCGGCTGCCCAACCAATCGCGTCAACACATCCTTGCGCCCCGTCTCCAACAGATCGCGCGCCGTGATGTCGGCCCCTCGCGACTTCTCTTGATTCGCGCGCGCAAAGATGTTGAGCATGAAGTCCCGCGCCGCGCCCGCACGCGCCGAATCCTCGCGCGCCTGCAGACCCATCACCACCGCCACCACCGTGACGCCGATCAGCGACAGCACCGCACCGGCGCTCAACGCCACTGCCCACCGATGGCGGCCCACGAACTTGCTGACGCGATACGCCGCGCTCGGCGCTCGCGCTTCGACCGGCTCACCGGCCAGCCAATGGTCGAGGTCGGCGCGGAAGGCTTCGACCGATCCGTAGCGCTCGGACGGCTGCTTCGCCAGCGCACGCAGCACGATCGCGTCGAGGTCGCTGGACAGCGTCTTGCGCAGTGCGACGCTTGTCGTGCCGCGCGCCTCGACCACCGCCTCGGTCAGCGCGCGCCGACTCGGGCCGCGCGGCTCCACTTCGAGGATGGATTGTTCGAGCTGCGCGGCCGAAGCCAGCTTGAGCTCGTAGGGCCGCTCGCCGCACAGCAGTTCGTAGAGCACGACACCGAGCGCATACACGTCGCACGCCGTGGTCAGCGGCTGGCCGAGCAGTTGCTCGGGCGCGGCGTAGTTCGGCGTCATCGGTCGGCCGGCCATGCGCGTCAGCTCGGTCTCGGCGAGCGCGCCGCCGTCGGCCTCCATCAGCTTGGCAATGCCGAAGTCCAGCAGCCGCACCTCGCCCTGTGTGGTGACCAGGATGTTGCCCGGCTTCAGGTCGCGGTGGATCACGAGGTTGGCGTGTGCGTGCTGCACCGCGAGCAGCACCTGGCGGAACAGGCGCACACGCGCGTCGACGGACAGGCGCTGAGTGTCGCACCAGCGCGTCAGCGTCTGGCCCTCGACGTATTCGAGCGCGAGCCAGGGCTGGCCGGCGGGCGTGACGCCGGCGTCGTGCAGACCGGCGATGTGCGGGTGGTCGAGCGAGGCGAGGATGTCGCGCTCGCGCGCGAAGCGCTGCGCGAAGCTGTCGCGCTGCGTGCTGCCGGCGTTGCGGAACAAGAGCTTGATCGCGACCGTGCGCTGGAACGCGCCGTCGTCGCGCTGCGCCATCCAGACCTCGGCCATGCCTCCCTCGCCCAGATGGCGCACCAGACGGTAGGGGCCGATGCGGCTGCCTTCGGCCCACGCGGTCGGTGGTGGCGGCTCTGGCGGCATGGGCAGGCGCGGCAAGGTGCCGAGAAAGCCGTTGTGCTGCACCTGCGCGCGCGCGGTGAGCATCTGTTCGAGCTGGACCAGCAGCGGGTGCGGCTGGGCTCGCAGCTGCGCCAGCCAGGCCGCGAGCGCGACCGGGTCGAGCGCGTCCGCCGCCTCGTAGAGCGCGGAGAGTTGCTGCCAGTCGGCCACCGGGGTCCGGTTCATCGCAGGGTCTCGTGTTCGGGATGGGGGAGCATAGGAGCCCGCACCGCCCGCCGCAACCCGTCAACCTGGGGACAGACGGACACCTCGCGACACCTTGTTCGCTGTTTGACGGTGGACGGCCGGGCTGCCCGGCGCTAGGCTTCTCGCGATGAGTCCGCACGCGCCTTTGCCGCCCGAACCCGCCCCGCCCGAGGCCCTGCCCGAGATCACGCGCTTGCTGCAACTGGCCGCGGTGGGCGACCGGGCGGCGCTGGACGCGGTCTACGCATCGCTCTACCCCGAACTGAAGCGCGTGGCCCGCTCGCGGCTGCGCCAGCAGGGCCGCGCCGACGCGATGAACACGACGATGCTGGTGCACGAGAGCTTCGTGCGGCTGGTGGGCGCGCAAGGTCTGCGCCTCGAAGACCGGCGTCATTTCTTCGCCTACGCGGCCAAGACGATGCGCCACATCATCATCGACAACGCCCGCGAGTTGCTGGCCGAGCGCCGGGGCGGCGACGCCGAGCACGTGACGCTGGGCGACGAGGCCTTGCAGATCGCCGCGAACGGCGGCGACCTGGTGCGCGTCGGCGACGCGCTACACGAGCTCGAGACCCTCGATCCCGAACTCGCTGAACTCGTCGAGATGCGTTACTTCGGGGGCTACAGCGAGGCCGAGATCGCCGAACTGCTGGGCGTCGCCGAGCGCACCGTGCGGCGCCGCTGGGACAAGGCCCGCGCCTGGCTGTTCGTCGCCCTGGGCAGCGGCGGCTGAACCCGGCGCCGCGGCGCGTGCGCAGGCCGCCAACCAGTCGTTCAGCCACGCGTCGGACGGCGAACTCTCCTGAACCTCGAGGCCGCTGATGAGGTCCTGGCTCGACTCGAACCAGCCCGGGCCGACGGGCTCATCGGCCGCTTCATCGTCGTCGTCCTGCGCCAGCGCCCGGAGCGCCCGCTGCGACACCAGCGGGTGCGGCGTGGGGGTGGCGGTGACGCGGCGCAGGTTGAAGCGGAAGCGGGCCATGGCGGGATCTCCTCGTTCGTCGTTTGACGAGACGAAGTGTTGCGGCCCGCGCGTTGCGCGACCATCCCGACAAGGTCGGAACCGGCCACCCCACTCGGCAGTCCCCCCGAACGAGGGCACCCGCGCTACGTATCAGGCCGGCATCACGCTGACCTGCACGTCCATGCGCTGGTCGCCGCCGCCGAAGATCACGCCGCGCAGCGGCACCACGTCGGCGAAGTCGGCGCCCCAGGTCAGCGTGATGTAGCGGGCGTCGGCGAGCTGGTTGTTGGTGGGGTCGAACTCGACCCAGCCGTGCTGCGGCGAATAGGCCGCGATCCACGCGTGCGAGGCGTCGACGCCCATCAGCCGCGGCATGCCGGGCGGCGGGTCGGTCAGCAGATAACCCGACACGTAGCGCGCCGGCAGGCCCCAGCCACGCAGGCAGGCGAGCATCAGGTGGGCGAAGTCCTGGCACACGCCGCTGCGTTGATAGAGCACCTCGTCGACCGAGGTGCTGACGGTGGTCGCGCCAGGCTGGAACTCGAAGTCTTCGTGGATGCGCTGCATCAGGTCGGTCACGGCTTCGAGCCAAGAGCGACCCCGCACCAGCGACTTGATCGCGTACTGGCGCGCGCCTTCGGACAGCGGCACCAGCGGCGTCGGCTCGCACATGCTGGCCGGCACCAGGTCGTCCTGCTGCGGCTCGCGGCGGATCGCGTCGCGCACCGCCTCCCAACTCAGCGGCACGAACGGCACGGCGGGCTGCAGCGACTGGGTCTGCGTCATCGTGCCCAGGCTTTGAGATTGCGATGGCAATGGCAATGGCGATGACGATGGCGCCATCGCGTCGTCGTCGACCGGTGGCCGCGCGCTCACCTCGACCAGGCATTCCATGCGCACCCGCAGCATGCGGTGCGCGCCGTGCAGGCCGAAGTGCGTGACCATGTTGCCGAAGCAGTCGAGCTCGTCGCGGCGCTCGTCGGCCGGCGGGTCAATCTGCACCGAGTGCGAGAGCAGCCGCTGCCACGGCAGCATGCGGGGCGTCAGGCGCGCGAGCTGCCACGACTGCGACACCGGCGCGGTGTAGGCGTAGTGGGTCTCGTGTTCGACGGTGTAGCGCTCCGGGCTGGGGGTCATCGCATCGCCCTCAAGCCACCAGCGACAGCACGCTGCGCGACTGCGCGTGCGAGAAGAACTTCAGCGTCAGCTCGTCGGACACCGTGCCCGCGCACTTGCGCAGCTGGTCCAGCAGTTCGGCCAGCACGGCGCTTTCGGGGTGCAGGTCGGCCGGCGTCAGGTCGCGCAGCGCGGCCTGCGCCGGTGCGAGCACGTCGCTCGCGAAGCGGCCGTGGCTGAGCTCGAGCTTGGCGATGTACTCGCTCAGGCCCTTGACCTGGAACGCGATCGCGCGCGGGTTGGTGTCGTCGCGCAGCAGCATGTCCAGCACCGGCAGCCACTCGGGCGCGACCAGGTAGCGCGAGCGGAAGGTGCCGGTCGAATCGGTCAGGTCGAGCAGCCAGTCCAGGCCGTGCGTGCGGCCTTCGGTGGTGGCGACCTGCAGCGCGACGCACGAGTGCGACAGCCGCTCGATGCGCCGCCCGATCGACAGGAAGCGCCAGCCGGCGCTGCGCGTCATGCCGTCGAGCACGAAGCCCGACAGCGTCATCATCGACGTGACCGCGCGGTCCAGCCAGCTCAGCGCGAGCGGCAGCGCGGCGCCGCGCTGGAACACCGGGTCGGCCGCGAGCTGGTTCAGCGTGCGCCAGTTGTCGGCCGACATGCGGTCGCGCAGGTTGAACGCGGTGCGCGAAAGCTGGCGCAGGCGCTGGCTCAGCGCTTCGTCCGGGTGGGTGGCGGCGCGCAGCAGCGCGACGCGCGCGTCCTCGGTCTCTTCGGTCTCGTCGATCAGGCCGAGCCGGTAGGCGAGCACGATCGCGGGGTCGAGGCCGTCGGAGGGGTCGGCGTGGTGGTCGAGCACGCCGGCGATCGCGACGCGCAGCGTGCGTGCCGCACTGTCGCAGCGCTCGCCGTAGCGGCCGTACCAGAACAGGTTCTCGGCGCTGCGCGACGGCAGGTTGACGCGCGAGCCGACCAGCGCGTCGGGCGTCACGGTCGACGACAGCAGCGAGAACGCCGCGTTCACCGGCGCGCCCGACAGCACCCAGGTGTCCTTCGACCGACCGCCGCGCTGCATCGCGATCACGCGCGAGTCGCCGTCGACCGCGACGCGCGTCAGCCCGCCCGGCATCACGCGGTAGCCGTCGGGCGTGGCGACCGCGAACACGCGCAGGCCCACGGCTCGCGACGCGAGCCGCTCGGATCCTTCGCGCGACGCGAGCCGTTCCGACCCAAGGTCTGCGCCTGCGCCCTGCCCGCGCTCCAGCACCGGCGCCTGCGACACCTGCACCCATTCCTGCGCGACGAAGCGCTGCGGCCGCGCGGCCACACGGGCGCGCAGCAGGATGCGCTCGTCGGCCGTCAGGTCGGCGCCGAACAGCGCCGGCTCGCGCGCCGAACGCTCGAGCGGCTTGATCAAGACCTTGTCGAGGCGCTTCCAGGCGTCCTCGAACGCGGCCGGTTCGCCCAGCCACCAGGTCGCCACCGACGGCAGCTTCAGCGGCTCGCCGAGCAGTTGCTCCGACAGCTTGGGCAGGTAGCCCAGCAACGCGCCCGACTCGATCACGCCCGAGCCCAGCGCATTGCCGACGAACACCGTGCCGCGGCGCACGCAGTCGGTCAGCCCGGCGACGCCCAGGGCCGAGTCGGAGCGCAGCTCCAGCGGGTCGCAGTAGTCATCGTCCTGGCGGCGCAAGATGGCGTGGACGCGCTTCAGACCCTCGACCGTCTTCATCCAGACGCAGCCGCTGCGCACCGTCAGGTCGCTGCCCTCGACGAGCGGGAAGCCGAGGTAGCGCGCGATCAGCGCGTGCTCGAAGTAGGTTTCGTTGTACGGCCCCGGCGTCAGCAGCACGGCCAGCGGCGCGCCGTCGCCCGGACCGGGCTTGGGCGCGTAGCGCAGCAGCGAGTCGCGCAGCGCGGCGAAGTAGGCCGCGAGGTGCTGCACGTTCAGGTCGCTGAACATCTGCGGGAACACGCGCGAGACGACGAGCCGGTTTTCGAGCGCGTAGCCCGCGCCCGACGGCGCCTGCGTGCGGTCGCTCACCACCCACCAGCTGCCGTCGGGCGCGCGCGCCAGGTCGGCCGCGTACTGGAACAGGTGCACGCCACCGGCCGGGCGGATGCCTTGCACCGGCCGCAGAAAGCCGCTGTGGCCGAAGATCACCGGCGCCGGGATGGCGCCGCTGCGCAGCAAGGTCTGCGGCCCGTAGATGTCGCCAAGCACGCGGTTCAGCAGGTCGGCGCGCTGCGCGATGCCGGCCTCGATGCCCGCCCACTCGTCGGCCGACAGCAGCAGCGGCAGCGGGTCGACCTCCCAGGGCCGGTCGGCGCCCTTGGGGTCGGCATAGACGTTGTAGGTGATGCCGTTCTCGCGGATCTCGCGCTCCATCAGCGACAGCGTGTCGCCGATCTCGAGGCTGGGGCGCGACGCGAGCGCGCGCAGGAAGGCGTCCCAGTGCGCCCGCGGCACGCCGGCGGCGGCCAGCAACTCGTCGTAGCGAGTCGTCGGCACAGCGTAGTCGGCGAGCAGGTCTTTCAGCATCGGGGGGGATGGGGTGCACATCACGGCACGCATTGTCGCCTCGGATCACCGTCGCCGCCGCGCCTGCGGCGGCCGGCGGTCCGGGCGCTCAGCCGGCCAGCGCGCCGACCTCCTGGCTGAGGCGGTTGACGATCTCGTGCGCGCTGCGCAGCATGTTCTTCAACAGCGCGATCGCGATCTGCGGGTGGCTCTCGCCCAGGCGTTCGAGCGCGAGCGCGTCCAGCATGTGGCACTCGACCTCGGTGACGGCGTTAACGTCGGCCGAGCGCGTGCCGCCGTTGATCATCGCCAGTTCGCCGAAGCTCAGCCCGGCCGACAGCGTCGACAGCCGGCGCGGTGCGCCGGCCAGCGACGGCAGCGAGATCTTCACCTCGCCGCGCGTGATCATGTACAGCGCCTGTGCCGGTTCGCCCTGGTTGACGATGAGCTGCCCGGGTAAATAGCGTCGCAGCACCAGCACCGGCTCGAGCACCGCGATCGCGGCCGCGTCGAGTTCGCGGCACAGGTGGTTGTCGGCGAGCGCCGCGGCCACGGGCGCCTGCTTCGCGCCGCCGGCCGCGGCAAGCAGCCCGTTCTCGCACCACTCGATCGCGCTGTCGAGGTCGGGCAAGTGGACCAGGCGCCAGTCGGCCGCCGCGGCCAGACGCTGCTCTTCGAGCAGCCGCAGCAGGCGGCCCTGGCGCTCGCACGAGGCCAGCACCAGTTGCTGGCCACGCTCGCGCATCGCGGCGATCAGGTCGAACAGTAGGCGCACGGCCGGTGCGCCGACCGCCGTGACGCGCTTGAAGTCGAGCACCGCGGTCGTCAGCGTCGCACCGCGTTCAACCAGGGCGCTGACCACCGCCTCGATCGCGGGGAACAGCAGGTCGCCCTGCAGTTCATAGACCCGGATGCCGCGCCCCGCCTCGCGGATGCGTTGGCGATCGGCATCGGGCCGGCGCCGCTTCGAATTGACCTCGGCGATGCTGTACTGGGCGCGGAACACCGAGCGCGACGGCCGCGCGCTGCGCAGGAAATGCAGGTCCAGGTCGCGCGACAGGTCCTTGCAGACCTGCAACCCGCGCACGCTGTTGCCGTGCACATCGAGCCGCGGCGAGAACACCCCAATGCCCAGTTGGCCCGGCAGCACGACCATGATGCCGCCGCCGACGCCGCTCTTGGCCGGCATGCCGACGCGGAACACCCACTCGCCAGCGGCGTCGTACAAGCCGCAGGTCGTCATCACGCTGAGCACGCGTTCGACGTGCTGGGCCTCGAGCGCGCAGTCGCCGGTGATCGGGTGCACGCCGCCGTTGGCCAGCGTCGCGGCGATCAGCCCGAGGTCGCGGCAATCGACCGCGACCGAGCACTGGCGAAAGTACAGGTCAAGCGCCGGCTCGGGGTCGTCGACGATCTCGAAGTTGCGCAGCATGTGGCCGATCGCGCGGTTGCGGTGGCCGGTGCTGCGCTCCGATTCGAAGACCTCGGCGTCGATGTCCAGTGGTCGGCCCGCGTACATCGAGTACACGGCCAGCAGCCGCGCGACCTGGTCCTGCGGCGAGTGGCCGCGCACGAGAGAGGCGGCCGCGATCGCGCCGGCATTGATCATCGGGTTCAGCGGGCGGCCGGTGTCGGGCTCGAGGCTGATCGAGTTGAACGCGTCGCCGGTGGGCTCGACGCCGATATGGCGCAGCACTTCTTCGAGCCCGCGGTCGGCCAGCGCCAGACCGTAGGTCAGCGGCTTGGAGATCGACTGGATCGTGAAGCGCGCGCGGGCGTCACCGACTTCATAGACACGCCCGTCGGTGGTCGCGATGCAGATCGCGAACTGGTCGGGGTCGACAGTCGCCAGCTGCGGAATGTAGGTCGCGACCTCGCCGCCACGCAGACCGACGTAGCGCGCGTGCAGGCCTTCGAGGTAGCGCTGGATCGGTGACGCGGCGTGCGCCCCCGCGCCCCCCGCGCCGTCCTGCCCCGCGGCGGCCGCTGCGGCCGCGCCCGGCCCCGCGCTGCCCATCGGCGTTCAGGCCCGCCGCAGGTCGAGCGTGAACGGGAAGTTCGGGTTGCGCTCTTCCTTGCCGACCTGCATCACGCCCGGCGTGTGGCCGGTGCGGAAGAAGCGGCCCAGGCGGCGTGCCTCGGCCTCGTAGGCATTGACGGGGAAGGTGTCGTAGCTGCGACCCCCGGGATGTGCGACGTGGTACTGGCAGCCCCCCATCGAGCGGCTCATCCAGGTGTCGACCAGGTCGACGACCAGCGGCGCGTGCACGTCGATGCTGGGGTGCAGCGCGCTCGGCGGGTTCCAGGCGCGGTAGCGCACCGCGCCGACGAACTCGCCGACCTTGCCGGTGGGCTGCAGCGGGATCACGCGGCCGTTGCAGGTGAGCACGTGGCGGTCGCCGATCAGCCCGGTGACCTTGAACTGGATGCGCTCGACCGACGAATCGACGAAGCGCGCGGTGCCGCCGACGGCGCCCTCCTCGCCCATCACGTGCCAGGGTTCGAGCGCAAGGCGGACCTCGACGTTGACGCCCATCGCCGCGAAGTCACCCAGCCGCGGGAAGCGGAAGTTCAGGTGCGGCGCGAACCAGTCGGCCTGCATCGGATAGCCGAAGGCGTTCAGCTCCTCGACCACGTCGCACAGGTCCTGCCAGATGAAGTGCGGCAGCATGAAGCGGTCGTGCAGCTCGGTGCCCCAGCGCTTCAGGCGCTCCGGACGGTAGGGCTGCTTCCAGAAGCGCGACACCAGCGCACGCATCAGCAACTGCTGCGTCAGGCTCATGCGCTCGTGCGGCGGCATCTCGAACGCGCGCATCTCGAGCAGGCCCAGGCGGCCGGTCGGGCCGTCGGGCGAGTACATCTTGTCGATGCAGAACTCGGCGCGGTGGGTGTTGCCCGACACGTCGATCAGCAGGTTGCGCATCAGCCGGTCGACCAGCCACGGCGGCACCTGGCCGTTCTCGGCGGTGATGCGCTTGAGCTCGGCGAACGCGATCTCGATCTCGTAGACCGAGTCGTTGCGCGCCTCGTCGACACGCGGCGCCTGGCTGGTCGGGCCGACGAACAGGCCCGAGAACAAATAGCTCAGCGCCGGGTGGTTGTGCCAGTACGCGACCATGCTCGCGAGCAGGTCGGGCCGGCGCAGGAACGGCGAGTCGGCCACCGTCGCACCGCCCAGCACGAAGTGGTTGCCGCCGCCGGTGCCGGTGTGGCGGCCGTCGAGCATGAACTTCTCGGTCGACAGCCGCGTCTCGTGCGCCGACTTGTACAGGTGCGTGGCCTGCTCGACCAGCTCGCCCCAGCTGTGCGCCGGGTGGATGTTGACCTCGATCACGCCGGGGTCGGGCGTGACGCGCAGCAATGCCAGGCGCGGGTCCTTCGGCGGCTCGTAGCCTTCGAGGATGACCGGCAGCTTCATTTCGAGCGCGGTGTCTTCGACGGCGCAGACGAGCTCGAGATAGTCTTCGAGCGAGGTCGCCGGCGGCATGAAGACGTAGAGCCGCCCGTCGCGCGGCTCGGCGCTCATCGCGGTGCGCGTGACGAACGCGGCGGACTCGAAGCGCGCCGGTGCGCGGGTCGGCAACGACGCCACCGGCGACGTGCTCGTGCTCTTCAGGTCGCCGTTGAGCGCCGCGCGCGAGCGGTCGCCGAAGCCCGCTGCGTTCGCCGCAGTCGACGCGGCTGCAGCACCGCCGGCTGCGGCGGTTTCGGTCCCCAGGTTCGCGAAGCGCAACCGGCGGTACGGCGGCAGCGGCGCGAACGGCTGCGTCTGATCCGGCGGGTAGACCCACGGCAGGTCGCTGTCCTTGGCCCAGGGCTGCGAATCGAGCGGCAGGCGGTAGCCCATCGCCGAGTCGCCGGGAATCAGGTAGCAGCGTTCGGCACGCAGAAACCATGGGCCGGTCTGCCAGCGCGGCGTGCCGCTGGGGTTGCGCGCGACGGGCAGCACATGGCCGACGACCTTGTCCAGGCCTTGGGTGAAGATCTTGCGGATGCGGTCGCGCTCGAGCGGGTCGGCCAGGCGCGCGTCGAACGGGTCGACGTTGGTCGGCAGCTTGCGCTCGCGCCACAGGTAGTACCAGGTGTCTTCATAGGCCGGGAACACGTACTTCGGGTCCAGGTTCAGGCGCTTGGCCACGCCGGCGAGAAAGCGCTGGGCCTGCGTCTCGGTGACGCCGTAGTCCTTGTGCTCGTCGGCGAACAGCTCGGGGTGGGTCCAGACCGGTTCCTTGTCCTTGCGCCAGAACAGGTTCAGCGACCAGCGCGGCAGTTGCTCGCCGGGGTACCACTTGCCCTGGCCGTAGTGCAGCAGGCCGCCTTCGCCGTATTTGGCGCGCAGCTTCTCCATCAGGTCGGCGCTCAGCAGGCGCTTGGTCGGGCCCATCGCCTCGGTGTTCCATTCCGCGCCTTCGCGGTCGTCGACCGACACGAAGGTGGGCTCGCCGCCTTGCGTGAGCCGCACGTCGTTGCGACGCAGGTCGTCGTCGACCTGGTGGCCGAGCTTGTCGATGCTCGCCCATTGCGCTTCGGTGTAGGGCAGCGTGACGCGCGGGGCTTCCCACACGCGCGTGACCGACATGCTGTGCTCGAAGGTGGTCTCGCACTCGTCGATCGCGCCGCTGACGGGCGCGGCCGAGCCGGGCTCGGGCGAGCACGCGAGCGGGATGTGGCCTTCGCCGGCGAGCAGGCCCGAGGTCGGGTCCAGGCCGATCCAGCCGGCGCCGGGCAGGTAGACCTCGCACCAGGCGTGCAGATCGGTGAAGTCGACCTCGCTGCCGCTGGGGCCGTCGAGCGACTTCACGTCGGGCTTGAGCTGGATCAGGTAGCCCGAGACGAAGCGCGCCGCCAGGCCCAGGTGACGCAGCAACTGCACCAGCAGCCAGCCGGTGTCGCGGCAGGAGCCGCTCGCGTTCGTGAGCGTTTCTTCGGGCGTCTGCACGCCCGGCTCCATGCGCACCAGGTAGCCGATGTCGCGCTGCAGCTTCTGGTTCAGCGACACCAGCCAGTCGTTGGTCGGCGTCTTCGCACGCGAGATGGTCGCCAGGTAGGCCTCGAACGCCGGGGTCGCCGGTGCCTTGATCATGTAGGGCGCGAGTTCGGTCGCGACCTCGGCTTCGTACTTGAACGGGTAGTGCTCGGCGGACGGCTCGAGGAAGAAGTCGAACGGGTTCAGCACCGCCATCTCGGCGACGAGGTCGATCTCGATGCGGAAGCTCGTGGTCTTGTCCGGGAACACCAGCCGCGCGAGGTAGTTGGACTGCGGGTCCTGCTGCCAGTTGATGAAGTGCGTGGCCGGCTCGACTCGCATCGAGTAGCTCAGGATGCGGGTGCGCGAATGCGGCGCCGGACGCAACCGGACGATCTGCGGGCCGAGGTTGATCGGCCGGTCGTAGCGGTAGTGCGTGACGTGGTTCAGCGCAACGTGGATGGACATTGAGTCTCCAGAACTTCGGGAAAGGCCTAGGCCGCCACGGGAACAAGAAAGTCGCGGCTGATGCCTACGCCCAACGTGCCCACGCGATCGAGAAATTGCGTCAGGTACGCATGCAGACCGGTCGCGAGGATCTCGTCGATGCGGCCGTATTGCAGGTCGGCCTGCAGGCGACCGGCACGCCGCAGCGTCTCACCGCTTTGCTCGTTGGCGACCATCTTCAGGTTGCTCACGACCTCATGCATGCAGGCGGCCAGCGAGCGCGGCATGTCGGGGCGCAGGATCAACAGTTCGGCGACCTTCTCGGGGCGGATCACGTTGCGGTAGGCCTTGCGGTAGACCTCGAAGCCCGAGACCGATCGCAGGATGCCGGACCAGTGGTAGAAGTCGACCTCGATGTCCTTGCCGCTGCCGTTGGTGCCGCCGGTGCCCCCGTAGTATTCGCTCTCGACCGCGTGGAATTTCACGTCGAGCAGGCGCGCGGTGTTGTCGGCGCGCTCGAGAAAGCTGCCGATGCGCAAGAAGTGGAAGGCCTCGTCCTGCAGCATCGTGCCCACGGTCACGCCGCGCGACAGGTGCGAACGGAACTTGACCCACTCGAACATCGCGCTCGGGTCGCGCAGGAACGAATCGCTCGCGACCATGCGCTGGAACTCGAGCCAGGTCTGGTTCTGCGTCTCCCAGACCTCGGTGGTCAACGTGCCGCGCACCGCGCGTGCGTTCTCGCGCGCCGCCTGCAGGCAGTTGCGGATGCTGGACCCATTGGCGGCGTCGCTGACCATGTAGCGCATCACGTTGTCGGGCGTGACGGCGCCGTAGTTCTTCGCGAAGTCGCCGGTCAGCTCGCTGATGCCCAGCAGGCCTTTCCAGCCCTTCTCGGCCGCGTCGGCCGCCTGCGGCAAGAGCGAGGCCTGGTAGTTGACGTCGAGCATGCGCGCCGTGTTCTCGGCGCGCTCCATGTAGCGGGCCATCCAGAACAGGTGGTCGGCAGTTCGTGAAAGCATGGGGTGTCTCCGGCCTTTGCTGTTCGATAGTCGGGCGGTCAGGCTTCGAGCACCCAGGTGTCCTTGGTACCACCGCCCTGTGACGAGTTGACGACCAGCGAGCCTTCCTTCAGCGCCACGCGCGTCAGGCCGCCGGGCACCATCTGCACCTCCTTGCCCGAGAGCACGAAGGGCCGCAGGTCGATGTGGCGCGGCGCGATGCCGCTCTCGACGTAGGTCGGGCAGGTCGACAGGCTCAGCGTCGGCTGTGCGATGTAGCCGCTCGGGTTGGCGAGCACGGCCTTGCGGAAGTCCTCGATCTCGGCCTTGGTGGCGGCCGGGCCGATCAACATGCCGTAGCCGCCGGCACCGTGGACTTCCTTGACGACGAGCTCGTGCAGGTTGGCCATCACGTACTTCAGGTCGTCCGCCTCGCGGCACAGGTAGGTCGGCACGTTGTGCAGGATGGGCTTCTCGCCGAGGTAGAACTCGATCATCTTCGGCACATACGGGTAGATCGACTTGTCGTCGGCCACGCCGGTGCCGATCGCGTTCGACAGCGTCACGTTGCCGGCGCGGTAGGCGCGCAACAGGCCCGCGCAGCCCAGCGTCGAATCCTTGCGGAACACCTCGGGATCCAGGAAGTCGTCGTCGACGCGGCGGTAGATCACGTCGACGCGCTTCGGCCCCTGCGTCGTGCGCATGTAGACGAAGTTGTCCTTGACGAACAGGTCTTGCCCCTCGACCAGCTCGATGCCCATCTGCTGCGCGAGGAAGGCGTGTTCGAAGTACGCGCTGTTGTGCATGCCCGGCGTCAGCACGACGACGGTGGGCTCGTTCACCGAGGCCGGCGCCACCGAGCGCAAGGTCTCGAGCAGCAGGTCGGGGTAGTGCGCGACCGGCGCGACACGATGCTGGCTGAACAGCTCGGGGAACAGCCGCATCATCATCTTGCGGTCTTCGAGCATGTAGCTCACGCCGCTGGGCACGCGCAGGTTGTCCTCGAGCACGTAGTAGCTGCCCGTGCCGTCGGCGTTGGCGGCGCGGATGATGTCGATGCCCGAGATGTGCGAGTAGATGCCGCCCGGCACGTCCACGCCCATCATCTCGGGGCGGAACTGCGCGTTCTTCAGGATCTGCTCGGCGGGCACGAGGCCGGCCTTGATGATCTCCTGGTCGTGGTAGACGTCGTAGATGAACCGGTTCAGCGCCGCAACGCGCTGCGCCAGGCCCTTTTCCATCTCCTTCCACTCGTGCGACGGGATCACGCGCGGGATCAGGTCGAACGGGATCAAGCGCTCGTTGCCGTGGCCGTCTTCGTCCTTCGCACCATAGACAGCGAAGGTGATGCCGACGCGGCGGAAGATGACCTCGGCCTCTTCGCGCCGGGAGAGCATCACGTCGTTGGGCTGTTGCGCCAGCCAACGGTCATAGCCCTTGTAGTGCTCGCGCACCGTGTGGCTGTCGGCCCTCATTTCATCGAAACCAGGTCTCATCGGCAAGTCTCCTCGGGCACAGGGTAGCAAATTCCAGGCCACTGCAAGTCATGGCAACCCATCATAGGCGGCGGCGCGGCGCGCCCCGTGGCGCCAGTAGCGCGGGTCGGCGTCGCGCTGGCAAACACCACCGGCCGCGGCCCGCGAGTCCCACCGCCAGGCGCCGCACTCGGGCGTGACGCGCAGCTCGATGTCGCGCGCCAGGTAGCGCGCCATCACCTCGGGCGCGGGGTGGCCGAAGCGGTTCCGGTAGCCGGCCTGGAACACCGCGACGCGCGGCTGCACTGCGTCGAGGAAGGCGGCGGTCGACGAGGTCTTGCTGCCGTGGTGCGGCACGATCAGCACGTCGCTGCGCAAGGCCTGCGGCGCAGCGGCGACCAGAGCGAGCTCCTGCTCGCGCTCGATGTCGCCGGTCAGCAGCACGCTGCGTGGTTCGGGGCCGCCGCTGCTGACGTGCAGCACGCAGGACATCGCGTTCGACTTGAGCGCACGCTCGTAGTCGTTGGCATCGGGACGCAGCACGTCGAAGCGCACACCGTCCCAGACCCACGACTGACCCGCCGCACACCGCGTCGTGTGCAGGGCCTGCGCGAGCAGCGGATGACCGGCCTCCAGCGAACTCAGCACGTCGTCCACCGGCAGCGCCTTCATCACCGCGGAGGCGCCGCCCACATGGTCGAGGTCGCGATGGCTGAGCACGAGGCGGTCGACACGCGCCTCACCGCGGGTGCGCAGCAACGGCAGCAGCACGCGCTGCCCGGCATCGCTTTCGCGCGAATACTGTGGGCCGGCATCGAACACGAGTACGTAGGTCCGCGTGCGCACCAGCACCGCGGTGCCCTGGCCCACGTCCATCACGAGCAGCTCGAATTCGCCATCGGCCGGCAAGGCGCGCGGCGGCACGACCAACGCGAGCAACAGCGGCAGCGCCAATGCGCGCGCTCGCCACGGCAGCGGCAACACCAGCAGCACCGCGCCGAGCAGGCCGACGAGTTGCGCCCAACCGGGCGCGACCGGCACCATCCACACGGCACCGGGCCAATGAACCAGCCATGCCAGCACGCCGTTCAGCTGCTGCACAACCCAGGCCCCCAGGGTCCACAGCGGCACGAGCGCCGTGCCGAGCAGCGCCAGGGGCGTGATCACCAGCGTGATCACCGGAATCGCGACCAGATTGGCCGCGAAGCCGACCAGCGAGAGCTGCTGGAAGAACACCAGCGTCAACGGCGCGAGACCCACGGTGGCGATGACCTGGGTGCGCAGGTCGCGGCGCACGACCGCCCAGACGGCACCGCCCCAGCGCCGCAAGCGAGACCCGCCCTCGGGCGACGCGTCGGCAGACGATGCCGAGGCCGCCTCACCGTTCGATGACGCCATCAGCAAGCCGACCGCGACGAAGGACAGCCAGAACCCGGCCTGCATCAAGGCCCAGGGATCGATCGCGGTGACGACGACCGCGGCCAGCAACAACACCAGCAGCCACGGCCAGCGCAGGCCCAGCGACTGCAGCAAGGTGACGGTGGCGAGCATCCACACCGTGCGCTGCGACGGCACGCCCCAGCCCGAGAACACCGCGTAGGCGGCGGCGCAGAAGAGCCCGCCCCAGCGCGCCGCGAGCGGCGTTGGCAGCCACAACGCGATCCGCACACTGCGTCGCCACGCCGCGCCGATCAACGCCCCGGCGAGCCACGCGAACATCGTGATGTGCAAGCCGCTGATGCTGACCAGGTGGGCGATGCCGGTGTTGCGGTACAGGTCCCAATCTTCACGCTCGATCGCGCCCTGGTCGCCGACCGCCAACGCGGCCAGCACGCCGGCCGCGCGCGGGTCCGGCACGGCCGCAAAGATCGCGTCGCGCACGCGCTGGCGCAAGCGCTCGACAGGATAGCCGGCCGCGCGGTGCAGCAGCTCGGGCGGCGGCGCGTCGCGCACATAGCCGGTCGCGCGCACGCCCTGTTCGAACAAGGCCAGCTCGTAGTCGAAGCCGTGCGGATTCAGGTTGCCGTGCGGCTGGCGCAGCCGCAGCGTGAAGCGCCAACGCTGGCCCGCGCGCAACTCGGTCTGCGGCTCGCTGAAGCTCGCATCGTCGTGCTGGCCCTTGTACCAGCCGACCGCCAGCAAGCTCGGCAGCGTGACCGGCTGTCCTTGCGACGCCGCCGACTCGACCTCGAAGCGAAAGCGCAAGCCCGCCGCGCTGCGCTGCGGCAGGTTGGTGATCACGCCGGTGACCTGCAGGTCCTGCCCCTCCACCGCGGCCGGCAAGGCGTCGGCCAAACGCAGCGACGCGCGCCAGCCCGATGCCGCGAAGGCGATCAGGCCGACACCCACCAGCCCGACGACGAAGGTGCGCCGCCAGCGCCAGGCGACCAGCAGCCCGATCATGCCGACCGCGATCGCCAACGCACACCACGCCACCGGCCACAGCGCCGGCTGCTGCAGGTGCCAGGCCACGCCGGCGACCCACGCCAGCGCCAGAGCCGCCAGACGCCATCCGAGGTCAACGGCTTCACGCATCGCCGCAGTGTAGGATTTGAAGCTCCTGCATTCCCATCCCGCGGATCCCTGCGGCACACCCATGGCTACCGACACCTCACCCGGCTCCGGCCCGATCTACGACCGCCTCAAGGCCCTGGGCATCACGCTGCCCGCGGTCGCCACGCCGGCCGCCGCCTACGTGCCCTTCGTGCGCACCGGCAACCTGGTGTTCCTGTCGGGCCACGTGGCCAAGCAGGACGGCAAGGTCTGGGTCGGCCAGCTCGGCCGCACCATGACCACGGCCGAGGCCAAGCCCGCGGCCCGCGCCGTCGCGATCGACCTGCTCGGCACGCTGCAGGCCGCCGTCGGCGACCTGAACAAGGTCGAGCGCATCGTCAAGGTCATGAGCCTCGTCAACAGCGCCCCCGACTTCACCGAGCACCACCTGGTCACCAACGGTTGCTCGGAGCTGCTCGCCGAGGTCTTCGGCGACAAGGGCGCGCACGCGCGCAGCGCGTTCGGTGTGGCGCAGATCCCGTTCGGCGCCTGCGTCGAGATCGAGCTGATCGCGCAGGTCGCCTGACCATGGCGAGCGCTTCGAAACGGGCCGACGGCTGGTTGGTCGGCATCGCCCTGCTGTGCCTCGCGGCGGTGGGCGCTGCGTTGGTGTCGCAGCACGTGTTCGGCATGCAGCCCTGCCCTTGGTGCGTGCTGCAGCGGGTGATCTTCCTGGCGATCGCGATCGCCTGCGTGATCGGGCTGGTCTGGCGCGGCACGCTCGGCCGGCGCGTCGGTGCGGCACTCGGCGGGTTGCTTGCGCTGTGCGGCGTCGCGGCCGCGCTGTGGCAGCACTTCAAGGCCGCCGCATCGGCCTCGTGCAACCTGACCTTTGCCGACACGGTCGTCAGCCAATGGCTGCAGCTCGACAGCCTGCTGCCCGACGTGTTCTCGCCGCGCGCGAGCTGCGCCGATGCGGCCGTCAGCCTGCTCGGCATCCCCTACGATTTCTGGAGCCTGGCCCTGTTCATGCTGATCGCATTGCAACTGAGCCGCCTGCTGCGGATGCGCTGAGCGCGGGCCGCCCCGGCTCAGCGCATACGAATCTCGGCGTGCTCGCCGAGCTCGGTCGGTGGCTTGCCGGTGAACGCGGCCTTGGCCATCTGGTACAGCTGCACCAGCTTGCTTTCCTTCACGTCCCAGTAACTGGCGTGGATGATCTTGACCTGCACCAGTGCCAGGTCCGGGTCGTTGATGCCGGCCGGGAAATAGGCCTCGGCCAGCTTCGACCACAGCTGCTGCTTCTTCGCCATGTTGTCGACGACCGAGGCCGTGCCCGAGACCGACACGTAGCGGTCCTTGTTCGGGTCCGCGTAGACGACGCTCACCGTCGGGTCGTTGACCAGGTCGGCCACCGGGTCGCCGCTGCGCGACATGAAGAACCACAGGTTGGCGTCCTCGTCGAGCTTGGAATTTTGTGTCGTCACCGGCCGCGAATGCAGGTGGCCATTGGCGTGGCGCGTCGTGAACATCGCGAAGCGGATGTCGTGGATCAGGTCCCACAGACGCGTGCGGCTGGAGGATTCGTCGGCGCCGTCGGTGCGCACGGTCGTGTCTTCGGTGAGGTTCATGGCATGCCCTTTCATCGCGCTGGATCATCAGAGCAGCCATTGCAGCGCACAGCCGCCGGCACGGCGATCAGGCATCAGGCGCGTCGGGTGTAGGACGAATCCGCCACCCGCGCACAGGGCGACTCCGCTACTGCGACGGCGGCGTGGCGCGGGCCGCGCAAGCTTCACCGCTCGCATCACTACCCGCCGGAACAGACATCAGCCAGCCCCGCAAGGTGCGTATCAGCCTGCGCCCACAGCGTTCGGACACGAGCTGGGCTCGTTCCATCCGCTCATTGCCACCCTCGGCGTAGCGGAAGGTCTGGTGCGGGCTCTTGTTCTCGGTCGCCGGTGCGACCGATTCGTCGAGGACGATGTCGAGCGATTCGCCAAAAAGCGCCGCGCTCTCGTCGACGAGCCGTTGACCTTGCGTCGCCATCCACAGTGTCACGGTGCCATCGTCTACAACTTGGGTGGGTTCTGAGGCGGCCCCGGCCACTGGCGCTGGTGCGGGCAGCGACAGCGGCGCCGAGATCACGCGCACCGTTTGAGCGTAAGCAACCGTCGTCGAGCCCGGCGCAAAGATGCGCACCGCGTTGTCGAGCACCAGCGCGCGGCGGTCCTGGGTCATCGAGAACACCGGCGCGGCCTCGACCAGCCAGTCGGTCCCCGGCGTTTCGGCGGCCCCCAACAAGCGGGCGGGGTGTGCGGCGGACAAGCGCTGCTGGCCGACTTCGAACAGACGCTGGTTGGTGAAGCTGCCCAACACCGGCGCGAAGGGCTGCAGCACCAGGTCGGCATTCGCCTGGGCCTCGTTCTTCTGGTTTTGACGCCTGCGATCGCTCACGAGCCCATGGGTGACGATGGCCGCGAGCAAGCCGATTGCATTCGGCGCCGGGTACATCATCGAGCCCGTCCCCATGCCGGCCGCATCGTGGCTGACGGCGCCGCGAAAGACGACTTTCTCGACGCTGGGCACGCGCAAGACCCAGACGCGCGCAGGCACCGCAGCCGGGGTGGCCGGGCTGTCAGGCGCACGCTGCACGCCTGCTTGCGCGAGGCACGCGCCGGTCACGCCCGCCAGCAGCGCAGTCGTCAGAAAGGGCGCCGGCCGAGATCGTCGGCCGCGCGCGGTCAGGGTCCCGCGCCGGGTCACGGCTTGAGCGGCTTCAGGACTTCGTCCTTGCTCAATTCGATCACTTGGAAATACGCGTTGCTCAGGCCCGGGAATTTCGGCGGCTCGTCCCATGCACCGTCGGACGCGCGCACGATGGCCAGCGGCTGGTACCACTCCAGCGCGTGCGTCTTCAAATCGATGAGCGCGGCAGAACCGCGCAACACGGCCTTCGCGTCACTGGTCGGAACATAGGCCGAGTAGGTGCGTTCAAAGCCCAGCTCGCGGATGTCGATGAGCAGCAGCTTGTCGATGCCGTACTTCTTGAGCATCGGCGAATAGTCCTTGCGCGCGAAGTTTCCTTCTGCACTCGCGGGACGGTCGGAGAAGGCATCGAGCTTCAAGTCCTCGGCGATCACGACCGGCTCGGCCCCGCGCTTGCGGATGAGGTCGGCGACAGCCTGCTTCAACTTGGGCAGATCCTCGTGATTCAAGGTCTTCGTGTAAGCGGTCAACGATGAATTCGCCATCGATGCCGTGGCGATGCACAGCAGGCAGCCGGCTCCCGGGAACGAGGTGTCCACCTTGGGCAGCGCGGTCATTGCCACGCCGATGCGTGTGCCCTTGGCGCTCAGCGTCGTGCTGTTCATCGACACGGGGAGTTGCGGCTTGGTCGCGCAACCGGTCAAGACCAGCAACGCGCATGCGGCGGCGCTGGCAACAAAGGCTCGAAGATCCAATCGGGGCTCCCTCAGGTTTCAGTGGCGCGGAACTTGGGCTCCGTCGCGACGCAAGCCTATCAACGCTGCCGACCCGGCAGCAGCCCGGCCCGCACGACAAACCCGTGCAGCCGTGACATCTTGCAAACTTTTGCGTCGGTCCTCGATCGCCGCGAGTGGTGACCCGCGGTCGGTGCAGATCAAGCGGCGATCACGCGCAACGCCTTCTGCATCACGTCCTGTGCACGCCCCTTGCGCGCGCGCTTGCCCTGGTAGGGCGTGAGCGCGGCGGCCTTCAGCACCTCGTCCTTGGCCTTGCCGCCACGTCCCGTGCCCAGCAACTGCAGGGCCTGGCCGAAGGCGGCGACGCTGACGAGCGCGTCCTTGGCATCGAGATCGATCAGCGTCAGCCCGCGGCCGCCGTTGGCCTGCAGCTTGAGCTCGTCCAGCCCGAAGACCAGCAAGCGACCTGCCAGCGACAAGCACGCAACTTGGGTCTGTGCATCGACCAGGCTGGGCGGCAAGGGCTGCTCACCGGTCTCCAGGCTCAGGAAGCTCTTGCCGCCCCGTTGCCGCGACAACAGGTCGCCGACGCGCGCCAGCAAGCCGAAGCCGCCGGTGTTCGCGAGCAGCAGCGTCTGTTGCCCGTGCCCGGCAAAGTAGTGCGCGGGATGGGTGCCCGATTCGAGGTCGATCAACGACGTGATGGGCTGACCGTCGCCGCGCCCGCCGGGCAGCTGCGCAATCGGCGTCGAGTAGACACGGCCGTTGCTGCCGAACACCAGCAGCGCATCGACGCTGCGGCACGCGAAGGTGCCGTACAACGCATCGCCGGCCTTGAATGCGAGCGTGGCCGCGTCGACCTCGTGGCCCTTGAGTCCGCGCACCCAGCCCTTCAGGCTGACGACGACGGTGATGGCCTCGTCGATCACCTTCACCTCGACGACGGTCTTCTTCTCGGCCTGGATCAGCGTGCGGCGCTCGTCGCCGTGGGTCTTGGCGTCGAGCTCGATCTCCTTGATCAGCAAGCGCTTCAGCGAGGCCGGGCTGCCGAGGATGTCCTCGAGCTTGGCTTGCTCGCCGCGCAGTTGCGTCAGCTCCTGCTCGATCTTGATCGCCTCCAACCGCGCGAGCTGGCGCAGCCGGATGTCGAGGATGTCGTCGGCCTGGATCTCGCTGAGCTGGAAGCGCGCGATCAGCGCAGCCTTGGGCTCGTCCGACTCGCGGATGATGCGGATCACCTCGTCGATGTTCAGCAGCACCAGCTGCCGACCTTCGAGCACGTGGATGCGCGCGAGCACCTTGGCCAGCCGATGCTTTGTGCGCCGCTGCACGGTGACCGCGCGGAACGCGACCCACTCGGCCATGATCTGGCGCAGGCTCTTCTGCGACGGCCGGCCGTCGCTGCCTATCATCGTCAGGTTGATCGGCGCCGAGCTCTCGAGCGAGGTGTGCGCAAGCAGCGTGTTGATCAGGTCCTGCTGCTCGACGGTGCGCGTCTTCGGCTCGAACACCAGGCGCACCGGTGCGTCCTTGCTCGACTCGTCGCGCACCGCGTCGAGCACCGCGAGCACGCCGACCTTGAGCTGCGTCTGCTCGGCGCTGAGCGTCTTCTTGCCGGCCTTGACCTTGGGGTTGGTCAGCTCCTCGATCTCCTCGAGCACCTTCTGCGAGCTCGCACCCGGCGGCAGCTCGGTGACGACGAGCTGCCACTGGCCGCGCGCGAGGTCTTCGATCTTCCACTTCGCGCGCACCTTGAGGCTGCCGCGGCCGGTCGTGTACGCGGCGCGGATGTCCTCGGCGCTGCTGATGATCTGGCCGCCGCCGGGGTAGTCCGGCCCCGGGATCTGCGCGGCGAACGCGTCGTCCGACAGCTTCTCGTCGCGGATCAGCGCGATCGCCGCCGCGGCGACCTCGCGCAGGTTGTGGCTGGGCACCTCGGTCGCGAGGCCGACCGCGATGCCGCTCGCGCCGTTCAGCAGCACGAAGGGCAGGCGCGCCGGCAGCTGGCGCGGCTCCTGGAATTCACCGTCGTAGTTCGGGATGAAGTCGACCGTGTCCTCGTCGATCTCGTCGAGCAGCAAACGCGTGATCGGCGCCAGGCGCGCCTCGGTGTAGCGCATCGCCGCCGCGCCGTCGCCATCGCGCGAACCGAAGTTGCCCTGGCCATCGACCAGCGGGTAGCGCTGCGAGAAGTCCTGCGCCATGCGCACCATCGCGTCGTAGGCCGCGGTGTCGCCGTGCGGGTGGTACTTGCCGAGCACGTCGCCGACGACGCGGGCGCTCTTCACCGCCTTCGGCCCGCTTGCGGTCGTGAACGCCAGGCCCATGCGCTCCATCGAGAACAGGATGCGGCGCTGCACCGGCTTCTGGCCGTCGCACACATCGGGCAGCGCGCGGCCCTTCACGACGCTGAGCGCGTATTCGAGGTAGGCGCGCTCGGCGTAGTGCGCGAGGTCGATGGCGCCGCTGCCGCCGTCGTCGCCGGATGTCAGGTTGAGTTGTTCTTGCATGGGGTCGTGTGAAGCGCTCGGTGCGCCGTGGCGTCCGGCGCGGAAAGGTTCAACGTGGGAAGCGCTCGCGCAGTTTCAGTTTCCAGAATTTGCCGGTCGAGGTGCGGGGCACCGCATCGATGAACTCGAACCGATCGGGCACCTGCCACTTCGCGAAACCGTGCTGCAGCAGGTGCGCCGCCAGTTCGCCGGCAAGGGGCGCATTCTGCCCCGGTTTGACGACGACGCAGGCAAGCGGCCGTTCGCTCCACTTCTCGTCGGGGATCGCGATCACCGCCGCTTCGGCGATCGACGCATGCGCCATCAGCGCGTTCTCGAGGTCGACCGAGCTGATCCATTCGCCGCCGGATTTGATCAAGTCCTTGGTTCGGTCGGTGATGCGCACGAAGCCGAGCGCGTCCATCGTCGCGACGTCGCCGGTGCGCAGCCAGCCGTCGCGCGTGAACTTGTCGTCGGTGACCGGCACCTCATGATACGAACCGGTGATGAAGGGGCCGCGCACCTGGATCTCGCCCATGGTCTGGCCGTCCCACGGCGCGTCCTCGTCCATCTCGGTGCGGACGCGCACGTCGACCAGCGGCGCCGGCACACCGGCCATCGCGGCGCGCTGAAAGCGCACCTCGTCGCCGGCGTCCTTCAACTCGTTGCGCAGATAGGAGACGGTCGCGAGCGGCGAGGTCTCGGTCATGCCCCAGCCTTGCAGCAGCCAGACGCCGTGTTTCGCGAACGCGCGGATCAGCGCCTCGGGCACGGCCGCGCCACCGACGAGCGAACGCATGCCCTCGGGCAGCTTCCAGCGGCCGGGCTCGGCGGCGAGCGCCGCATCGAAGCGCTGGATCAAGCCCATCCAGATCGTCGGCACACCCAGCGCGAGCGACGGCGGGTGCGCCTGCATCAGGTCGAGCAGGTCATCGGGATGCAGGTGCGGGCCGGGAAAGACCAGCTTCACGCCCAGCATCACCGCGGCATACGGCACGCCCCAGCAGTTGGCGTGGAACATCGGCGTGACCGGCAACACCACGTCGGTGCTGCGCAGGCCCCAGTGGTCGGCCAGGCAACCGACCAGCGTGTGCAGCACGGTCGAGCGGTGCGAGTACGCCACCCCCTTGGGCCGCCCGGTGGTGCCCGACGTGTAGCACATGGCCACGGGGTCGTCTTCGCCGTGCTCGGCGTAGACGAAGCCGTCCGCATCGGCATCGGCGAGCAGGGCTTCGTAGTCGGTGAACTCGGGCGCCACCGCCGCGCCCGAGAACGGCACGACGATCACGCGCTCGAACGCGTGCAGGTGCGCGAACTGACGGTACAGCGGCAGCAGCACGTCGTCGACGATCAGGAAGCGGTCTTGCGCGTCGCCCGCGATCCAGCCGATCTCGTCGGGCGCGAGGCGCAGGTTCAGCGTGTGCATCACGCCACCGGCGGCCGGGATGCCGAAGTAGCACTCGAGGTGGGCGTGGTGGTTCCAGCTCAGCGTGGCGACGCGCTCGCCCTTGTTCAGACCCAGCGACTGCAAGGCCGACGCGAGCGCGCGCGTGCGGCGATGAAACTCGCCGTAGCGGTGGGTCTTGTACGACTTGTCCGGCAGCCGCGAGACGATCTCGTTCCCGGCGAACAGCTGCCCCGCGCGGTCCAGCAGATGGTTCAGCGACAGCGGCACGTCCATCATCGTGGTCTGCATCGGCGTCTCCGGCGTTCTTGTTCGTCAGCGTGCAGCTTGGCGCAGCGCGTGCTCTTGCGCAAGCATGCTCATCACGATCAGCGAGTCGTAGCCCTCGTCGGTGCGCACGCTCTCGCGCAAGCGCCCTTCCTCGACGAAGCCCTCGCTGCGGTACAGCGCCTGCGCGCGCACGTTGAGCGCCTTCACGTCGAGCCAGAAGCGGTGCGCGCCGAGGTCGCGAAACGCCATCTGCGCGAGCCAGCGGATGCATTCGCGCCCGATGCCCTGGCCGTGGGCGTCGGGCCGCAGCACGATGCGCTTCAGTTCGATCGAGCGGTGCGGGTTGCGGCAGCCCTGCAGGATCACGAAACCGACCGACGGGTACGCCGCCCCGGCCTCGACGATGAAGTGGCGAAAGTCCGGGAAACGGATCGCGCCTTCGTGCTGGGTGCGGTCCCAGGGCGTGATGAACGGGCGGTTCGCGGCGTCTTGCTCGACCGAGATCACGAAGTCGAGGTCCGAACTCATCGTCGGCCGCAGCCGCACGGCCGTCATGACAGCCCCTGGGCCTGGTGCGCGTTCACACGTCGACTTCCACGCTGTCGCCGTGCAGTTCCATCAGGTCGCGGCGTGCCTGCGCCTCGCCCTTGCCCATCAACTTGGTCAGCGACGAGGTCGTCGCGTCGAAGCCGACCCCGCCGAACTCGGTCTGCAGCAGGCGGCGCGTGTCGGGGTTCAGCGTCGTGTCCCACAGCTGCTCGGCGTTCATCTCACCCAGGCCCTTGAAGCGGCTGATGCTCCAGGCGTTTTCGCGCGCGCCTTCCTTGCGCAGCTTGTCGAGCGTGGCGCCCAGTTCACCTTCGTCGAGCGCGTAGATCTTGGCCGCCGGCTTCTTGCCGCGCGCCGGCGCGTCGATGCGGAACAGCGGCGGCTTCGCGATGTAGATGCGGCCGGCCTCGATCAGTTTGGGGAAGTGGCGGAAGAACAGCGTCAGCAACAACACCTGGATGTGCGAGCCGTCGACATCCGCGTCGCTCAGGATGCAGATCTTGCCGTAGCGCAAGCCGCTCAGGTCCGGCGAATCGGTGGCGCTGTGCGGGTCGACGCCAATCGCGACCGCGATGTCGTGGATCTCGTTGTTCGCGAACAGGCGGTCGCGCTCCACCTCCCACGCGTTGAGCACCTTGCCGCGCAGCGGCAGGATGGCCTGCGTCTCCTTGTTGCGGCCCATCTTCGCACTGCCGCCGGCCGAATCGCCTTCGACGAGGAAGAGCTCATTCAATGTCAGGTCGCGGCTTTCGCAGTCGGTGAGCTTGCCCGGCAGCACGGCCACGCCCGAGCCCTTGCGCTTCTCGACCTTCTGGCTCGCACGCTGGCGCGTCTGCGCGCAGCGGATCACCAGGTCGGCGAGCTTCTTGCCGGAGTCGACGTGCTGGCTCAACCAGAGTTCGAGCGACGGTTTGACGTAGGTCGAGACCAGGCGCAGCGCATCGCGCGAATTCAGCCGTTCCTTGATCTGGCCCTGGAACTGCGGGTCGAGCACCTTGGCGCTCAACACGAAACTGGCGCGCGAGAACACGTCTTCGGGCATCAGTTTCACGCCCTTGGGCAACAGCGAATGCAGGTCGATGAAGCCCTTGACGGCCGCGAACAAGCCGTCCTTCAGCCCCGACTCGTGCGTGCCGCCGGCCACCGTCGGGATCAGGTTCACATAGCTCTCGCGCACCGGCGCACCGTCTTCGGTGAAGGCCACGCACCAGGCCGCGCCCTCGCCTTCGGCAAAGTTCTCGGTCTCGCCGCCGTCGGCGTAGTGCTCGCCTTCGAACAGCGGGATCACCGGGTCGGCGTTCAGCGTCTGCATCAGGTAGTCGCGCAGCCCGCCTTTGTAGAGCCAGGTCGTCCGCTGTTCTTCATTCCGGCCCGACTTCTCGTAGCTCAGCGTCACCGTCACGCCCGGCATCAGCACGGCCTTGCTGCGCAGCAGGTGGGTCAGCTCGGCCTTCGGCAGCTCGGCGCTTTCGAAGTACTTGGCATCGGGCCAGGCGCGCACGGTCGTGCCGGTCTTGCGGTCGCCGGCCGCGGCCTTGCGCATCGCCAACGGCTGCACCACGTCGCCGGCCGCGAACGCGAGGTTCGCGACCTGGCCTTCGCGCCACACCGTCACCTCGAGTCGCTTCGACAGCGCATTGGTCACGCTGACGCCCACGCCGTGCAGGCCGCCCGAGAAGCTGTAGGCGCCGCCCGCGCCCTTGTCGAACTTGCCGCCGGCGTGCAGGCGCGTGTAGACGATCTCGACCACCGGCACCTGCTCTTCGGGGTGCAGGCCGAACGGAATGCCGCGGCCGTCGTCCTCGACGCTGACCGAGCCGTCGGCGTGCACCGTCACGTCGATGCGCTTGCCCTGGCCGGCGAGCGCCTCGTCGGCGGCGTTGTCGATCACCTCCTGGATGATGTGCAGCGGGTTGTCGGTGCGGGTGTACATGCCCGGCCGCTGCTTGACGGGTTCCAGCCCCTTGAGCACGCGGATCGAGGCCTCGCCGTATGTCGAACTTTGCTTGGTTGCCATGGGCGCGGATTCTAGGAGCCTGCAAGAATGGCCGGATTCAAGGAGTCTCACGATGCTCAAACGCGAACTCGGCCGCTCCGGCCTGCAAGTCACCCCGCTGTGCTTCGGCGGCAACGTGTTCGGCTGGACGGTGGACGAAGCCACCTCGTTCAGCCTGCTTGACGCCTGGGTCGGCGCCGGCATGAACTTCATCGACACCGCCGACGTGTACTCGCGCTGGGTGCCCGGCCACACCGGCGGCGAATCGGAAACCATCATCGGCAAGTGGCTCAAGCGCAGCGGCAAGCGTGACCAGGTCGTGCTCGCCACCAAGGTCGGCAAGGACATGGGCGACGGCAAGGTCGGCCTCGCACCGGCCTACATCCGCAGCGCCATCGAGGCCTCGCTGAAGCGGCTGCAGACCGACGTGATCGACCTCTACCAGTCGCATGACGACGACGCGAGCGTGCCGCTCGCCGACACGCTGGGCGCGTATGCCGACCTGATCAAGGCCGGCAAGGTGCGCGCCATCGGTGCCTCGAACTTCACGGCGCCGCGCCTCGCCGAAGCCCTTGCGGCGAGCGCGGCTCACGGCCTGCCGCGCTACGAGTGCCTGCAGCCGCTCTACAACCTGGTCGAGCGCCCGGCCTTCGAGGCCGAGCTCGAAGCCGTGTGCCTGCAGCACGGCATCGGCGTGATCAACTTCTTCGCGCTGGCACGCGGCTTCCTGAGCGGCAAGTACCGCAGCGAGGCCGACCTGGCCAAGAGCCCGCGTGGCCAAGGCGTCAAGCAGTACCTGAACCCGCATGGTCTGCGCGTGCTGGGCGCGCTCGATGCCGTGGCGCAGCGACTGAACGCCACGCCGGCGCAGGTGGCGCTGGCCTGGCAGATCGCACAGCCCAGCGTGACCGCCCCGATCGCCAGCGCGACTTCACTCGCCCAGTTGGCCGACCTGGTCGCGGCGGCGCACCTGACGCTGGACGCCGACGCGGTGCACCAGCTGAACGAGGCCAGCGCCGCATGACGACAGGCCCGGCGGCGTCGGCCTGGGTGCAGCGCTGGTCGCACCTGGTGCCGAGCGGCGCGCGCGTGCTCGACGTGGCCTGCGGCTCGGGCCGGCACGTGCGCTGGTTCGCCGCGCGCGGCTGCCGCGTCACCGGCGTCGACCGCGACGCTGCAGCGATCCAGCCGTTGAGCGATGTCGCCGAGATCGTCGTGGCCGACATCGAAGCCGGCCCGTGGCCATTCACGGACCACTGCTTCGACGCCGTCGTCGTCACCAACTACCTGTGGCGCCCGCGCCTGCCCGACATCGTCGCGAGCCTGGCGCCCGGCGGCGTGCTGATCTGCGAAACCTTCGCCGTCGGCAACGAGACCGTGGGCAAGCCCGCGAACCCGAACTTCCTGCTGCAACCCGGTGAACTTCTGCAGGTCGCACAGGGTCTGCGCGTGGTCGCGTTCGAAGACGGCTTCGAAGCCACGCACCCGCGCTTCGTGCAAAGAATTGTGGCCGTCCGGGGCGCCTCTGGTTCACCCCCACCGTCGCGGCACGAACTGGGGGCGCCGGGCAGGTAAAATCATTGGATTCAGAGGATTCCCCCATGAAACCCATTGTTGGCAGCATCGTCGCGCTCGTGACGCCGATGCAAGAAGACGGCAGCGTCGATTACGCCGGCCTGCGCAAGCTGATCGACTGGCACGTCGCCGAAGGCACGGACTGCATCGGCGTCGTCGGCACGACGGGCGAATCCCCCACGGTCAGCGTCGAAGAGCACTGCGAGATCATCCGCGTGTCGGTCGAGCATGCCAAGGGCCGCGTGCCCATCATGGCCGGCGCCGGCGGCAACTCGACGGCCGAGGCGATCGAGCTCTCGCGCTACGCGGCCCAGGTCGGCGCCGACTGCACGCTGTCGGTCGTGCCCTACTACAACAAGCCGTCTCAAGAGGGCATCTACCAGCACTTCAAGACCATCGCCGAGGCGGTGGACTTGCCCATGGTGCTGTACAACGTGCCCGGCCGCACGGTCGCCGACATGCAGGCCGAGACCACGCTGCGATTGGCCGAGGTGCCTGGCATCGTCGGCGTGAAAGAAGCCACCGGCCAGATCGACCGCGCCTCGTGGCTGATCAAGTACGCGCCGAAGGGCTTCAGCATCTACTCGGGCGACGACGGCAGCGCCGTCGCGCTGATGCTGCTCGGCGGGCACGGCAACGTCAGCGTCACGGCCAACGTCGCGCCGCGCGCGATGCACGAGTTGTGCGTCGCCGCGATGGCCGGCAAGGCCCGCGAGGCCGCGGCCCTGCACCTCAAGCTGCTGCCGCTGCACAAGCAGCTGTTCCTCGAACCCAGCCCCGCGCCCACCAAATGGGCGATGGCGAAGCTGGGCCTGTGCGGCCCCGCGCTGCGCCTGCCGATCACCCCGCTCACGGCCGCTGGCCAGACGGTGGTGGCCCAGGCGATGCGCGACGCGGGCCTGCTTTGAAGGCGGGCTTTCGAGCGACGCCTGTTCCCGATCACCGGGGTGCTGCACAACGGCTTGGCGCCGCTCGTCACACCCCTTTGGAGATGCACCCCGTGACCCGTTCCCTTTCGTTCTCGACGCTCGCCTTGGCAGCGGCCCTGTCGCTCAGCGGCTGCTCCTCGCTCGACAGCCTGATGTCGGGCGACAAGATCGACTACCGCAGCGGCGGCACCAAGACGGCCGGGCTCGACGTGCCCCCCGACCTGACGCAATTGACCAAGGACTCGCGCTACCAGCAGACGCAGGGCAGTTCGGTGAGTGCCGCGGCCTACCAGGCCGGGACGCCGGCGGCCGCGCCCGCGACGGTTCAATCGGTGACGGTGGCGGCGCAGTCCGCCGGCAAGATGAGCATCGAGCGCCTGGGCAACGAGCGCTGGCTGCGCACCAGCCTGCCGGCCGAACAGGTCTGGCCGCAGTTGCAGGCCTTCTGGAAGGAGCGCGGCTTCACGATCACGCAAGACCAGCCCGCAGCCGGCGTGATGGAGACCGACTGGGCCGAGAACCGCGGCAAGCTGCCGATGGACTTCATCCGGTCCTCCCTCGGCAAGATCATCGATGGCGCCTATTCCACCGGCGAACTCGACAAGTTCCGCACGCGCGTCGAACGTGTCGACGGTGGCACCGAGATCTACATCACCCATCGCGGCATGATCGAAACCTATGTCGGCGAGCGCAAGGAAAGCACCGTGTGGCAGCCGCGCCCGGCCGACCCGCAGCTCGAGGGCGAACTGCTGTCGCGTCTGATGCTGCGCATGGGCGCCACCGAAGAAGTCGCCAAGACCGCGATCGTCGTGCCCGGCACGCCCGGCGCGCCAGCGCGCGCACGCTTGCTGACCGGCCGCCCGGCCGCCACGTTGCAAGTCGACGACGGCTTCGACCGCGCCTGGCGCCGCGTCGGTGTGGCGCTGGATCGCAGCGGCTTCACGGTCGAAGACCGCGACCGCACCCAAGGCCTTTATTTCGTGCGCTACATCGACCCGGCGTTCGCCGGCAAGGAAGAGCCCAACCTGTTCCAGAAGCTCTTCAGTTTCGGCAAGAAGGATGACGAGGGCGGCCCGACGCGCTACCGCGTGCTCGTCAAGACCGAAGGCGAGCAGAGCACGGTGACGGTGCTCAACGGCAAGGGCGAGCCCGAGAACGGCGAGGCCGGCAAGCGCATCACGACGCTGCTGCTCGAAGACCTGAAGTAGGCAACGATCGCAGGAGCGCACGCATGCGCTTTTGCAGCCTGGGCAGCGGCAGTGGCGGCAACGCCACCGTGGTCGAAGCCGGTCGCGGCCCGACCACGCGGCGCCTGTTGATCGACTGCGGCTTCTCGCTGCGCGAACTGACGGCGCGACTCGCCCGCGTCGGCCTCGGTTGCGACGACCTCGACGCGGTGTTCGTCACCCACGAGCACGGCGACCACATCGGGTGCGCGACCACGCTCGCGCGACGCCACCAGTTGCCGCTGTGGATGAGCCGCGGCACCTGGCGTGCGATCGGCGAGCCCGAGTTGGCAGGTCTGTTGCAGTTCGCGCGCGATGGAACGGCCATCGACCTGGGCGAGCTGCTGCTGACACCATTCACCGTGGCCCACGACGCGCAGGAGCCGCTGCAACTGCGCTGCTCCGATGGCGCGCGCCACCTGGGCGTGCTGACCGACCTGGGCTCGTCGACCGCGCATGCGCTGAGCCATCTGCAGGGGCTGGACGCGCTGCTGCTCGAGTGCAATCACGACCGCCACATGCTGGCTGCATCGCGCTACCCGGCCTCGCTGAAAGCGCGTGTCGGCGGGCGTTTCGGCCACTTGTCGAACGACGTCGCGGCGCACATCCTGACCGCCTGTCGGCACAGCGGGCTCAAGCACCTGGTCGCAGCGCACCTCAGCGCCGAGAACAACACGCCGGCGCTCGCCCGCGCCGCGCTGGCGTCGGCGTGGGGCGCCGCACCCGAAGACGTCGTCGTCGCCGATCAGCGGGATGGATTCGCCTGGATCACCTTGGCGTGATCACCCGCTGTTGAACGGGCATGAAAAAAGCCGCCCGAAGGCGGCTCGTTCCAGAACCGGGAAACCCGATTACTTCTTGACCGCGTCGGCAGCCTTGCCAGCAGCGTCCTTGGCAGCGTCGGCGGCCTTGCCGGCGGCGTCCTTGGCGGCATCGGCAGCCTTGCCAGCGGCATCCTTCATGGCGTCGGCGGTGGCACCGGCGGCACCGGAGGCAGCGCTTGCACCAGCCATCGCGGCGGTCGCGGCGCCCGAAGCGGCGGCGTCCACGGCGGTGGTCACGGCGCTGGCAGCGGCCGAGGCGACTTCAGCGACAGCGGGAGCAGCGGCAGCGGAAGCAGCGGCAGCAGGCACTTCTTCTTTCTTGCCGCAAGCGGTCAAGGCCAGAGCGGCAACGATGGAAGCGAGCAAAAGCGACTTGGTCATATGTGTCCTCAATGTCATTAGGGTCGAACAATTACCGGTAATTGTGGGAACCCTCACATTCGCAGAGCCCCAACGTTCACAGACACGGGAAAGCTCGAGCCCCTCCAGTGCCTAGCCCTCGATTATAGCCAGCTCTAGGGTGATTCCCTAGAGGCCCGTGGAAGTTGCCGGGAAGGCCTCTTCGGACCGTTGCAAAACCGCGTCAAGCAACTCCTTGCAACGCAGCTCTTCCCCTCGATCGTGCGCCATGCGACCTCGGTGGTGCACCGTGTCCGACAAGCGCACCGTGACCGTACCTGTCGCGATCAGCAGCGTCGGCATCTCGCCCGCTTCGAGTTCCGTGTTGGTGCGACAAGTGACGACATGTGACCACTGCCGGCGCCACGTGACCCAGCGCGGATGCAGCCGTGCGACGGCCTCGAAGTTGTGCGCCAGCAGCGTCAGCTTGCGGCTGGAAGCGACCCAGCGGCCGAGACTCTCGACGACATCGCGCTCGCCCAGCGGCCAGTCGGCGAAGTCGATGTCGGCCAGCCACAGTTCGCGGCTGCCGGCCGTCGCGGCCTCGGTGAAGGCCAGCCGCAGCGCGGCATGAAACTCGGCACGTGAGGTGATCAGGCTGTCGGTCATGCGGGCCTCCTTTCTTGGTGTCATTGATCGTCGTGCTGCACCCAGCCGGCAGCCAGCCAATCGGCCAGCAGTTCGCGTGCACCGGGACTCAAGGCATCGACCTCGGCAGCGTCGAGTGCGCGACAGTCCGCCAAGCGTCGCATCAGTCTCGCATCCCGGCCGGCAGCGCGAAACGACTCGCCGTTGATGAAGACGTGGGCGTCGTCGTAGAGCACCCGGGTGCGCTGGTCCAGGCGCACGCCACCGGCTTTGGGTTTTGGCACCTCGCTGGCGTCGAACCAGACCCCGCGCTTGGGCTCGCTGAGCACCTCGCCGAGCGCGCAGGCCAGCGCCTTCGGGTCGGCCAGCAGGCGCGCCACAGCGACCTCGGCGAAGGCTTGCAAAGCATCGGGGATGCGGCCCGGTGCATCGGTCGCGGCGAGCTGCGGATCGCGGTACAGCGGCCCGCGCTGTTCGACATCGGCGCCGTCGAGCAGGCGCTGCAAGACCTCGCGCCCGAGCTCGTCGCGACCCGCCGCTCTGAAGCCGATCGAGCAGGTCATGCACTCGCCCTCGGCGACGCCATCGTGCGCCCAGCCCGGCGGCAGGTACAGCATGTCGCCGGGTTCGAGCAACCACTCCTGCTCGGCCTCGAAGTTCGCGAGGATCTTCAGCGGCACGTCCGGCACCAGCTCAGGCTGTTTCACCGGGCCGATGCGCCAGCGGCGGCGGCCCTGGGCCTGCAGCAGAAACACGTCGTACGAATCGACGTGCGGCCCGACACCACCGCCGTCGGTTGCGAACGACAGCATCACGTCGTCGAGCCGCGCATCGGGCACGAAGCGGAAGCGATCGAGCAGCGCGCGCGCCGACGGCAGGTGCAGGTCCAGCCCCTGCACGAGCAAGGTCCAGTTCGCCTGCTTCAGCGGCGGGATCGCACGGCGCACGAGCGGTCCGTGGCGCAGGGTCCAGCGACCTGCACGCTGCGCGACCAGGCGCGACTCCACCTCGTCGTGCGAAGCCAGCGCGAACAGCTGCGCGCGGTCCACGAGTGCGACGCCGCCGGGCACCGCCTGGCGCACCAGCAGCGGCTTCTTCTGCCAGTGCCGACGCATGAAAAGCTGCGGCGTCAGGCCGCCCAACAACGGGCTCGCGAGAGAAATGTCCATGCACGATTGTGCGATCATTGTTCGATGCTCATCACCACCCCATGCGTCGTCAGCCTCACCTGGAAACTGCAGGACACCCAAGGCCACCTGATCGACGAACTGCAAGACCCGGTCGAATTTTTCTTCGGCGGCGACGACCTGCTCGCCAAGGTCGAAGAGGCGTTGACCGACCAGCAAGCCGGCTACACCGCCACGCTGCACCTCGAGCCCGAACACGCGTTCGGCGACTACGACCCCGGGCTCGTGTTCTTCGAGGAACGCAGCGTGTTCCCGGACGCGATCGAGGTCGGCATGCAGTTCGACGGCCCGCCGCCCGGCGCCACCACGCCGGGTCTGTCGGCCGACGCGATCTACACCGTGACCGAGGTCTACCCCGGCCATGTGGTGCTCGACGGCAACCACCCGCTCGCCGGCATCGCGCTGCGCCTGGACCTGGTGGTGCGCGACGTGCGCGAGGCGACCGAAGCCGAGATCGAGGCCGGCAGCGTCGGCCAGCCGGTGTTCACCGTGATGAACACCGCGCCGAGCGGCCCGTCACTGCACTAGACCTGCGCTCAGGTCGTGTGGACTGACTCGGTCGCGGGCGGCGTGGCGCCCTCGGGCGTCGTCACCGGCCCCTTGCCGCTGAAGCGGTCGAGCGCGAGGTAGATCACCGGCGTGATGTACAGCGTGATCGCCTGCGAGAACACCAGCCCGCCGACGACCGCCAGGCCCAGCGGTTGACGCAACTCGGCGCCGGCGCCCAGGCCCAGCGCGATCGGCAGCGCGCCCATCAGCGCGGCCAGCGTCGTCATCATGATCGGCCGGAAGCGCAGCACGCAGGCCTCGCGGATCGCCGCTGCGGGCTCCATGCCGCGATGGCGCTGCGCGTCGAGTGCGAAGTCGATCATCATGATCGCGTTCTTCTTCACGATGCCGATCAGCAGCAGGATGCCGATGGTCGCGATCAGCGTAAGGTCCTGGTCGAACAGCTTGAGCATCAGCAGCGCGCCGACCGCCGCCGATGGCAAGCCGGCGAGGATGGTGATGGGGTGCACATAGCTCTCGTACAGCACGCCGAGCAGCACGTAGATCACGAGCAGCGCGCCGATGATCAGGATCGCCTGGCTGCCCTGCGAACTCTTGAACACCGCCGCGTCGCCGCCATAGGCCGTGATGATGGAGGCGGGCAGCTGGATCTGCTCGCGGAACGCCTCGATCTTCGTGGTCGCATCGCCGAGCGCAGCACCGGGGGCGAGGTTGAACGACACCGTCACCGCCTGCAGCTGGCCGACATGGTTGATCGCGGTCGGGCCGATGGTGCGCTCGACGGTGGTGAACGACGACATCGGCACGAGTGCCCCGGTGCTGGAGCGCACGTAGATGTTGTTGAAAGCGCTCTCGTCTTCCTTCGCGCCCGGGGCGACCTCGAGGATGACCTGGTAGCTGTCGACGCTGGTGTAGATGGTGGACACCTGGCGCTCGCCGAACGCGCTGTACAACGCCGAACGCACCGTGTCGATCGAGACACCCAGCGTGTTCGCGCGGTCGCGGTCGATCTTCAGCGACGCCTGCAGCCCGCGCAGCTGCGAGTCGCTGGTGACGTCGCGGAACAGCGGATCGGGGCGCATCTTCTCCTGCAGCTTTAGGGCCCAGCTGTTGAGTTCACCGGCCTGCACGCTCTGCAGGATGTACTGGTACTGCGCCTTGCTCTGGCGCCCGCCGAGCTGCAGGTTCTGGATCGGTCGCATGAAGACCGCGATGCCGGCCACGTCGCGCAGCTTGCGGCGCAGGCCCTCGATCACCTGCTTCATCGGCTGACGCTGCGCGCGGGGCTTCAGAGACACGAACATGCGCCCGGTGTTCTGCGAGCCACTGCCGCCATTGAACGAGCTCACGGCCAGAACGTTGGGGTCGTCGCGTATCACCCCTGCTGCACGCGCCTGCAAGCGCACCATCTCGGGGAACGAGGTGTCTTCGGCGGCTTCGGTCGAGACCGTGATCTGGCCGATGTCTTCTTCGGGAAAGAAGCCCTTGGGGATCGTCACGAACAACCAGGCCGTGGCCACGAAGGTGGCCAGCGCGACCACCAGCACCAGGCCACGGTGGCGCAGCGCCATGTCGAGCGAGCGCGCGTACGCGCCCAGCGTCGCGTCGAACGCGCGCTCGAACGAACGCACCAGCATGCCCGGCGGCTTCTTGTGCGCATCGTCGGTCAGGAAGCGGCTCGCCAGCATCGGCACCAGCGTCAGCGACACGAAGGCCGACGCGACGATGGCCAGCGCGACGATCACCGCGAACTCGTGGAACAGCAGCCCGATCACGCCGGGCATGAAGAAGATCGGGATGAACACCGCGATCAGCGAGGTCGAGATCGACAGGATGGTGAAGCCCACTTCGCGCGAGCCGCGCAGCGCCGCCTCGAAGGGCGGCACGCCCTCTTCGACGTGGCGCATGATGTTTTCGAGCATCACGATCGCGTCGTCCACGACCAACCCGACGGCCAGCGTCAGGCCGAGCAGCGAGATGTTGTCCAGCGTGTAGCCGAAGCCCCAGAGCAGCGCGATCGCACCGATCAGCGACACCGGCAGCGACAGCGTCGGGATCACCGTCGCGACGAAGCGGCGCAGGAACAAGAAGATCACCAGCACCACGAGCACGATGGTGCCCAGCATCGTCAGCGTCACGTCGTGCAGCGCGTCGCGGATCGACACCGAGCGGTCGTTCACCAGCGTCATGCGCACCGACTGCGGCAGCTGCGCCTGGAAGCCCGGCAGCGCCGCACGCACCGCGTCGACGACCTTCACGGTGTTGGCGTCCGGCTGGCGCAGGATGGCCAGCGTGATCGAGGTTTCGCCGTTCAGGCTGGCCGCGGTCTTGACGATCTCGAAGCTGTCTTCCACCTGGGCCACGTCGCGCAACCGCACCGGGTTGCCGCCGCGGTTGCTGACGATCAGGTCCGAGAACTCGGCAGCGTTCTTCAGCTGGCGATTCGCCTGCAGCGTCAGCGTCTGCTTCGGGCCGTCGAGCGTGCCGACCGGCGTGTTGACGTTGGCGGCCCTCAGCGCCGCGTTCAGCTCGTCCAGGCTGATGTTGCGCGCCGTCAGTGCGTCGGGCTGCACGCGCACGCGCACCGCGAAACGCTTCTGGCCGAAGATGTTGACCTGGGCCACGCCATCGAGCGTGGACAGGCTGGGCGAGATCATGTGCTCGGCGTAGTCGTTCAGGTCCGACAGGCTCAGCGACGGCGACGTGAGCGCGATCAGCAGCACCGGCGCATCGGCCGGGTTGACCTTGCGGTACGACGGCGGGATCGTCATGTCGATCGGCAGCGTCTTCTGCGCGCGCAGCAGCGCGGCCTGCACGTCGACGGCGGCGGCGTCGATGTCGCGGCCCTGGTCGAACTCGAGCGTGACCGAGGTCGTGCCCAGCGTGTTGGTCGAGCTGATCACGTTCAGCCCGGGGATGGTCTGGAACTGCTTCTCGAGCTGCAGCGCGACCGAGGTCGCCATCGTCTCGGGGCTGGCGCCCGGCAGCGAGGCCGCGACGTTGATGACCGGCGTGTTGTAGCTCGGCAGCGCCGCGACCGGAATCTTGCCGTACGCGATGATGCCGGCGACGACGATGGCCGCATTCAGCAGCACCGTCAGCACCGGGCGGCGGATGAAGAGCTCGGACAGGTTCATGGCGCGCTGGCGGCCGATGCGGCCGCCCCCGAGGCGGCCCCGCGCGCGCCACTTGCCGCACGCTCAGAGACGGGCGCACCGTGGCGCAGGTTCTGGCGCCCGTCGACAACCACCTTCTCGCCCGGCTGCACGCCGGTGATGGCGGCGTCGAGCCCGCTCGCGTAGACGACCTCGATCGGCCGCGCCACCGCCTTGTTCTGAGCGTCGATGGTGTAGACGATGGTGCCGCGCGGGCCCTGGATCACCGAGGCCTGCGGCACGACGGTCGCGTCCTTCAGCGCGCGCACCGCGAGGCGGACGTTCACGAACGCGCCGGGCCAGAGGGCCTCGTCGGCGTTGTCGAACTGGGCCTTGACCTTGACCGTGCCCGAATTCGCATCGACCGAGTTGTCGACGAACTGGAGCTTGCCGGCCAGCGGCGTGCGCCCTTCCGGCAACACGGCCATGACCTTGCCGCCGCCAGCGCGCATGGTCTGCAGCGCGTCGCCCAGGTTGCGCTGCGGCAGGCTGAAGCTGACCGCGATCGGCGCCAGCTGCGTGATCGTCACCAGCGAGGTGCCGCCCGGCTGCACCGTGGTGCCGGCGTACACGTTGATCGCACCGGCACGCCCCGCGGCGGGCGCGGTGATGCGGTTGTAGCCCAGGCCGACCCGGGCCGCCTCGATCGCTGCCTTGTCGGCCGTCACGACCGCCTGCTGGCTCTCGACCTGGGTCTGGCTGGTGTCGACCGCGCCCTGCGAGACGAAGTTCTGCGCCAGCAGGTCGCGGTTGCGTGCGAGCTGGCGCTGCGCGTCGGCCAGCGCCGCCAGGTCTTTCGCGAGCTGGGCTTGGGCCTTCGCGAGGTTGACCTGGTCGTTGCGGTCGTCGAGCGTGAACAAGGTGTCGCCGGCCTTCACGAACTGGCCTTCGCGGATGTTGACTTTGGTGATCACGCTGCTCACCTGCGGCCGGATGTCGACGCTGTTGAGCGCGGTCACCGTGCCGGTGGCCTCGAGCATCACGTCGACGTCGCGCTTTTGCGCACGCACCGCCGTCACGCTCACCGGCGCCCCGCCCGCACCGGACGCCGCGCCCGACGCTGGCGCACTCGCGGCCGCCGCGGTCGTGCCCGCCGCGGGCTCCTTGTTGCAACCCGTCGCAGCCACCACCGCGCCGGCCACCGCCAGCGAACCCATCAACAAACGCTTCATGAAGATCCCATGCGACGAGTACGTCGCGTGATTTTGTTACCGCTTGTGATTTTCACCCGTACGGGCGCGGCGGACAATGCAGCGGACCCTCAACGAGCGCGTTCGCAACGATTAGTTCACCGCAGGCCCGTGGAACCGAAGCCGCCAGCGCCGCGTGCCGAGTCGCCGAAGGCCTCGACGACGCGGAAAGCCGCCTGCACCACCGGCACGATCACGAGCTGGGCGATGCGCTCCAGCGGCGCGATCGTGAACGCGGCGCTGCCGCGGTTCCAGCAGCTGACCATCAGCGGGCCCTGGTAGTCTGAGTCGATCAGGCCGACCAGGTTGCCGAGCACGATGCCGTGCTTGTGGCCCAGCCCCGAGCGCGGCAGGATCATCGCAGCCAGGCCGGGGTCGGCGATGTGGATGGACAGGCCGGTCGGGATCAGCTGGGTCTCGCCCGGCGCCAGCACCAGCGGGGCGTCCAGGCAGGCGCGCAGGTCGAGCCCGGCGCTGCCCGGCGTGGCGTAGGCCGGCAGCTGCTCGGCCATGCGGGCGTCGAGCACTTTCACGTCGATCACGGTCATGCGGGGGTTCTCAGTCGGGCGGCGATTTCGGCCACGAGTTGCCGGGCCAGCGTGAGCTTGCCGGCACGCGGCAGCTCGCGGTGACCGGCGGCGTCGACCAGCGTCAGCACGTTGTCGTCGACGCCGAACGCGCTCGGGCCGATGTTGCCGACGATCAGCGGAACGCCCTTGCGAACCAGCTTGTCGCGCGCATGCTTCAGAAGATCCTGGCTTTCAGCCGCGAAGCCGACGCAGAACGGCGGTTGGGTCAGGCGCGCGACCGCGGCCAGGATGTCGGGGTTCTCGGTCAATGGCAGTGTCGGCACGGCGTGGTCGGCGGTTTTCTTGATCTTGTGCGCGGCCAGCGTCACCGGCCGCCAGTCGGCGACCGCGGCGGTCGCGACGAACACGTCCTGGGTCGGCGCGGCGCCCAGCACCGCGTCGAACATCTGCTGCGCCGTGCCCACGTCGACGCGCAGCACGCCGCGCGGCGTGGACTGGTGCACCGGGCCGGCCACCAGCGTGACGACTGCACCCGCCTCGGCCGCGGCGCGCGCGATCGCGAAGCCCATCTTGCCGCTGGACCGGTTGGTGATGCCGCGCACCGGGTCGATCGGCTCGAAGGTCGGCCCGGCCGTGATCAGCACGCGCTTGCCGGCGAGCAGCTTGGGCTGGAAGAATGCGACCAGGTCGGCGAGCAGCTCGGTCGGCTCGAGCATGCGGCCGTCGCCGACCTCGCCGCACGCCTGGTCGCCGTTGCCCGGGCCCAGCAGCGTCGCACCGTCGAGCTTCAACTGCGCGAGATTGCGTTGCGTCGCCGGGTGGGCCCACATCTCGCGGTTCATCGCCGGCGCCACGAGCAGCGGGCAGCGCGCGATCGGGCGCGCCAGGCACATCAGGCTCAGCAGGTCGTCGGCGCGGCCCTGCACCAGCTTCGCGATGATGTCGGCGCTGGCCGGCGCGATGACGATGGCATCGGCCTCGCGCGTCAGGTTGATGTGCGCCATGTTGCTGGGCTCGCGCGCGTCCCACTGGCTCGTGAAGACCGGGCGGTTCGACAGCGCCTGCATCGTCACCGGCGTGATGAAGGCCTCGGCCGCGGCCGTCATCACGACCTGCACCGTGGCGCCGGCTTTGACCAATTCGCGCGTGAATTCGGCCGCCTTGTAGCAGGCGATGCCGCCCGACAGGCCCAGCACGATGTGCTTGCCCGTCAACTCGAGAGGGGCGCTCATAGCGGCAGAAACCTTCGCGACCAGTCGTGCGTGTTGAACAGCACGCGCACCGCCTTGCCGTAGACCTGCTCGTGCGGCAGAAAGCCCCACACACGCGAGTCGGACGAGTTGTCGCGGTTGTCGCCCATCATCAGGTACTGGCCCGCGGGCACGGTGCATTGCCACTCGGTCGGGCTGTCTCTGCGGCAGTTCGCGCCCATGCCTTCGGGCTGCGTTCGGCTGCCCATCACGAAGGGGTTGACCTTGACGGTGCGGCTGCTACCGGCCGTCGTCTCGCGCAGCAGCCAGCTGCCGCGGTCTTCAGGCGGCAGGCCGGCATCGGCGCCCTCGCTGATGACTTGCGCATCGAACACCGCGCCGTTAACGCTGACGATGCCGCCCTTGAATCGAACCACGTCGCCCGGCAGGCCGATCAGGCGCTTCACATAGAACTCCGACACGTCCAGCGGGAAGCGGAACACGACGACGTCCCCGCGCTTCGGCTGGCCGAACTCGATCGCGGTGTTCGTGAATGGCAGGCGCGGGCCATAGGCCAGGTGATTCACGAGCAGGTAGTCGCCGACCCGCAAGGTGGGCTCCATCGAACCCGACGGCACCTTGGGCCAGTCGGCCACAGCGATGCGGCAGGTGAACATCAGCCCGACGACGACGAACAACTCGGCGCCGAAGCTGACCCACCACGGTTTCTTCTCGGGCACGCGGCCGAGCCGGCGCGTGCGCCGCTTCCACGCGAACCAGCAACCACCGGTGACGAGGGTCGCCAGCGCCAGGATCTCGTTGATCGAGAAGCCCACTTGCGTCATGCGTTCAGCTCCCGTGCGGTGATGGTGTAGCGGAAATGATCGGGGTCGAGCGCGTCGTAACGGCCGTTCGCGTTCTCGGCCTGCGGGTACATCAGAAAGCCGAGCTTGCCGCCCACCGTCGACCCCGGCAGCACCACGTCGTGCGCGCTGTTGAATGCAAGCCAGTTGCCTTCCCAGCCGCCGAACAGTGCTCGGTTCACCGGCGCGACCAGCGGGTCGGCGGTGGTCTTGATCCAGTCCTTGGACTCGAGCCGCATCACCTTGCCGACATCGGCCGGGTCCATCGCGACCCAGCCGTGGGGCTTCAGGTAGACCTCGGCGCGGCAGTGCTGCGCGCCCTGCAGCTTGGCCGGGTTGCCGCCGAGCTCGCGGTAGCCGAAGGCCGAGGGCACGAGGCGGATGCCGTAGAGGTCGCGCGCGGGCAGGCCGACGGCACGGCACAGGCCGACGAACAGGCCGTTGATGTCGCCGCACTTGCCGCCGAAGTTCGCGGTCTCGAGCATGGTCTTGATGTCGCCGACGCCGCAGCCGCGCACCTTGGGCTCACGGTAGGTGTGGTTGACGACCCAGTCGTAGATGCGGCGCGCCTTGTCTTCGTCGCTGCGCGCGTTGCCGATGGCCTCGCGGGCGGTCGCGAGCACGATGCCGTCGGTGGGCATCAGCTCGGTCGCGCGGGTCCAGCTCTTCAAGGTGTCGGGGTCTTCCTTCGCCGCGACGGGCCGCTGCCAGTCGACCGCGCGGCTGCGCGTGCGCACGACGCTGCTCAGCTGCACCACCGGCACGGCGGTCGTTTCGGGGAACTCGGCATACAGCATTTTCGCGCCGTAGTGCGCATCGGTGACGACGCGCGCGGCCGCGGCATTGCCCGACCACTGGCTGCCCAGCGACTGCTGAAAGCCACTGTCGATGGACGGCACCGGCAGCCAGACACGCGACACGCCCTTGGGCGCCTCGATCTCGACACGGGTGGTGATCTCGAAGCTGCGCCAGTCGCCAGCCTGCGGCGCGAATTGGCGCTCTTGCGCGGCGGCGCCGCGCGGCGCGAGGCCGGCGACCAGCGCGCTGCCGGTGAGTGCCAGCACGTCGCGGCGCTTCAGGTTGAGCATGTGTACTTTCTCCGTGTCGTGGGGAACCGCGATTATCCGCGCGCCGCCGGCACGCGCCTCACGCCGTCTTTGCAGCCGCCAGCAGGGGCTCGACCAGCTCGCGCGCGGTGCCACCCATCCAGTCGAGCTCGCCGATCACCGACTGACGCGGCAGGCCGTCGCGCCCGACCAGCACCGTGGTCGGAAAGACGCGCGGCGTCCAGGCGCTGGCGGCGTCGCCGTCCGGATCGAGCAGGATGGGCAGCGAGAACGGCAGCACCTCCAGGAAGTGCTGGATCTTGGGCAACGGCTCCTTGTAGTTCACCGCCAGCACGACCAGCCCGGCCTGTTCGTGACGCGTGGCCAGCAACTCCAGCGACGGCATCTCGGCCCGGCAGGGCTCGCACCAGCTGGCCCAGAAGTTCAGCAGCACCGGGCGGCCCTTCACGGCGGCCAGCGTCCAGGCCTTGCCGTCGAGATCGGTCAGCGCCAAGGGTGGCGCCGGCTTCACCGCGGGCCACGGGCGCACGACGTGGGCAGCGCGCGCGACGCCCGGCAGCGCGAGCGCGGTGGCCACAGCGCACGCGGTCGTGATCACCTGACGGCGCGTCGTCCTACCGGGCAGCGGATTGTCCATGCGCTGCATTCTGCGCGAAGCCGGTGTAAGGTCAGGCGACAGACGTCGACACCCTTTGTTCCAGTCGGACAAACCCAGCACGGGACCAACCCATGAACTCAGCACCGCGCACGCCCCGTTTCATGCAACGCCACGTGGGCGACGCCGCAGCCGATCGCGCCGAGATCGTGCGGGGGCTGCAGCAGCACCTGGCGCAGGCGTCGCCCAAGTACTTCTACGACAAGCTGGGCTCGCACCTGTTCGAGGCCATCACCGAGTTGCCCGAGTACTACCCGACGCGCACCGAGGCGGCGATCTTCGCGGCGCATGGCGCGGCGATGGCACAGCGCATCGGCGTCGGTGCGACGCTGGTCGACCTGGGCGCAGGCAACTGCGTCAAGGCGGCGCGCCTGTTCCCCTTGCTGGAGCCCAGCCGCTACGTCGCCGTCGACATCTCGGTCGACTTTCTGCACGACGCGCTGCGCCGCGTGCAGCGCGAGTACCCGGCGCTCGACGTGGTCGGCCTGGGCCTGGACTTCTCGAACGCGCTCGATCTGCCGAACACGCTGACCGACGATCGCACGGTGTTCTTCTACCCCGGCTCCAGCATCGGCAACTTCACGCCGGACGAGGCGCGGGGCTTTCTGCAGCGCGTGCGCGCGCAGGCGTCGGGCGGTGGCCTCCTGATCGGCGTCGATCTGGTCAAACCGAGTGAGGTGCTGCAGGCCGCCTACGACGACGCGCTGGGAGTCACCGCGGCGTTCAACCTCAACATCCTGCGCCAGATCAACCGCCTGATCGGCAGCGACTTCAAGCCGGCGCAGTGGCAGCACGTGGGGCTGTACGACGCCGAGCGCTCGCGCATCGAGATGCACCTGCAGGCGCGCGAGGACGTGCAGGTGCGCTGGCCGGAGGGCTCACGCCTGTTCACGGCCGGCGAACGGCTGCACACCGAGAACTCGTGCAAGTACACGGTCGACGGCTTCGCGCAGCTGCTGCAGCAGGCGGGCTTCGGCGCGCCGCTGCACTGGACCGACGCCCAGGGCTGGTTCGCGGTGTTCTGGGCCCCGGCGAACTGATGCTCGAGGCGCTACTGCTGCGCGAGAAAGCGCAGCAGGTGCTCGCGTGAGGCAGTGAACGCCGCAGCGTTGCCGCCCACGTGCACACCCTGTCCCGGGTTGGCGCCATTCGGCACGTCCTTGCGCAGCCGCAGCGGCGCGGCCGAGTCGAAGCCGTGGTACGCGCCCGCATAGCCTTCGATCTCGGGCACGCTGCCGCGCGTCGCGCGCGCCAGCTCGTGACACGGTGCGGCCGGCGTCCAGTCGTCCGACTCGCCGACCAGCATCAGCAAACGCGTGCGGGTCTCGAAGCCGCGCTTCAGGTCGGACTCGCAGCCGGGGTAGAACGCGACCGCGAACGCCGGCTGCACCGGCGCCGCGGCGACGTCGGCGTGGCGCAGATTCAGCGCCGCCAGCAAGGTGCTGCCGCCGTTCGACCAGCCCATCAAGCCGATGCGCTTGGCGTCGACGTCGGGCCGCTGCGCGAGCCAGGCCACGGCCGCGAGCGCGTCGAGCCGGCGATTCGCCTGGGTCACATGGCGCGTGCCGATGCGCTGCGTGCACAACTCCTTCTCACCGCGCGGCGTCAGCGAGTCCACCACCAGCGCGTGCAGGCCGTGTTCGTTGAGCAGGTGGGCGTAGTCCAGCGTGCGCTGGCTGAGTTGCCCCTTGGCGTTGTAGGTGCCGCCGCAACCGTGCAGCAGCACGACGGCCGGCGCAGACGCCGATGTCGACGCGCCGAACCAGAAGCCGATCAACTCGACCGGCGCACCGCCGCTGCGGTCCAGGCTGGGAAAGCTGACGCGCTCCTGCGCCTGCACCAATGATGCCCACAGCATCGCGAACGCGACGCACCACGCACGCATTTCAGCCACCCGCCGGAGCCGGAACAATGGCCGGCGGCTTGGGATGCAGTCGCGCCATCGAATGCGCGTCGACGAACGCACCGTCGCGCAGCGCGTAGCCGCGGAAGGTGCCTTCGAGCTCGAAGCCGAAGTTGCGGTACAGCCGCTGCGCGACCTCGTTGTCGGTGTAGACCGTGAGTTCGATGCGCAGGCAACCGACCCAGTTGTCGGCGTAGTCGCACAGCGCGGCCATCAGCGCGGTGCCCACGCCCTGCCCTTGCGCGGCCGTGGCCACCGAGATGCCCAAGCCCATCGCATGTCGACGCCGCGGCGCGGCACCGGGGCTGAACAGGCCGGCCGAGCCGATCACCTCGCCCTCGCGTTCGGCGACCAGCGAGAGGTCGGCCTTGACGGCCGCGGCCCCGTCGGACAGGCGCGCGTGCCACATCTCCTCGCTCGGGTAAGGCATCTGCAGCAGGCCACCGAAGATCACCGGGTCGCTCATGTACCGGGCCATCGCCGCCGCGTCCTTGACGCTCGCGCGGCGTATCGTCAACGCGGGCGCCGTCGTCATGCGCTCACGCCCGTTCGGCCACCCAGGCTTGCACTGACGCCAACGCCCCCGCCAGCTTGCTCGGGTCGGTGCCGCCGGCCATCGCCATGTCGGGTTTGCCGCCGCCCTTGCCGCCGACCTGCTGCGCGACGAAGTTGACGAGCTCGCCGGCCTTGAGCTTGCCGATGCTGTCGTTCGTCACGCCGGCCGCGATCTGCACCTTGCCGCCTTCGACGGTGGCGAGCACGATGGCCGCGGTCTTGAGCTTGTCCTTCAACTTGTCCATCGTGTCGCGCAGCGCCTTGGCGTCGGCGCCTTCGAGCATCGCGGCCAGCACCTTGATGCCCTTCACGTCGACGGCCGAGGCAAGCAAGTCATCGCCTTGCGACGAGGCCAGCTTGCCCTTCAACGCGGCCAGTTCCTTTTCGAGCGAGCGCACCTGGTCGAGCACCTGCGTCAGACGCGCGGGCACCTCGGCCGGTGCCGACTTCAGCGTGCTCGCGAGCTGCGCGACCGTGCCTTCGAGCGACTGCAGGTAGCTCAGCGCGTTGTCGCCGGTGATCGCCTCGATGCGACGCACGCCCGCGGCCACGCCGCCTTCGGCAACGACCTTGAACAGGCCGATGTCGCCGGTGCGCTGCACGTGCGTGCCGCCGCAGAGTTCGCGGCTCGTGCCGATGTCGAGCACGCGCACCTCGTCGCCGTATTTCTCGCCGAACAGCATCATCGCGCCCGACTTCTGCGCCTCGTCGATGAGCATCACGCGCGCATTCGTCGCGGCGTTCGCGAGGATCTCGGCGTTGACGAGGGCCTCGACCTTGGCGATCTGCGCCGGCGTCATCGGCGCGTTGTGCGCAAAGTCGAAGCGGGTGCGCTCGGCGTTGACCAGCGAGCCCTTCTGCTGCACGTGGTCGCCCAGCACCTCGCGCAGCGCCTTGTGCATCAGGTGCGTCGACGAGTGGTTGCGCACGGTCTTGGCACGGCGCTCGGCATCGACACGCGCGGCCAGCACGTCGCCGACCTTGACCGTGCCTTCGACGACGCGGCCGTGGTGGCCGAACACCGCGGCCTGCACCTTGATCGTGTCCTCGACGATCACGCGCGAGGTGGCGTTGCGAAGCTCGCCGGTGTCGCCGACCTGGCCGCCGGACTCGGCGTAGAACGGCGTGTGGTCGAGCACGATGACCGCGTCGTCACCGGCCGTCGCGCTCGTGGCCGCCGTGCCGTCGACATAGATCGCGGTGACCTTCGCGCCTTCGCGTGCGAGCTCGTCGTAGCCGTGGAACTGCGTGTCAGCGCCGCTGTATTCGAGGCCTGCGGCGACCTTGAACTTGCCGGCGTCGCGCGCGCGCTTGCGCTGCTCTTCCAACAACTCGTTGAAGCGCACCTCGTCGACCGTGACGCCGCGCTCGCGGCACACATCGGCTGTCAGGTCGACCGGGAAGCCGTAGGTGTCGTGCAGCTTGAACGCGGTGTCGCCGTCGATCTGCTTCACCCCCGACGCGAGCGCCTTCTCGAGGATGTCCATGCCGTTGGCGATGGTGCGAAAGAAGCCTTCTTCCTCCTGCTTCAACACGTCGGTGACGCGCTTCTCGCCCTGGCGCAGCTCCGGATACGCGTCGCCCATCTCTTTCGCGAGTGCTGCGACCAGCAAGTGGAAGAAGGGCTTGCGCGCACCCAGCTTGTAGCCGTGGCGGATCGCGCGCCGCGTGATGCGGCGCAGCACGTAGCCGCGGCCGGCGTTGCCGGGGATCACGCCGTCGACGACGGTAAAGGTGCAGGCGCGGATGTGGTCGGCGATCACCTTCAGCGACGGCGAGTCCTTGTCACAGTCACCACCGCCCGCCGCATCGACCTGCGCCTTTGCAGCGGCGAGCAAGGTCACGAAGGTGTCGATCTCGTAGTTGCTGTGCACGTGCTGCAGCACGGCAGTAAGCCGCTCCAGGCCCATGCCGGTGTCGACGCTGGGCTTGGGCAGCTTGTGCATCACGCCCGCTTCGTCGCGGTTGAACTGCATGAACACGTTGTTCCAGATCTCGATGTAGCGGTCGCCGTCTTCGTCGGGCGAGCCCGGCGGGCCGCCGGCGATCTCGGGGCCGTGGTCGTAGAAGATCTCGGTGCACGGGCCGCAGGGGCCGGTGTCGCCCATCATCCAGAAGTTGTCGGACGCGTAGCGCGCGCCCTTGTTGTCGCCGATGCGCACGATGCGCTCGGCGGGCACGCCCACGCTCTTGTTCCAGATCTCGTAGGCCTCGTCGTCTTCGGCATAGACGGTGACCCAGAGCTTTTCTTTCGGCAGCTTGTAGACCTCGGTCAGCAGCTCCCACGCATAGGCAATCGCGTCCTTCTTGAAGTAGTCGCCGAAGCTGAAGTTGCCCAGCATCTCGAAGAAGGTGTGGTGGCGCGCGGTGTAGCCGACGTTCTCGAGGTCGTTGTGCTTGCCGCCGGCACGGATGCACTTCTGCGAGGTGGTCGCGCGGCTGTAAGGACGCTTGTCGAAGCCGAGGAACACGTCCTTGAACTGGTTCATGCCCGCGTTGGTGAACAGCAGCGTCGGGTCGTCGCCGGGCACGACCGGGCTGCTGGCCACGATGGTGTGGCCCTTGGCCTCGAAGAACTTGAGGAAGGTCGAACGGATCTCTGCAGCTTTCATCCCGGGGCTTTCGGTCAGCGGCGAATGCCGGCGCAAGCGCCCGGCAAGCCGCGTAGAGGCTTGATTTTCAAGAGCTTTTGATTATAGGTGGCGGGTCGTCCGCCGCCTCGGCGCGCTACTCGTCGTTGGCCGCACCATCAGGCACACCGCCGGCCTCGCCGAAGTTCGCGAAACCGGCCCGGCCCTGCGCTGCCGTCGACGCCGCCAGGCCCACCGCGCGGCGCAGCAGTGCGTCAGGTTGCGCGCCGTCCTGCGGGTACTGGGCGATGCCCAGCGCCGACGCCACGGCCACCTGCTGGCCGGCGACCTTGAACGGCTCCATCAAGGACTTGGTCAGCTTGGCACCGACCCGCACCGCGTCGGACGGCGACAGCATCGACCCCAGCAGCACCGCGAAGCCATCGTCGCCCAGCGAGGCCACCACGTCGCTGGCCCGCACCCCGGCCCGCAGGCGCACACCGACGCGGCGCCGAAGCACGTTCGCGGCCTCGCGGCCGAGCCGCGCCTCGGTCGTCGCCAGGCCCTCGATGCGCAGCGCGAGCACCGCCATCGGCGCTGGCTCGCGTTCGCGCAGCGCGAGCAGCTGGCTCACGTGCTCGATGAACTGCTGCTGGTGCGGCAGGCCGGTCTCGAGGTCGGTGGCGTAGGCGGTGCGCGCCTCGCGCTCATGGCGCTTGCGTTCGATCGCGCCGTGCAGACGCAAGCTCAGCGTGGGCGCGATCAGTTCGCGCTGCAACAGCACGTCTTCCGCCCCGCGCCGCTGCCAATGGCGCACGAGAATCTCGTCCAGCACCGAGGTCACGACGACCACCGCGGTATCGGCCGCGATGTCGGCCGCGAAGGCCTGGAGCTCGGCCGGCGCCTGTGCCGCGACGATGAGGGCGTCGCACTGACCGGCATGCAGCAAGGTCTCGACTTCGCCCGACGTGGAGCAGGCGTGCAGTTCGAACGGACCGAAGGCCGCCGCCCGCAGCGCTGCCTCGGTGGCGGCAGGCAGCGGGAACAGCGTCGCGATGTACATGGTGTCGGAGTCGTGAGGCACGCGGGGTCACAGAATACCGCGCGCGCCGACCACCGCAGGCGGCCGCCGACGAAGGCACGGCTTCAGGAGCCCTTGGGCGCGGGCATCGCCAACTCGCCGCGCCACTCGAAGCGCAGGTCGTCGAAGCTGAAGCCGGTCAGGCGCCCTTTCAGCACCGTGTCGAGCTTGCGGTCGGGCGCGCCGTACAGGCCGATGGCCTGGCGCACCTCGCCGAGCGCGCTCACCGTGATCGGCACGTTGACGAAGGTCTCGCTCAGGCGCGGCACCGTGCCGCGGCCATCGCTGACGCCGGTGCCGATGACCTTGCCGTTGAGCACCAGGTCGGCGGTCGCGCCGGTGAACTCGATCGCGCTGTCGTTGGTGTTCTGCACGCGCAGCTTGGCGATGAAGCGCAGCTCCATCGCCGCGCCTTCGATGCGCTCGACGCTCGCGACGTTGACGCGCAGTGGCGCGTTCGCCGGCGTGGCGCAGGCGGCCACCAGGGCCAGCGGGATCAGGGCAACGAGCAGTCGGCGCAACGCGGTCATGGCGGGTCTTTCAAATGGAGCGATGAGCGCAGCGCGCATCACCACTTGTCGTCATTCTTTTTCTCGGACGGCGCGGGCATGTCGCCACTCTCCTTCGCGGCCCGCTTCGCCTTGGGGGCGGGCGGGGCCGCGTCGTTGCTCGCGACCGTCGCCGCCGGCTTGCCCTTGAGTTGTTCGCGCACCTGCAGTGCGCCGGGCAGCAGGTTGTCGAGCGAGCTGGCCGCGCCCTCGATGTGGCCGTACGACAGGTTGGGCGTGACACGGTCGATCACGAGCTGGCAGCACGGCGCCTCGACGCGGCCCAGGCTCTGGCCGGTCTGCGGGTCCTTGATCTCGGTGCCCATTGTCACCATCGCATAGCGCGAGCCCGGCCGCAGCGCCTGGCCGCCCTGGCTGAGCACGACGTTGGCGCCTTCGAGCGCGACGACGGTGATCGGGAAGGTGCGCGACAGGATGGACGCGACGACCTGGTTCACGAGGTCGTCCGCCATGCCGCCCAGCACCTTGGTCGAATCGACGCCGGTGCCCAGCGTCGTCGGCGCGGTGGCCGGTGCCTCGCCACGCAGGGTCTCGGCCGTGACCACCTGGCGCGTCGCGACGTTGACCATCTTCTGCGAGACCGACCAGCCGCCCGAGTAGCTCACCAGCTGGCGATCGGACGTGCGCAGCTGCCGCGCGTGTCGGTTGTACGCGAGGTTGTTGATGCGGCCGGTCCAGATCAGGTCGGCGGTGACGGCTTGCGAGAGCTTGGCAATCTCGGCCTTGGGCGCTTCGCCGCTGGCGATCATGTCAAGCTCCTGCTGGATCTCGGGGCTGAACTCGCGGTCGAGCACCGCGAAGCGGCCGGTGTTGACGAGCGCGTCGAGGATGCGCTGGCGCAGTTCGGCGCCGACCTCGTCGGCCGGCACGTTGCGGTCGCCCACCGGGATGGTCGCGCGGTCGAAGCGCAGCGGCGCCACGACCAGCTTGATCTTCTTCAGCTCGGCGGGCACGACGAACTTCGCGATGCCGGCTTCGATGCTGGCCTTGAACTTGCCCTTGGGCAGCAGCGGCTCGTCCATGTTGACGATGCGGAAGTTCTGCACCACGCCGCCGGAACGCGTGCGCACCGCCTCGGCAAAGCCTTCGGCACGCATCGAGGCCGCGCTCTGGTTCGTCGTCACGTCAATGCCGAGCTTGGCGTTGACGGTGGCCATGTCGACCGCCGCACCGTTGACCTGCAGGATCGCCATGCGCATCGCCTCGGCCACCGCCTCGGGCGCGCTCAGGCCGTAGCCGTCGGCCGTGACCTTGACGGTCTCGAGCTTGCCGACGTCGGGCGGCGGGATGGTCGCGGTCGCGGGGGTCAGCGGCGCGGGCGTTGCCGCGGGCGCCGCAGCCACGGCTGCGCTCGCCGCCGTGGCCGGCGCCGCGGGCGCGGCGGGTTTCTGGTCGCAGGCCGTCAGCGCCGCCACCAGCGCGGCGACGCCGAACACTCGAATCGTTGGGCGCAGCATCGCGGCTCCTGTGGTGCGGTTCAACGCAGGCGGGTCAGAGCGCCGCCATCGCCTTGGTCGCGTCTGCCGGCACCGGGATGTCGTTGCTCTTCGAGAATGCGGCCGCGCTCTTCACCGAGGTGCCGACGTTGGACACCGCGGTCGGCAGCTGGCCGACGATGTAGGCGCCGGCCTGCAGCTTCGGGATCATCAGCGGCGAGGCCGTCTTCAGGCTGGCCGAGAAGTTCTGCGCCGGCACGCGCAGCTCGATGTACTTGAGCAGGCCGCGCCCGAGCTGGGCCTGGCCGGACTCGAACTTCTTCTTGGCCGCAGCGTCGAGCTTGGGGCCCTTGGCCATCTCGGCGGCAACCGCATCGGTCGACGCGCTGACCGCCTTGTTCGAGTCTTCGAGGTTGCCCTTGGTCGCGCCATCGGTCAGCGCATCGGCGGTGGCCTTGGACGCGGCAGCCGCGTCCTTCAGGCCCAGCGCTTCGGCCATCTGCGAGTTGGCCAGCAGCACATCCTTGTTGGCGGCCACATAGCCGCGCACCAGCGCGTCGTTCTGGCCGGTGGCGTCGCCGCCCGTCGCCGCGGCCGCACCGCCCAACCCAGGGAGCGACTTCAGCGAGGGCAGTTGCGCCATCGCGGCCAACGGAAGGCAGATCAGTGCGGCGGCGAGGGTGCGGGAAAACTTCTTCATGGTCGGGTGTGTCCTGTGGTCGTTGCTGTTGTCGTTGTGGAGCGCGATCGGGCGAATCACTTCAGCCCGAGGTTGGTCAGTTGCGAGGTCAGCTCGCGCGCCGCGTTGTTGGCCGCGAGCTTCAGCGCGTTGGTGCGCGCCTCGGCTTCGGTCGGGCCGACGCCGGCGTATTGCACCGGGCCGACCGACGCGATCGTGTCGGGAATGTTCTGGGTCACGTCGAGCACGCGCGCGTTGACGGTGACGGCGACGCGCTGCATGCCGGTCGCCGGGTCGGTGTCGGCCAGGCCAAGGTCGAGCGTGCCGAGCGCGATGTAAGGGATCTGCGCGGTCTTCATGCCCTGCGTGATGCCCTGCATCGTCGCCGACTGCAGGTCGTTGCCGCTCTTGTAGTCGTTCTCGACCATGGACACCTTGAACTTGCCGCCGGTGTAGGGCTCGATCAGCGAACCCTCGTTGACCTTGAAGCCGGCGCGCGTGAAGGTCTGCGTGAAGACCTGGTTCAGGTTGGCGCTGGGGAACAGGCGCCAGGTCGATTCGCTCGCCCGGCGCGTGCGCGTGCCGCCGGTCTCGATCGTGTTCGACACGACGATGTCGCGCTTGTACGTGTCGGTTCGGGCCTCGTCGGTCGACACCCGGTTGGGTCGAATCGACTCGCCTTCGGTCCCTTTGCCGGTCTTGGTCCGCGACGCGTCGATCTTCTCGCCCTGATCGATGCGCTTGGTGACGCGCGTGTCGTAGGCCTTCTCCGAATCCTGCTCGCGCGACACGAACACGAAGGCCAGCGCCGAGCGCTCCGTGCGCGTCGCCTTGCCGACGGCCGAGCCGGCCTTGATGTCGTTGCGCAGGTTGGCGACGTTCAGCGAGACCTTGACCGCGACGGTGTAGGCCTTGCTGCCGGCGTTGTCGTCTTCGGACAGCACCGTGGTCTCGAGGATGTAGCGGTCGGGGTTGTCGATGATCTTCTGGCGCATCGCGTCGAAGTTCGCGGCCTCGGACTCGCCCGCTTCGGCGTAGTAGAACTCGACCGCCTTGAGCTGTGCACCCTGCAGCGCCTTGGCCTTGACTTCGGGCGTGACGGCCTTGCCGGTGTAGGGCACGGTGGCCTTGCCGCGCGCTTGTTGAACCTGTGCCGTTGCGGACAGCGCGAACGCGGCCGCGAAGACCGCGATGAGGAGTTGGCGAATTACTTGCATAGTTTGATCAGTTCCCTGGTGGCGGCAATTTGTCTGTCGATGTCGGGCGCGGCGGCTGCGCTCTTGACCCAGTCGTTGCCCTTGCCGGCGAGGGCTTCCGACAGCTTCACGAACAGGCCGTTGATCGAGTCGTAGAACGCGGGAAAGTCGTCGACATAGGTCTGCGTCACCGGCACGAGCTTGATCTCGCCGTTCTTCAGCGCGGTGTTCATGTAGACCTTGCCCGACACCGGCTCCTCGACCTTCATGGTCGCGTAGGTGCCGTAGATGAAGCTCGCGCCCGCGGCCGACTTGCCGTATTCGATCTTGCGGAAGGCCGACAGCTCGACGCCGATCTCGTAGTCGGGCTTGGGCAGCTTGAGGTTGTAGACGTCGCCGTCGGAGATGCGCATCGACATCACGTTGCCGACCGCGTAGCCCTTGGCGTACGGAATGATGGGCACGCCGGCGCGCGTCGACAGCGCCTCGCCGACCAGGTCGGCGGCCCAGGTCTCGGCGACCGTCGGGCTGCCGGACAGGTAAGCCGGGATGCTGTTGACGGCTTCGGGCTTGATCGCGATCGTCGAGACCTGCAGATAGCGCGACGTGCTCGACGGCATCACGGCGCTTGCCAGCGTGTTCGCAAAACGCGTGAAGATGCCCGGCTTGCCCGCCGCGCCCTCGTAGACGCCGCGCACACGGGCGCGGATCTCGTCGGCGTTCGGCGCGCGGTCGAAGGTGTCGATGTGCGCGAAGCTGATCGGGTAGGCGCGGATCACCGACATCGACTTGAAGTCGAAGAACAGCGCCTGCGCGCGGATCAGCACGAACAGCTTGTGCAGCCCGGCGAGCTGCTCGACCGAGATGGTCTCGGAGCCGATCACGAGCGCGACCGCGATGGCCTGGTCGCGCCCCTTCAGCTCGTCGATCTGCGTGACGAGCTTGAGCTGCTGCGGCGGGTTCTGCGCAATGGCATCGCGCAGCATCGCATAGGCCGGCTTGCCGCCGGTCTTCAGCGCCTTCTCGTAGCCGACCGAGTACGGGAAACGTTGCGCCATCGAGGCGGCGTCGCCCGAGAACGCCAGGCCGGCGAGCGCCACCTCGGCCGGTTGGGCGCGGGCCGCGATGGGCCCGAAGGCGGCCGCGCAAGCAGCGAGCTTCAGCAGGTCGCGTCGGGTGTGGGGCGAAGCGGATGAATCAGCGATGAATGGGCTCACGCGGCACGCCGAATCTCGGCTTCGAGGACAGCTTTACATCGTAGCAGCGGCATGCGCGCTGCCCGGACTGCAAGCTAGGGGTGCTTCGTGATGGAGTGCCCGGCTAAGCGGAGCTTGGGGCGCGTGGAGCGGGTGAGGGGAATCGAACCCCTGTATGAAGCTTGGGAAGCTGCCGTTCTACCATTGAACTACACCCGCAGCGTGACTCGCATTCTAGCGTGACGGGCCTGACCCACCGCCTCGCCCAGCCCGCGCCGCACGGCGCCTGGTCCTGTACACAGGGGGCGTGCCACGGCGACGTGGCGGGCACAATGCGTGCTCTCAACGCTCGCCGCTGCCCCACGGCCCACCGGAGACCCCATGGAGCCCATCGTCTGGTTCGGCTGGTTTCGGGTCGACATCCTGCTCGACTACAAGGACCTGTTCCTGCAAGGCGCATGGATGACCTTGCGCATGACGGTCGTGTGCGTGCTGCTCGGCTCGCTGCTGGGCCTGGGCCTCGCGCTGGCCCGGCTTGCGCACCCGGTCCATGCGCCGTGGACCTGGGTCGTGCGACTCGGCCTGCGCTGGCCGGCCTCGGTCTACGTCAGCTTCTTCCGCGGCACGCCGCTGTTCGTGCAGATCCTGCTGATCCACTTCGCGGTGATGCCGCTATTCATCCACCCGGTGTCGGGGCTGATCGTGACGGGCGAGCTCGCACGCACGCTGAAGCAGGAGCACGGCGCGCTGATCTCGGGCGTGGTCGCGCTGACGCTGAACTCGGCAGCCTACATCTCGGAGGTGTTCCGCGCCGGCATCCAGTCGATCTCGCGCGGGCAGTTCAACGCCGGCCGCTCGCTGGGGCTGCGGCCCGCGCAGGTGATGCGCTACGTGGTGCTGCCGCAGGCCTTCCGCCGCATGCTGCCGCCGCTGGGCAACAACGCGGTCGCGCTGCTGAAGGACACCTCGCTGGTCTCGGCCATCGGCCTGGCCGAGATGGCCTACGCGGCCCGCACCGTGGCGGGCGCCTACGCGCGCTACTGGGAGCCCTACCTCGCGATCTCGCTGGCGTACTGGGTCATGACACTGGCGATGACGGCCGGTTTGCGCAAGCTCGAAAACCACCTGCTGCGCAGCGAGCAGACCTGAGCTACACAGGCCTTACACCGAGCAACGCTGCCGACACACCGCGGCGAAACAATCGCCGGATGAATCACAGCGACTCACCCGCCGCGCTGGCCCGCCGTCGGCTGCTCGGTGCGGGGCTGAGCGGCATGGCCGCCGCCGGCGCCGCACTGGCGACCGGCCGCGCAACCGCAGCGCCGCGCCGCGGCGCCCCGACCCTGACCGCGCAGGCAACCGAAGGCCCGTATTACTTCGACGCGAAACTGCTGCGGGCCGACATCACCGAAGGCCTGCCTGGCGTGCCGCTGACCGTGCAGCTGAACCTGCTCGACGAGACCGGAGCGCCACTTCCGCGTGCGCGCGTCGACTTGTGGCACTGCAATGCCGCCGGGGTGTACTCGGGCTACGCGGGCCAGGGCGACGACCGCCGCGTCGACACGCGCGGCACGACTTTTCTGCGCGGCAGCCAGCTGAGCGACGGCACCGGCATCGTCGCCTTTCGCAGCGTCTACCCCGGCTGGTACGAAGGCCGCACGACGCACATCCACTTCAAGGTGTTGATGGGTGCGCGCACCGTGTTGACCTCGCAGTTCTTTCTGCCCGACGCACTCAGCGAGTACCTCTACACCCAGCTCGGCGACTACCAGCGCGAGCGCCTGCGCGACACCTTGAACAGCCGCGACGGCATCGCGATCCAGGCCGGCCCCACCGTGGTCGGCGCGGTACGCCAAGACCCGGAACGCTACGTGGCCACGCTGACCGTGGTGGTGGACCGCAAGGCGAACCCGGCGATCGACCGCCCGCCCGGGCGCGGCGACGGGCCGCCGCCCGGCGCACCGCCCGGCATGCCGGGTCGGGGCGGACCGCCGCCCGGCATGGCCTTTGGCGACGGACCGCCGCCGCGGCCGGTGGCGCTGAACGGCGCCGAGCGCCTGCGCGCGCTGGTGCCGGGCTTGCCCAAGCCCTGATCCTTCAACCGTAGCGCGCCAGCCACTCGATCATCGCGTCCATCGCCGGTCGGCCCAGCGCAGGGTCGGCGTCGTTGACCATCAGCGCGACGGCGTACATCGTGCCGCTGGCGCCGTGCACATAGCCGGCCAGCGCACGCGTGTCGTTCAACGAGCCGGTCTTCAGGTAGGCCTGGCCCATCGCCCCGCCGTTCAGCATGCGGTGCTTCAGCGTGCCGTCGACCCCCGCGATCGGCAGCGACTCGAAGAAGGCCAGCGCCTGGTCGGCCCGCCAGGCCTTGCGCAGCAACTGCACCAGCGCGCGCGGCTTGGCACGCTCGGTGTGCGACAAGCCCGAGCCGTTCTCGACCTGCACGTCGCCGTCGTTCAGGCCCTGGTCGCGCAGCCACATGCCGACGATCTTCTGCGCGCCGGCCAAGGTGGCTGGCCGGTCCGGAAAGCCCGGCGACAGCGACAGCATCAGGTTGCGCGCACCGACGTTGTCGCTGAGCTTGTTGATGTCGCGCACCATCTCGGGCAAGGGCTTGGAGCGATGGAACGACAGCGGCTTCAACGGGAGGCCGTCGGCACCCATCGGAATCGGGTTGAGCCCGGGCGTGATGGCCGCCGACACGACACGCCCGCGCAGCACACCGCCGGCCGCGGCCCACAGCGCCGGCAGCGCCCGCGCCGCGACGCCGCTGTTCGCGGGCGGCACGAACGCGATGTCGCGCCCACCGCAGGCCGTGCTCCAGTGGCCCTGCACGACCACCACGGCCTGGCCGTCGCGCCCTCGCGCGTCAGCCTCCCAGCGCGCCGCGGCATCGCAGCCGCCACCCATGCTCACGCGGTTGTCGACGCGCACATCGGCGAGCGTCGGCCGCAGCGTCACGGCGGCCCTCTTGCCGCGCGCCGGCTCCACGTGCAGCGTGAGCACGCCATCGTCCAGCGTCATCGCATCGGGCCACACATGGCGCGGCTCGGTGGCCGACTGCACGGGCGTGCCGGCATGGTCGGCCGCGGCGAGCTGGAAGGCGTAGCGGTCCAGCACGATGTCGCCGTCGATCTCGCGCAGCCCCTGCGCGCGCATGCGGGCGAACCAGTCGCGCAACTCGGCCGAAGTGAGCTGCGCATCGCCGCCGCCGACGATCAGCAGGTCGCCGACCAGCTTGCCATCGGCCAGCGTGCCCAGAGCGTAGGCAGACGTGCGCCAGCGGTAGTAGGGCCCGAGCAGGTCGAGCGCGGCGAGCGAGGTGACGATCTTGGTCGTCGAGGCCATCGTGTAGGGCGCGTCTTCGTTGAGTGCAAACACGGTGCGCTCGCCGACGACCTCTTGCGCAAACAGACCGAAGCTCTTGGCCGGCAGGCCCGAGGCCGCGATCGCGCGCGCGACCGGCGCGGGCAGCGTCTGGGCCGCGGAGGCAGGTGCCACCGTGACCAGCAGCCAAGCGCTGCAAACCAAAGAGAAGAACCGGTTCATCGAACGAGGATAGTGCTCGAGCGGCCTCGCCGACACCCCCCGAACTCGTGATGTCGGCCACCCTGAGAATCGTCGTCTTTCCCGAGGCACGACAATCCGAGCACCATGAGCGACGCCACCGAACCCGTTGAAGAACTCCACCGCCGCAGCATCCGCAGCTTCGTGATGCGGGCCGGCCGCATGGGCCCCGGCCAGACACGGGCGCTGGCCGAGCTCGGGCCGCGCTTCGTGCTGCCGTTCGCGGCCCAGCCCGTCGACTTCGACGCGGTCTTCGGCCGCCATGCGCCGCGCATCCTCGAGATCGGCTTCGGCATGGGCGACGCGACTGCGGCGATCGCGCTTGCGCTGCCGGGCACCGACTTCATCGGCGTCGAGGTGCACACCCCCGGCGTCGGCGCGCTGCTCAAGCGCATCGGCGAGATGCAGTTGGGCAACCTGCGCCTGATCCAGCACGACGCGGTCGAGGTGCTGGCGCAGATGATCGCGCCCGACTCGCTCGCCGGCGTGCACGTGTTCTTCCCCGACCCGTGGCACAAGAAGAAGCACAACAAGCGCCGGCTCATCCAGCCCGCGTTCGTGCGCCAGCTCATCGAACGCATCGCGCCCGGCGGCTACCTGCACTGTGCGACCGATTGGCAGCCCTATGCCGAGCAGATGCTGGAAGTGCTGTCAGCCGAACCGCTGCTGCGCAACACCGCCGCGGGCTACGCGCCCAAGCCCGACTACCGGCCGCTGACCAAGTTCGAGAACCGTGGCCTCAAGCTGGGCCACGGCGTGTGGGACTTGGTGTTCGAGAAAATCTGATTCAGTCAATCTGCCCAGGTCACCAGGCCGGTGTAGGCCGTCACCAGCACCACGATGCCGAACGCGATGCGGTACCACGCGAACGCCACGAAGGTGTGGGTCGAGATGTAGCGCAGCAGCCAGCGCACGCACGCCCAGGCGGCGACGAAGCTGACGATGAAGCCGACCGCGAACAGCGGCACGTCGGCGGCCGACAGCAGCGCGCGTTCCTTCCACAGGCTGTAGCCGCCGGCCGCGACCAGCGTCGGGATCGCGAGGAAGAAGCTGAAATCGGTCGCCGCCTTGCGCGACAGGCCCAGCAGCATGCCGCCGATGATGGTCGCACCCGAGCGGCTGGTGCCGGGAATCATGCCCAGGCACTGCACCAGGCCGACCTTGAGCGCGTCCCAGGGTGTCATCTCGTCGATGTCCTGGATGCGCGGGGGCTTCGGGTTTGCGCGCTTCTCGACCCACAGGATGATGAAGCCACCGACGATGAAGGCCGCCGCCACCACCGGCCCGTTGAACAGATAGGCCTTGATGCTCTTGTAGACGAAGAAGCCGATCACCGCGGCGGGCAGAAAGCCGAGCGCGACGTTGAAGACGAAGCGCCGCGCCCGTGCCTGACTGCCGAAGTCGCGCACGACGCCCGAGAGCCGCTGCCAGTAGACGATGATCACCGCGAGGATCGCGCCGGTCTGGATCGCGATGTCGAACACCTTGGACTTGTCGTCCGTCATGCCCAGCAGCGCGCCGGTGAGGATGAGGTGACCGGTGCTGGACACCGGCAGGAATTCCGTCAGGCCTTCGACGATCCCCATGATCGCGGCCTTCAACAACAAGATGAGATCCAAACAATGCTCCGATGCGCGGTGACAACCGTTGATGTTAGCGGGGCGCCAGCGTGATCAGCACCCCGCTGGGCGTCACGCGGATGTCACCGGGGCGCAGGCCGCGGCCGTCGAGCGCGTCAATGTCCTTGGGCCGCAGCGCGTAGACCACGCGGTCGTTCAGCGCCTGATCGGCCAGCAGCACGGCGACACGGTCGAGCTGCTGGTGCAGCAGCGCGGGCGCGCCGTCGATGTCCAACCGGTCGACGCGCACGTCGTACACACGCAGCGTGTGGTCGCTGGCCTCGAAGCGCAGGCCACAGTTCAGCGCGAGGTTGCCGCGGTGCGGCACGCGGTAGAGGCGGTCGGTGACGCGCACCTCGAATTCGGCCGCAAGCCGGTTCGTCTCGGGCCGCAGCTGCAGCTGCGGCGCGGCGATGCTGACGTCGAGCAGCTCCAGGTAGCGGCGCTCGATCGGGAACTGCCGCTCTATCAGCTGCTGCAGCTGCACCTGCGAGAGCTCGACCGAATGCGGAACGAACAGCCCGGTGCAGCCCGTAAGCGTGGCGATGGCGGCGGCTCCGCCGACCGCCGCCAGCCAGCGCCGTCTGCCCCTGTGATTTCTGCACCATGCCATCGATTTCATTCTAGGCAGGCATGGCACGCGGCTTGACCCTTGGCCTGCGCAAAGATACATTACTGACCGATCAGTCAGTATGAAGTCTTCTCCCCCTGCCCCTCCCGCTTCGGGACGTCAGCGCCGCAAGGACGCCCGACCCCAAGAGCTGCTCGACGCGGCGCTCGACCTGTTCGTCGAGCGCGGCTTTGCCGCGACCCGTTCTGAAGACGTGGCAGCGCGCGCGGGCGTGTCCAAGGGCACGCTGTACCTGTACTACCCGAGCAAGGAAGAGCTGCTCAAAGAGGTGATCCGCCACCACGTGATCAACCCGATCGCCGAGGGCGTGCAGATCATCCGCGACTTCGACGGCCCCACGCCTGAGCTGCTGGCACTGATGTTGCGACTGTGGTGGGAGCGCATCGGCGAGACACGCGCCTCCGGCATCGTCAAGCTGATGACGTCCGAGGTGCGCAACTTCCCCGAGATCGCCCAGTTCTATGTCGACGAGGTCGTCACGCCGTCGAACCAGATGCTGGCGTCGGTGATCCAGCGCGGCATCGCCCGCGGCGAGTTCCGCGGCGTCGACGTGGCCGAGGCCACGCATGCGCTGGTCGGGCCGCTGGTGTTCCTGGCGCTGAACAAGCACTCGCTGGGCGCGTGTTCGGCCGCCTTTCTGCTCGATCCCAAGGTCGTGATCGCGGCGCTGGTCGACATGGTGTTGTACGGCCTGGTGCCGCGTGACGCTGCACCGCAAGAAAAGAAGTCACGATGAAGCCTTGGATGAAGTGGACGATGGCGGGTGTCGCCGTGCTGGTGGTCGTCGGCATCGGGGGCCGCACACTGAAGGCCCGCAAGGCCGCCGCCGTGGCGGCGGCTGCGGCGCCGGCCAGCGCGCCGCTCGCGCTCGAACTCGGCAGCGCCGACGTGTTCGTCGCGCGCACCCAGCCGCTGACGCGCACGCTGACCATCTCCGGCGGGCTCAAGGCGGTGACCAGCGCGGTCGTGAAGGCCAAGGTCGGCTCCGAACTCAAGTCGCTCACGGTGCGCGAGGGCGACACTGTGAAGGCCGGCCAGGTCATCGGCCAGCTCGACACCGTCGAGTTCGAGTGGCGCGTCAAGCAGGCCGAGCAGACCGCGCTGTCGGCGCGCACCCAGCTCGACATCGCCAAGCGCGCGCTCGACAACAACCGCGCTCTGGTCGCGCAGGGCTTCATTTCGGCGACCGCGCTCGAGACCGCGATCTCGACCGAGGCCGGTGCCGCGGCCAGCCACCAGGCGGCGATCGCCGCGACCGAGCTGGCGCGCAAGTCGCGCGCCGACGCGGTACTGGTCGCACCGATCAGCGGCCTGGTCGCACAGCGCCTGGCGCAGCCGGGCGAGCGCGTCGCGGTCGACGGCAAGATCGTCGAGATCATCGACCTCTCGCGCATCGAGCTCGAGGCCGCGGTCGCACCCGAAGACGTGGGCGCCGTGCAGGTCGGTCAGACGGCGCAGCTGGCCGTCGACGGCCTGAGCGAGCCTGCCAGCGCGAAGGTCGTGCGCATCAATCCCAGCACCCAGACCGGCACCCGGGCGGTGATGGTCTACCTCGCCCTGCAGCCGCAGCCGGGGCTGCGCCAGGGCCTGTTCGCACGCGGCAACATCGAGCTGCAGCGCAAGAACACGCTGGCGGCGCCGCTGTCGGCGGTGCGCGTCGACCAGGCACGGCCGTATGTGCTGGCGGTTGAAGCCGGCAAGGTCGCGCAGCGCAGCGTCGAACTGGGCGCGCGCGGCGATGCATCGTTCGATGGCCGCCCTGAGGCCGCCATCGAGCTCGTCAGCGGCGCCGTCGAGGGCGCGACGCTGCTGCGCGGCAATACCGGCGCGGTGCGCGATGGCACGCCGGTGAAGATCGCGGCCACGGTCGCGTCGCCAGCCGCTGCGGCTTCGGCCGCGCGCTGACACCATGTGGTTCACCCGCGTCTCGATCGGCAACCCGGTGATGGCCGTGATGGTCATGCTGGCCTTCGTCGTGCTCGGGTTGTTCAGCTACCAGCGCCTCGCGGTCGACCAGTTCCCGAACATCGACTTCCCGACCGTCGTGGTCGCGATGGACTACCCCGGCGCGTCGCCCGAGATCGTCGAGAGCGAGGTCACGAAAAAGGTCGAGGAGGCGGTCAACACCGTCGCCGGCATCAATTCGCTGTACTCGCGTTCGTATGAGGGCACCTCGGTCGTGATCGTCGAGTTCAACCTCGACGTCGACGGCCGCAAGGCCGCCGACGACGTGCGCGAGAAGGTTTCGCTGATCCGCCCGCTGTTGCGTGACGAGGTCAAGGAGCCGCGCATCTCTCGCTTCGACCCGCAGAGCGTGCCCATCTTCAACGTGGCGGTGCTGTCGAGCGACGGCAAACGCAGCCCGCAGGAGCTCACGACCTGGTCCACCCAGGTGCTGCAGAAGCGGCTCGAGAACGTGCGCGGCGTCGGCTCGGTCAGCGTGGTCGGCGGCGTCGAGCGCGAGATCAACCTCTACGTGAAGCCGGCCGCACTCGACGCCTTGGGCATCAGCGTCGACCAGGTCGTCGCCGCGGTGAAGAGCGAGAACCAGGAATTGCCGATGGGCTCGATTCGCTCGCTCGAACAGGAGCGCGTGGTGCAGATCAACGCGCGGCTGAAGCGGCCCGAGGACTTCCGCGAGATCGTGGTCGCACGCCGTGGCGGGAACGCCGTCAAGCTCTGGCAAGTCGCCGATGTGGCCGACGGCCCCCAGGAGATCGAGAGCCTTGCGCTCTACAACGGCAAGCGCACGGTGTTGCTGAGCGTGCAGAAATCGCAGGGCGAGAACACCATCGAGGTCGTCGACGGACTGCGCAAGGCGCTGAAGGAGGCCGAGGCGGTCACACCCGCCGGCGTGAAGGTCGAGGTCAACCGCGACAACTCGCGGGCCATCCGCGTCTCGGTCGCGAACGTGAAGCGCACGCTGTTCGAAGGCGCGGCGCTGACCATCCTGATCGTGTTCCTGTTCCTGAATTCGTGGCGCTCGACCGTCATCACGGGGTTGACGCTGCCGATCGCGCTGATCGGCACCTTTCTGTTCATGTACCTGTTCGGCTTCACGATCAACAGCATCACGATGATGGCGCTGAGCCTGTGCGTGGGCCTGCTGATCGACGACGCGATCGTGGTGCGCGAGAACATCGTGCGCCACGTGCAGATGGGCAAGAGCGCGCACCAGGCGGCGCTCGACGGCACCAACGAGATCGGCCTGGCGGTGCTGGCAACCACGCTGTCCATCGTCGCGGTGTTCCTGCCGATCGGCTTCATGGGCGGCATCGTCGGCAAGTTCTTCCACGAGTTCGGGCTGACCATCGTCGCGGCGGTGCTGATCTCGATGTTCGTGAGCTTCACGCTCGACCCGATGCTGTCGTCGGTGTGGCACGACCCGCAGGCCCACGGTGGCCACCGCGAGGGCCCACCGGTCACGCTGTACGACAAGACGATCGGCCGCGTCACGCACCTTTTCGACCGACTCACCGAGGCGCTGTCGCGCGCGTACCAGCGCATCCTCGGCTGGTCGCTCGCGCACAAGCTGCTGACGCTGGTGATCGCGCTCGCGACCTTCGTGGTCAGCTTCTTCATCATCCCGCTGCTGGGGGCCGAGTTCGTGCCCAAGGCCGACTTCTCGGAGACCCAGCTCAACTTCTACACGCCGGTCGGCTCCTCGCTCGAGCTCACCGAGGCGCGCGCCAAGCAGATCGACATCGCGCTGCGCGAGCTGCCCGAGGTGCAGTACACCGTGACGACGATCAACAGCGGCCAGGCCGCCGGCAAGATCTACGGCGCGACCTATGTGCGCCTGGTCGACCGCAAGGACCGCGTGCGCAGCGTCAACGACATGGTCGTGCCGCTGCGCGCGCGGCTCGCGTCCATCCCGGGCATCACGATCACCAACATCGGCACGACCGACCTGGGCGGTGGCAAGAGCCTGCAGTTCTCGGTGCAGGGCACCGACCTGGCCGAGCTGGAACGGCTGTCGCGCATCATCACGCCCAGGCTGCAGGCCATTCCCGGGCTGATCGACCTCGACAGCACGCTCAAGCCCGACAAGCCCACGGTCGCGATCGACGTGAAGCGCGACGCGGCGTCCGATGTCGGCCTGAACGTCAACATGCTCGCGACCAGCCTGCGCACCATGGTCGCCGGCACCACGGTGGGCAACTGGCGCGCGCCGGACGGCGAGAATTACGACGTCAACGTGCGCCTCAGCCCCGACAGCCGGGTGTCGATCGCCGACCTGCAGCGCACGCCGATCTCGGTGGCCGCGGCCGCCGACGGCTCGCCGCGCTCGGTGCGGCTGTCGCAGGTGGCCGACGTGACGCCCTCCACCGGCCCGAACCAGATCAACCGCCGCGACCTGAACCGCGAGATCAACTTCGACGCGAACGCGTTCGGGCGCAGTTCGGGCGATGTCTCGGCCGAGATCAAGACCGCGCTCGACGGCATCAATTGGCCGCCCGGCTACCGCTACAGCTTCGGCGGCTCGACCAAGAACATGACCGAGTCGTTCCAGTACGCGGTCGGCGCGCTGGCGCTGGCGATCGTGTTCATCTACATGATCCTGGCGAGCCAGTTCAAGAGCTTTCTGCAGCCGCTGGCGCTGATGAGCGCGCTGCCGCTGACGCTGATCGGTGTGGTGCTGGCGCTGCTCGCCTTCCGCTCGACGCTGAACATGTTCAGCATCATCGGCATCGTGATGCTGATGGGGCTGGTGACCAAGAACGCGATCCTGCTGGTCGACTTCGCGATCCGCTCGCGCGCCGGCGACCACGGCGAGCCCCCGCGCGAGCGCGAGGACGCGCTGCTGCACGCGGCCCGGGTGCGGCTGCGCCCCATCCTGATGACGACGCTGGCGATGATCTTCGGCATGGTGCCGCTCGCGTTCGCGCTGTCCGAGGGCTCGGAACAGCGCGCGCCCATGGGCCAGGCGGTGATCGGCGGCGTGATCACCTCGTCGCTGCTGACGCTGGTGGTGGTGCCGGTCATCTACTGCTACCTCGACGACCTGGCGGCCTGGACGAAGCGGCGCTTCGGTGCGAAAGCGGCGCCCGTGCTGGTCGACACACCCACCCCATAAAATGCGTCGCGCCCACCCACACCCCGACACACCATGAACATCGAACAAGCCCGCTTCAACATGATCGAGCAGCAGATCCGCCCCTGGGACGTGCTGAACCTGGGCGTGCTGGAACTGCTCGCCGTCGTCAAGCGCGAAGACTTCGTGCCGCCCGAGCACCGCGGCATGGCCTTCGTCGACACCGAGGTGCCTCTTTCGTCATCCACAGGCGGCCAGCAATGCATGCTGGCGCCCAAGGTCGAGGCCCGGCTGCTGCAGGAACTCGCGGTGCACAAGCACGAGCGCGTGCTCGAGATCGGCGCCGGCTCGGGCTACATGGCCGCGCTGCTGGCGCACAAGGCACAGCACGTGACCACGCTCGAGATCGACCCGGAACTCGCCGCTTTCGCCACCGCCAACCTGAAGCGCGCCGGCGTCGCGAACGCGACCGTGCTGACCGCCGACGGTTCGGGCGCCCTGCCCGCCGACGGCCCGTTCGACGTGATCGTGCTGTCGGGCTCGGTCGCCGAGGTGCCCGAGGCGCTGCTTTCGCAACTGAAGGTCGGCGGCCGCCTCGCCGCCATCGTCGGCGAGGAGCCGGTGATGCGCGCAGTGCTGATCACCCGCAGCGCCGACCGCGGACTCACGCGCACCGTGCTGTTCGACACCGTGGCGCAGCGCCTGCGCGGCTTCACCGAACCGACGCGGTTCCATTTCTGATGCAGCAGCTCACCGGCCCCGATCTGCTGGCGTCGCAGGGCGAGCCCCCGCTGCTGCTGGACGTGCGCGAGCCCTGGGAGTTTGCGCTCGCGGCCATCCACGTCGACGGCTGGCGCACGCTGCACATCCCGATGAACGAGATCCCGGGCCGGCTCGAAGAGCTGGCCAGCGCACGCGTCGGCGCGCAGCCTGTCGTCTGTATCTGCCATCACGGGATGCGAAGTGCGCAGGTCGTCGCATTCCTGGAGCGCGAAGGCGTTGAGGCCGTCTATAACCTCGCCGGCGGCGTCGATGCCTGGTCCGAGCAGGTCGACGCGCGCGTGCCGCGCTATTGAACACGTCACGAACACATCACGAACGAATCTTTTTTTGAGTCCAAGGAAACCACCATGCCGTTGCTGAGCCCCCGTTTCAGGCTGACGTCGATCGCGTTGACGCTGGGCCTGCTCGGCGCGTCGGCCGCGCGCGCCGAGAACCTGCAGGACCTCTACCAGGCCAGCCTCGGCTACGACGCCACCTACCTCTCGGCGCGCGCCTCGCTCGATGCGGCGCAGTACCGGCGTGACCAGGTCTACGCGCTGCGCCGCCCCAGCGTGGGCCTGAGCGTCAGCGGCGGGCGCTCCACCAGCAGCACGCCCGACGCCCTGAGCACGCAGAGCGCCAACACCACCCAGTACGGCGCCACGGTCAGCGCGACGCAGTCGCTGTTCAACCGCGCCAACGACAAGACCATCACCCAGGCCGAAAAGGCGCTCGAGGTCGCACGCACCGACTTCGCGACCGCCGAGCAAGACCTCATCATCCGCGTCTCGCAGGCCTACTTCGACGTGCTCGCCGCGCAGGACACGCTGGCCACCGCGCGCAGCAGCCTCGCCGCCATCTCCGAGGTCGTGGCCTCGGCCAAGCGCAACTTCGAGGTCGGCACCGCGACCATCACCGACACGCGCGAAGCCCAAGCCCGCTACGACCTGGCCCGCGCCACCGAGATCGTGGCCGACAACGACCTGACCAACAAGCGCATCGCGCTCGACCAACTCGTCGGCCGCGTCAACGTCCAGCCCAACCAGCTCGCCGTGCCGGTCACACTGCCGGCCGTCGTGCCCAGTGTGGTCGACGACTGGGTCGTGCGCGCCAATGCCGAGCACCCAGCGATCCAGCGGGCGCGGCTCGGGCTGGAGGTCGCGCAGCTCGAGACCGAGAAGGCCAAGGCCGGGCACCTGCCGACGGTGGGTGTCAGCGCCAGCGTCGGGCGTGGCCACTCGTCGACGCAGGGCATGGCAGGGATCCCCTACGACTCGACCAGCCCGAGCACCTCGTCCGGCGTGTCGGTCACGCTCAATGTGCCCTTGTTCGCCGGCTACTCGATCCAGAACCGCGTCAAGGAAACCGTGGTCCTCGAAGACAAGGCGCAGGACGACCTCGTCGCCGCGCGCCGCGCCGTCGAGCAGGCCACGCGCACCAGCTTCTACGGCGTGCGCTCCGGTGCCGCGCAGGTCGCGGCACTCGAGGCCGCCGAGTCGTCCAGCCAGCTCGCGCTCGACGCCACGCAGCTCGGCTACAAGGTCGGCGTGCGCGTCAACATCGACGTGCTCAATGCCCAGGCCCAGCTCTACAGCACGCAGGCCCAGCTGGCGCAGGCCCGCTACAACGTCATCCTCGCCGGCCTGCGGCTGCGCCAGGCCTCGGGTCGGCTGACAGCCGACGACGTCGCCGCCGTCAACGGATTGCTGCAACGCTGAGCGCCACCCTGCCCGCGGCAGCCGGCTGCTGCAGGCCCGACCTCAGGCCGCCACGCGACGCGGCCGCTGCGGGCGCGCCGCCAGCACGCGCCTGAGCACTGCGCTCAACGCGTCGGCATCGAAGGGCTTGCCCAGCAGGTCGTCCATGCCGTCGGCGCGGCAGCGCTGGACATCGATCTCGGTGACCGAGGCCGTCATCGCGATCACCGGGATGCGCGCCATGCCGAGCAAGGCTTCCTGGGCACGGATCTGGCGCGTCGCCAGATGGCCGTCGAGGTGCGGCATCAGGCAGTCCATCAGCACCAGCGCGGGCCGGTCGATGCCGTGCAGCGCCTGCACCACCGCTTCACGGCCGTCACGCGCGCGTTCGACCGTGAGGCCGAGGCGCTCGAGGTAGGCGGTGACGATCAGCGCATTCACGTCATCGTCGTCGGCGACCAGCACGCGGCACGGCGGCGGACGCCAGTCGGCGCCCATCACCGCCGGCGTGGCCGCTGCGGTCATGGGCGGGGCGCAACCTGGCAACTGCGCGGTGAACGTGAAGGTCGAGCCCCCGCCGAGGCGGCTGCGCACCGCGATGTCGCCGCCCATCGCACGAGCGATCTCGCGCGAGATCGTCAGGCCCAGGCCGGTGCCATCCAGCGGCGAGTCGAGCGCCGGCGCCATTTGCGCGAACGCGTCGAACAGGCGCGGCAGCTCGTGCGGGGCGATGCCCACGCCGGTGTCGGCGATCTCGGCGCACACCTGGTCGGGCACGGCCGCGTCGCGGCGCACCGTCAGCGTGACGCTGCCCGACTCGGTGAACTTCAGCGCATTGCCGATCAGGTTCAGCAGGACCTGGCGCACGCGCCCGGCGTCGCCGGTCACCCAGCAGGGCCGATCGAGCTCGATGCGCTGCACGAACTGCAGGCCCTGCTCTTGCGCACGCAGCGCACAGATCTCGGCGACCTGGTCGACCTGGGCGCAGAGTTCGAACGGCTGCGGGCGCACCGCAAACTGGCCGGCCTCGATGCGCGACACGTCGAGCAAGTCGTTGATCAGCCCCAGCAGGTGCGTGCCGGAGGCGTCGATCAGCGCAACACGCCGGCGTTGGCCGGGGTCGACGACCTCCGCCTGCAGCAGCCGCGCCAGCCCGAGGATGCCGTGCAGCGGCGTGCGCAATTCGTGGCTGACGTTGGCGAAGAACTGCGACTTCACCCCGCTCTGGCGCAGCGCGAGCGCAAGCGCCTCGTCTTTTTCGCGCACCAGCTGCTGTGCCTGCAGACGCCGCAGCTGACCCTCGCACCAATCCAGCTCGGAGCGCATCGCCACAGTCAGTTGCAAGGTCACCAGCAGCATCAGGCCGATGCCGCCGACCCAGGCGATCTCGTCGGCGCGCAGCAGCATGCCGACGGCCGTGGGCAACAGGATGGGCAACACGTAGGCGGCCGTCGCGCGCACCGACACCTGCAAACCGAAGGTCGCAACGCACGAAATCGCCGCCAGCATCGCGAGGCTGAACGAGGCGATCGCGAGCGGCGCGTGGGCCACGGCCCAGAAGCCCGCCAGCCCCCACAGCGTGCCGTCGACCGCGAGCAGCGCGAGCGTCGCGTAGCGCCAGCGCGGCCCGCCAGTGTCGGCGGTGCGGAAATAGACGCCCGCCTGGACCACGCGCACACAGGAACTGAGCAGCTTGAGCGCGATCCAGTCGCGCACGAGGTCGGCGGCAAACGAGCCCTGCCAGTACACCGCCATCACGACGGCAAACGCGGCGGACATCCACACCCCGTGACGCGAATGCAGCCAGACCTCGCGCAGCTGCGCATCGGCCACGCGTTCGGCGGCGGCGACATCGATCTCAATCGGCAACCGGGCCGCGGCCCGGGCCAGCATCGCGGACGTTCGGAGGCGCATCGCTTCTCCGTTGTCGGCACGGAGCGTGCCGCGTTCAGACCTGGGGTTCCCTCTAGTTCTGTCGCGCCGGCGCATGGTCGCTGCGCCGCTTCGGTCGGCGCAGCGTAGCAGATCAGGTCGGCTTCAGCAGCCCCGCAACCCGGTGTGCCATGCGGCGCGCCGCGCCCTGGTGCGTCGCCGCGAACCGCGCGGCTTGAGCGACCGCCTGTGCACGGCGCGGCGCATCGGCGAGCAGGCGCAACGCCGTGTCCACGCCATCGGCCATGTCGGTCACGCGCAGTGCCGCACCGGCCGCGAGTGCGAGTTCGGCGGCCTCGGCGAAATTGAAGGTGTGCGGCCCCATCACGACCGGGCACCCGCAGGCCGCGGCCTCGATCAGGTTCTGGCCGCCCAGCGGCTCGAAGCTGCCGCCCAGCAGCGCGACCTGCGCGGTGGCGTAGTACAGCGCCATCTCGCGCATCGAATCGCCGAGCCAGACGTCCGCCTGCGCAGCGTCGGCCGGCGGCATCCCGGCCCACGCGCTGCGCCGTGCCAGCGACAGACCGGCCGCGCGCACCTGGGCTGCGACCTCGTCGAAGCGTTGCGGGTGGCGCGGCACGATCAGCAGCAGCGGTCGCGGCGCGCCGGTGCGCCGCGTCCAGGCGCTCAACAGCATCGCCTCCTCGCCTTCGCGGGTGACGGCGGCCAGCACCACGTCGCGCCCCAAGCCTTCGTGCCACGCCCGGCCCTGCGCAAGCAGCGCCGGTTCGGGCGCCATGTCGAACTTGAGGTTGCCGCAGACCTCGACGGGCGCCGCGCCCGACGCGGCGATGCGCTGCGCATCGTCGTCGGTCTGCGCCAGCACCAACGCCAGGCTGCGCGCAGCCGGTCGCAGCAGCACGGCGAAACGCTCGCCCCGCGCAAAACTCCGGCGGCTCAGGCGCGCGTTCGCGAGCACCATCGTCACCTGCTGCACCTGCGCGGTGTGCAGCAGGTTGGGCCAGACCTCGGTCTCCATCAACACGCCGAGCGCAGGCCGGAACTGCGCAAGAAAGCGCCGCGTCGCACCAGGGGTGTCATAGGGCAGCCAGGTTTGCTGGTCACCGTCGCACAGCAAGGCCGCACCGGCCTCCAAGCCGGTGGCCGTCCCGTGGGTCAGCAGCAGTCGCATGCCGGGGTGCTCGACGCGCAACGCGTCGATCAGCGTGGACGCGGCGCGCGTCTCGCCGAGCGAGACCGCGTGCACCCAGACCCAGCCGGCACTCGGCGCGGCCGCGTAGAAACCGAAGCGCTCCGCGAGCGCGTGGCGGTACAAGGGCTCGGCCCGGCCACGCCGCCACAGGCGCAACAGATAGGCCGGCAGCAACAGGCGCAGCAGCAGCGAGTACGCCGCGCGTGCCAGCGCCTCTCGCAGCGGGCGCGTGCTCACTGGCGTACCTTCGTGCTGCGCACTGCGGAATTCGCTCTTGGGGCGGCCCGGCGAGCTCATGCGGTCACCTGCAGCCACGCCGCCCACACCGTGTCCAGCGTCGGCGTCGGCCGCGCCTGCACCGAGACCTGGTGCGCATGGCCGTGTGCCGTCTGCGGCCCGGTGCGCCACGCGGTCTCGAAGTTGTAGACCTGCACGTGCGGCAGGTTCAGCGCGACCGCGATGTGGCTCAGCCCGCTGTCGACGCCGATCACGCCCTGCGTCGCACCCATGCGGTCGACGAGCGCGTCCAGGCCCATCGCCGGCCAGACCTCGGCGGCCGCACCCAACGCCGCCTGCAGGCGCTGGGCGCGCGCGAGCTCGGGCGCCCCGGCGTGCGGAAGCGCGATGCGCCAGCCGCGCGCAACGATGCGCTGGCCGAGCGCGATCCAGTGGTCTTCGGGCCAGAGCTTGTCGTCGCGCGAGGTGCCGTGAACGAAGACCACCGTCGGCGCGTCAGTGGGTGCCGCGGCCGCGTGGCGCAGCCCGAACACTGGCGCGCCCTGCGCGACATAGCCGAGCGCGCGCCCGACCAGCACCCGCGAGCGGTCGAGCGCGTGGATGTGCGGTTCGATGCGGATGGCGCGGTCGACCAGCCAGCGCGCCGGTGGCTCGTGGCTCGCGCCCTCGGTGCGGTTGGCCAGGCCGTAGCTCGCACCGTGGTCGGTGAGTCGCGCCAGCCGCGCGACGAGGGCCGACTTGGTCAGGCCCTGCAGGTCGAGCACCGCGTCGTAGCGTTCGCGCTGCAGGCGCACGCGAAAGTCGCGCCATTCGCCGCGCGTGGCGCGGGTCCACCACGACTTGCTCCAGCGCCGCAGCGCGCATTCGATGACATCGCCTATGCCGTCGACGCGCTTCACCAGCGGCGCGAACCCGGGCTCGACGACCCAGTCGATCTGCGCGTCGGGGTGCGCGACGCGAATGTCGTGCACGACCGGCATGCAATGCACCACGTCGCCGAGCGACGAGAGCTTGACGATCAGAACGCGCACGCTGGCGGTCGTGCCGGCGATCAGTGCGCGGCGGCAGCGACCTGCGCGTCCGGCTTCACGGCGCGCAAGGCGGCCATCAGTTCGGTCTCGATGCGCTTGAGCGCGGCCTCGGTGTGGCCTTCGAAGCGCAGCACCAGCACCGGCGTGGTGTTGGACGCACGGATCAGGCCGAAGCCGTCGTCGTAGTCCACGCGCAGCCCGTCGATCGTGACGATCTCGCTCGCGCCGGGGAAGTTCGCCGCCCGCAGCAGGTCGTCGACGACACGCTTGGGCTCGCCCTCGGCGCAAGCCACGTTCAGCTCGGGCGTCGAGAAGCTGGTCGGCAAGGCGTTCAGCAGGCGGCTCGGGTTCGCGCTGCGCGACAGGATCTCGAGCAGCCGCGCCGCGGTGTAGGTCGCGTCGTCGAAGCCGTACCAGCGCTCGGAAAAGAAGATGTGGCCGCTCATCTCGCCGGCCAGCGGCGCGCCGGTCTCGCGCAGCTTGGCCTTCATCAGCGAGTGCCCGGTCTTGTACATCATCGGCGTGCCGCCGGCCTTGCGGATCGCGGGCGCGAGGCGCTGCGTGCACTTCACGTCGAAGATGATGGTGCCGCCCTTCACGCGCTTCAGGATGTCGGTCGCGAACAGCATCAGCTGCCGGTCCGGGTAGATGATCTGGCCGTCTTTCGTGACCACGCCCAGGCGGTCGCCGTCACCGTCGAACGCGAGGCCGAGCTCGGCATCGGTGGTCTTGACCGTGCGGATCAGGTCGGCCAGGTTCTCGGGCTTGCTCGGGTCCGGGTGGTGGTTGGGGAAGTCGCCGTCGACCTCCGAGTAGAGCTCGGTTACCTCGCAGCCGAGCGCGCGCAGGATGCCGGGCGCCGACGCCCCAGGAATCCCGTTGCCGGAGTCGACGACGATCTTCATCGGCCGAGCGAGCGTGCAGTCGCCGGCGATGCGCGCGCGGTACTCGGCCAGAATGTCCATCGCGCCCGAGCGGCCGGGCTTGCCGGCCTTCACGTAGTCCTCGGCCTCGATGCGCTGGCGCAGGGCCTGGATCTCGTCGCCGTAGATCGCCTTGCCGGCCAGCACCATCTTGAAGCCGTTGTAGTCCTTGGGGTTGTGGCTGCCGGTGATCTGGATGCCGCTGCTGCAGCCGTGCTCGGCGCGCGTCGCGGCCACGTAGTAGAGCATCGGCGTCGTCACCGGGCCGAGGTCGACCACGTCGAGGCCGGTCGAGGCCAGGCCGCGGATCAGCGCCTTCACCAGCGACGGGCCCGAGACGCGGCCGTCGCGGCCCACCGCCACCGCCCGCTCGCCGGCCGCCAGCGCTGCGCTGCCGAAGGCGCGACCGAGGTGTTCGGCGAAGTCGGTGTCAATGTCGCGGCCGACGACACCGCGAATGTCGTAGGCCTTGAAGGCAGAGGCGGTCACGTGCATGGCGAGGCAGGTCTGGGGGGAGGAGCGTGGATTGTAGGAGCCGCATCGCCGGCCCTGCGTGCCGGCACCGTCGCAACCGTTACGGCTTGCGTGTCATGCGCGGCGCGACGATCGGCGCGCGCTCGGCGGGCGTCTTCAGGTAGGCAAGCAAGGCGTCGAGGTCTTGCACGCCGCTGCGCCGGTCGGTGCCGGCCTTGAGCACCGTGAAGCCGTCGCCGCCTTCGGCCATGAAGCTGTTGACGGTGACGCGGTACGGGCGCTCCGGCACGACGGGTTCGCCACGCAGCTTCAGCTCGCGGGCATGGTCGCCCGCGGGCGCATCGGCCTGCCAGGTGTAGCTGAAGCCCTCCGACGGCTGCAGCACGGTCATGTCGACGCCCGCCGGCTTCTGCTGCTGTTCGAGCAAGGCCTTGAGCTGCGCGCCGGTCAGCGTCATCACGACCAGGTCATTGCCGAAGGGCTGCATCGTGAAGACCTGCCCGAAGGTGATGGTGCACGGCGGCGTGCCGGCACAGTCGAGGTCGCTGCGGATGCCGCCGGCGTTCATGAAGGCGATCTGGGCACCGCCGGTGTCGGGCGCGCTGGTGGCGGCGAGCTGGGCGTCGGCGATCAGGCGGCCGGCCGGGCTGTCGATCTCGCGGCCGCGGGCGAAGCTGCCACCGATCGCGCCGACCGGGCGCTCGGCCTTGGGCGCGACGATCGCGGAATAGCGCGCGACCTGCTCGGCGATCGCGGCATCGGTGCGCGTCGTGCGCAGCACGTCGCCATACGGCGCCGGCAGGGCCGCGGCGAAGCGCTCGCGCACGGCCGGGTCGGTGCGATCGTTCAGCACCGGCAGGTTGATGCTGCGCGTCAGCGCCGGGATGAAGCGGCGCGTGTGCGGGTCGATCGCCATGTCGACGACCGAGACGCCGCGGCCGTAGGACGTGCCCTGGATGATCACGCGGCCGTCGACGATGCAGCGGTAGCCCTGGTGGGTGTGGGCCGAGAAGATCACGCCGATGTCGGGCGACAGGCGCTTGGCGATGTCGAAGATCGGGCCTTGCGCGTCGGGGCAGCTGGTGTCGTTCCAGTCGCCGCGGTGGGCCGAGTCGCCGAGCTCGCCGCCCTCGTGGAAGACCGCGACCATCGCGCGCACGCCCTGCTTCTTCAGCTGCGCGGCGGCGCGGTTCACCGCGTCGGCCTCGTCGATGAACTGCAGACCGGCCACGCCGGACGGGATCACGATGCTGGGCGTCGTCTTCGTGACCGCGCCGATGATGCCGACGCGAATGCCCTGCACACGCTTGATCACGTAGGGTGCGAGCACCGGTCGGCCCTTGTCGTCGAGCACGTTCGCGGCGATGTAGGTGAAGCGCGCGCCGGCGTAGGGCGCCAGCGTGCACGAACTGACCACCGCGTTCAGCTGCGGCGGCGCGCAGCCGCCCTGGGCGACGCGCAGCAGTTCGGTGATGCCGCGGTCGTACTCGTGGTTGCCGGTGACCGACACATCGAGCCCGATCGCGTTCATCACCTCGATCGTCGACTCGTGGCTGAACAGCGTCGACACCAGCGGCGCTGCACCGATCAGGTCGCCGCCCGACAGCATCAGGCTGTTCGGCACGCCGGCCCGCAGCGTCTTGACCAGGCCCGACAAGGCGGCGGCGCCGCCCACCGGCACGCGCAGCGGCTTGGCGTCGGGTGACGCCGGCAGTTGCGGGTCGGCCAGCGTCAGGTTCAGGTTCGCCGGCTCGAGGTTGCCGTGGAAGTCGTTGATGCCGATCAGGCGCAGCGCGATCGGGTCGGCGGCGTGGGCCACACCCACAACGCTCAACAGCACGGTGAGCAACAGGCGTCGGCAGGTTCGGAGCATCGTCATCGGATCGTGCGCTGTCATGGTCGGCATCGGAAGTCAAAAGTAAATCGGCGGGAACGCCACGATAGACGTTCCCGCCGAAGAGGTCACCCGGGGATCAGTAGTCGACCTGGAAGGTCAGGCTGGTGAAGCGCGGTGCCGCGGGATAGACCGCCGGCGTGCTGCTGACGATGTCGACACCGGCGTTCGAGCCGCTGCCCGAATTGGCGTTGTAGTACTTGCGGTTCAGCAGGTTGCTGACGTTCAGGCGGATGATCGGATTCTTGAAGCCCGTGTTCTGAAGGTCCGGCAGCTTCCAGGCCGCGTTCAGATCCACCGTCGTGTAGCCCTTGAGGGCTGCATCGTTCATCAGCGTCAGGAAACGCCCGCTGCTGTACTTCGCGGCGAGGTTGACCAGATACGGCCCTTGCGCCCACTGCACCGACACCGCGGCCATGCCCTTCGGCGTGTCGGGGAAGATGTTGCCGGCTGTCGCATAGGTGGTCAACACGCAAGTCGCCGACAGCACGGTACAAGCGGCGCCGGTGGTGGGGTTCGCGAGGTGCTTGATGACGTTGCCGTCGATCGTGCTCTTCGTGTAGCTGCCCGAGACATAGGCGCTGAACCCGTTGACCGGCACTGTGCCGGCCTCAACCTCGAGGCCCTTGGTCGTGGAATCGCCAACGTTGGTGTCGACGACCGTCAGCGTGGTCGCATCGGTGCTCGACGAGATGCGGTTCTTGAACTTGTTGTAGAAGGCCGTGACCGAGCCTCGGAACATGTCGCCGCGATAACGCGCGCCGAGGTCGAAGTTGGTCGATGTTTCAGGTTGAACGCCCAGATCGCCCAATGGCGCCGAGTAGGTTCCAACGCCGTTGACGACGGTCAGCGTGCCGCGGCCGAGGTTGCCAAACTCGAAATTGCTCGGGGTCCGGAAGTTCTCGGCGATGCTGCTGAAGACCTGCAGCCGGTCGGTCGCCTGGAAGCTCAGCGCCAGACTGGGCAGCGGCTTGCCATAGTCGGTCGACACCCGGTAGTCGGCGGCGCCACCACTGCCGGAGTTGGCAAAGTTCGTGAAGTCGCGCTTCAGGCGGCGATAGCTGAATGCCGGCGTGATCTGCAGCTTGTTATTGAGCAGGTCGATCGTGTCCTGAATGAAGACGCTCTCGCCGGTCGAGATGGTCCGCCAGTCACGGCCCTGGTAGGCGGAGCCGTCGTTGTAGGTCAGCGTATTGCTGCCCAGCCACAGATCGCCGATGTTGCCTGCGTTGTCGACCCGCACGGCCGGCTGGGTCTGGATGTGGCGCGCACGCTCGAACCAGAAGCCCGCATCGATTTTCTGGTTGTCGAGCACATAGGTGAACTTGGTTGAGAGGCCGGGGCGGTAGGTCTGGGTCAGGCTGCCGCGGTACACCATCACGGTGTCGCGGGTGTCGCCGTCACCGTTGATGTCGGAAATGCCGCCGTGCAGCGAGGTGCTGCTGCTCGATTCCGCCAGCGAGGTTTGCTGCACGCCGCCGGTGCCGTAGCCGTACCAGAAATACGGCTGCACCTCGACGCGCAGGCGCTCGGTCAGCGTGAAGCTGCCCTTGCCGCTCCACAGACCGTTCTCGAACGGGTTCAACGCGTAGCCGGCGTAAGCCAGGCCGGACGCGATGGACGCTTCGTTCTGCGCGGTGCCGTTGACCGGCGTCAGGTGCTGCGGCACGGTAGCGGTGTAGTCGTCGTTGTAGCTGAGCCCGCCGTTAGACAGGGTCGGCGTGGCCGAGTTCGCCGAGGCATACGCCAGCGCGCGGAAGTTGTTCGTGAGCGAGCGGTTGTAGAGCACGCTGGTCGACAGCTTGTTGCCACTTCCGAGGTCGTACTCGGCCGCAGCGTCAAGGTGATCGCGCTTGGCACGACCTGGGCCTTTCCACTTGTCGGCTTTCGAGTCGGAGATCGACACGAAACCCTTGAAGTTGCCGACCTTGCCGGTATCGACCCGGCCGAACATGCGGTAGAAGCCGAGCTGGCCGCCGGACAGCGAGATGCGGGTGCGCTGCACGTCTTCGGGCGCGCAGGACTGGATGCCGACGTTGCCGCCCGAGGCGCCGACGTGTGGCGCATCGGTGTCGGGCGCGCCCTGGGTCACGTACAGCGAGCAGAGGTTTTCCTGGTCGATGTATTCCTGCGGGAAGACCGCGAAGTTGCCCGAGTCGTTGACTGGCGCGCCGTTCACGGTGAAGCCCATCTGGTCGCTGTTGAAGCCGCGCACGCGCAGCGATCCGCCGAACAGGCCGGTCGCGTCGTAGCTGGAGCTGTTCACCCCCGGCAGCAGCGTCAGCGCCTGGAACGGGTTGCCGCTGGAGCGCGTCTTCTCGAGCTGGGCCTTGGTGACCGAGCTGCGCGCCTTGGGCGCGTCTTCGTCCATCAGCAGGCCGGTGCCGAGCTTGTCACCCTCGCCGGTCACCGTGACCTTGTTGAGCTCGGCGGTCTGCGCGTGGGCAGCTCCGATCATGGCCAGCAAGGCCAGGGCGACAGCATTGAGCGTGAAGGTGCGCATGGGAAGGTTGTCCTTTCTGGGGTTCGGAGAGAGCTTTTGACGAATTCGACGCGGGCTTGAAACTGACGGAGGCCTGCCTAGGCAAACGTTTGCGCAGCCGACCGTAAAACGGGCGCCGCGGCACACACATCGTGCGCATAGGCGTTCAATTCGGCAGCAATCTGGTGCATGGCGTTGAAGCAGGGCTGAAGCTAAAAATTGCAAGGAGACGTGAACAAACGTATAGCAAAGAGCTTGCCAGCACCGCGTGACAACTTCATGAAGCCGACGTCACGAAGCAGGCGCGGAACTCCGCGCGCAGGCGCGGCGCGTCGACACCCACGCACACCGCTTGCGGCGGCATGCCTTGCCAGTCGGCGGCCGGTGCCAGCTCGCCGGGCACGAGCTGGATCGTCTGACCGGCGGCGATGCCGTCGCTGACCACGCGCACCGCACCGCGGCGCAGTTCGAACGGGCTGGCGTCGAGCGCGCAGGCCACCGCGCTCGCGTCGTGCGAGTAGATGCCGCCACCGGTGCGCCGGTTGTAGAAATCCTCGTAGCAGCGGGTGATGTTCCAGATGAAATCGCCTTCTTCGCCGCCGTCGCGGCCCAGCGCGGCGAGGTAGTCGGTGCTCAGCAGCACTTCATGTGTGACGTCCAGGCCGACGATGGTCACCGGCCACGCGGCCGTGAACACCCGGTCGGCGGCATGCGGGTCGTTGATCACATTGGCCTCGGCCACCGGCGAGGCATTGCCGCGGTGGCCGTTGGCGCCGAACGCACCGCCCATCACCACGACCTGCTTGACCTGATGCACGAGTTGCGGGTCGTGCTGCAGCGCCAGCGCCAGGTTGGTCAGCGGGCCCACCGCGACGATCGTCAACTCGCCGGCAAAGCGGCGCGCCATCTCGCAGATGAACTGCGGTGCGGGCAATGTGTCGGCCTTGCGCTGCCGCGCCGGCGCCATGCCGATGTTGCCCATCGCATCGCGGCCGTGAATGAGCTCGGGAAAGCCGGCCGGCGGCCGGAACAGCGCCTGCGCGGCGCCGCGCGCCACTGGCACGTCGATGCCGAAGCGCTCGCACAGTGCCAGCGCGTTCGCCGTGGTCAGGTCGACCGGGGCGTTGCCGAACACGGTCGTCAGCCCGACCAGTTCGGCGCGCGGGTCGCGGGCCAGCATCAGCAGCGCCATCGCGTCGTCGATGCCAGGATCGGTGTCGAACAGAATCTTCATGCGGGGACAACCTCTTCTTCCAGATGTTCGATCAAAACTGGTGATGCGGACGGCGGTGCCTCGGCGATCGCGATGCAGTTCAACAACGCCGCGGTCGCAGCCTCGGCACCCGCGTCGCTTGCCGCGTGCACGATGGCGAGCCGGTCGCCCACCTCGACCCGTTGCCCGAGCGGCAGCACATCGCTGAGGCCGACACGCGGGTCGACGGCGGCGTCCGCGCGCCGACGGCCGCCACCGAGTTCGACCACCAGCAGGCCGATCTCGCGTGTCGCCATCGTGCCCACCCAGCCGCTGCACGTTGCGAGCACGGCACGCTGCACGGGCGCAGTCGGCAGGCAGACCGCGGCCTGCTCGACGAAGTCGGTCGGGCCACCGAGTGCGGCGACCATGCGCGCGAAATGCGCCAGCGCGCGGCCATCGGCCAGCACCGCGTCGACACGCGCGAGCGCTTCGTCACGGAGCGTCGCGATCGAACCGGCGAGCAACAGTTCGGCACTGAGTGCGCGCGTCACTTCGAGCAGCCGCGGCTCGCGCCGCGTGCCTTGCAGAAACGCGACCGACTCGGCCACCTCGACAGCGTTGCCGCAGCTGTGGCCCAGCACCTGGTTCATGTCGGTGATCCAGGCACGCGTCGGCAGGCCTGCACCGGCGGCCACCTGCACCAGCGAGCGCGCGAGCGCACGCGCCATCGCGGGTGTGGCCGCGAACGCGCCGTTGCCGGTCTTCACGTCCATCACCAGGCCTTGCAGGCCGGCGGCGAGCTTCTTCGACAGGATGCTGGCGGTGATCAGCGGGATGGACTCGACCGTCGCGGTCACGTCGCGGATCGCATACAGACGGCGATCGGCCGGCGCCAGCGCCGCGGTCTGGCCGACGATGGCGCAACCCGCGCCGCGCAGCGCCGCGCGCAGTTGTTCGGTGTTCACCGCCGTGCGGTAGCCGGGGATGCTGTCGAGCTTGTCCAGCGTGCCGCCGGTGTGGCCCAGGCCGCGGCCCGAGATCATCGGCACGATGCCGCCGCACGCGGCGACGATGGGCGCGAGCAACAGGCTCACCTTGTCGCCGACACCGCCGGTGGAATGCTTGTCGAGCACCGGGCCGTGCAGTTCGGCGCCGGCCCATTGCAGCACCTCGCCCGAGTACGTCATCGCATGGGTCAACGCGACGGTCTCGGCGTCCGACATGCCCTTGACGAACAGCGCCATCGCCATCGCCGCGGCCTGGGCCTCGCTCCACGACCCGTCGACCAGGCCTTGCACGAACGCGTCGATCTGCGCACGCTCCAGCGCCAGGCCATCGCGTTTGCGGCGGATGATCTCCTGCGCGAGCATGCGACGCCTCAGTAGGTCCCGGGGGCGGCGGGCGGCGGCGACGCCTGGCCGCCGAGCACCGCTTCGATGTCGTTCAGCAGACTGCTCGCACCGATGCGAAAGCGCGCCGCTTGCAGGGCTTGCGGACCCAGCGCCTGCTCGCACAACGCGAGGTAGACGGCCGCGTCGGCGACAGTGCGGATGCCGCCCGAAGCCTTGAAGCCCACGCGCGTCGCGCCACGCGCATCGGCGGCGATCTGCGCCAGCATCACGCGCGCGGCCTGCGGCGTCGCGCTGACAGGGGTCTTGCCGGTGCTGGTCTTCAGGAAGTCCGCGCCCGCGTCCAGGCTCAGTTGCGAGGCGCGCGCGATCAGCGCGTCGTCGGCGAGCACGCCGGTCTCGAGGATGACCTTCAGCACCAGGCCGTCGCACGCATCGCGCACTGCCTGCAAGACGGCCACGACCGCGTGCTCGTCGCGCTGCTGCAGTCGCGCGAACGGCAACACGACGTCGACCTCCTGCGCACCGGCCGCGACGATCGCGCGCGTGTCGCGCACCGCGCGCGCCACATCGGCGCTGCCGTCCGGAAAATTCGCGACCGCCGCGACGGCGATCTGCGCCGGCAGTTCGCGCCGCGCCAGCGCCGCGAAGCGTGGCCAGACGCAAACCGCCGCGACCGGCCCGTGCGGGCTCTGCGCGCGCGCGCAGAGCTTGAGCACATCGGCCTCGGTGTCGGCGTCGTTCAGGCTGGTCAGGTCCAGGCAGGCGAGCGTGCGGCGCGCGGCGGTGATCAGGTCGGTCGTGGCGGGCATGGGTGACTCCTCGCGATTCAGAGCGCGATGGCCGCGATGATGTCGGCCAGCAGCGTGCCCGCCACCGCGCTCGCGGCCTGCGCCTGCGACAAGGTGTGGGCGTGGCTCAGCGATTCGTCGGACAGACCCGCGCCCATGTTCGTCAGCAGCGACAGCGCGAGCACGCGCATGCCGGCGTGGCGCGCGAGAATGGTCTCGGGCACCGTGCTCATGCCGACCGCGTCGGCGCCCAGCGCCTGGAACATGCGGATCTCGGCCGGCGTCTCGAACTGCGGCCCCAGCGTCCACAGGTAGACGCCTTCGTGCAGCGTGACGCCGGTGCGCTTCGCGACTGTCTGCGCGAGTGCCAGCAGGTCGACGTCGTAGGCCTTGTGCATGTCGACGAAGCGCTCCGAGCCGGCGGCGCCGACCAGCGGCGAGCGCTGCGACAGGTTGATGTGGTCGCTCATCACCATCAGGCTGCCCGGGGCCATCTCGGCGCGCAGGCTGCCGGCCGCGTTGCTCTGCACCAGCACCTCGCAGCCCAGCGCGCGCAGCGTGCGCAGCGGCACGGCCATGCCAGTGACCTCGCCGGTCTCGTAGGCATGGGTGCGGCCACTCAGCACCGCGACCTCGTTCGTGCCGATGCGGCCCAGCCACAGCTCGCCCGAATGGCCGCGCACGGTCGCCTTCGGGAAGCCGTCGAGCTCGGCATACGGAATGCGCTGGGCGTCGCGCACATGCTCGGTCAGCGCGCCCCAGCCGGAGCCCAGCACGACCGCGATGCGCGGCCGGGCCCGCGGTGCGCGCGCGCGCAATTGTTCGAGCGTGGTCGCGATCATGGCTGCAGGTGCTCCGGGCCGAAGCTTTCGGGCAACAGCTGCGACAGCGTGAACGAGGCCCGCAGCCGCGTGCGGTCGCCGACGAGGACCGGCGTGTCACCAGCGGCGAACTCGCGCAGCTTCTGGCGGCAGCCACCGCATGGCGTCACCAGGCCGGCGCCATCGCCGACCACCGCGAGCGCGCGCACCTTCGCACCACCGGCCAGCACCATCGCGCTCAGCGCACCGGCCTCAGCGCACACGCCTTCAGGATAGGCGGCGTTCTCGACATTGCAGCCGGCGTGGATGCGGCCCTGGTCGTCGAGCACCGCGGCGCCGACCGCGAACTTGGAGTACGGCGCGTAGGCACGCGTCTGCGCGGCGCGTGCGGCCTGCAGCAGAGAAGCCCACTCGGTGTCGGGCAGTTTCGGTTCAGCAGTCATCTTGGTGTGAGTTCAACGCTCTTTGACATAGGGCTGGCCCAGCGCCACCGGCGCGACGGAGCGCCCGACGAAGCCGGCCAGCAGAATCACCGTCAGCAAATAGGGCAAGGCCTGGATCGCCTGCACCGGCACTTCGCCGAGGCCCGGCAGGCTGACGCCCTGCAGGCGGATCGCCGCCGCATCGAGAAAGCCGAACAGCAAACAGGCCCACAGCGCCGGCACCGGCCGCCAGTTGCCGAAGATCATCGCGGCCAGCGCCATGAAGCCGCGGCCCGCGGTCATGTTGGGGGCGAAGGACGAACTCTGCGCCAGCACCAGGTAGCTGCCGGCCAAACCACACAGCATGCCGTTCAGCGTCAGCGCCGCATAGCGCAGGCGCAGCACCGAGACGCCGGCCGCGTCGACCATGTGCGGGTTCTCGCCGACCGCGCGCAGGCGCAGGCCGAAGCGTGTGCGGTACAGCAGCCACCACACCGCGCCGACCAGCGCCAGCGCGAGGTAGACCATGATGTTGTGGCTCAGCAAGCCGTCGCCCAGGATCGCGCCGACGAAGGGCACGCCTTGCAGCGCTGCCTGCGCACCGGGCCATAACGGGTGCAGGCGCACCGCGTCGCCGACCGGCGGCGTTTGCCCGCCCTGGTGGAACCACGCGATGCCAAGCACGACGGTGAGCCCGGCCGCGATCAGGTCGATCGCCATGCCCGACACCACCTGGTCGCCGCGGTGGCTGACGCAGGCATAGCCGTGCAGCAACGACAGCGCAACGCCAGCGACCATGGCCAGCAGCAACGCGAGCACGACCGAGCCCGAGACCGCGCCCACCGCCGCAGCCGCAAAGCCGGCGAACAGCATCTTGCCCTCCAGCCCGATGTCGATCACGCCGGAGCGTTCGGCCAGCAGGCCGGCCAGCGCGCCCAGGATCAGCGGCGTGGCCACGCGCAGCGTGGAGGCGATCATCGCGCCGATCAGCGCTTCATCCATGCGTGCCTCCTGCCGTCTTCGCGACCGCAGCCGATGTAGCCGCACGCGGCTTGCGCGTGGCCCAGTGAATCAAGGTGCCGACCCAGGGCGAGATCACGTAGGCCATCGCCCCCGAGAACAGCACGATGAAGCCCTGCAGCATCACGACCATGTCGCGGCTGAAGCCCTGCACTTCCATGCTGACCTCGGCGCCGCCCTGGAACAGCGCGCCGAACAGCAGGCTCGCGAGCACGATGCCGACCGGGTGGTTGCGCCCCATCACCGCGACCGCGATGCCGGTGAAGCCGGCGCCGCCCACGAAGTCGAGCAGCAGCTTGCCGTTGACGCCAGCGATCTCGTTCATGCCCACCATGCCGGCGAGCGCGCCCGACAAGCCCATCGCGAGGATGACCTGGCGCTTCGGGTGGATGCCGGCATAGGCTGCCGCGCCTGCGCTCGCACCGACCGCGCGCAGCCGGTAGCCGGCCCGGCTGTGCCACAGCAGCAGGTAGACGCCGCCCGCCGCGAGCAGTGCGAGGAACAAGCTGATGTTCAGCGGCGACGATGGCCACGCGATGCCCAGGCCGGCGAGCAGTTCGTGCATGCCGGGCAGGTGCGCGGCCGGCCCGAAGGGCACGCTCTCGACCGACATGCCGCCCGGCGCGCGCAGCGTGTTCACCAGCAGGTAGCCGAGCAGCGCGCTGGCCAGGAAGTTGAACATGATGGTCGTGATCACGACATGGCTGCCGCGGTAGGCCTGCAGGTAGGCCGGCACCGCGGCCCACACCATGCCGAAGAACGCACCGGCCAGCAGCATCAGCGGCAGCAGGATGGGCGCCGGCAGCCGGCTCGACAGCCACAGCGCGACCAACCCGGTGCCCAGCCCGCCCAGAATGGCTTGGCCCTCGGCACCGATGTTGAACAGCCCGCCGTGGAAGGCCACCGCGACCGCGAGGCCGGTGAAGATGAAGCTGGTCGCGTAGTACAGCGTGTACGACAGACCGCGCGGCGTGCCGAACGCGCCCTGCACCAGCATCACCATGACCTCGCGCGGGCTCTGTCCGATCAACGCGACGACCAGCCCGGCCGCGAGCAGCGCGATCGCGAGGTTGACGACGGGCATCAACAGCACGTCGGCCCAGCGCGGCAGTGGATGTGATTGGCTCATGCCGCCACCTCGTGCGTCTCGACCATCAGCAGCCCGATGCGCGCTTCGCTGCATTCGTCGATGGGCAGCTCGCCGGTGATGCGCCCTTCGTTCATCACGAGCACGCGGTCGGCAAGCGCGAGGATCTCGTCGAGCTCGCTCGACACGACCAGCAGCGCGCAACCCGCATCGCGCAGCGCACGCAGCTGCGCGTGGATGAACTCGATCGCGCCGATGTCGACGCCGCGCGTCGGCTGGCCGACCAGCAGCACGCGTGGCGCCTGACCGATCTCCCGCGCCAGCACCAGCTTCTGCTGGTTGCCGCCCGAGAACTTCGCACTGCCCAGCCGAGGCGCACGTGGGCGCACATCAAAGCGCTCCATCATGGCCTCGGTCGCGGCACGCATGCGGCCATGGCGCATCCAGCCGCGGCCGCTGTACTCGGGCAGGCCTTCGTAGCCGAGCACGGCCGACTCCCAGGCCGCGAAACTCATCACCATCGCGCGCGCGTGGCGGTCTTCGGGGACGTGGGCGAGACCGAGACGACGCGCCGCGCGCGGATCCAGCCAGCGGCCGTCTTCGAAGGATTCACCGGCCAGCGCGAGCCGACCCGCCTGCGGTGCACGCAGGCCCGACAACACTTCGAGCAACTCGCTCTGGCCGTTGCCCGAGACACCGGCGACACCGACGATCTCGCCGGCGCGCAGGTTCAGGCTCAGCCCATGCAGACGCGTGACCTGCATCGCGTCGCGCACCGTCAGGCCCTCGGCTTGGAGCAGCACCTCGCCGGGTTGGGTGTGCCGGTCGCTCGGCCGGCCGATGTTGACCTGGCGCCCGACCATGGCTTCGGCCAGGCCCTGCACCGAGGCCTGCGCGATCGCGCTCTCGTGCACCACGCGGCCGCCGCGCATCACGGTGACGTGGTCGCACAGCCGCATCACTTCCTTCAGCTTGTGCGTGATCAGGATGATGGTCGTGCCCTGCTCGCGCAGCCGCGCGAGCACCTTGAACAAGGCCTCGGTCTCCTGCGGCGTCAGCACCGCGGTGGGCTCGTCGAGGATCAGGATCTTCGCGCCGCGGTACAGCGTCTTCAGGATCTCGAGCCGCTGCCGGTCGCCCACCGACAAGTCGCCGACGATGGCATCCAGGTCGACGCGCAAGCCGGTCGACGCCATCAGCGCCTGCAGGCGTTCGCGCACCAGCGCATCGGCGCGCTTCAGCAGCACGTGCGGTTCGGCACCCAGCATCACGTTGGCGATGACACTGAGCGTCTCGACCAGCATGAAGTGCTGGTGCACCATGCCCAGCCCGAGCGCGATCGCGTCCTGCGCATGGCGGATGCGCGCCGGCTGGCCGAAGACCTCGATGTGGCCGCTGTCGGCGCCGTAGAAGCCGTACAGCACCGACATCAGCGTGCTCTTGCCGGCGCCGTTTTCGCCGACCAGGCCGTGCACGGTGCCGGCGCGCACGCTCAAGCTCACGTCGGCGTTGGCCTGCACGCTGCCGAAGCGCTTGTTGATGTCGACCATGCGCACCGCGACCGACGCGTCGGTCGCAGCAGCGGGCAGCGAAGGCGGCAGCGTCGTCATGCGCGCACCGGCCCGGTCGACTCGCGCATCAGCAGTTGCGGCGGCAGCACCACTTCGCGCGGCGCGATCGGCTTCTCGGCAATGCGCTCGATCAGCAGCGCCGCAGCGACCTCGCCCATCTCGCGGATCGGGTAGCCCACGCTGGTGAGCGCCGGGTAGGCGTAGGCGCCGAGGTCGATGCCGTCGAAGCCGATCACCGACAAGGTCTGCGGAACGGCCACGCCGAGTTCGGCGGCCGCCCGCAAGGCACCGATGCCGAGCAGGTCGTTGCTCGCAAAGATGGCGGTGACGTCACCGCGCGCCAGCAAACGCCCCGCCAGCTCGTGGCCGGCAGGCGCGCTGAAGTCGCCCTCCAACAACCATCCGGGGTCGATCGCGACCCCGGCCTGGACCATTGCGTCGCGCCAACCGGCAACACGCTGACGACTCACGGTGAATTCCGACGGCCCCGACAGACACGCGATGGCGCGGTGGCCGAGCGACAGCAGGTGCTCGACCGCGAGCCGCGCCCCGGCCTGGTGATCGACGCGCACCCAATCGGCACCCAGCCCCGCCACATTGCGGTCGACCACGACCGTGGGCACGCCCGACGAGGCGAGCCGCTGCGCGAGCGCCGTCGACTCGCCCGCGGCGGCCGCCAGCAGCAGGCCGTCGACGCGGCGTTCGAGCAGCGTCTGCAGGTAGCGCGACTGGCGCTCGGGGTCGTCGTCGGAATTGCACAGAAACACCGAGTAGTCGGTGCGGCGGCAGCAGTCCTCGATGCCGCGCGTCAGCTCGGCGAAGAACGGGTTGGTGATGTTGGGCACGAGCACGCCGAGGATGCAGGTCTCGCTGGTGCGCAGCGCGCGCGCCACCGCGCTGGGCGCATAGCCCATCTCGTCAATCGCCTGCAGCACGCGCTCGCGCGCCGCGTCGCTGACGCGGCGCGTGCCGTTCAGGACATGCGAGACGGTGGTGAACGACACGCCCGCGCGTGCCGCCACATGCTTGATGGTGCTCATGTCGAAAGACTGGCCCACGCGCGAAGCGCGGGCCGTGGTTCATCGCGCCCAGCTCAGAACTTGCACGCGTTGTCGGCCATGTAGTCGGCGACCTTGATCTTGCCGGCGATGATGTCGGCCTTCGCGGCGTCGACCTTCTTCTTCATGTCGGCCGTCACCAGCTTGGCGTTGTTGTCGTCGAGCGCGTAGTCGACGCCCCCCTCCTTCAAGCCCAGCACGGTGACGCCGGGCTTGTAGGCAACGATGGCCTGGTAGACGCCGACGTCGACGCGCTTGAGCATCGAGGTCAGCATGGTGCCGGGCTGCAGGTGGTTCTGGTTGCTGTCGACGCCGATGGCGAGCTTGCCGGCGTCCTTGGCCGCCTGGTAGACGCCGATGCCGGTGCCGCCGGCCGCCGCGAAGACCACATCGGCGCCCTTGCCGAACTGCGCCTTCGCGAGTTCGCCGCCGCGCGCCGGGTCGGCCCAGGCCGCGCCGGTCGTGCCCGTCATGTTGGCGAAGGTCTCGACCTTGGGGTTCGCGTACTTCGCGCCCTGTTCGTAGCCGCACTGGAACTTGCGGATCAGCGGGATGTCCATGCCGCCGACGAAGCCGACCTTGCCGGTCTTGCTCGCGGTGGCGGCCATCACGCCGACCAGAAAACTGCCCTCCTGTTCCTTGAACACGATGGACTGCACGTTGGGCTGCTGCACCACCATGTCGATCAGCGCGAACTGCAGCTTGGGGAATTCCTTGGCGATCTTCTCCATCGCCGCGGCCTGCGCAAAGCCGATGCCGATGATCGGGCTGGCGCCGCGCTCGGCCATGCGCCGCAAGGCCTGCTCGCGCTGCGTCTCGTTGGCGATCTCGAATTCGAGATAGGGCTTGCCGGTTTCCTTCTTCCAGCGCTCGATACCGCGGTAGGCGGCTTCGTTGAACGACTTGTCGAACTTGCCGCCCATGTCGTAGACGACGGCCGGTTCGGCATGCGCCGAGACGGTGGCAGCGAGGGCGAGGGTCAGCAAACCGAGGCGATGGGTGTGGTTCATGGTCTGTGGGGTGACGTTGATCGGAGGGCGTGAACCCGGACAATATACGCACTCTGTTGAGGCGCAAACGTTTGCGACAATCGTACCTAGCAGAAATCGGGCCTGCCATCAGGGTGTTCGCCAAGACGTGTCTTTTGACGCGCTCGTGGCATGAATGCTGCGAACGGCCCGCTCACCCACGGTCCACCAGCCACAAGAATCTTGAGCACCTCTTTCAAAGACCTCCCCAAGGCCCTGCTGCACGAGCACCTCGACGGCGGCCTGCGTCCCGCCACGCTGCTGGATCTGTGCCGGACGCAAAACCTGGCCACCCCGGTCGACGACGCGCGGCAGCTCGGCGACTGGATGCTGGCCAACGCCCATTCGGGCAGCCTGGAACGCTACCTGCGCGGCTTCTCGCTCACGGTGCAGGCGATGGCCTCAGCCGCCGCCTGCGAGCGCGTCGCGTTCGAGGCCGCCGAGGATGCCCACCTCGACGGCTGCGTGCTGGCCGAGTTCCGCATGGCGCCGCTGCTGCTGGAGCCCTTCGGCCTGTCGGGCGAGGCCGTTGTCGAGGCCTTGCTGGCCGGGCTGCAGAAGAGCGCGCTGCCCTGCGGCCTGATCGTCTGCGCGATGCGCACCGATTCTCCCGACGAGACGCTGCGCGCCGCCGAGCTGGCGGCGCGCTACCGTGGCCACGGCGTGATCGGCTTCGACCTGGCCGGCGCCGAACGCGGCTTCCCGCCGGGCGCGCACGCGAAGGCTTTTGCGCACGCCCGCGATGCCGGCCTCGGGTTGACCTGCCACGCCGGCGAGGCCGATGTCGGCTCGCGCGTGCTCGAAGCGGCCGCGCTGGGCGCGACCCGCATCGGCCACGGCGTGCACATCATGCTGGGCGCCGACGCGGCCCAATACGCCGAGTGGGTCGCGCAAGCACGCGAACTCGGACTGCATTTCGAGGTCTGCCCCAGCAGCAACGTGCACACCGGCGCCGTCGCGTCGCTGGCCGAGCACCCGATCCGCGCCATGCTCGAGGCCGGCCTGTCGGTGTCGTGCTCCACCGACAACCGGCTGATGTCGGGTGTCACGCTGAGTGGCGAGTTCGAGGCGATCCACGACGCGCTCGGCGTCGGCCACGACCAGCTCGCGCAAATGATGCGCAACGCCGTCGCCGCGTCCTTCATGCCGATCGACGCGCGCGACGCCTGCATGCTGGCGATGCAGCAATGGAACACCGCGCCCTGACGCACGCCTGAGCGACCCGTCGCACCGGCTGTCGATTCGTCGCCGGCACGCGCGATTCATCGCTCGACCGGGGCGCGGCGGCAGGCGCTTCGTACACTGCCGGCCATGGACCCGCGCCCTTCCCCGCCCGCCGCACCGTTCCGGTTCCAGCCGCTGCGCACCTTGCGCTTCGCATTGATCGTCGCGACCGGTTTCACGCTGCTCAGCTTCGCGCTGACTTCGAACCACCCGAGCTGGCACACGGTGGAAGGCTGGGGCCGCGCGGCCTGCACCAGCCTGGTGTTCTCGCTGTGCATCAGCGTCACGATCGACGCGCTGTTCGCGCTGATCCGGCGCGCACTGGGCGCGCGGTTCGCAGCCCTCGCCGGCTGGCGGCGCGCGCTGTTCCACTGGGGCACGCCCTTGATCGGCATCGCGATCGGGCTGCCGCTCGCGTCGCTGCTGACCGGCATCGGACAGCCTGCAGCCGACGAACCGCAGATCCGCACGACCACCTCGGGCGCGGTCGCGTTCATGCTGCTGGTGATGGCGCTGTTCTACGGTTTTTTCGCGATCCGCGCGCGCCAGCTCCGCGCCGAGCGCCAGGCCGCGGAGGCACAACTGCGCTTGCTGCAAGGCCAGATGGAACCGCACTTCCTGTTCAACACGCTGGCGAACGTGGTGAGCCTGATGGAGGTCGACACGCCGCGCGCCAAGCGCATGCTGGAGTCGTTCACCGACTACCTGCGCGCGTCGCTGCTCAGCCTGCGCGACAGCACGCACACGCTGGGCGCCGAACTCGACCTGATCAAAGCCTACCTGCAGGTCGTGCAGGTGCGCATGGAGGACCGGCTGCACTACCGCATCGACGTGCCGGACGCCTTGCGCGCGCAGATGCTGCCGTCGCTGACGCTGCAGCCGCTGGTCGAGAACGCGGTGCAGCACGGGCTGGAACCGACCATCGCCGGCGGCACGGTCGTGATCGACGCGCGGCTCGATGCCGGCACGCTCGTGATCCGCGTTACCGACGACGGCAGCGGCCTGACGCCGTCGAACGCGGCCAAGCCGCGCAGCAACGGCACCGCGCTGGCCAACCTGCGCGAGCGCCTGCTGCGCAGCTTCGGCGAGCATGGCACGCTGCTGCTCGAACCGGTGACGCCGCACGGCGTGCGCGCGACGCTGCGATTGCCCACCACCTGAGCCCCTCATGACCACTGCCCTGATCGCCGACGACGAACCGCACCTCGCCACCTATTTGCGCAGCCAGCTCGTCGCGGCGTGGCCCGGGCTCGAGCTGCTGCCGATCGCACGCAACGGCGTCGAGGCCGCCGAGGCCATCGCCGCGCACGCCCCCGACCTCGCCTTCCTCGACATCAAGATGCCCGGCCTCACCGGCCTCGAAGTGGCACAGGGCATCGAGGGTTCGACCCGCGTCGTGTTCGTCACCGCGTTCGACGAGTTCGCGGTGCAGGCCTTCGAGCAGGAGGCCATCGACTACGTGCTCAAGCCCGTCAACGCCCAGCGCCTGGCGCGCTGCGTCGAACGCGTGCGGCGGGTGCTCGAGACACCGGTCGGTGCGGACGATGCGCGGCTGTCCGCCGTGCTGCAGCGCTTGGCCGCCCCGCGGCCAGCGGCCGCCCCGTTGCGCTACGTGCGCGCGAGCCAGGGCGAACTGACACACCAGGTCGACGTCGCCGACGTGCTGTTCTTCCGCGCCGACGACAAGTACACCTGCGTGCAGACCGCGAGCGGCGAACACCTGATCCGCACCCCCATCGCCGAGCTCGCGGCCCAGCTCGATGCGCAGCAGTTCTGGCAGGTGCACCGCTCGACGCTGGTGAACCTGCGCTTCGTCACCGGCACGCGCCGCGACGAGCTGAGCCGCTTGTTCGTGCGCCTGCGCGGCTTCGACGGCGAGCTGCCGGTGAGCCGCGCCTACGTGCACCTGTTCAAGGCGATGTAGCGCGCGACGCGGCCGGGCTCTCAAGCAAATGTGGCTTTGCCACTTTGCTTGACCCCTGGGGGTGGGAATGTCGAAGACATTTCCTGGGGGTGCTCAGTAGTTCGCGCCCAGCTGTTCGAGGATTGCAGGATTCTCGAGCGTCGAGGTGTCCTGCGTGATCGCCTCGCCCTTCGCGACCGAGCGCAGCAAACGCCGCATGATCTTGCCGCTGCGCGTCTTCGGCAGGTTGTCGCCAAAGCGGATGTCTTTCGGCTTGGCGATCGGTCCGATCTCCTTGCCGACCCAGTCGCGCAGCTGCTTCGCGATCGCCTTGGCCTCGTCGCCGGTCGGCCGCGGCCGCTTCAGCACGACGAACGCGCAGATCGCCTCGCCGGTCGTGTCGTCGGGCCGGCCGACCACGGCGGCTTCGGCGACCAGCTCGGTGCACGAGACCAGCGCCGACTCGATCTCCATCGTGCCCATGCGGTGGCCGGACACGTTCAGCACGTCGTCGATGCGGCCGGTGATCGTGAAGTAGCCGGTCTTGGCGTCGCGGATCGCGCCGTCGCCGGCGAGGTAGTACTTGCCCTGGAAGTCGTCCGGGTAGTAGCTCTTCTTGAAGCGCTCGGGGTCGCCCCAGATCGTGCGGATCATGCTGGGCCACGGCTTCTTCACGACCAGGATGCCGCCCTGGCCCCAGGGCACGTCCTTGCCAGTCTCGTCGACGATGGCCGCGGCGATGCCCGGGAAGGGCAGCGTGCACGAGCCCGGCACCAGCGGCGTGGCGCCGGGCAGCGGCGTGATCATGTGGCCGCCGGTCTCGGTCTGCCAGAAGGTGTCGACGATGGGGCAGCGGCCGCCGCCCACGTGCTTGTGGTACCACTCCCACGCGGCCGGGTTGATCGGTTCGCCGACCGACCCGAGGATGCGCAGCGAGCTCAGGTCGTAGCGCGCCGGGTGCACCGCGGCGTTGCTTTCGGCGGCCTTGATCAGCGAGCGGATCGCGGTGGGCGCGGTGTAGAAGATCGTGACCTGGTGGTCCTGGATCATCTTCCAGAAGCGGCCGGCGTCGGGGTAGGTGGGCACGCTCTCGAACACGATCTCGGTGCCGCCCAGCGCGAGCGGGCCGTAGGTGATGTAGGTGTGGCCGGTGACCCAGCCGATGTCGGCGGTGCACCAGAACACATCGTTCGGCTTCAGGTCGAAGGTCCACTTGGTCGTCAGCGCCGCGTGCAGCAAATAGCCGCCGGTCGAGTGCTGCACGCCCTTGGGCTTGCCGGTCGAACCCGAGGTGTAGAGCAGGAACAGCGGATGCTCGGCGCCGACCCACTCGGGCTCGCAGGTCGCCGGCTGGTTCTTGACCTCGTCGTGCAGCCAGTGGTCGCGTGCCGCGTCCCACGTGACCTTGCCGCCGGTGCGCTGGTAGACGATCACGTTCTTCACCGAGTCGCAGCCGTCCAGGCCCAGCGCCTCATCGACGATGCCCTTCAGCGGCAGCTGCTTGCCGCCGCGCAGCTGCTCGTCGGCGGTGATCACCAGCACCGCGCCGGTGTCGGCGATGCGGTCGCGCAAGGACTGCGCCGAGAAGCCGCCGAACACCACCGAGTGCGTCGCGCCGATGCGCGCGCAGGCCTGCATCGCGGCCACGCCCTCGATCGACATGCCGAGGTAGATGATGACGCGGTCGCCCTTTTGCACGCCGCGCGCCTTCAGCGCATTGGCGAGCTGGCACGTGCGCGCGAGCAGTTCTTTGTAGGTGACCTTGGTGACCTTGGCGTCGTCGGCCTCGAAGATCAGCGCGACCTTGTCGCCCAGACCGGCCTCGACCTGGCGGTCCAGGCAGTTGTACGAGGCGTTCAACGTGCCGTCCTCGAACCACTTGAAGAACGGCGCATCGGACGAATTCAGCACCTTGGTGAACGGCGTCTTCCAGCTGATCAGTTCGCGCGCCTGCCGCGCCCAGAAGGCCTCGTGGTCGGCATCGGCTTCGGCCACCAGCTTGTTGTAGGCGTCCATGCCCGAAACCCAGGCGCCCTGGGTGGCGGCCGCGGACGGGGTGTAGACAACGGGGGTGTCGGATGCGCTCATGGACCAGTCTCCTGCGTTCTGTCGATCTTTGCCCGCGACCTTAGAGCCATCCTCTTACGAAGGCCTTACTCGCGGGGCGCCATCTACAATTTTGCGTCATCACGCGCCCACCACAGAACCATCATGCTCCCCGACCCGCACGTCCCCCAACCCGCCAAGCCCGTGAAGCTGCGCCCGCTGCCCGGCTTCATCTTCATGAGCCGGTGGCTGCAGCTGCCGCTGTACCTCGGGCTGATCCTGGCGCAGTGCGTCTACGTGTTCCATTTCTGGGTCGAGCTGGTGCACCTGATCGAGGCCGCGTTCGGCCAGCAGGACGCTTTGCTCGCGCTCGTCAACGGCATGGGCTACGAATTCCCGACCATCAAGAACGCCGCCGGCGAGGTCGTGCGCGAGATCCCCAAGCTCACCGAGACCGTGATCATGCTCGCCGTGCTGGCGCTGATCGACGTGGTGATGATCTCCAACCTGCTGATCATGGTGATCGTCGGCGGCTACGAGACCTTCGTCAGCCGCATGGACCTCGAAGGCCACCCCGACGAACCCGAGTGGCTGAGCCATGTCAACGCCTCGGTGCTCAAGGTCAAGCTGGGCACGGCCATCATCGGCATCAGCTCCATCCACCTGCTGAAGACCTTCATCAACGCCGGTAACCTGCAAGAGAAAGTGTTGATGTGGCAGAGCATCATCCACATCGCCTTCCTGCTGTCGGCGATCGCGATCGCCTACACCGACAAGCTGCTGAACGCGTCGCAGCCTAGCAACCACTGACCGCTGCGGTGCCATTGCACTGACCATGGACGCGAGCGCCGCACCCGAGCTGAACCTGCTGTTGCGTGGCGGCGCGGTGCTGTTGCTGCTGCTGATCGCCGCAACGCTGTGGCGCGACCTGCGCCAGCGCAGCGCGGCACGGTTGGGGGCCGGCTTCGCGGTCAGCGTCGCGGCCGCCACGCTCGCGTCCGCGCCGGGCATGGGCGCCACCGCCGACATCGGACATGCGCTCATCGTCGGGCCGGCCGCGGGCGCGATGTTCGTGTTCTGGCTGTTCACGCGCGCCCTCTTCGACGACGCCTTCGCGCTGCGCCCCTGGCACGCCGCGGCATGGCTGCTGCTGGCCGGCATCGGGGTCTGGAACTGTCTCGTGCTGCTGCCGATCCACGCAGCGATGGCCGGCGCCGCCGCGCTGTGGCTGGGCGCGATGCCGGTCTTCTGGGCGCTGCTCGCAATCGCGCAGTCCCTGGCAAGCTGGCGCGAAGACCTGGTCGAGGGTCGGCGCCAGCTGCGCACGCTGATCGTCGCCACGACGGCGCTCTACACCGTGGGGCAGTTGCTCGCCGCGTGGCTGTCGGGGTGGACGCTGAAGGCCGTGGTCGACAGCACCGCGAATGCCGCCGGCACCGCCGCGCTGACGCTGTTCATCGCGTGGCGGTTGCTGCGCGCAGGCAGTGAAGGCTTGTTCGCGGCGCCGACGATCCCGGCGACGCCCCAACCCACTCCACCTGCGATGCCATCGCTCGACCCGGGCCAGGTCGCGAGGCTCGAAGCGCTGATGACCGTCGACCACCTCTACCGCGAGCCCGACCTCGGCATCGCCGCGCTCGCCGAGCGCATGTCGCTGCCCGAACGCCAGCTCCGTCGCCTGATCAACCAGGGCCTGGGTCACCGCAACTTCAGCGCGTTCCTGAACACCTACCGGCTGGCCGACGCGAAACGCTGGCTCGCCGACCGCGATCAGGCCGACACGCCCATCCTGACGATCGCGATGGACGCCGGCTTCCAGTCGCTCGGGCCGTTCAACCGCGCGTTCAAGGCCGACACGGGCGTCACCCCGAGCGCGTTCCGGCGCCGCGGCGGGCCAGGGCCGGAGGCCGAGGCACAGGCCGGACTTGCCGGATCGGGCGTCGGCTAATTCGGTGCAATCGGGCCCAGGCTGGGGTGGGCCCCGACCTCGCGGATCACGCTCGCCTTGACGTACGGAAAGCCCAGGTCGAGCAACTCGATCCAGCGGAAGTAGGTGTCGTTCGACGCGTGCGGGTCGTCCGAAAGCGCTGGGAACAAGGCCTCGCACGCGTAGCCGGCATCGCGCATGCGGCGCGTGAGGCGGGTCTCGTAGACATCGATCACTGTGCTCTTGTCGCGAAAGCACAGCACGCCATCGAAGAAGCGGGCGAGTTCTGCGCCATCGGCGAGACGCCGGTGAAACACCAGAAAGAAGCTCTGCAGGTGCGGGATCGGCGTCAGCGCCTCGGTGAGCCCGACCATGTCGGCCGCCGACGCGCGAACGCGCTGCATCAGTGCACTGAAGCGCTGGCTGTCGGTCGGGCCAACGATGCTGTCGTTGACGAGGAACAGCCGGGTCGCCTGCCGCAGCATCAGGTGAATCAGCGCGTGAACGTGCGCCCAGCCGGCAAAGTCGAATCCGACGTTCTCGCGCACGTAGATGGCTGCGAGCCTGCTCGCCAGTCCGTCGCCGACGTTGATCTCGGCCTCAACGTCGTCCGCGTTCAGCACCAGGACCACCTGAACACCTTCGGCGAGAAGGTGCTCGACATGTCGCAGCACATGGTCGGCCAGCGTCGAACCGCGTTGATGGCACAGGAACAGGCACACCTCACCGGCGAGCGGCGCCGCCAGCGGACGCACGCTGCGCAGGCTCGCGCTGTCGGCCCGCACAGCCCGAGCCACACCATCGGCCAGCGCGTTGAAACGCTGCGTCAGCTTGATGTGCTGGCGACGGCGCACATAAGGCAGTCGCGCCTTGGCAGCGCGGCGCCATCTGCGCATCGCGTGCCCCAGATCACGCCACCAGCGCCCGGGGTCAGCGTCAGAGGTACTCGGCATGCGCCCAGGCACCATCTTGCCGCAGCATGTGCATCGAGTAGCCCGTGCCCCGCTCGGTCGCAGCCCAGGCGCGCGCCTGCTCCTTCCGAGCTCGCTTGAACTCCTTGCGGGCGAGCCATCCCATGCCCAGCTTGCGGTAGAAGTGGTGCCGGTCGCCGAGCTCGCACACACCCATCTGACGCTTGAGCTCGCGCTGCGTGACCGACCCGAAGTGATGGAGGACCACGTCGCCCACCGTACCGAAGGGCACGCCGTTGCGCCGGCAGCGCACCAGGAACTCGACATCTTCGCGACCACCGAGCTGGCGGTCGGTGTCCGGGAAGCCGATGGTCTCGAAGACCCGGCGCCGCACCGCGAAGCACACGCCGTGGAACCACCCGCGCCGCACCCGCCCCCGCATCGCCTGACGGAAGGCCGTCGCATGTTCGTCGAAGTCGTAATCGAGCGGTCCCTCGACGAGTGACGGGCTGACAACGTCCAGACCGTGCTGGTCAGCAGCGGCCAGCAGATCGGACATGCCGTGCGGGCAGACGATCACGTCGTTGTTGAGCAGCACGACCCATTCGGAGTCGCTCTGCAACGCACCCTGGGTCCAGGCGCCGCCGCAACCAAGGTTGACGCGGTTGCGGATGCGACCGATGGAAGGCTGGGCGTCGAGCCAGCGCGCCGTCCCGTCGCTGCTGCCGTTGTCGATGACGAGGATGGACGCGGGCTCGCTGCCGCCTTCGATCAGGCTGGCCACGCACCTGCGCGTGTAGTCGAGTTGGTCGAGCACCGGAATGACGACCGTGAGATCCCCCCGCGGGGCGGTCGACGCTCGCATGGCGGGTCGCATCGCGCTGTGCTCACGCATGGCGCTGCCAGGCACGCGCTTCGGCTCGGCGCCGGCCCTGAGCAAGCCGTCGAGCGAAGAGAAATCCGATACCGATGTCATGCCGTCACCTCAGCGTGAATCGACGCGCAGGTGAGGGCCGACCCTGCCGCGCTGCCCCGTACGGGCGGCCAGACAACGTCGAGCGCTTCGCAGCCCCGGGTCTGGTTGATGATGAGCGCTGGCTTCATGGATCGGCTTCGATGGTCTGGATGGCAACTGAATGACGATGACTGCCGCCGGCAATGGCAATCGCAATGGACGCGGGTCTGTCCCGATGCCGCATGGCCCCGACACAGGATAGCAACATGCGAATGATAAGGGTCAGCACACTCCGCCCCTACCCCCCAATGTGTCTGCTCGAAACGGCCTGACGGGACAACTCCGCTTAACTCGTAGGCAGCGCTGCTGCCGTTCTGAACCTCGGATTCGAATTGCCTGTAGGGCAAAGGCGTTCGCGCGCGTCGGACGGTTACCCGTGCTCGGCGTCCTAGAATGTCGCCTCCACAATCGGCCGGCGCGACGAGCACGCGTGCCGCGCCCACGCATGAACCTGAAACTCACCGCCAAGCGATTGTTTACATACGCCCACCCGCACAAGTGGGGCGCATTGCTGGGCATTGCCGCGTTCTTCCTGTCGGCCGCCATCGAACCCGTGCTCCCGGCGATGTTGAAGACGATGCTGGACAACGGCTTCAAGGGCGAGCTGGGCTACCCGGTGTGGCTGGTGCCGGTGGTAATCATCGGCCTGTTCGCGGCCCGCGGCTCGCTTGCATTTGCAGGCACTTACCTACTCGGCTGGGCCACCTCGCGCATCGTGCTGGCGCTGCGCTCCGATCTGGTCGGCGCGATTCTGCGTGCCGACGCGAACCTGTATTCGACGCTGAGCCCCGGCGTCGCGGCGAGCCGGGTGATCAATGACCCGCAGTCGACCACCAGTTCACTGTCCGGCGCCATCACGACGGTGTTACGGGACGGCACCACGCTGATTGCGCTGCTCGGCTATCTCTTCTATCTGAACTGGAAGCTGTCGCTGCTGTCGTTCGTGACCCTGCCGCTGCTCGGGCTGGTCGTGCGCAAGGTGCAGGCACGCACGCTGCGGGTCGGCTCGCAGTCGTACGAGTCGCAGAACCGGCTGGTCGGCATCGTCGATGACTTCACCCGCGCGTGGCGGGTGGTGCGCACGTTCGACGCCGCCGTCTTCGAACGCAAGCGCTTCGATGCGGAAGCGGCCCGACTGCGGCGTGCCCAGATGAAGACGCTCGCCGCCGGCGCGATGATGACGCCACTCACGCAGATCGTGGCGAGCACCGGCGTTGCGCTGATCCTGACGCTCGGGCTGGTCCAGGCCCATTCCGGTGCGACGTCGGTCGGCGAGTTCGTGGCGTTCATCACCGCGCTGCTGATGACGATTTCGCCGATGCGCCATCTGGCCGACATCACCCAACCGGTGATCGGCGGCCTGATCGGCGCGAACGCGTGCTTCGCGTTGGTCGACACGCCGCCGGAGCCCGACTCGGGGACACACGAGTTGGCCCAGTGCCGAGGTGACATCCGCTTCGAGAACGTCCGCATCCAGTACCCCGGCAGCGAGCACGCCGCACTCGCCGGGCTAACCATCGACATTCCGGCGGGCAAGACGATCGCGCTGGTCGGCCCGTCCGGCTCGGGCAAGACGACGGCGGTGAGTTCGTTGCTCGGATTCGTCGCGCCCGCGTCGGGGCTGATCACGCTGGACGGCACCAACATCCAGACCTTGCGCAAGGCGTCGCTGCGCAAGCAGTTCGCGGTGGTCTCGCAGGAGATCGTGCTGTTCGACGAAACGATTGCGGCCAACGTGGTGTACGCGCAACCGCTGGATCTGGCGCGCGTCGAGGCCGCGCTGCGCGCCGCGAACCTCTGGGACTTCGTCCAGACGCTGCCCGAGGGGATGCAGACGACCATCGGCACCAACGGCAGCCGCCTCTCCGGTGGCCAGCGGCAGCGGCTGGCCATCGCGCGGGCACTCTACAAGGACTCGCCGATCTGGGTGTTCGACGAGGCGACCTCGGCACTGGACACGGAGTCCGAACGCATCGTGCAGCAGTCCATCGACCAGTGGCATGGCCAGAAGACGCTGATCCTGATCGCCCACCGCCTGAGCACGATCCGCAACGCCGACCGCATCTATGTGCTGGCCGACGGCCGCGTGGTCGAGAGCGGGCGCCACGACGAGCTGATCGCGCGCGGCGGCCTCTACGCGGGCATGGTGTCTGCGCAGGCGATGCCCACCAACGCGACGGAGTCCCTGGCCGCGTGAGCACCCTGCGGGAGCTGTACGAGCAGCATCGCGGCAAGGTCTCGGACAAGTGGTCCATCTACCTCGACGAGTACGAGCGCCTTTTCGCCTCTCGGCGCAGCCAGCCGCTGCGAATGCTGGAAATCGGCATCCAGAACGGCGGCTCGCTCGACGTGTGGACCATCTACTTCCGCGACGCGCTGGTCATCGTCGGCTGCGACATCAACCCTGACTGCGCTCGCCTGTGCTACGCCGACCCTCGGGTCACCGTGGTCGTCGGCGACGCCAACACCGACGAGGTCGAGCGCCGCATCGCCGCGGCCAGCCCGCAGTTCGACCTGATCCTCGACGACGGCTCGCACCGCTCGGGCGACATGATCCGCTCCTTCGCGCGCTATTTCCCTCGGCTGGTCGACGGCGGGCTCTTCGTCGTCGAGGACGTGCATTGCAGCTATTGGCAGGCGTTCGAAGGGGGCCTGTTCGACCCCACGTCGTCGATGTCGTTCTTCAAGCGCCTGGCCGACGTCGTCAACCACGAGCACTGGGGCGTGCCGATGACGCGCCGCGGCATCCTCGCGGACTTTGCGACCCGCTACGGCGTCGAGATCGACGAAGCGCTGCTGGGTCACGTGCACTCGATCGAGTTCGCCAACTCGCTGTGCGTGATCCGCAAACAGGCGCCCGCCGAAAACGTGCTGGGCGAGCGCTTCATCGCCGGCACCGAAGAGCTTGTCGTCGACGGGCATGCGGGCCTGCACCGCGCGCGGCCGGTCCAGCCCGACGAGTCGGCCAACCCCTGGTCGGTTCAATCACCCGAGGACGAGATGGTTCGGCTGCGCCAGACCGTCGCAGGCGTCGGGCCATTGAAGGCAGAAGTCCAACGGCAGGCCGAACAGCTGCGGGTGGCTGAATCGCAGCTGCTTCGATTCAGCATAGCCCTTGAGCAGGCGCTGCGCCGACCTCGGGCAGAAGTCGACGCACCACCGGTCGTCACACCGGCGAGCGCGCCGCGGTCGTCGCGGACGCCGCCCGGAGGGGTGTTCGCCAAGCCGTGGCAATGGCTGCGTCGCCTCAATCGCGCGCGCCTCGCCAAGCGCCGCCGTATCGCGATGCCCGCCGCTGACTACGCGGCATGGATCGCTCGCCATGACACGCTGGACGACGCCATGCGAGCCCGCATGCGCCAGCGCGTCGCGTCGATGAGCGCGCCACCGCTGATCTCGGTGGTGATGCCGACCTACAACGCCAACCTGACCTGGCTGCGCGCAGCGATCGAGTCCGTCCGAACGCAGCTTTACCCGAACTGGGAACTCTGCATTGCGGACGACGCGTCCACCTCCGAGGAAGCGCGCCATCTGCTGCGTTCGTATGCCGGCAGCGACCCGCGGATCAAGGTGGCGTTTCGCGCGACGAACGGCCACATCAGCGCCGCGTCGAACAGCGCGCTTGAACTGGCCGCCGGCGCGTGGGTCGCGCTGATGGACCACGACGACCTCCTGCCCGAGCACGCGCTGTTCTGGGTCGCGGTCGCCATCGACCGGCATCCAGATGCCCGGTTGATCTATTCGGACGAAGACAAGATCGACGAGGCCGGCGTTCGCTCGGGACCGTACTTCAAGCCCGACTGGAACCTGGACCTGTTCTATTCGCAGAATCTGTTCTCGCACCTGGGCGTCTACCGAACCGCATTGATCCGCGGAGTCGGCGGCTTTCGCGCCGGTCTGGAGGGATCGCAGGACTACGACCTGGTGCTGCGCTGCCTGGAGCACGTGCAGCCGGATCAGGTGCATCACATCCCGAAGGTGCTGTACCACTGGCGCGTCCACGCGCAGAGCACTGCGCACTCCAACGACGTCAAGCCGTATGCGCAGCTGGCAGGGGTGCGGGCACTCAATGAGCACTTCGTGCGTCGCGGCATACGCGGCCGGGTCGAGCATGTCGGAACCGGCTACCGGGCCCACTACGAACTGCCAGCGAGTCGTCCGCAGGTCTCGTTGATCGTGGTCGCGCCGGGCGCAGTGGCTTCGGCAATTCCGTGCGTGGAGCGCATCCTGGCCCGCACGACGTACGAGAAATTCGAGATCGTCATCGCCGGCAGCGATGCGCACGCCACCCAGTGGCCCGCATCGCTGCAGACCCTGCTGGACGCAGGCGTGCTGCGTGTCGTCGACGACACGACCGGCCCTGGCGTTGCCGCGCTGACCAACCGCGCCGTAGCGCTGGCGCGCGGCGAGATCGTCGGCCTCGTCGACGCCAACGTCGAAGTCGTCTCACCGACATGGCTCTCCGAGATGGTGTCGATCGCCTTGCAGCCGGGTGTCGGCGCGGTCGGCGCGCCGCTGCGCCTCCCCGATGGCACGCTGCACCACGGTGGTGTGCTGCTCGGCCTGGACGGCGTGGCCGGCCCTTCGCACGGCGGGCTGCGAGCGGGCAACCACGGCTACTTCGGACGCGCCAGCCTGATCCAGGGGTTGTCGGCCGTCTCGGGCGACTGTCTCGTGGTCACGAAGGAGCGCTTCGATGCGGTCAGTGGCCTGGACGAAACGTCGCTGAAGGCCGCATACGCCGACGTGGACTTCTGTCTGCGCCTGCGCGAAGCCGGGTTTCGCAATGTCTGCACCCCGTACGCCCACCTGCACTGGCGCGGTGATCCACCGCCGCGCGAGGCGCTGCCGCCGAGCGATGCCGCCTACATGGAGCGACGTTGGGGCGACCTGCTCCGGTTCGACCCCGCCTACAGCCCCAACCTCACGCTCGGGGCCACCGACTTCGGCCTGGCGTGGCCGCCGCGCGAGCCGGCCGACCTGAAACTCGATTGAGCCGGTGCGCGAACTCGGCTTCGCGCTCGGTCAGGTCCAGTCAACCGACGCCATGGCCGCTGCGCCAACCCGGTCCCACGCATAAGTGGCCCGCGCGTGCTCCCGGCCCGCGCGGGCCATCGCGGGGTAGCGCTCACCATTCACGATCACCGACTCCAGCGCCTCTTCCCATTCGTGTGCCTTGGCCAGCAGGCCGTTCGCTCCATGAGCGATGCACTGGCGATAGGTGAAGGTCGGCGTGGCGATCGTCGGCGTGCCAACCACCCCGGCCTCGAAGTACTTGAGCTCGGACTTGCAGTTCGTGAACACGTTGTGCTGCAAGGGCACAACATTCAGCTCCACGCTGCCGATCGCTCGTTGCAGGTTGACGTAGTCGGTAAACGGGAGGTGTTCGAGGCGGTGGCGCAGCGACGGATCGAAGCCCTCGACGCTCATGTAGCCCGCCACCGTCAGCCAGACGTGCGGGTGGCGCTTCATGATCGACTCGATCGCCCCGGCGACGAGCGCGAAGTCCTTGCGGTGCGTCGGGCTGCCGCTGAAGTACCCGATGTGGAAACGACCGTCGCCCGCGAAGCCGGTGTTGGACTTCTCTTCGAAGATCCGGTCGGACATCCGCAGTTGCTCGCGGTTGATGAAGTTCGGCAGCACCTTGACCGGATTGCCGGTGAAGGCGCCCAGGCGTTCGGCCAGGTACGTGTTCGTCGCGATGCAGCCGTCGCACAGCCGGGCGGCCGTGCCGATGCGCGCGACGTACGCAAACCAGCCGTCCCAGCCCGGGTCGCTGTCGCCCTGCAAGTCCAGCTCGATCGTGGCCGCCACCAGATGTGCGTGGTCGGCGTCGAACACGAGGTCGTCGACGTCGTAGATGACCTTCTTGCCGCGACTCTTGAACAGTGTGATCAGCGCATTCACGCGCAAGCTGTACCGGGCGCGGCAGATGACGAGCAGGTCGGCGGCGTCAGCGATGCGCTCAAACTGGTCGGCATCTGCCAGGAAGAAGTAGCCCGCCGACACGTCGCCCTGCGCCGCGTTGATGACCTGCACCGGGTTGTAGACCCTGTAGCGAAACGTGCTGTTGTCCGCTCGCTCGTAGAAGTAGGCGACCCGGCGTTGCAGGCGGGTCAGCTGCGCGAACCGCTCCGGAAAGGTCAGCGCCCAAGGGTCCGAGAAGTCAAACAAGGGGATGTTGTCGAGTGGCTGCATCGTCAACCGACCAGTTGCTCGACCACCGGCGCGAGGGCCTCGCGCCAATCGCCGCCGAGACCGGCGTTGCGCAGGTTCTCGTCGCGCAGGCGTGCGTTGTCACTCAGCGCCGCACCCTCTCGCAGCGCGTCGACCAGGGCCTGCGGCTCCAGACGCGCGGTGATGATGTTCGCGCAATAGCGAGACAGATCGGTCTTGTTCAGGCACTGGTTGGTGACGACAACCGCGCCGCTCGCCGCCAGGTCCAGCGGCGGGTAACTCGGGTGCGGCGTGTACATCAGGCACAAAGCCAGGTCGATGGTGCCGACGAGTTCGGCGTATTCGTTCCAGTTCAGGTTTTCAAGCCGTGTGACCGCGATCTCACGGTCGAACACGATCTCGGGGACGTCCTTTCCGACCAGCAGCAGTTCCCACTCGCGCCCGTCGATGACCGCCTCGTCGATGAGGCGGTCGATCACTTCGAGGCCGAACCAGAACAGGTTGCGCACGTTGTTCGGCCGCGCATAGAACATGAAGCGCTTCTTGCCGGTCTTCGCGCGCGGGTGGAACAGGCTGCGCGGGAAGGCCGGCTCGAAGCACATCCCGTGGCGTGCCACGTTGGCCAGCCCCGCCGCCGCCAGGTGATCGAACAGCAGCTGCGAGTTGACGACAAAGCGGATGTCCTCGCGCGACAAGACCTGTTCGCAGCGCAGGCGCTCGTCGCCGTGCGGGTAGAACATGCGTTCATCCTCCTGCAGCAGGTACACGACGGCGTCGCGGGGCACCGATTCGCACAGAGCCGCGGTGGTCCACCAAGACGTCGTGACAAAGAGTTCGTCGTCGATGAGGTCGATCGACGAGCCCTCGACACCCACGGGCGCGAACGCGAAGAGCGGATCTTCGTGAAGCGAGATCCCGTAGGTGCCAAGGATGCGTCCAAGGTTGCTGGGATCTGCAGGAGCGGTACGGGTAACGACGCGCAGGGTCCGGCCCGTGCGCTCACAAAGCAGGCCAGCCAGAATCATGGCCGTCCCCACCCCGCCATACAGATGGCCGGCACTGATGCTGTCGGTGACGATCGTGATGCGACCGACCGGCGGCTGCGGGATGCGATAGGTCCGCAGCGGCATCGAAGAAGTCCAGTGCTCCCGCACCAGCCGCTTGGCCGGGATGGGCTTCAACACGACATCGGCGGCAGTCGGCGCCGGGGACGGTTCGGGCTGCGGCGCATGCCGTTGCTCGCGGCGCATTCGCTTGCGCTCAAACGAGCGCCGCAAGCCGCCAACACCCCATTTCTTCAGGAACTTCTCGAATCGATTCACACGTCTTCCTTGGTCTCACCCAGCCCCGGGCAGAACGGGACGTTCACAATGCTAAGCGAGTGCGCCGTTCAGGGCCGTCGGGCGCAACCATCACCGGCCGCACTCGCCGAATCCGGAATCGGCAAGTCGCCCGCCGAATTCGGCAGGATGCGCGGCGCCGCAGCGCCGAGAGTGGGCTGCTTCCACTTCCTCGGACCCTGCCCATGAATGCCCTGCCCCTCGTCACCTCGCTCGCCCTCGCCCCGCTGCTCGCCGCCTGCGGTCACCTGTCGCCCAACCGCGCGGCGCTGACGGCCACCGGCTACGTCAGCCACCAGCTCTGCTCGGCCGTGTTCGTGAGCGGGCTGGAGCCCGAGCGCGTCTACCGCGAATCCATCGCACCGGTGTCGGCGGTCTTGGCGCCGGCGCTGCGCTACCGCGTCGACCGGGACCGTGCCGAAGTGCGCGCCTCGCTGGCCGGCCTGGCGGAGAGCCGGGCGGTGTACCGGCCGCTGCTCGGCTGCGTGAACGCGACCGGCGCGGCGTCTCTGGCCAGCGTCGCGCCGTCGCCGGCCGACGGCAGCGCACACACCCTGCTCGCACCCATCGCCGGCCCCGCGCCGGTGCAGACCGCCGACCCCGCTCTGGTGCTGGCGCTGAACCACGCCTTCGAAGAATCCGCGCAACCCCCGTACCGCCACACGCAAGCCGTCGTCGTCGTTCACCGCGACCGGGTCGTCGCGGAACGCTACGCACCCGGCATCGGCGTCGACACGCCGCTGCCCGGCTGGTCGATGAGCAAGTCCGTCACCAACGCGCTGCTCGGCATCCTGGTCCGGCAAGGCCGCCTCGACATGCACGCCCCCGCACCGGTCGCGGCCTGGTCCGACCCCGCGGACCCACGTCACGCGATCACGCCCGACCAGCTGCTGCGCATGACGAGCGGGCTGGACGCGGGCCAGTCGCTGCACGACGTGAGCCCGTTCGACCCGTCCGCGCAGATGCTCTTCGTCGAGCCCGACATGGCCGCCTTCGCCGCACGCGCGCCGTTGGCGCATGCCCCCGGAACGCACTGGACCTACACCGACCCGAACACGCTGCTGCTGTCGCGCATCGTGCACGACCTGGCCGGCGGCGACACCGCGAGCACCCTCGCCTTCGTCCACCGCGAGCTGTTCGACAAGCTCGGCATGCGGCACGCGACCTTCGAGTTCGATGCCGCGGGCACGCCCATAGGCGCCAGCCACGTGTGGGCACCGGCACGCGACTGGGCACGTCTCGGGCTGCTCTACCTCCAGGACGGCGTGGTCGGCGGCGAGCGTCTCTTGCCCGCAGGCTGGGTCGACGCTTCGGCCCAACCGACACCGGGGTCGGAGTACGTCGGCTACGGCGCGGGCTTCTGGACCAACCGCGGCCACGGCTACGGTGCGGACTACCGCCGGGCCGCCGGCATGCCGGGCGACGCGTTCATGGCGCGCGGGAGCTACGGCCAGTACGCCGTGATCGTGCCGTCGCACCAGCTCGTGATCGTGCGCATGGGCCCGGCGTGGACGGCGCGCGATGACATGGACGTGGTGGCCAGGCTGACCCACGACGTCATCGTGGCCCTGGGCTCGGACTGACCGCGCTCAGCCCGACGCGAGCGCATGCTCGACGGCGGCGATCAGCTTCTGCATGTCCAGCGGCTTGGTGAGGTAGTCGACGAAGCCGGCAGCGAGGCCGTGTTCGACGTCGCCGGGCATCGCGTTGGCGCTGACCGCGATCACCGGAATGCCGCGGCTCGCGTCGTGCAGGCGCAGCCGCCGCAACACCTCGTAGCCGTCCATCTCGGGCAGCTGGATGTCCAGCAGGATCAGGTCGGGTTGCTCCTCGATCGCCAGCCGCAGCCCGAGCGCCGGCAGCGCCGCGGTACGCACCTGCAGGTCGTCCACGCGTGCCAGCATCGCCTCCATCAACAGCACGTTGACCGGGTTGTCTTCGATGTAGAGCACCTTGCGCACGCGGCGCGCACGCGCGGCGTCGCGCTCGAAGCGGGCCGCCGGCATGTCGGCGCCCAGGCCGAACACCGGCGCGGTCGCGTGCGGCAGGCGGATCCAGAACGTGCTGCCGCGCCCGGCCACGCTCTCCAGACCGATCTCGCCACGCATCGCGTTCATCAGGTGCTTGCTGAGCACCAGGCCCAGGCCCGCGCCCTCGACCCCGGTGCCGCCGGCCTCGAGCCGCTCGAAGGCCTGGAACAGCCGCGCCTGCTGCACCTCGGTCAGACCGGGCCCGCTGTCGCTGATCGCGATGCGCAGACCGTCGGCATCGGTCGTGCAGGCGATGTGCACCTCGCCGCCGACGCGGTTGTACTTGATCGCGTTCGACAACAGGTTCAGCAGCACCTGCTTCAGGCGCGTGCGGTCCGCGCGCACCAGGCAGTCGCAGGCAGTCGCATCGTCAACGGCGAGCCGGACGTCGCCGTCGCGCGCGAGCGGCTGCAGCAGCGCCAGGCATTCGCGCAGCAGCTCGGATGCATTCACCGGCTCCAGCGAGATGCGCAACTTGCCGGTCTCGACCTGGGCCAGGTCGAGCACCTCGTTGATCAGGTTCAGCAGGTGGCGGCCGCCGCGCAGGATCTCGCGCACATAGTCGCGCTGCGTGTCGGCCAGCGGGGCGGTCGTGTCGGCCACCAGCAGCTGGCCGAAGCCGAGGATCGCGTTCATCGGCGTGCGCAATTCATGCGACATGCTGGACAGGAACTGCGACTTGGCCTGGTTCGCACGCTCGGCCTCGTCCTTCGCCGCGGTCAGCGCCAGCTCGGCGGTCTTGCGGGCGCTGATGTCGATGCCGAAGGCATAGGTGTTGCGCCGTCCGTCGGCGTCCGGGATGCCGATCGCGTAGGTGACCTGCAGCCAGGTCTCGGGGCTGTGCGCGGTGGCCGGGTACAGCGTCTCGATCGTGACCTGCTCGCCGGCCCGCACCTGGGTCGTGTAGCCGAGCAGCCGAGCCAGCGCCGCGTCGCCCAGCACCTCGCGCACCGGCCGGCCGACCAGGGCCTCGCGCGGGTGGCCGACCAGCGCCGCAACGCGGTCGTTGGCATAGGAATAGGCGTAGTTCGCGTCCATCACCGCGATGTAGCCGGGAAAGGCGTCGAGCAGCGCGCGCAACTCGGCCTGGCCGCTGCGCAGCGCGCGCTGGGCCTCGAGGTAGTCGGTCACGTCGGCGAAGGTGCGCACCATGCCGCCATCGGCCAGCTGGCGCGTGCGCACCTCGATCAGCGCACCCGTGCGCGTCTTGCGCACGTAGGTGTCGGGTGAGAACTTGCGGCCGCCCTGGAAGTAGCGGCGCTCCCCGTCGGCGTCGATGAAGCTCGCGTCCTCGGCCAGGTCGCCGCGCGCGATCTGGTAGCGCACGATCTCGTCGTAGCTGGCCTTCATCATGTCTTCGGGCAGCTCGAGCAGTTCCAGCGCGCGACGGTTGAAGACGCGCGCGCGCCCGGCGGCGTCGAGGCTGACGATGCCTTGCGAGATGGTGTCGAGCGTGTCCTGCAGCGCCTGCGTCTTCTGTTCCAGTTGCTCGCTGGTGGCCTGCAGCTGCTGTTCGGCCTGCTTGCGTTCGGTGATGTCCTGCACCACGCCGTGGATCGCAACGACCTTGCCGTCGACGAGCTGCGGGCGGCCGATCAGGCGCACCCAGCACCGGCGCCCGCGCCGCGTCGTCAGCGGCAGCTCGTGGTCGTAGGAGCTGCCCTGCGACATCACCTCCGCGAGGCCACGGCGCATGTGGGCCTGCTCGTCCGGTCCGTAGAGACTGACGAAGCCTTCGAAGGTCGGTTGCATCACCGGCGCCACGTCATGGATGCGGTAGGCCTGCGTCGTCAGGCGCAGGCGCATGGTTGCGATGTCGAGCTCCCAGCCACCCACGCCGGCCGTCGCGCCGGTGCGTTCGAGCAGCTGCTCGCTGGCGCGCAACGCCTCGGCCTGGGCGGCCTCGGCCAGGCGCAAGGCCTCGTACTTGCGCACGACGCGGTGGGTGCGCGCCGCCGCGACGCCGAGGAACGCCAAGGTGCCCAGCGCCGCGACCCCGAGCAACCAGTAGGCGGGATCCGCCTGCGCGAACAGGCGCACGCTCAGCATGCCGCACATCGGCAGCCCGAACAGCAGCGGTGCGTTGAGGTCGAATGCCGTCATCGCGAAGCTGCTGGCCATCACCCCGGCGACGATGATCACGATCAAGGACAGGTGCAGCACGTCGCCTGCCGGCAGCGGCAGCGCGCTGCACAGCCCCCACGCGATGCCGTGGGCCAGAAAGCCGATGCGCAGCCGCAGCAGCCAGGCCCGGTTCAGTGCCAGTTCATTCGGCGCCTTGGGCGGAAACCAACCCATCGCGATGCGCGCCGCGAACACCACGACGAGCAGGCCGAGCCAGCCCAGCAGCAGCCGGTCGGGGACGACGCCGTGCAGCATCATGGCGAGGATCAGCGCCGCGGCGAGCGAGCCCGCGTGTGTCGTCGGCAGGTTGTCGCGGTGCATCATCACCTTGCGCTTGAGCAAGGTCTGGGCGATCACGTCGTCCGGATCGTCCGCGATGGCAGGGCCTGCTTCGGCCTGCATGCGGCTAGGGCCTGTTAAGGCCATCGGACCGCGCGCGACCGCCGAGCAGCAGAACGGTGCCCAGCACGCCGGCGATCAGCGAGCCGCCGAGCACGCCGAGCTTGACCTCGGTTTCGTAGACCGGGTCCAGCCCGGCGAACGCCAGGCCGCCGATGAACAGGCTCATCGTGAAGCCGATGCCGCACAGCACGCACACGCCGAAGAACTGGCGCATGCTGGCCTCGGCCGGCAGGCTCGCGCCGGTCAGTCGGATCAGCAGCCACGCCGCACCGAACACGCCCACCGCCTTGCCGGCGACCAGCCCCAGCGCGATGCCCAGCGGCACGCCCTGCGCCAGCGTCGCCAGCGAGACGCCTTGCAGGTTCACGCCCGCGTTCGCGAACGCGAACATCGGCAACACGGCGAACGCGACCCAGGGATGCAACGCGTGCTCGGCCGTTTCGAGCGGCGAGCCGCCGTGGTCGTCGTTCAGCGGGATCGCCATCGCAGTGACGACGCCGGCCAGCGTCGCGTGGATGCCCGACTTCAACACGCAGACCCAGATCACCAGGCCGACCACGACGTAGGGCCCGATGTTCATCACGCGCGCCCGGTTCAACAGGACAAGGACCACGATGCCGCCACCGGCGGCGAGCAGCATCAGTGGCGACAACTGCGCGGTGTAGAACAGCGCGATCACGACGATGGCGCCGAGGTCGTCGATGATGGCCACGGCCGTCAGGAAGACCTTCAGCGAGGCCGGCACGCGCGAACCCAGCAGCATCAGGATACCCAGAGCGAACGCGATGTCGGTCGCGGTCGGTATGGCCCAGCCGCGCAGTGCGACCGCATCCGCGTGGTTCAGCGCGACGTAGATCAGCGCCGGCACGACCATGCCGCCGATCGCCGCAGCCGCCGGCAGCGAGGCCTGGCGCACCGACGCGAGTTCGCCGGCCAGCACCTCGCGCTTGATCTCGAGGCCGACGACGAAGAAGAACACCGCCATCCACAAGTCGTTGACCCACAGCAGCAGCGGCTTGGCCAGCACCAGCCAGTCGCCCGCGATGCGCAGCTCGCCGCGCATCTCGACGAACTGGCGGTAGAGCGGTGCGAGCGACGAGTTGCTGACGACCAGCGCGACGACGGCCGCGAGCGCCAGCACGACGCCGCCTGCCGACTCGGACGCGATGAAACGGCGAATACTGCTGATCACTGGGAATCCCTCGGTTCAGTAAACTGGCGCCCTGCGACAAGCACGCATTGTTCCTCAGCTTCTCACCTGCCGAGATTTTCCATGACCACCACCCCCACCGTCGTCCGCTACGCCGACCTCGTCGAGAGCGTCGCCGGCGCACTGCAATACATCAGCTACTACCACCCGGCCGACTACATCGCGCACCTCGCGCGCGCCTACGCGGCCGAGCAAAGCCCGGCCGCGAAGGACGCGATCGCGCAGATCCTGACCAACTCGAAGATGTGCGCCGAAGGCCGGCGCCCGATCTGCCAGGACACCGGCATCGTCAACGTGTTCCTGAAGATCGGCATGGACGTGCGCTTCGAAGGCTTCAAGGGCAGCATCGAAGACGCCGTCAACGACGGCGTGCGCCAAGGCTACCTGCACCCCGACAACGTGCTGCGCGCCAGCATCGTGGCCGACCCGCATTTCGAGCGCAAGAACACGAAGGACAACACGCCCGCGGTCGTGCACATGACGGTCGTGCCCGGCAACACGGTGGACGTGCAGGTCGCGGCCAAGGGCGGCGGCAGCGAGAACAAGAGCAAGTTCGTGATGATGAACCCGAGCGATTCGCTGGTCGACTGGGTCATGAAGACCGTGCCGACCATGGGCGCCGGCTGGTGCCCGCCCGGCATGCTGGGCATCGGCATCGGCGGCACCGCCGAGCGCGCGATGCTGATGGCCAAGCAGAGCCTGATGGAAGACATCGACATGTACGAGCTGAAGGCGCGCGGCCCGCAGAACAAGGTCGAAGAGCTGCGCATCGAGCTGTGCGACAAGATCAACGCGCTGGGCATCGGCGCGCAGGGCCTGGGCGGCCTCACGACCGTGCTCGACGTGAAGATCGCGATGTACCCCACACACGCCGCGAGCAAGCCGGTCGCGATGATCCCGAACTGCGCGGCGACGCGGCATGCGCACTTCGTGCTCGACGGCTCGGGCGCGGCCTACCTCGAGCCGCCCAGCCTCGACCTCTGGCCCGACGTGAAGTGGGAGCCCGACTACAACAAGAGCAAGAAGGTCGACCTGAACACGCTGACCAAGGAACAGGTCGCCGCGTGGAAGCCGGGCGACACGCTGCTGCTGAGCGGCAAGATGCTGACCGGCCGCGACGCCGCGCACAAGCGCATCCAGGACATGCTGGCCAAGGGCGAGAAGCTGCCCGTCGACTTCACCAACCGCGTCATCTACTACGTCGGCCCGGTCGACCCAGTGCGCGACGAGGTCGTCGGCCCGGCCGGCCCGACCACCGCGACGCGCATGGACAAGTTCACCGAGATGATGCTGGCGCAGACCGGCCTGATCGGCATGATCGGCAAGGCCGAGCGCGGCCCGGCCGGCGTCGAGGCGATCAAGAAGCACCAGAGCGCCTACCTGATGGCGGTGGGCGGCGCCGCCTACCTGGTCTCGAAGGCGATCAAGCACGCCAGCGTGGTCGGCTTCGGCGACCTCGGCATGGAAGCGATCTACGAGTTCGACGTGACCGACATGCCGGTCACGGTGGCGGTCGACTCGCACGGCGTGTCGGTGCACGACACCGGGCCCAAGGAATGGGAAGCGCGCATCAAGTCCGGCGGCGTCAAGATTCCCGTGGTCGCGGGCTGACGCTGGCGCTCGCATGAGCCGCCGGGCCGTTCCCAAGGCGAATACCGCAGTGCGAAGCACGGAGGTTGCCTGATGATCCGGCGCCTGCGGCTCGCCTCCGGCCAGGTGCTGTGGTTCTACATCGCGTGCCACTTCGTCAACCATGCGATGGGGCTGGTCTCGCTGGACGCGGCCGAGGCGGCGCTCAAGCTGGCCGCGGCCGTCTGGCAGAGCTGGCCCGGCACGCTGCTGCTGTACGGCGCGTTCGGCGTGCACCTGGCGCTCGCGCTGGTCGGCCTGCACCAGCGTCACACGCTGCGCTTGCCGCCGCTGGAGCTGATGCGCATCGCGTTCGGCCTGAGCATCCCGCTGCTGCTGTTCGGGCACGTGATCGGCACGCGCGTCGCCTACAGCCTGTATGGCGAACCGGTCCAGTACCAGCGCGTCGTCGCCGGCCTGCTGAGCTCGGGCAACACCGGCTGGCAGCTCGCACTGCTCGCGCCGGGCTGGCTGCACGGCTGCATGGGGCTGAACGTGGCGCTGCGCCACCGCGCGTGGTACCAGCGCTGGCGCACGGCGTTGATCGCCCTCGTGGTCTTGTTGCCGCTGTGCGCCGCCAGCGGCTACTGGGCGATGACGCGCGCGGTCGAGGCGCTGGGCGTGGTCGCCGTGCGGGCCACACTGACAGCGGCGCAACGCGTTGCGCTCGGCGAGTTGCGCGGCGATCTGCTGGCAGCCTACTTCGCGTTGCTGGCCGCGGTGCTCGCGTCACGCAGCTGGCGCGACTGGCGCAGCTGGCGCCAAGGGCGCGCAGGATGAATTCACGCGTGCTTCTCGTGGCCCTGGCCATGGTGGCCTCGGCGCCCTGCGGCGCGCAGGACGGTCTGCAGAACTGGTTCAACGACCCCTTCTTCCAGATTTCCGCGGCGATTCCAGACTGCCCGCTGCCGGCCGGCCCGTTCACGGACGAGAACGACAAGCGCATCCAGGCGCACCGCCGCGCCGAGAAGGGCACGACCTGCTGGCTCGCGAAGGAATGCGACCGGCCCAATGCCTATGTCTACGACCACGACATCGCCGAGGGCCTGAAGGCGGCCCTGCGCGAACGCGGCCTGTTCGCCGACACCACCGTGTGGGTCACCGTGCAGGGGCGCGTCGTCTACCTCGAAGGCTGCGCCGTGTCGGAATCGGTCGTGCCCGCGCTGGAGGCCTTCGCCCGCTCGGTGCAGCACGTGCAGCAGGCGATCGCGATCATCCGGACCGACCCGGCGGTGCGGCCGCCGTACCGCGTGCGCTAGCGCCTGCTAACGCCTACGGCTTGGCGATCTCGGTCAGCAGCCGCGTCGTCAGGTACAGGCGCGGCACGATCGAGTCGAGCTCGATGTATTCGTCGCGCGCGTGGTAGCCGAAGCCGGCGAGGCCGAAGCTCTCCAGCACCACCGGCTTGCCCGAGCGCGCCGCGAAGCCGGCGTCGGTGGCGCCGCCGGTCATCGGCGCAAGTGCCAGGTCGCGGTCGAGTTCCTTGTAGATCGCCTGCGCGCGCTCGCCCAGCGCGCGTCCGCGCGGGCCCGACAGAAAGGCCGGGCGGCCGATGGCGAGCTTGACCGTCGTCTGCGTGTCGGGCACGAGCTGGCTGGCGCCCACCTTGGCCTGCAGCGCCGCGTTCAGCTTCTCTTCGGCGCCCGGCACGGTCATGCGCACGTCGGCGGTGGCGACCGCGAGTTCCGGGATCTGGTTGGTGGCCTTGTTCGAGACCACGTTGGTCCAGTTCAGCTGCGCGCCGGGAATGTCCTTGGCGATGTCCTTGGTCTGCAGCATCTGGTGCGAGATCTCGATGATCGCGTTGCGGCCGAGCTCGGGCGCCGCGCCGGCGTGTGCGGCCCGGCCCTTCACTTCCATCGTCACGGTCGCGGTGCCGGCGGCGCCGAGCAGCAAGCCCTCGGTCTTTGCGACCGCCTTCGCCGCCGTGGGCTCGTACGACAGCACGTAGTCCTGCTGCGCGGCCAGCGTCGCGATGATCTCGCCGGAGCCGCGCGAGCCGACCTCTTCGTCAGGATTGAAGACGACGGTGAGCGTCGCGTAGTCCTTCCAGCCCGCGTCGCCGAGCATCTTCAGCGCGTGCAGGATCACCGCCAGCCCACCCTTGTCGTCTGCGATGCCGGGGCCGTAGAGCTTGTTGCCGTCCTGCCGGATGGGTTGCGTCTGCAGGATGCCGCGCTCGTAGACCGTGTCCATGTGACCCTGCAGCATCAGCCGCTTGGTGCCGGTGCCCGCGAGGGTGCCGACCACCGTGTCGGCCTCGGCGCCGACCGGGCTCTTGCGGCGTTCGGTCTTGAAGCCCAGCGCCTTCAGGCGGTCGTCGAGCAGCGTCGCGAGCTTCGCCAAGCCCTCGGCATCGGCGCTGCCGGTCTCGATCATGACCAGGCTCTTCAGCGTGTCGACGACGGCCGGCTGCGCGGCCTTGGCGGCGGCGAGCAGTTTCTCGTCCGCAGCGGCGCGGGCCGTGCCGGCGGCCAAGGTGAGTGCAGCGGCGAACGCGACGAGGCTGCGCGCGGCGCCAGAACGTGGGGTCATGAAGGTCTCCGGGACAGTGAATGCTGGCCGCGACTCTACCCGGTCGGCATGGTAGAAACCTTCGCTTGCACCCATCGCATCGACCATGAGCCGGACCGAACCCCAGCCCTTTCTGCGCGACCACCGCAGCCATGCCAAGGTCACCAACGAAGAGCTGTTCTTCGACCTGATCTACGCGTTCGCGATCACGCAGCTCTCGCACCGCCTGCTCGAAAACCTGACGCCGCTGGGCGCGCTGCAGACGCTGGTGCTGTGGTTCGCGGTGTGGCTGGGCTGGCAGTACACCTGCTGGGTCACGAACTGGTTCAACCCCGAGAACCTGCGCATGCGGCTGATGCTGTTCGCGCTGATGCTGCTGGGGCTGGCGATGTCGGCCACCATCCCGGCCGCGTTCGCCGAAGCCGGGCTCGCGTTCGCGCTGTGCTATGCCGCGATCCAGGTCGGCCGCACGGTGTTCGTGCTCGTCAACCTGCCGCGCGGCCACGCCCTGGTGCCGAACTTCCGCCGCATCATGGGCTGGGTGGGCCTCTCGGCCGCGCTGTGGATCGCCGGTGGCCTCAGCGAAGGGCCGTACCGCATCGCGTTCTGGGTCGCCGGCGTGCTCAGCGAATACATCGCGCCGATGATCGGCTTCGCGCTGCCGGTGCTGGGCCGCTCGTCGACGACCGAGTGGACCATCGCAGGCAGCCACCTCGCCGAGCGCAACCAGCTGTTCGTGATGATCGCGCTGGGCGAGTCCATCCTCGCCACCGGCGGCTCGTTCAGCCAGTCGCCCCACCTCGATGCGCCGACGCTGATCGCGCTGTTCGTCGCGTTCGCCGGCAGCGTCGCGATGTGGTGGATCTACTTCGACACGGCCAGCGAGCACGGCACGCACGCGATCACGCGCTCCGACGACCCGGGTCGCATCGGCGCGTACTTTCATTACGTCCACGTCACGCTGATCGCCGGCATCATCGTCGCGGCGGTCGCCGACGAGTTGGTGATCCACCACCCGGACCACCACGTCGACCTCGCCACCGCGCTGGTGCTGGTCGGCGGCCCGCTGGTCTACCTGCTGGGCAATTCGCTCTACAAGAAGATCGTCTACGGCTGGGTGCCGCCCTCGCACATCGCCGGCATCGTGCTGCTGGTGCTGCTGTTCCCGCTCGCCTTCGCGACCGACCGGCTGATGGTGGGCGGCCTCACGACACTGGTGCTGATCGTCGTCGCGGTGTGGCAGACGCTGCGCGCGCCCGCCGCCCCGGCGGGGTCGAAGGGGCACGCGACGACGCACTGACGCCCCGATCTGGCGGCAGGCTGCCGAAGACGGCAATGCTTGAACCGCGAACCAAACCAGCACCTCACGTCGGCGGCGTCTGTTCGGCACCGCACACAGCGCAGCGCATACGGTGCGGCGTCCCGAAAACCGACTGGTGCCCGCACCCAACACAGTGTTCGATACCGCACACATGAAGAGCCGCGACCTGCCTACACTCTGAGCGTCCGCTGCATCAGTTCGCACTCGAGGGCATTTCTCGTCACCCACGCCTTGGAGTTCCGCATGCCCAACCCCGCCCACCGCCCGAAGGACAACCGCCTGCTGGCCGCGTTGCCCGACACCGAATGGCAGCGCTGGCTGCCCGACCTCGAATGGGTGCAGCTGCCGCTCGGCGACGTGCTGTATGAATCGGGCGGCGCGCTCAGCCACGTGTACTTTCCGACCACCGCCATCGTCTCGCTGCTGTACGTGATGGAGAACGGCGCCTCGGCCGAGATCGCCGTGGTCGGGTATGAAGGCCTGGTCGGCATTTCGCTGTTCATGGGCGGCGAGTCCACGCCGAGCCGCGCCGTGGTGCAAAGCGCCGGCGAGGGCTTTCGCATGAAGGCGGCAGCGATCAAGGACGTCTTCAAGCACCCGCCGGTGCTGCACCTGCTGCTGCGCTACACCCAGGCGCTCATCACCCAGATGGCGCAGACGGCGGTGTGCAACCGGCACCACTCACTGGACCAGCAGCTGTGCCGCTGGCTGCTGCTGAGCCTGGACCGGCTGAAGGGTTCGGAGTTGGTCATGACGCAGGAGCTGATCGCCAACATGCTCGGCGTGCGCCGCGAAGGCGTGACCGACAGTGCGCTCAAGTTGCAGAAGGCCGGCCTGATCCAGTATTCGCGCGGCCGCATCTCGGTGCTCGACCGCCCCGGCCTCGAAAGCCGCTCGTGCGAGTGCTATGCGATGGTCAAGAAGGAGTACGACCGGCTGCTGCCCGACAAGGTGGCGATCTAGCAGCAGGCCCCGGCGACCCGCGGCGTCGCCGGGTCGCTGCGCATGTTGTGTGCGTTACCACACCGTCATCGACTGCCGCAGGCCCCATACTCGCGCACCCATCGAACCGGTGCTCGACACGCCGCCCTCTTCGGATCGCCCGCGCCTGGCGCAGGCGCCTGCCATCCATCGGAGAGCCCGTGTCCGAAAACCATTTGATCCAGTTGCTGCCACGCGCCGACCGCGCCCACCTGCTGGCCGCGTGCGAGCCGGCGCAACTCACGCTCTCGGAAGTCCTGTGCGAGCCGGGCAAGCCCACCCGCCACGTCTACTTTCCGACCGACGGCTTCATCTCGCTGGTGACGCTGGTGGAAGGACACCCCGGGCTGGAGGTCGGCATGGTCGGCCGCGAAGGCATGGTGGGCGCGCAGCTCGCGCTGGGCATGGTGACCTCGCCGCTGCACGCGCTGGTGCAAGGCTCCGGCGGCGCGCTGCGCATCGGCGCCAAAGCCTTCCGCACCGAGCTGACCCGCAGCGTCGCGCTGCAGCGCCAGATGAACCGCTACCTCTACGTGCTGATGGCCCAGCTGGCCACGTCGGCGGCCTGTCTGCGGTTCCACCAGATCGGCCCGCGCCTGGCCCGCTGGCTGCTGATGACGCAGGACCGCGCACACGCCGACACCTTCCACGTGACGCACGAGTTTCTCGCCTACATGCTGGGGGTGCGCCGTGTCGGCATCACCGCCGCGGCCGGCGCCTTGCAGCGCGTCGACCTGATCGAGTACACGCGCGGCGAGATGACCGTGCTGGACCGCAGCGGCCTGGAACGGGCCGCCTGCAGCTGCTACGCGACCGACAAACGCGCCTACGCCGAGCAGTTCTAGCCGGGTGAACGCGGTCGAGCTCGTTCTGCGCCCGCGTGTCGAACGCGGTGGCGATCGTTTTCGTTGGGTCGGGTCAGACCCGCCTGCACGGAGTCCACGCACGGGTCTGTGCGATGGCGCACAGACAACCGACGCAGGCCCGCTCAAACTCGCAACCCAGGGTTCGCGCCAACGATGGCGTCGCCCGCCCCCAGCTCATCGAGACACGACCGTGCATCAGTCCCTTGCGCCGGCAAGACCGCAGTCATCGAGAAGCCCCGCAACGCGCACCGCTCTGCGTTTTCCGCCACCCCCCACCCAGGCGGCGGGTTGAGCGCGCGACAGGAAACCCCTTGAGCCTGACCGAACCTTTCCCCCTCGGGCCGGACGCCCCCGGCGTGGCCGTGGCCGGCACGACGGCGAGCGTCGCTGGCGCCGTCACCCCCCCGCCCGCGCTCGACCTCGCGCAGCGCAGCGCGCGCCTCTACAACGTCGGCATCGCCGTGGTCTTCTCGCTGATGCTGATCGTGCTGGTGGTCGTGGGCGTCATGCTCTGGTCGAAATGAACGCCGGGGGGTCACCTCACCGCGAGCGTCAATGCCTTTGTTCTGACGCGTTCTGAACCCCTGGCTCAGGCGCCGAAGCACCCCCGCGTCAGCGCACGTCCAACTCCGGGTAGCAGCGGAAGATGCCTTGCTCGTTGAACGGAATGCGCCGTTCGCTGCGCAGGTAGGCCGCGACCTTGGGCAGCGCGGCGACCCGGTCGTGCAGGGCCGTGATGCCGGGCGTCTTGGCCATGACCGAAGCCGCCGCCTTCGGAAAGGCGTAGCACAGGCCTTCGATCAGCTGGAACAGCGACAGGTCCGCATAGCTCAGCCGGCCGCCGACCAGGTGGCGCGGACCGGCCGGGTTGCGCACCACGATGGTCTCGAACCACTGCAGGAACTTCGGCATGCGCGCATGGCAGAACTCTTCGGCGCGACGCAGCGCCTCGGGCTTCTGGTCCTCGTAGTACAGGCCCGCTCCGACCGGGTGATGCGTGTCATGGGCCTCGGTGACCATGTCGGCGATCGTCAGCTGGATCTGCTGCGTCCAGACGCGCGCCTGTTCGCTGCGGCCGACCAGCTTCAGCTGCGGTGCGAGGTAGTGCAGGATGGCCGCCGTCTGCCCGACCAGCACGTCGCCGTCCTTCAGAAACGGCGGTGCGAACGGCGGGTGCACGCCCTTGGCGTCGTTCAGAACGCGTTGCATCGCGCGCATGCCCTGCCCTGAGCTGTCGGTGCCGCGCGCCACGTCGATGTACGGGGCGCCGGCGGCCTCGAGGGCGAGCCGCACGAATTCGCCGCGGCCCTGGATCGTCGGCCAGTAGTGAAGTTCGAATGCCATGGTGGACTGTAGCGTGGCGTCTCACCCCGACGTCGGCCGGATCGCGCCCACAGGCCTTGTGTTCGCTAACGCACAGAACTCGGTGCGCGATCGGCCTAGATTGTCGAAAAATCTCGGGGAGAAGGCCATGCATCTGCGCGTCCGTGGATCGTCTGTCGTCGTGGCCGGGCCCGTGGCGAGGCGACCGTGATGGGAAGCTCGCTGCCCGCCGCCGCAGTGGCCGACGCGACACACCGGGTCGACTTGCGGATCGAGTTGAACTACCAGGTCGACGCGCCCGGCGCGCACTTCGTGTTCAACGTCCACGCGGCCCACACGCCCAGCCAGACGCTGCGCACCGAAGACCTGGTGCTGAGCCCACCGATCGCGCCGCAGATGTACACCGACCTGATCAGCGGCAACCGGTGCATGCGCCTGCGTGCCGCGCCCGGCCCACTGAAGCTGGCCTACTCGGTGTCGCTGGACCTGCTGCAGCACCGCGACGACCCGGCTGCGATCGACGAGGTGCCTCTGGCCAGCCTGCCTTCCGAGGTGCTGGGCTTTCTCTGCGCCAGCCGCCATTGCCCATCCGACCAGCTGACGGCGATCGCAGACGCGGCGTTCGGCACCCTGCCCAAGGGTTACGGCCGCATCCAGGCCATTCGCGACCATGTCCGGGCCGATGCCGACATCGCGCCTGGCGACCTTGCGCACCGAATGATCGCGTTGTGCCGCGCGGTGCAGGTCCCCGCACGCTTCGTCACCGGCGTCGCCTGCGGCGGGGCGGACCTCGCGTGGACAGCGCCGCGCCTGCAGGCCTGTGTCGAGGTCTACCTCGGCCACCGCTGGTACATCCTCGATCCGTCGACCAGCGCCGCACCGACAGGCTTCGTGCGCTTCGGGACCGGGCGCGATGCCGCCGACGTGGCGTTCGCCACCGTCTTCGGCAGCATCGCGTCGCGCACACCCATCGTCAGTGCGCGCACGCTGGGTGCGTCGCTTGCCGACAGCGGCCGCACGGCGGTGTCGAACGACTCCGCCGCCACGCGGTGTGCGAGCGATCGGCTGTCGATGTTCGCGCTGCGGTCTGTCGTCGCCACCCAAGCAGGCTGAACGCGCCACGCGCGTCAACGGCCCGCCAGCGCCGCGTGGATGGCCTCTTCGAGCTTGACAAAGCCGAATGACACATCGACGGCCTTGCCGTTGACGAAGAACGCCGGCGTCGCGCGCAGACCGGCCTGCTCGCCGGCACGCCGGTGTTCTTGCACCCGCTGCGTGTAGATCCGGTCCGCCATCTCGGCATTGAAGCGGATCATGTCGAGGCCGATCGACTCGGCACAGGCCGTCAACGCCGGCAGGGCCAGGTGATGGGTCTGCGCGAACAGCAAGTGGTGCATGGGCCAGAACTGCCCTTGCGCGGCGGCGGCTTCGGCCGCCTCGGCGGCGAGCTCGGCGTGCGGGTGGACCTCCACCAGCGGGAAATGCCGGAACACGAAACGCATGCGGTGGGCATGGGTCTCGACGAGGTGTCGCATCAGCGGCTCGGCCTGGATGCAGGCGGGGCATTCGTAGTCCCCGTACTCCAGCAGCGTCAGGGCGGCATGGGTGTCGCCCAGCACATGGTCGGCGGCCGTCAAGCCGGCATCGACACTCGCGAGGGCCTCGCCGGCGTGACTCATGCCGGGCCTCGCTCGGGGGCTGCCAGCAGCGTCGCCTGCAAGCCGATCTCGGGCACGCTCGCCAAGGCCTTGGACAGCGGGCAATCGCGCTTGGCGGCCGCCGCGAGCGCCTGGAAACCCGCCTCGTCGATGCCGGGCACGACCGCCTTCAAGGTCAAGGCGATGCGGTCGATCACGAAGCCGCCGCCCTGCGGGGTCAGACGCACCTGGGCCTGCGTGTCGACCGCGCTGGTGGCGAACCCCGCCTTGTCGCAGGCGAACGAGAACGCCATCGTGAAGCAGGCGGCGTGGGCCGCGCCGAGGATCTCCTCGGGGTTGGTGCCGCGGCGGTCGTCCTCGAAGCGGCTCGCGAAGCCGTAGGGGTAATTCTTGAGCGCACCGGTCTCGGTGCTGATCTGCCCGCGGCCCTGCTTGCCCGAGCCTTCCCAATGCACGCTGGCGGTCTTCTCGATCATGGCGCAACCTTTCAAATGGAATCGTTCGTCGACTGTGGACCGACGCGCGGCGCGCTTCCATCGGACGGCGTCGCGCGCCGGGCGGCAGAATGTCCTACACCCGGTTCGGCCCCCACGCCGACACGCGACAAGACGACACCTGTTGTGCTCGCTGACGCACAGACGCGCGAAACCACGACCACTGGCGTGAGGCGACTCTCTGCGAGGGCCTGCCATGCATCGCTATCACGTCACAGAGATACACGACGACGGCAACTCGGTCTCGTTGCGCGACAGGTCCGGGGCCGAGCTGCCCGCCGTCGGTACCAACCTCGCCGGCTCGATGCGCGGCCCTATCCGCGCGGGTGATGCGCCGCGTGCAACTGCTTCAGCCGCTCGCGCGCCACGTGGGTGTAGATCGTCGTCGTCGAGATGTCGGCGTGGCCCAGCAGCATCTGCACCGCACGCAGGTCGGCGCCGTGGTTCAGCAAATGCGTCGCGAACGCATGGCGCAGCGTGTGCGGCGACAGCGGCACGTGCACCCCGCCGCGCAGCGCGTGCGCCTTGATCAGCTTCCAGAACATCTGGCGCGTCATCGGCCCGCCGCGGCGCGTGACGAAGAGCGCATCGCTGGCCTGCTCGCCGAGGATCGCGCCGCGGCCGTCGGCGAGGTAACGCGTGATCCAGTCGTGTGCCTCGTCGCCGAACGGCACCAGCCGTTCCTTCGTGCCCTTGCCGGTGACGCGCAGCGCGCCTTCGCTCAGGCTCAGGTGCACGCTCTTCAGCGTGACGAGTTCGCTGACGCGCAGGCCGCTGGCGTACATCAGCTCCAGCATCGTGCGGTCGCGCAGGCCCAGCGGCGTGGCCACGTCGGGTGCGTCAAGCAGCGCCTCGACCTGGGCTTCGCTGAGCGTCTTGGGCACGCGCAGCGGCTGCTTGGCGCTGCCGAGCTTGAGCGTGGGGTCGTGCGCGATCAGCCGCTCGCGCAACGCCCAGCGGAAGTAGCGCTTGAAGACCGTCAGGCGCCGGTTGCTGCTGGTGGCCTTGCTGCCGGCGTGGCGGGCGACGCGGTAGGCGAGCAGGTCGGCCTCGCGGGTTTCGTCCAGCGAGCGGCCGCACTCGGCCGCGAGCCAGTCGCCGTACAGCGCGAGGTCGCGTCGGTAGGCTGCGAGCGTGTTGGCCGAGAGGCCGTCCTCGATCCAGAGCGCGCTGACGAAGTCGTCGATGGCGCGCGCACTGATCTCGCGCGGCGCGGCCGTCGTCACTCCAGCGTCAGCTTCTGCAGGGCCACGACCTTCTTGTAGACCTCGTACTCGGCCGCGATCTGCGCCGTGAACTCGGCCGGCGTGTTGCCGACGACCAGCGAGCCGGTCTCTTCGATGCGCTTCTTCACCGCCGGGTCTTCCAGCGTCTTCTTGACCGCCGAGCTGACCTTGTCGACGACCTCTTTCGGCAGGCCCTTGGGGCCGTAGATGCCGTAGAAGGCCATGCGGTTCACGGGCTCGAGACCGACCTCCTTGAAGGTCGGCACGTTGGGCAGCACCGCGAGGCGCTGCGGCGCGGCGACGACGATCGCGATCAGGCGCCCGTCCTTGATGAAGGGCAGGGCCGACGGCAGGTTGTCGAAGATCATCGGCACCTGGCCGGCCACCGTGTCGTTGAGCGCCGGGCCGGCGCCGCGGTACGGGATGTGCGTGACGAAGGTGCCCGACAGGTTCTTGAACAGCTCCATCTGCAGGTGGCCGATGCCGCCGGTGCCCGAGCTGCTGAAGCTGTACTTGCCGGGGTTCTTCTTGAGCTCGGCGAGAAAGCTTTTGTAGTCGCGCGCCGGGAAGCTCGGGTGCACGGCAATCACGTTGGGCGTGGCCGCGACGTTGATGATGGGCGTGAAGTCGGTCAGCGGGTTGTAGCTGATCTTCGGGTTGATGGCCGGGTTGGCCGCGGTCGTCGAGACCGTGGCCATGCCGAGCGCGTAGCCGTCGGGCGTGGCCTTCGCAGTCTCGTTCGCACCGACCGAACCGCCGCCGCCGGCACGGTTCTCGACGATCAGCGGCTGACCCAGCGGGCCGTTGATCTTCTCGGCGAGCACGCGCGCGACGATGTCGGTCGTGCCACCGGGCGCGAACGGCACGACCAGCTTGACCGGCTTGGTCGGGTAGGCCTGGGCCCAGGCGCCGCCCGCAGCGCACAGCAGTGAAACGGCACAGGCGGTGATCAGGGTTCTGCGTTGCATGCGATCGGTCTCCATCGAGGTTGCATCTGGGTGCCGATGAGTTTAGAGCCTGCCCCACCCGCATCGACAGAGCGAACACCCTTGCCCCCGCTGGCACACTCGGCCCATGCCGACCGCCCTGCTGCTGCTCCCCGACTTCCTGCTGATCGTGCTCGGCTTCGTGCTGTGTCGCCGCACGGCCCTGAACCGCAACGTGTGGGACGCGGTCGAGCAGCTCGTCTACTACGTGCTCTTCCCGGTGCTGCTGTTCAACTCCATCTTGAAGAGCCCGTTGCAGCCGGCGCAGACCCTGAGCCTCGCGGCGGCGGCGGTGGGCGTGGTGGTGACGGGCATGCTGCTCGCGTTCGCGATCGGCCGCTGGCCCGGGGTCGATGCGCGCCTGCACGCGTCGGGCGCGCAGACCGCGTTCCGCTTCAACTCGTTCATCGCGCTGGCACTCTCAGAGCGCCTCGGCGGACCGGCCGGCCTGGCCTGGATGGCCCTGTGCATCGCGCTGTGCGTGCCGCTGTGCAACGTCGCGGCGGTGTGGCCGCTGGCGCGCCACGGCGGACACGCCTACGGCCGCGAGCTGTTGCGCAACCCGCTGATCCTGAGCACCGTCGCCGGGCTGGTCGCCAACCTGGCGGGGCTGCGATTCCCCGACGCGGTGGCGACCACGTTGCAGCGCATCGGCCTGGCCGCGCTGCCGCTGGGCCTGATGGCCGCCGGCGCCGGTCTGCACTTCGGCGGGCTGAGGGCCGCGCCCGGCCTGGCCGCCGCCTTCATGACAATCCGGCATGCCGCGCTGCCGGCGGTAGCGCTGGCCCTGACCGCGGCGCTCGCGTTGTCGCCCGAGCAGCGCCTGATCGTCGTGCTGTTCGCGTCGCTGCCGACCGCGTCGAGCGCCTACGTGCTGGCCGCGCGCATGGGCGGCGACGGGGGCTTCGTGGCCGGTCTGGTCACGTTGTCGACCCTGCTGGGCATGGTCAGCGTGCCGGTGTGGCTGGCGGTGCTGGCATCGCTTTGACAGTCCCGCAGGCGACAGCAACGTCCCGAATGGCACGTACATTGCTTGACGATGTGAATCTAGTTTGCTGTTCAGCTGCCCACCAACCCTGGAGATGAATGTGATGCCCCTGCCCCGCCGTCGCGCGCCCGCAAACGTTTTCGTAATTCGCAGCTTCGCGCTGACCGCCCTCGCCGCCGCCTCGGCCATGGCGCTCGGCCAGACAGTGGCGGCGCCCGAGGCCGCCTCGGCACCTGCGGCGCGCAAGGCGCCGTCGGGCGAACTCGCGCCGGTCGTGGTCACGGCCGAGCGCCGCTTCGAGAACGCGAAAGACGTGCCGGTCTCGATCACCCTGCTCAAGCCCGAGCAGCTCGACGTGATCATGACCTCGGGCCAGGACGTGCGCGTGCTGGCGGCCAAGGTGCCCAGCCTGAACATCGAATCGTCCAACGGCCGCACCTTCCCGCGCTTCTACATCCGCGGCTACGGCAACACCGACTTCTCGACCTACGCCTCGCAGCCGGTCTCGCTGGTCTACGACGACGTGGTCCAGGAAAGCGCGATCCTGAAGGGCTTCCCGATCTTCGACCTGGCCAGCGTCGAGGTGTTGCGCGGCCCGCAGGGCACGCTGTTCGGGCGCAACACGCCGGCCGGCGTCGTCAAGTTCAACTCGGTCAAGCCCGAGCTCGGCGCCACCGACGGCTACATCAACACCTCCTTCGGCACCCACACCACCGCCAACGTCGACGGCGCGTTCAGCCTGCCGATCAGCAGCACGCTGGCGGCGCGCGTCTCGGTGCTCGAGCAGCACCGCGGCGACTGGGTCACGGTCGACAGTGCGCAACCCGGCAACCTCTACAACGGCAACAAGCTCGAGGGCTACAACGACCGCGCCCTGCGCGCACAGCTGCTCTGGCAGCCCGACACCTCGTTCAGCGCCCTCTTCAACGTGCACGGGCGCGCGCTCGACGGCAGCGCGCGGCTGTTCCGCGCCAACATCATCAAGCAGGGCACGAACGACCTCGTCGACGGCTTCGACCCGAGCAAGATCTCGACCAACGGCGGCAACGAGCAGGAGTTCCGCTCCACCGGCGGCAGCGCGAGCCTGACCTGGAACCTCGGCAGCATCAGCCTGTACTCGATCACCGGCTTCGAGAGCATCAACAAGTACTTCACCCGCGGCGACATCGACGGCGGCGACACCATCACCGCCAGCACGCGGCCGTTCCAGGTCGAAACCGGCGGCGGCGTGAAGGACCACGACCAGATCACGCAGGAATTCCGCGTCGCGTCCAAGACCGGCGGGCCGCTGAACTACCAGGCGGGCGTGTACTTCTTCCACGAGAAGCTCGAAGGCGAATCGTTCGGCTACAACAGCGCCACCGGCGCGCAGACCAGCTACTCGACGACGCAGCAGAAGAACGACGCCTGGGCCGTGTTCGGGTCGCTGAACTACGACCTGACTTCCGACCTCAAGCTGCGCGGCGGCGTGCGCTACACCCACGACAAGAAGACCTTCGACATGCTCGAGGGCTTCGCCGACCCGCGCAGCAAGACCATCTCTGCGAGCAAGGTCACCGGCGACGTGAGCGGCACCTACAAGCTGACCAAGGACACCAACCTGTACGCGCGCGTCGCCACCGGTTTCCGCGGCGCGAGCTTCGGCACGCCCACCAGCGGCCAGGACCTGACCTTCGCAGAGCCCGAGACCACCACCTCGTACGAGGCCGGCATCAAGACCGACCTCTTCGATCGGCGTGCCAGCCTGGGCTTCAGCGTCTTCCACTACGACGTGAAGAACCAGCAGCTGACCGCAGTCGGCGGCTCGTCCAACGTGACGGCGCTGATCAACGCGAAGAAGACGACCGGCCAGGGGCTGGAAGCCGACCTGACCGCACTGGTCACCGAGCGCCTGCGCCTCTCGGCCGGCCTGAGCTACAACGACACCAAGATCAAGGACCCGGACCTGCGCGTGCCGGTCTGCGGCAGCGGCCTGTGCACGGTGAATGATCCGGTCAGCGGCGGCCTCGCCTCGATCGACGGCAACCCGTTGCCGCAGGCGCCGAAGTGGATCGCCAACGCGACCGCGCGCTACGGCGTGCCGATGAGCGAGAGCTCGGAGCTGTACTTCTACGGCGACGTGGCCTACCGCAGCAAGATCAACTTCTTCCTGTACGAGTCGACCGAATTCACCGGCAAGGCGCTCACCGAACTCGGCCTGAAGTTCGGCTACAGCTGGGCCAACGGCAAGTACGACGCCTCGCTGTTCTGCCGCAACTGCACCAACGAGATCGTCGCCGTGGGCGGCATCGACTTCCACAACCTGACGGGCTTCATCAACGACCCGCGCACCGTTGGCGTGTCGTTCCGCGCCGCCTTCGACTGACGCGCCGCCTGTGTCTTCGAGCCGGCCGAAGCGGTCGCCCCGTGCGACAGCTTCGGCCTTTTCACCTTCTGAGCTTCTGCGGATGAGATTCAAGCCCCTCGCGCTGGCGGCAGCGCTGCTGTGGCCCGGCCTGCCGGCCTGGGCCCAGGACACGCGCCAGGTGCCCTTCCCGAGCTTCAAGCAGACCATGGTGAACCCGCCGGACTGCCTGGGCTGGCGCGAGGTCTGGGAAGGCGGCTGGCAGGCCTGCGCGAAGGACGCGCAGACGCAGTGGCTGAACGACCTGCGCCACTGGCGCACGGAGCGCCGCATCCGCATCGGCTACGACGACGCGCGCTACCGCGACCCGGCGCTGGCCTGGACGCGCAGCGTCGTGCTGCAGACGCAGATGATGGTGGAGGACCGCTACTTCTACGACCCGGTCGCGGGCCGCTACACGGTCGACCGCTACCTCGACGACCTGGTCGCGCGCTACGGCGGCATCGACGCGGTGCTGGTCTGGCCCGACTACCCGAACATGGGCATCGACGACCGCAACCAGCTCGACATGATTCGCTCGCTGCCGGGCGGCACGGCCGGCGTGAAGGCGATGGTCGCCGACTTTCACCGGCGCGGCGTCAAGGTGCTGTTCCCGATGATGATGTGGGACCAAGGCACGCGCGACCCCGGCGCACCCTGGCCCGCGGCCTTCGCCGAGCTGATGGCCGAGATCGGCGCCGACGGCCTCAACGGCGACACGCAGGACGGCGTGCCGCTGGCCTTCTCGGCGGCCGCCGAGGCACGCAAGCACCCGCTCGCAATGCAGCCCGAGGGCATCATGCACGACGAGCAACTGGCCTGGAACGTGATGAGCTGGGGCCAGTACCCGTTCCAGTTCGTGCCCAAGGTCGACCGCTTCAAATGGCTCGAGACCCGCCACCAGGTCCACATCTCCGACCGCTGGGCGCGCGACAAGACCGACGACCTGCAGTTCGCGTTCTTCAACGGCGTCGGCTGGATGAGCTGGGAAAACGTCTGGGGCATCTGGAACGGCATCACGCCGCGTGATGCCGAAGCCACGCGACGCATGGCGACGCTGTCACGCGGCATCGCGCCCTTCTTGTCCAGCCCCGACTGGGCCCCGTATGCGCCGGTGCTGCCCTGGGGCGTGTTCGCGAGCCGCTGGCCGCTGGGCGGGCAGACCGTGTGGACGCTGGTGAACCGCAACGAGTACGACACCGCGGGCCGGCAGCTGCCGGTCGCGGTCGAACCCGGCCTGCGCTATTTCGACCTCGCGCATGGCGTCGAACTGCAGCCGACCGACGGCGTGCTGAGCTTCGAGATCGAGGCGCGCGGCTTCGGCGCCATCCTCGCGACGCGCACCGCCCCCGATGCGAAGCAGACCGCGTTGATGGCGCAGATGCGCCGGCTCAGCGCCACGCCGCTGGCCGGCCTCAGCGCCGAGTGGAAGCCGCTGCCGCAGACGGTGGTGGAGATCCCACCGACCGCGCCGCGCGCAAGCGCACCCGAGGGCATGGTCGAGATCCCCGCCGGCGACTTCCTGTTCAAGCTGCGCAGCCTGGTGATCGAAGGCGGCAATGCTGCCGGCGTCGACGTCGCCTACCCCTGGGAGGGCGGCATCGCGCGGCGCTTCCACGAGCAGCCACTCGCGATGAGGCGCTTCTTCATCGACCGCCAACCGGTCAGCAACGCGCAGTTCAAGGCCTTTCTGGATGCCAGCGGCTACCGCCCGGCCGATGCGCAGAACTTCCTGAAAGACTGGACGCCCGGCCCAGGCAAGGCGCTGACCTACCCCACGGGCTGGGCCGGCCAACCGGTCACCTGGGTCTCGCTGGAGGACGCGCGCGCCTACGCCGCCTGGGCCGGCAAGCGCCTGCCGCAGGAATGGGAATGGCAGTACGCGGTCCAGGGCAGCGACGGCCGCGCCTACCCCTGGGGCGACACCTGGCGTGCCGACGCCGTGCCCGCGCCCGAGACCGGCCGCCGCCACCCGCCCCCGGCCGACAGCGGCGCGCACCCGGCCGGCGCCAGCCCCTTCGGCGTGCTCGACCTGGTCGGCAACGTCTGGCAATGGACCAGCGAGTTCCACGACACGCACACGCGTGCCGCCGTGCTGCGCGGCGGCAGCCGCTACCAGCCGCAGGGCTCGATCTGGTACTTCCCGCAGGCCTACCGCAACGACCAGCACGGCAAGTACCTGTTGATGGCGCCGGGCAAGGACCGCTCGGCGATGATCGGCTTCCGCTGCGTGGTCGATGCGACACCGTGACGACAAGGAGAGAACGATGAACAGCACCCGCCGCCAGTGGCTCGCCCTGGCCGCTGCCACCGCGCTGACCCGCCCCGCGCTGGCCGCAGCAGCACCCGCGCTGCCGGCGCAGAAGACGATCAAGCTCTTCGGCACGCGCATCCGATATCACGAACTGGGCCAACCCGGCGCGAAGCCGACGCTGGTGCTGCTGCACGGCCTGGGCAGCAGCGCCGCCGGCGACTGGGGTCAGGTCATGCCGCAACTCGCCAAGACCCACCACGTGCTGGCGCTCGACCAGCTCGGCTTCGGCAACTCCGACAAGCCGTTCATTCAATACGGCATCCAGATCTGGGTCGACTTTCTCGGCGAGTTCCTGCGCGAGAAGAAGGTCACCGAGTTCATGCTGATGGGCGAGTCGCTGGGCGGCTGGATCGCCGCGCAGTACACGCTGCAGGCGCTACGCGGCGACGCGATCGGCGCGAGCTTCGCGCTGCCGCGGCCGACGCGGCTGGTGCTCTGTGATGCAGCGGGCTTTCGCGAGGCGCTCAGCTGGCGCTTCGACAAGCCGGCCGTCGCGGCCAGCGCGCCCCCCAGCCGGGTCGGTGCCGGCCCCAGCCTCGCGGGCGAGAAGGCGCTGCTCGCACGCATCTTCCGCGCGCCGTCGTTCAACACCGAGGACGCGATCCGGCGCGGCATGGGCTGGAGCCTGTCCAAGGGCGACAGCCAGACGATCGCGGCCGTCTATGCCGACCCTTTGATCCTCAACGAGGCGGTCGACGGCCAGCTCGGCGGCATCACCATCCCCACGCTGATCGTCTGGGGCGAGCACGACGAGCTGCTGCCGCTGGCACAGGGCCGGCGCTACGCCGCCGAGATCCCCGGCGCACGCCTGGTCGTCGTCCCCGACACCGGCCACGCGCCGATGATCGAGACGCCGCCGGCCTTTCTGGCCGCGCTCGGCGATTTCCTGACGCGCTGAGGCTGGCATGGCCGCACCCCGTCTCGGCCTCGCGTTGTGCGCTGTCGCACTGGCCACTGTGCTGCTGCAGCCACCGGTCGCGCACGCGCAGGCCACGCCGCGCATCCCGGTCGTCGTCGACCTCGACATCGGCGACGACATCGACGACAGTTTCGCGCTGGCACTGCTGCTCGCGAGCCCCGAGTTCGACCTGCGTGGCATCAGCACCGCGTGGGGCGACACCGCGTTGCGCGCGCGCCTGGTGCGGCGCTTACTCGGCGAACTCGGGCACGACGCCGTGCCGGTCGCCGAAGGCCTCGTCACGAAGAGCCAGACCGCGTTCACGCAAGCCCGTTGGGCGTCGGGCCCGCATCGGCCCGGTACGGCAGAGGCCGCGCCAACGTCGACAGCGGCGGGTGCGTCCATCGACTTTCTGCTCGCGCAGGCCGCGCGCCAGCCGGGCCAGGTCACGCTGCTCGCGCTGGGCCCGCTGACCAACGTGGCGGCGGCGATCCGACGCGATCCGCAGGGCTTTCGCCAGTTCAAGCAGGTCGTGCTGATGGGCGGCTCGGTGCGCGAGGGCTACAGCAAGTCCGACTACCTGCCCGCGCGGCCGCCCGACGCCGAGTACAACATCGTCGCCGACACCGCGGCGGCGCAGACCGTGTTCGAGTCCGGCGTGCCCATCGTGATGATGCCGCTCGATGCCACCGCCGTGCGGCTGGACGATCAGCGGCGTGCGGTGCTGTTCGCCCACGGTTCGGCGCTGACCGACGCGCTCACGCTGATGTACCAGCAGTGGACCAACGCCTACCAGCCCTGGGCCAGCGCGACGCCGACGCTGTTCGACGTCGTGCCGGTGGCCTGGCTGCTCGATCCGTCGAGCTGCCCGCTCACGCCGCTGCGCATCGTCGTCGATGCGCAGGGCTACACCCGCGAGGCGCCGGGCACGCCGAACGCGCGCGTCTGCCTGAAGGTCGACAAGCCGGCCGTGCTCGACCGGCTGATGCGCACACTGCTGCGCTGAGGCGGGCTCACGCGAAGCCGCTGAACGGCGGGTCCACACCCTCGACCCGCTGGATCCAGTTGCTCGCCGGGTAATGCGCAGTGCCGCTCACCGCGTGCAGCGTGTAGGCGTGGCGCGACTGCGGCGACCGGTTGGTCTCGGACAGGTGCGGGAAGCTGCCGTTGAACACGATCAGCGTGCCCTTGGCCACCTCCAGCCACTCGAGCAGGCGCATGTCCCACGCCGGCGCAGGCACACGCGGTTCGAGCTTGAACGACCCGTCGGGCTGGCGACGAAAGACCTCTTTGAGTCCCTTGCGGTGCTCGCCCGCAAGACCGCCCAGGCAGCCATTGCCGCGGTGCGCGTCTTCGATCGCGAACCAGAAGCCGAACACGGTTTCGGGCTCGGTGTAGAGGTAGGTCGAGTCCTGGTGGCAGTTGACCTCGCCGCCGATGCCGGGCTGCTTGAAGATGTACATCGACTGCACGATCTTCGGGTCGACCAGGCCCAGGCCGTCGGCCACCGCCTGCAGGCGCGGGCCGCGCGAGAAGGCGCTGAACACCGGGTCGAGGTCGTGCATCGCGTGGCCGAGCTTGTTGACCGAACGTTCCAGCGGCACGCACAGCCGGCCCTCGGCGTCGAACGCGCCCTCCTCGAAGAACGCACCGATGCGGTTCGCCGAAGCCTCGAAGTAGGCGTCGCGCGCGTGACGCTGGTCGCGCGTCGAGAACACCGTGCCGGGCGCTTGCGGTGCGTGCTCGGCAACCAGTTGCAAGGCGCGCTCGCGCAGGGTGTCGCAGCGCGCGGCGGTGACGAAGTCCTCGATGACGATCACGCCATCGCGGTCGAAGGCCGCGCGGGCGGCGGCATCGAGGACTGGCGTGGCGTCGAGACGGCAGCGGTGAATCATGGGTCAGGTCCGTTGAATTGCAGAGGGGTCGGGTGCCACGAGCAAGGCCCAGTCCAGGTGCTCGCGCACCAACGCACTGCAGGCCGCGCGCGCCGCGGCGAGTGCGCTGCGCAGTGCCATGCTCAGATCGTCGTCGTCGCCCGTGTGCAGCGCGTTGCCGATCGCCACCACGAGGTTGCGCTGCCAGCGCTCGAAGCCGATGCGGCGGATCGCGCTGCCCTCGGTGCGGCGCAGGAACTCGGCCTCGTCCCAGCCCCAGAGCTCGAGCAGCGTGGCGGTGCCCAGCGACGGCCGCGCGTCGAAGTCGGGCAGCGGGCTGCGCTGCGCGTACTTGTTCCAGGGGCAGACGAGCTGGCAGTCGTCGCAGCCGTAGATGCGGTTGCCGATCAGCGGGCGCAGCTCGAGCGGAATGGCGCCGGCGTGTTCGATGGTCAGGTACGAGATGCAGCGCCGCGCGTCGAGCCGGTGCGGCGCGACGATGGCCTGGGTCGGGCAGATGTCTATGCACGCGCTGCACGACCCGCAGTGCGCCGAGGCCGGCTCGGTCATCGGCAGCGGCAGGTCGACGTAGATCTCGCCGAGGAAGAACATCGAGCCGGCTTCGCGGTTCAGCACCAGCGTGTGCTTGCCGCGCCAGCCGATGCCGCTCTTGACGGCCAGCTCGGCCTCCAGCACCGGCGCCGAATCGGTGAAGACGCGGTGGCCGAGCGGACCGACCGCGTCGGCGAGCTGGTCGGCGAGTTTTTGCAGGCGCGACCGCATGACCTTGTGGTAGTCGCGGCCTCGGGCGTAGAGCGCCAGCGCACCGTGCGCCGGGTCGGCCAGGCGCGCCCATTCGACGGCCTGCCAGTCGCCGGGCGTGGCGCGCGGCAGGTAGTCCATGCGCGCGGTGATCACGCGCACCGTGCCCGGCACCAGCTCGGCCGGGCGTGCGCGCTTCAGGCCGTGCGCGGCCATGTAGTCCATCGTACCGTGGAAACCGTTGTGCAACCACGCCAGCAAGCCGGCCTCGGCATGGGCGAGGTTCACGTCGGTCACGCCGATCTGTGAAAATCCCAGCGTCGTGCCCCACTCGCGCAGTTGCTCCGGCAAGCGCGCGAGCAAGGCTTCTTGCTGATCAGGGTCCCACTGCCGAGTGCCGTTCATTTGACGTCGATTCTAGAAACCTCTTCCGCCCGCTGGCCCGACGAGGCCGCGTGCGCCGCGTCGGCCGGCGCCCTGGCACGCCATGCCGGCCTCACTGATGCCTTCATCGAGCTGCACGGCCCGCTCGGCGCCGGCAAGACCACCTTCGCGCGCCACCTGCTGCACGCGCTCGGCGTGCAAGGTCGCGTGAAGAGCCCGACGTATGCGCTGATGGAGTCGTACGAGGTCGAGCGTGACGGCGCACCGATGGCGATCTGGCACTTCGACTTCTACCGCTTCGACGACCCGCAGGAATGGGAGGACGCGGGCTTTCGCGACGTGTTCGCATCGCGCGGCTTGAAGCTGGTCGAGTGGCCGGAGAAGGCCGAGGGCTTGCTGCCGACGGCCGACCTGCGCATCTTCATCGAACCCGCCGACAACGAACAGCGCAGCGTCAAGTTCGATGCCCACACGGCGCTCGGTGTGGAGTTGCTCGCATGACGACCACCCGCCGCGCCGCGCTGCGTTCGATGGGCGCGCTCGCGCTGCTGATCGGCCACGGCAAGCTCGCCTTCGGCGCCAGCATCGTCGCGGTGCGCGTCTGGCCGGCGGCCGACTACACGCGTGTGACCATCGAGTCCGACGCACCGCTGGCGCAGAAGCACTCGCTGCTCGAGAACCCGAACCGCCTCGTCATCGACATCGACGGCCTCGAACTCAGCCCCGCGCTGCGCGACATCGTCGGCAAGGTGCGCGCCGACGACCCTTTCATCGCCGGCGTGCGCGCTGGCCAGAACCAGCCGCGCGTGGTGCGCCTGGTGATCGACCTGAAGCAGGCGACCGCGCCGCAGCTGTTCACGCTCGCGCCGGTGGCGGCCTACCAGCACCGGTTGGTGTTCGACCTCTACCCGACACAAGAACGCGACCCGCTGCTCGCGCTGATCCGCGACAAGGAAGCCTCGGAACGCGAGGCCGCCAAGTCGGTGCAGGACGCGCTCGGCGAGTTCATTGGCAAGATGGGCACACCGCCCGCGCCGAACCCGCCGTTCGCCGCATCGGCGCCGTCACTGAAGACACCGCCGCCGGTGGTCGCCACCGCCCCGCCCGCGATGCAGACGCCCGCACCGCTGCCGCCCGCGGTGCAGGGCAAGATCGACCGCCTGATCGTCGTCGCGATCGACCCCGGCCACGGCGGCGAAGACCCCGGGGCGAGTGGGCCGAGCGGCCTGCACGAGAAGGACGTGGTGCTGCAGATCGCCAAGCAGCTGCGCGACCGCATCGACACCCTGCCCAACATGCGCGCGATGCTGACGCGCGACGCCGACTTCTTCGTGCCACTGCACGACCGCGTGCGCAAGGCACAGCGCGTGCAGGCCGACCTGTTCGTGTCCATCCATGCCGACGCCTTCATCACGCCGCAGGCGCGCGGCGCGTCGGTGTTCGCGCTCAGCCAGGGCGGCGCAACCAGTGCCGCGGCGCGCTGGATGGCGAACCGCGAGAACCAGGCCGACCAGGTCGGCGGCGTCAACATCAAGGCCAAGGACGCGACCGTGCTGCGCACCCTGCTCGACATGAGCACGACCGCGCAGATCCGCGACAGCATGAAGCTGGGCGGCGAGGTGCTGGGCCAGATCGGCCGCGTCGGCAAGCTGCACAAGGGCAGCGTCGAGCAGGCCGGCTTCGCGGTGCTGAAGGCGCCCGACATCCCGTCCATCCTGGTCGAGTCGGCCTTCATCTCCAACCCGGACGAAGAGGCCAAGCTGCGCGACCCCGACTACCAGGCGCAGCTGGTGCTCGCCCTCGCGACCGGCATCCAGCGCTACTTTGCGAAGAACCCGCCGCTGGCGCGCTCGCGACAGTTGTAGGCCGTCGGATCGTCGCGTTCGACGCGACGCCCGATCACGGCGTGCTTGAACGAGCCTCTGAGCTCGACCTCAAGGTGCGTAACAGGCGCCTGTGGGATCGACTGCGATCTGGATCAGGTCGCCACCGGCCGAGAACACACCCCCGGCAGTGAAGATGAGACAGCCTTCACCCTTGTAGAGCACCTGCATGCGCCGCGCGTCATTGCCAAAGTAGAACGGGATCCAGCGCTTGCCGGATTCGTAGGTGTGAATCTGATCCGGGAAGCGGCCGACGATCTTCTGAGCTTCGTTCATTTCCATGCCGATCAGCAGCTTGGCGAACTTGCTGTCGGCTGCGGGAACGCCAATGATCTCGCCGGTGTACGAGCCGTCGCGCGACTTCGCGACGCGCGTGTTGCCGCTCGCCGGCGCGGCAGGCGACACCTTCTGTGCGGGGGGCGCGTCGCTGCGCGCGGGCGTTGTCGCAGCCTGCTGCTGCCCGGTCGACGCACAGCCCGTCACCAGTGCCAAGGCCAACATCGCCGCGCTCGTTGTGATCTTCATCCTGTTTCCCTGATCTTTGTGTTGTAAAGGGCGGCAGTGTAGAAGCGCGGGTTGAGCCCTGCGCCGCCGGTTACGCTACGCCGCCCAGAGAACCATGAAGAAAGTCATGCAGAAGATCCCTCTCCGACGCGGACCGCGGCTGCGCCATGTCTTCGCCGCGACCGTCGCGCTGTGGCTGCACGCAGCAGCCTGCGCCGCCCCGGCCAGCGTGTTCCTCGAAGACCTGACCTGGCCCGAGGTGCGCGATGCGCAGCGTGCCGGCAAAACCACCATCATCGTCCCGGTCGGCGGCACCGAGCAGAGCGGCCCGCAGCTCGCGCTCGGCAAGCACAACGTGCGCGTGCAGGTGCTGGCCGGGCGCATCGCCGAGGCGCTGGGCAATGCGCTGGTCGCGCCCGTCGTCAGCTACGTGCCCGAGGGCAGCATCGCGCCACCGACGGGCCACATGCGCTTCCCCGGCACGATCTCGATTTCGGACGCGGCCTTCCAGGGCCTGCTCGATGGTGCGGCGCGCAGCTTCAGGCAGGGCGGCTTCATCGACGTGGTGCTGATCGGCGACCACGGCGGCTACCAGGGCCAGCTGAAGGCCGTCGCGCAGCGCCTGAACACCGCCTGGGCCAGCACGCCGGCACGCGCCCACTTCATCGAAGACTACTACCGCGTGACCCAGACCGCGTACGTGCAGGCGTTGAAGGCCAAGGGCCTGAGCGACGCGCAGATCGGCCTGCATGCGGGCACCTCGGACACCGCGCTGATGCTCGCGACCAACCCGGCGCTGGTGCGCCCCGACCAGTACGCGGCCGCCGCGCAGGGCGCACCGGGCAACGGCGTGAACGGCGATCCGCGCCCGTCCAGCCTGGCGCTGGGTCAAGCCGGCGTCGACCTGATCGTGGCCCATTCGGTGGCCGCCATTCGGCGCGCCACCGCTGCGCGACAATAGCGGGCTGAACCCAGCTCGGCTTTTTTGGCTCCATGCACCCGTGAACAGAACCCTGACCCTGCGCCGCGCGGCGCTGCCTTTGATCGTCGCCGGCATCGGCGCCACCTGGTGGGCGCATGCACAGACCCCCGCTGCATCAGCGCCCGCGCGCCCCGCGGCCGTCGTCACGGTGCCCGGCATGCCGCCGGTCGCCGACCCGACCAACCTCTACAGCGAAACCGTCGCCGGCCGCATGAGCCCGGCCGTGGCCGGCGCGCTCGAGCGCGTCTACGTGCCCAACCGCGCGGCCAACACCGTGTCGGTGATCGACCCGGCCACGCTGAAGGTGGTGTCCACTTTCCCGGTCGGCATCAACCCGCAGCACGTGGTGCCGGCCTACGACCTGCGCACGCTCTGGGTCGCGAACAACGCCGAAGGCCGCACCGACGGCAGCCTGACGCCCATCGACCCGCTGACCGCCAAGCCCGGCACGTCCATCCCGGTCGACGACCCGTACAACATGTACTGGACGCCGGACGGCCAGTCGGCCATCGTCGTCGCCGAGGCCTACAAGCGCCTGGACTTCCGCGACCCGAAGACGATGGCGCTGAAGTACAGCGTCGAGACACCCGATTGCGACGGCATCAACCACGCCGATTTCACGATCGACGGCCGCTTCGCGTTCTTCACCTGCGAGTTCAACGGTGCGATCACCAAGGTCGACCTGGTCAAGCGCAGCGTCGTCGGCACGCTCAAGCTCAGCGCCTACTTCAACCGCCCCGACATCCTGGCCACGCTCGCCCAGCCGGGCAAGAAGCCGCGCCGCATCCCCGACCCGGCCGAACTCGGCGCGACCATCTGCACCGTGCCCGGCATGCCGCAGGACGTGCGCTCCTCGCCCGACGGCAAAACATTGTTCGTCGCCGACATGATGGTCGACGGCGTGCACGTGGTCGACGGCGAGACGCTGAAGCAGATCGGCTTCATCGCGACCGGCATCGGCGCGCACGGCCTGTACCCGAGCCGCGACGGCAAGCAGCTCTATGTCGCGAACCGCGGCACCAACCTGATCCACGGCAAGCCCGGCGGCAAGGGCAGCGTCTCGGTGATCGACTTCGCGACGCGCAAGGTCGTCACGACCTGGCCCATTCCGGGCGGCGGCAGCCCCGACATGGGCAACGTCAGCGCCGACGGCAAGCACCTGTGGCTGTCGGGCCGCTTCGACAACGTGGTCTACCGCTTCGACACCGAGACCGGCGCGGTCGACAAGGTCAAGGTCGGCCGCGAGCCGCACGGCCTGACGGTCTGGCCGCAACCCGGCCGCTATTCGCTGGGCCACACCGGCAACCTGCGCTGAGACCGCGATGACGGCGTTCCGCGTGCTGGCCCTGACCGCCGCGCTGCTGTGCGGCAACGCACAAGCGCAGCCACAGCCCGCTGCAGATGCGGCCTGCCCCAGCGGCCTGCCCACGGCCACGCGTTGCCTGACCGGCCGCGACGAGGCCGGCGCGTACTACTGGATCGCGGTGCCGGCAGCGTGGAACGGCGTGCTGGTGCTGCACGCCCACGGCGGCCCCGAGCTGGGCGAGCCGCGCGCCGAGCGCACCGCGCAAGACCTGAAGCGCTGGGCCGTGATGGTCAAGGCCGGCTATGCCTGGGCCGGCTCGACCTACCGCCAGGGCGGTGTCGAGGTGCGCGCCGCGGGCGAGGACACCGAGCGGCTGCGCGGCATCTTCAGCGCCGCGGTCGGCAAGCCGAAGCTGACCATCCTGCACGGCCAGAGCTGGGGTGCCAGCGTCGCCGCGCGCGCCGCCGAGGCCTACCCGGCCAGCTTCGACGGCGTGTTGCTGACCAGCGGCGTGCTCGGCGGGGGCACGCGCTCCTACGACTTCCGGCTCGACCTGCGCGTGGTCTACCAGGCGCTGTGCAACAACCACCCGCTGCCCAGCGAGCCCGCCTACCCGCTGTGGCAAGGCCTGCCGCCCGGCTCTGCACTGACCCATGCCGAACTCGCGCGCCGCGTCGACGCCTGCACCGGCCTGCGCCTGAAGCCCGAGCAGCGCACGGCCGAGCAGCAGCGCACGCTGGACGCGATCCTGAAGGTCGTGCGCATCCCCGAGCGCTCTCTGCTGGGGCACCTGAACTGGGCCACCTGGCACTTCCAGGACATCGCGTTCAAGCGCCTGGACGGCGGCAACGCCTTCGGCAACGTCGGCGCCAAGTATGTCGGCTCGGGCGACGACGCAGCGCTCAACGCCAGCGTCGCGCGTTACCGCGCCGACCCCGCGGCCGCGACCCGCTTCGCGCTCGACACCGACCCGACCGGCCGCATCAAGCCGCCGGTGCTGAGCACGCACGCCATCGACGACCCGGTCGCCTTCGTCGAACTCGACAGCGCCTTTCTCGAGACCATGCAGCGCGCCGGCACGGCCGACCACCTGGTGCAGACCTTCACCGACGAGCACGAGCACAGCTACCTGAGCGACGCCGAGTACCCGGCGCTGATGGAGGCGCTGCTCGCGTGGGTGACCAAGGGCGAGAAACCGACGCCACAGCAGGTCGCCGACCGCTGCACCGCGCTGCTGCCGCGCTTCGGCGGCGAATGCCGTTTCGTGCCGGGCTACCGGCCGGCGCCGCTGAGCGCGCGCGTCACGCCGCGTTGACGAGCCTCGTCAGGCCGCGGCCTGCTTGCGCCGCGCGCGCCACGCACCGATCAACACCAGCAGCCCCGGGATGAAGATCGCGCCCCAGATGATCTTGTCGAGGTTGGTCTTGACCCACGGGATGTTGCCGAACAGGTAGCCGGCGATCGTCACGCCGCCGACCCAGAGCACGCCGCCGGTCACGTCGAAGAAGGTGAACTTGCGGCGCGTCATCTGCGCGACGCCGGCCACGAACGGCGCGAAGGTGCGCAGGAACGGCATGAAGCGCGCGAGCACGATGGTGACGCCACCGTACTTCTCGTAGAAGGCATGGGCCTGGTCGAACGCGGCCTTGTTGAAGAAGCGTGAGTTCTCCCACTGGAACACGCGCGGCCCGAAGTGGCGGCCGATCGCGTAGTTGCTCTGGTTGCCCAGGATGGCCGCGGCGATCAGCAGCGCCAGCACCAGCGGCAGGCTCATCAGCCCGGCGCCGCACAGCGCGCCGACGACGAACAGCAGCGAGTCGCCCGGCAAAAACGGCATCACGACGACGCCGGTCTCGACGAAGATGATCACGAACAGCAGCACGTAGACCCAGGTGCCGTAGGTCTCGACGAAGGTGCGCAGGTGCACGTCGACATGCAGAACGAAGTCGAGGACGAAGGCGAGGATTTCCATGGGCCGGGATTATCAGGGTCGGCCGCGACCCGGCCGCGCACTTTCTACAATGCGGCGATGAACGCCGTGCTCCAACCCCCTGCCCGCCGCGCGATCCGCGAATTGCCTGACGACCTGGTGAGCCAGATCGCGGCCGGCGAGGTCGTCGAGCGCCCGGCCTCGGTGGTGCGCGAGCTGGTCGACAACGCGCTCGACGCCGGCGCCACCGAGATCGCCGTCAAGCTGGTCGGTGGCGGCATCCGCGCCATCGTCGTCGAGGACGACGGCCACGGCATCCCCAGCGACGAGCTCGGCCTGGCGCTGCGCCGCCACGCGACCAGCAAGATCGCGTCGCTGGCCGAACTCGAAGGGGTCGCGACCATGGGCTTTCGCGGCGAGGCGCTGGCCGCGATCGCGTCCATCGCCGAGGTCTCGCTCGCCAGCCGCACGCCCGACGCAGCGCACGCACAGCGGCTCGACGCGCGCTCCGGCGAACTCGCGCCGGCCGCGCGCGGCGTGGGCACCAGCGTCGAGGTGCGCGAGCTGTTCTTCAGCACGCCGGCACGCCGCAAGTTCCTGAAGACCGAGGCGACCGAATTCGCGCACTGCGTCGAGGCGGTGCGCCGCCACGCGCTGGCGCGGCCCGAGGTGAGCTTCTCGGTGTGGCACGACGGCAAGCTCGCGCAACAGTGGCGGCGCACGTCGCGCGCGCAACGCGTGATCGACGTGCTGGGCAGCGAATTCGTCACCGACAGCCGCGAGGTCGGGCTCGACCTCGGCGTGCTGCGCGTCAGCGGCCGCAGCGGCACGCCCGAGGCGGCGCGCGCCCGCGCCGACCAGCAGTACGTGTACGTCAACGGCCGCTTCGTGCGCGACAAGCTGATCGCGCACGGCGTGCGCTCGGCGTACGAGGACGTGCTGCACGGCGGGCGCCAGCCGGCCTACGTGCTCTTCATCGAGATCGCACCCGACCGCGTCGACGTCAACGTGCACCCGACCAAGGTCGAGGTGCGCTTTCGCGAGTCGCGCGAGGTGCACCAGGCGGTGCGGCGCGCGGTCGAGACGGCGCTGGCGATCCCGCGCGCGGGTGGCGATGCCGCGGCGCCGGTCGTGGAGCCGCTCGCGGCGCGGCCCGTCGACATGACGCGCTTCGGCGCCACGCACCAGGCCTCGCTGGGCCTGCAGCAGATGGCGACGCTGTATGCGCAGGAGCTGCCGGCGGGCTGGCGCGGCGCCCCAGCGCCGGCGGCCACCGTGCTGAACACGGCGGCGACGCCCGCGCCGGCCTCGGCGGCCGCAACCAACGCCGAGGCCGACACCTGGCCGCTCGGCAAGGCGCTCGCGCAGGTCGCCGGCACCTTCGTGCTGGCCGAGAACGCGCAGGGCCTGGTGATCGTGGACATGCACGCGGCGCACGAGCGCATCGTCTACGAGCGCCTGAAGGCGAGCTTGGGGCAAGCGGCGATCGAATCGCAACCCTTGCTGATCCCGGCGACCTTTGCCGCGACGGCCGCAGAGATTGCGACGGCCGAAGCCCACGCCGAGACGCTGCACACGCTGGGGCTGGACATCGCCCCGCTCTCGGCCAGCGTGCTCGCGGTGCGCTCGCAGCCGGCGGCGCTGGCCGGTGGCGACGTGATCGAGCTGGCGCGCAGCGTGCTCGCCGAGCTCGCGCAGTTCGAGGCCAGCCGCGTCGTCGAACGCGCACGCGACGAGATCCTGTCCACCATGGCTTGTCACGGCGCGGTGCGCGCGAACCGCCAGCTCACGCTGAACGAGATGAACGCGCTGCTGCGCGACATGGAGCGCACCGACCGCATCGACCAGTGCAACCACGGCCGGCCGACCTGGCGTCAGATCACGCTGAAGGAACTCGACGGCCTGTTCTGGCGCGGTCGGTGATGAACTTTTGCGACCCGCCGCGCTCTGTGTACCGATGCCCACCTCCCTGACCTCGTTGCGCTGGCGCTGGCCGGCCCTTGCGCTGATCGCCATCGCGGCACTCGCCGGCTGCGTCAACCTCGACACCCAGCAGCGCAAATGGATCTTCCAGGCGCGAGCGACGCCCGAAGCGCTCGATGGTCGGCATGAAGGGCTGGCCGACGTCTGGGTCACCCTGCCGGCAGCCGGCGACACGCCGGCGCCCAAGCTGCACGCACTGTGGGCCGCGGCGCCAACACCTCGCGCGCCGGTGCTGCTCTACCTGCATGGCGCGCGCCGCGATGTCGACGCGAGCGCGTTCCGCATCCGCCAGATGCAGGCGCTGGGCTTCGGCGTGCTCGCGATCGACTACCGCGGCTTCGGCCGCAGCAGCGACGAGCTGCCGTCCGAAGCCACCGTGGACGAAGACGCGCGCGCCGGCTGGGCCTGGCTCGCGCAGCACCACCCGACGCAGGACCGCTACATCTTCGGCCACTCGCTGGGCGGCGCGATCGCGGTGCGCCTGGCCACCGAAGTCGGCGACGCGAAGGGCTTGATCGTCGAAGGCACGTTCACATCGATTCCGGCGGTTTTCGAAACCATGAAGTGGGGCTGGCTGCCGGTGACAAAGCTGATCACGCAGCGCTTCGACTCGGCAGGCCGCATCGGCAGCGTCAAGGTGCCGGTGCTGGTCGTGCACGGCGAGGACGACGGCCTGATCCGCCCCGAGCTCGGCCGCGCACTGTACGAACGCGCGAGCAGCCCGAAGCGCTTCGTGCTCGTGCCCGGCGGCACGCACTACACGACCAACAGCGTCGGCCGCACGCAGTACCGCGAGGCCTTGCGCGAGCTGTTCGGGCTGGGCGCCTGAGCGGCGTGCTCCAATCGCGCATGGCCACGATCAAACTCAAGAAACCCGGCTCTGGTGCCGCACCGACCAGCGCCCCGCGCCCGCCGGTGCGCGGCAGCGGTGCCGGCGTGAAGACCCGCCCGACGCTGGCGCAAGCGCAAACCCAGCGCGCCGAGCGCGAAGCGCGCTACCAAGAGCAATACCAGGAACAGCTGCGCCAGCGCTTCGGCGACCGCCCGCCGGAGGCCTTCGCGCGCCGTGCCGAAGGCAGCGCACCGCCGCCGCGCCGCGGTGCCGCCCCACCGGTCGCGCCGCGTGGGCAGCCGCCGCGCTTCGAGCCCCGGCGCGACGGGCGTGATCCGCGCGATCCGCGCGACGTCCGCGATCCGCGTGCGCCGCGTGACACACGCACCCTCCGCGACACGCCCGCGCCCCGCGACGCGCGCGACCCCCGCAACGCCCGTCCGCCGCTCCCGCCGGCGCGGCCCGTTCGACCGATGCCGCCGGCACGCCCGCAGCCACCGGCGCGATCGGCGCGCCGCCGCGACGACGATGACGACGACCATTTCGAGCACACCGAACACGCGCCCGGCAGCATGCGGCTGTCCAAGCGCATGAGCGAGCTCGGCATCGCGTCGCGCCGCGAGGCCGACGAGTGGATCGCGAAGGGCTGGGTGCGCGTCGACGACCAGGTGGTCAGCGAACTCGGCTCGCGCGTCGTGGTCGGCCAGCGCATCACGGTCGACGCCAAGGCCAAGTTCCAGCAGGCGCAGCGCGTCACGGTGCTGGTCAACAAGCCGGTCGGCTTTGTGTCCGGCCAGGCCGAGGACGGCTACGAACCCGCCGTCGTGCTCGTGACCCCGGCCAACCAGTGGCGCGATGACCGCTCGGGCACGCGCTTTCTGCGCGAGCACCTGAAGAGCCTGGTGCCCGCGGGCCGGCTCGACATCGACTCGGTCGGACTGCTCGTGCTGACGCAGGACGGCCGCGTCGCGAAACAGCTGATCGGCGAAGACAGCGAAGTGGAAAAGGAATACCTCGTACGCGTCGCGATGGCCGATGGCAAGCGCCTGCCCGAGTCCGACCTCGCGCTGCTGCGCCACGGGCTCGAGCTCGACGGCGAAGCCCTGCGGCCGGCGCATGTCGAGTGGGTCAACGACGACCAGCTGCGCTTCGTGCTGACGCAGGGCAAGAAGCGCCAGATCCGCCGCATGTGCGAGGCCGTCGGCCTGCAGGTGCTGGGGCTCAAGCGCGTGCGCATCGGCCAGGTCATGCTGGGCGACTTGCCGGCGGGCCAGTGGCGCTACCTGCGGGCCGACGAGGCGTTCGCCTGACCTGCCGGCAGCGGTCTTCGGGCCGAGCGCCGGGCCTTTGCGCCGCGCGTCAGCGGGCCAGGACGGTCACGCGGGCTGTCATGTACGGGTGCACCGAGCACACATAGTCGTAGACGCCTGCGGCCGCGAAGGCGTGGACCAAGGTCTGGCCGGGCAGCATCAGGTCCTGGCCCGGTGTGCCATCGTTGAAGCGCACTCCGTGCGGCGCCCCGTCGTCGTTGGACCAGACGACGCGCTGGCCCGCCGTGATCGTGAGCTGCGCCGGCTCGAACGCGAAGTTGCGGATCGCGACGCGGACGGCGCCATCGGCAGCGCCGACCTTGGCCACGCGCTGCACCGCGACCTTGCGCGGCGCGTTGCCGACCGCGATCGTGCTCGTCTCGCCGCTGGCCGGGTCCACCACGCTGAGCGTGTTCGAGCCTTCGTTGCTGACGAAGAGTCGCTTGCCGTCGGCCGAAGCATCGACCCAGTGCGGTTGCTTACCGACCGCGATTGCACGCAGCGGTGCGTGGGTCGCGGGGTCGAACAGCATCAGCTCGCCCGGCCCCTGCACGACGACCACGCCCTCGCGCATGCCGGCAAACCGATGCGCCAGGTGCGGCGACGCCCCGGTGGGGATCTGCGCGACGACCTTGTTCGTCGCCGGGTCCAGCACCTGCACCGCCGCGACGCCGGCGAGCGTGAAGTACAGCGCATGGCCGTCGGCGTCGAACTCGAGGTCGCGCGGCGGCTTCTCGACCGGCACGCTGCCGACGACCGCGCGTGACGCGAGGTCGACGATGCTCAGCGCGAAATGCCCGGGCTCCTGCGAGGTGACGTACGCGAGCTTGCCGTCGGCGCGCACCGCGATCGTGTGCGGTTTGGCCACCGCGACGCTGCCGGCCACGCTGCGGCTGGCGGTGTCGACGATCGCGACGCGGTCGTCGCCGTTCACCGCCACCAGCAGCCAGCGGCCGTCGGGCGTGATCGCCAGGCCCTGCGGGCCCTTGCCGACCTCGATGGGGCGCGCGACGGTGTCGGTCGCGGTGTCGATCACGCTGACGCTGCTGGCGCTGGACCCGCTGACGAACGCGATGCCGCCATCGGGCGTGATCGCGATGCCGTCCGGGCCTGCGGCCACCGGCAGTGTCGCCAGCACCGTGCGGCTGCCGGTGTCGATCACGCTGACGCTGCTGTCCTTGAAGTTGCCGACGTAGGCCTTGGGGCCGGCGGCAAACGCGGCCGCGTCGAGCGCGAAGGCTGCCAGCACGGCGGCGACGACGCGCATCATGCGGTCGGGGAACATGGCAAGCGAATTCATGGGCACACTCCTGTCGTGAGGTTCGGATTGAATGAGGCGTGACTCGATCGCTTGCACATTTATTCCGCGTGTAGCGCAATCTCGCGGAATAAAGGCCTGGGCTCGCCCGTCATGCACCCAAGGATTCCGTTGAACGACAGCACTCGACAATTCGAGGTGGCCGCGCTGCCGCACCTGGGCGCGGCCTACAACCTGGCGCGCTGGCTGCTGCGCGACGACCAGCACGCCCACGACGCGGTGCAGGAGGCGTATCTGCGCGCATTCCGCTTCTTCGACGGTCTGCGTGGCGAGAGCGCGCGGCCCTGGCTGCTGGGCATCGTGCGCAACACCTGCTATGACTGGATGCGACAGCAGCCATCGCTGGCCGGACAGCTGTCGTTCGATGAGGAGCGCGACAGCGTGGCCGCCCCGGCGAGTGCCGACCCGGCCGTGCTGTGGGAGCAACGCGCGCAACGCGGTCGCGTCAATGCCGCGATCGAGGCGCTCGCACCGGCGTTTCGCGAGGTGATCGTGCTGCGTGAACTCGAGGAGATGTCGTATGAAGAGATCGCCCAGGTGGCCGGCATTCCGATCGGCACGGTGATGTCGCGGCTGTCGCGGGCACGCGCCGCATTGCGTGCCGCGCTGCAGGACGAGGCCGCGAACTCGAACCTTGGGGAGAAGCGCGATGCCAACGCCTGACGACGACGCGCTCGGCGCGCTGATCCGGCGCGAGGCCACACGCCATGCACCACCGGCCGGACTGGCGGAGCGCATCGCGGCCGAGGTGCGCTCGGCAGCGCCCTCTGGCGCGGCGACGCCGCCGGCACGCCCTCGGCCCTGGCGCCGCTGGTTCGATCCAGCACTCGTGTTTGGCGCCGGCGCTGCCACCGCCTGGCTGGTGCTGGCCAGCGTCGCCCTGCCCGGCGCGGCCGATCGCATCGGCGACGAGATCGCGGCGAGCCATGTGCGTTCGCTGATGGCCGCGCATCTCACGGACGTGAACTCGACCGACCGCCACACGGTCAAGCCCTGGTTCGCCGGCAAGCTGGCCTTCTCGCCTCCGGTGTACGACCTCGCCGCACAGGGCTATGCGCTGACCGGTGGCCGGCTCGATGTGATCGGCGGACAGCCGGTCGCGGCGCTGGTCTATCGCGAGCGCGGGCACGTCATCAACTTGTTCGTGTGGCCGGCGCCGGCGGGCGCCGCGAGCGCGCAGACGCGCCAGGGCTTCAGCCTCGTCGGGTGGACGCAGGCCGGCATGCAGTTCTGGGCCGTGTCGGACGCGAGCCCGCCCGACCTGCAGGCCTTCGCGCAGTCGCTGCGCACGCGCATCGACTCGGGGGCCGCCACGCCCTGACGCCGCACGGCCCCGCGGGCGCCCTGCTACGCTCGCAGCATGCCTCTTCCTGCCGCCGACCCACCGCCCCACGAGCGAACACCCCGCAGCGCACAACCCGGCGGCCGCCCGATGACCCCGGCCGTGGTGGTGATGACGATCACGCTGCTGCTGAGCCTGCAACCGATCACCACCGACCTCTACCTGCCGGCGTTGCCCACGCTGCAGCTCGATCTGGGGGCGAGCTTGTCGGCGACGCAGCTGACGCTGTCGGCGCTGATCATCTGCTTCGGCCTCGGCCAGCTCGTGTGCGGGCCGCTGTCCGACCGCTTCGGCCGCCGCCCGGTGCTGCTGGCCGGCATGGCGCTCTACACCGCGGCCAGCGTGCTGGGCACGCTCGCGCAGAGCATCGAGGCGCTGATCGTCTGGCGCATGCTGCAGGGCGCGGCGATGGCCGCGGCCGTGACCTGCGGGCGCGCCACCGTGCGCGACCTGTTCCAGCCGCACGAAGGCGCGCGCATGATGTCGCGCGCGCTCGGCGGTCTGGGCATCGTCGCGATGCTCAGCCCGGTCGTCGGCGGCTTGCTGGTGCAGGCCTTCAACTGGCACGCGGCGCTGCTGATGACGGTGGTGTTCGGCGCCGCGACCTTCGCGTTCATCGCGCTGCGCTTCGACGAGACGCTGGCGCAGCGCAATCCGGCGGCCACACACCCCGCGCAACTGCTGCGCAACTGGCGCACGGTCGTTTCGCACCCGACCTTCCGCGCCTACACCGCGCTGCTGTGCACAACCTACGGCGGGCTGTTCGTGCTGCTCGCCGGATCGTCGTTCGTCTTCATCAACGTGCTCGGCACCTCGCGCGTCGTCTACGGCCTGATCCTCGCGAGCAGTTCGCTGGCCTACATCGGCGGCACCTGGCTGTGCCGGCGCCTGCTGATCAAGCACGGCCTGCCCGGCGCGGTCAAGCGCGGTGCGCTGTTCTCGCTCGCCGGCGGCGTCGGCATGGCCGCGCTCAGCCTGGCCGGCGTGCAGTCGGTGTGGGCCATCATGCTGCCGCAGCTGCTGTTCGCGATCGGCCACGGCATCCATCAGCCATGCGGGCAGGTCGGCGTCGCCGGGCCCTTCCCCGACAAGGCCGGCACCGCGTCGTCGCTGTCGGGCTTCGCGATGATGCTGACGGCCTTTCTCGTCGGCCTGTGGCTGGGCCATGCGCCCTCGCACACCGTGTACCCGGTGACGCTGGGCGTGGGCCTGTTCAGCATCGTGCTCGCGCTGGTCGCGTGGACGCTGGTACAGCGCCACGGCGACCCGGCCGCGGCGCACTTGCGCGTGCCCACGTCCACCGGGGCGGCTGCTTCGTGACGCGGGCCTTGCGCTGCCTGTGCCTGGCCGGCCCGACGGCCTCGGGCAAGACCGCGGCCGCGCTCGCAATCGCCCATGCGTGGAGGCAGACACAGCCAGTCGAGATCGTCAGCGTCGACTCGGCGCTGGTCTACCGCGGCATGGACATCGGCACCGCCAAGCCCAGCGCCGACGAGCGCGCGCTCGTGCCGCACCACCTGATCGACCTCATCGAGCCGACGCAGTCGTACTCGGCCGCGCAGTTCGTGAACGACGCGCTGCGCCTCGTAGCCGCGATCAACGCGCGCGGCCACCTGCCGCTGCTGGTCGGCGGAACGATGCTGTACTTCAAGGCGCTGTTCGAAGGCCTGGACGACATGCCCGCAGCCGACCCGGCGGTGCGCGCCGCGCTCGACGCGCAGGCCGCACGCGAGGGCTGGCCAGCGCTGCACGCCGAGCTGGCACGCGTCGACCCGGTCACCGCGCAGCGGCTTGCGCCGGGCGACTCGCAGCGCGTCCAGCGCGCGCTCGAGGTCTATCGACTGAGTGGCCGGCCGCTGGCGTCGTTCCACAGCGACCGCGCGCAGACCCCGCGCACGTCGGCGCCGTTGATCTCGCTCGAACCCACCGAACGCAGCTGGCTGCATGCCCGCATCGATGAACGCTTCGATGCGATGCTCGCCGCCGGCCTGGTCGACGAAGTGCAGCGCCTGCGCGCGCGTGGTGACCTGCACGCCGACCTGCCGTCCATGCGTTGCGTCGGCTACCGGCAAGCCTGGCAGGCGCTGGACCGCGGCGACCTGGGCGCACTCGCCGCCACCGGCAGCGCCGCCACACGCCAGCTCGCGAAGCGCCAGCTGACCTGGCTGCGCAGCATGCCGCAGCGGCACCGTGTGGCCTGCGACGCGCCCGATGCGGTCGACCGCGTCGTCGCACTCGCCACGCGACTGGCCACGAGCTTGCCGGCCGCATGAGCAGCGCCTTGCTCGAAGTCGAAGGGCTCGCGAAGCGCTACGGCGAGACCACCATCTTCAGCGGCGTTGACCTGGCGGTTGCGCGCGGCGAGTTCGTCGCCATCCTCGGCGAGTCGGGCGTCGGCAAGTCGACACTGCTGAACTGCATTGCCGGCCTCGACGACGTCGCGGCCGGCCGCGTGCGCATAACCGGCACCGCCATCACCACGCTGCCCGAGCCGCAGCAGGCCTTGTTTCGCCGCGCGCACCTGGGCTTCGTGTTCCAGGCCTTTCACGTGCTGCCGCACCTGAGCGTCGCGCACAACGTCGGCCTGCCACTGCTGCTGCAAGGCCGGCCCGATGCGGCCCGCGTGCAGGCGGTGCTCGCCGCGGTCGGCCTGGCCGAGCTCGGCGCGCGCTTGCCGCAGACGCTGTCGGGCGGCCAGCTGCAGCGCGTCGCGATCGCGCGCGCGCTGGTGCACCGGCCGCAACTCATCCTCGCCGACGAGCCCACCGGCAACCTCGACCCCGGCACCGCCGAGCGCGTGATGGACCTGCTCTCGGCCCAGGTGCGCGCCGAGGGCGCGGCCTGCGTGCTGGTCACGCACTCGCGCGCCGCGGCGGCGCGCGCGGACCGCGTGCTCACGCTCACGGCGGGCGGCATGCGCGACGGCTTGCCGTGAAGACACGCTCGTCATGATCGCGTTGCTGCGTCAGCTCTCGTGGCCCGAGCTGCGCCACCACCCGTGGCGCCACGGCGCGGCATTGCTCGCGGTGATGCTGGGCGTCGCCCTCGCGTTCTCGGTGCAGCTGATCAACCAGTCGGCGCTGAGCGAGTTCAGCTCGGCGGTGCGCGCGGTCAACGGCGTGCCCGATTTCGAACTGCGCGCGCAGCGCGACGGCTTTGACGAGGCACTGTACGCGCGCGTCGCCACGCACCCGCAGGTCGCGGTCGCGAGCCCGGTGATCGAGCTCGACACGGTCGCGTTCGACGCACGGCCCGATCACCGCGGCGAACGCGTCGCGCTGAAGGTCGTCGGGCTCGACGCACTGGTTGCCGGGCCGCTGTCGCCGGCGCTGATGCCGCGCCCGGACGACGGCGCCGACCGGCTCGCGCTGCTCGCGCCGGACGCGGTCTTCCTGAACGCGACGGCCAAGCAACGCCTGGGCGAGCGCGTGCAGGTGCAGACACCGTCGGGCAGCACCACGCTGCGCGCGCTGGGCAGCATCGCCGCGCAGGGCGCGGCGCTCGCGGTGATGGACATCGCCGGCGTGCAAACGCGCTTCGGCTGGACGGGGCGGCTGAGCCGCATCGACGTGCGCCTGCGCGCCGGCGCCGACCGCGCACAGGTGCTGCGCGAACTCGCGCTGCCCGCCGGCGTGCGCGCGGCCGCGCCCGACGAGGCCGCGCAGCGCGTGTCCAACGTGTCGCGCGCCTACCGCGTCAACCTGACGGTGCTCGCGCTGGTCGCGTTGTTCACGGGTGCCTTCCTGGTGTTCTCCATCCTGTCGCTGTCGGTGGCGAAGCGCCAGCCGCAGTTGGCATTGCTGGGCGTGCTGGGCTTGAGCGGGCGCGAGCGGCTGACGCTGGTGGTCGCCGAGTCGGCCTTGCTGGGCCTCGCGGGCAGCGTGCTCGGCCTGCTGCTCGGCACCGCGCTCGCAGCGCTCGCGTTGCGGCTGCTCGCGGGCGATCTCGGCGGCGGCTACTTTCCCGGCGTCGCGCCGCGGCTGCAGTTCGACGCGGCCTCGGCGCTGGTCTACGGCGCACTCGGCGTGGTCGCGGCCGTGGTCGGCGGCTGGATGCCGGCGCGCGCCGCGCAGCAACTCGCACCGGCGCAAGCCTTGAAGGGCTTGAGCGCAGGCCACGACGGTGCACTGCCCGCGTGGGTCGGCCCGCTGCTGCTGATTGCCGGCGTGCTGCTCGCGCTGGCGCCGCCTGTCGCGGAGATCCCGCTCGCCGCGTATGTCTCGGTGGCCTGCCTGATGCTGGGCGGCATCGCCTGCGTGCCGTCGGCCGTCGGCGCGCTGCTCGCCGGCCTTGCGCCGCCGTCGAACGCGCTCGCGCTGCTCGCGGTCGAGCGCGCCCGCCACCAGCGCCACACGGCGACGATCGCGGTCGCCGGGGTGGTCGCGAGCCTGAGCCTGGCGGTCGCGCTGACGGTGATGGTCGCGAGCTTTCGCGACTCGGTGACGCAGTGGCTGGACACGGTGCTGCCGGCCGACCTGTACGTACGCGCCGGCTCGTCGCTGACCGCGGGCGACGTGGTCACGCTGCCGGCCGCGATGCCATCGCGCGCTGCGCGCCTGCCCGGCGTGCAGCACGCATCGGCACAGCGAGTGAGCAGCATGCAGCTCGATCCGGCGCGGCCCGCGGTGGTGCTGATTGCGCGCACCATCGACGACCCCACCAAGGCCTTGCCGCTGGTCGGCGAGCTCGTGGCCTTGCCCGCGGGCGCGGTCGGCGTGTTCGTCAGCGAGGCAATGGTGAGCCTGTACGGCGCCGCGCCCGGCACGACACTGGCGCTGCCGTTGGCCGGCCGCGCCACGCCCGTATTCGTGCGCGGCGTGTGGCGCGACTACGCGCGCCAGCACGGAGCCGTCGCGATGCAGAACAGCGACTACCAGCGCCTGACCGGCGACACGCGCGTCAACGACCTCGCGCTGTGGCTGCAGCCGGGCGCGAACCCGGCCGCGGTGCAGCAAGGTCTGCGCGCGCTCGCGAGCGAACTCGGGCTCGACGGAGCGCTGCTCGAGTTCGCATCGGTCAGCGAGATCCGCGCCACGTCGCTGCGCATCTTCGACCGCAGCTTCGCCGTCACCTACTGGCTGCAGGCGGTGGCGATCGCGATCGGTTTGTTCGGCATCGCCGCGAGCTTCTCGGCGCAGGTGCTGGCGCGGCGCAAGGAGTTCGGCCTGCTCGCCCACCTGGGCCTGACGCGCGCGCAGGTGCTGCGTGTGGTCGCGGCAGAGGGCGCGGTGTGGACGGCCGCCGGCGCGCTGCTCGGCCTGCTGCTCGGCCTGGCGGTCAGCGTCGTGCTGGTCAAGGTCGTGAACCCGCAGAGCTTCCACTGGACCATGGACTTGCTGCTGCCGTGGGCGCGCCTCGCCGCGCTGTGCGCGGCCGTGATGATCGCCGGCACCCTCACCGCCTGGCTCGCTGCCCGCAGCGCGGCCGGGCGGCAGATGGCGCTGGCGGTGAAAGAGGACTGGTGATGGGCGGCGCGACACTGCCCGACGAACTGACGGCGCGCCTCGCCGCACGCTATGGCGAGCCGCATCGGCACTACCACACCCTGGCGCATGTCCAGGCCTTGCTGCGTTGGTTGGCGCATTGGCAGGGGCTGGTGCGCGAGCCGCTGCCGATCACCGCCGCCATCTGGTTCCACGACGCGGTCTACGACCCGCGGCAACGCGACAACGAGCAGCGCTCGGCCGAACTCGCACGCACCGAGCTCGGCGCCCTGGGCTGGACACGCGACGCCATAGCCCGCGTCGCCACGCTGGTGCTCGCGACGCAGCACCACGACGCCGACGCCAGCGACGCGCAGGCGTGGTTGTTCCTCGACCTCGACCTGTCGGTGTTGGCGCAGAGCGCGGCGCACTACGCGGCCTACCGCACTGCGGTGCGCGCCGAGTACGCGTGGGTGGACGACGCGCGCTACCGCGCGGGCCGCACCAAGGTGCTGCGCTCGTTCCTCGACCGCGCGGCCATCTACCGAACCCCGGAACTGCACGCGGCCTGGGAAGCCTCGGCCCGCGCCAACCTCGGCGACGAGCTCAACGCGCTGGCGTGAACTCCTGCTGCGTCAGGTGCAGGCGCAGGTCGAACTCGAGCTGGTGGTAGTCGGGCTCCATGTGCTGGCACAGCGCATAGAAGGCCTTGTCGTGCGCGCGTTCCTTCAGGTGCGCGAGCTCGTGCACCACGATCATCTTCAGGAACGCCGCGGGCGCGTTGCGGAACACGCCGGCGACGCGGATCTCGCGCTTGGCCTTGAGCCGGTTGCCCTGCACGCGCGCGACCGTGGTGTGCGTGCCCAGTGCGTTCTGGATCACGTGCAGGCGGTTGTCGAACACCACCTTGCTGAGCGGCTCGGCGTTGCGCATGAAGCGCGTCTTCAGCGCCACGGTGTAGTCGTACAGCGCGGCATCGGTGCGGACCCCATGCACGTCTGGATAGCGGCGCTGCAGGCGCTCGGCCAGCAGGCCCCGCACAAGCAGCTCGCGCACCTGCGCCAGCGTCTCTTCGGGATAGCCGGCCAGGTAGGGCAGCGCGATGCGCGGCAGTGCCTCGGTCACGGCCTCAGCGCGGCGGGCACGGCGGGCGCGCCGGCACCGAACAAGAAAGCGCGGATCTTGTGCATCGAAGAAGTCTCCACGGCAAGCGATGGCCGAGCATACCCGGCCCCTAGAATCGGCACCCCTTGTGTCGAAAGGTCGAACCGATGATTGCCAACCTGCTCGTGGGACTGGTCGTGCTGATCCACCTCTACATCGTCGTGCTCGAGATGGTGTTGTGGGACAAGCCCTTCGGCCGCAAGGTGTTCGGCAACACGCCCGAGTTCGCGACCGCCTCCAAGGTGCTGGCCGCGAACCAGGGCCTGTACAACGGCTTCCTCGCCGCCGGGTTGATCTGGGGGCTGAGCCAGGGCGCGGCGGGGCAGCCGGTGCAGCTGTTCTTCCTCGGCTGCGTGCTCGTCGCCGGCCTCTACGGCGCGATGAGCGTCGGCATCAAGATCCTGTTCGTGCAGGCCGTGCCGGCCGCACTCGCGATCGCCGCGGTGCTGCTGAAAATCTAGCGTTCGCTCAGAGGACGCGGTCGATCCCGGGCACGCGCAGCAGCGCACCAGCGATCAGGTAGCACAGCAGGCACGCGAGGCTGCCGCTGACCGCGAACTTCACGAGCGCCGGTGCCTGCACCGCACGCCACGCGAGCGTGACGCCGACGACCACCGGCGGGTGGATCACGTAGATCGCGAACGCACGCCGCGCCAGGCGCGTGCCCAGCCGGCCCAGCGTCTGAAAGCGTTGCCGGCACCACTGCAGCAAGCCCAGGATCACGCCCCACGCGACCAGCGGCTCCCACAGCGCGTAGACCAGCGCCGGCACGCTCCAGCCGCCCTCGGGTCGGCCCTGCAGGCCGAACAGCTTCGCGCCCAGCAGCGCGACGACCGGCAGCACCGGCAACATCCACCACGCGGTGCGGCACCAGGTGCGCACCTGCGGCGCGGGCCAGGCCTCCAGCCAGCGCGGTGCAGCCGCGAAACAGCCGGCCACGAACAGCACGGTGTAGCTTGCGAAGTAGCCGAGCTGCAGTCCCCAAACCTCGGTGCCCACCGGCCACACCAGCCGCAACGCGAACGCAACGAGACCGGTCGCGAGCGCCGCGACAAGCAGCACCGCGTTCGACGGGAACGGTCGCGTGGCGTTGGGCTCCGCGCGCGGCGACACCGCGCGCCACGCGACGCTGAGCACCGCGAAGATCAGCAAGGCCCACGCGAACCACAGCGGCCCCTTCTCGAACTCGCCGTGCTGCCACAGCCAGACCAGCGTGTCGCCGAAGGGCTTGCCGCGCGCCGTCTGCGCCAATGCGATCGTGACGGGCCCGAGCACGAAGCCGAACAACAGCAACGGAATACCCAGCCGCTGCAGCCGGTCGCGCAGGTAGCGCCACGGGCCTTTGGCGGCCAATGCCGCCGGCGTGTAGTAGCCGGCGAGCAGGAAGAACAGGCCCATGAACCAGGCCTGGTTGACCGTGCAGAAGAAGATCAGCAGCAGCGACGAGATCGAACGATCGGTCGGGATCTCTTTGTAGAACCAGCCGCCGATCGCACCATACGTGATCGCGGTGTGGTGCAGCACGACCAGCAGCGTGGTGCCGGCGCGCAGCGCGTCGATGCCGGCATGGCGTGGGCGAACGGCAGGGCTGGAAACGTCGGGCGTCGGGGGCATCGACCCGATTGTCGATCAGGCCGTGCCTTCGACCGACAGCGCCTCGAAGCGGTAGCCGACGCCACGCACCGTGTGGATCAGCGAGACCGGCTCGGCAGCGTGCGCGCTCGGGTGCATCAGCTTCTGGCGCAGGCGCGAGACCAGCAGGTCGATGCTGCGCCCCGTCGCGACACCCAGCCGACCGCGGGACTGTGCGGCAAGGTCGTCACGGCTGACGACCCGCCGGGGGGTCTGCAAGAAGGTCTGCAGCAACTGGAACTCGGCCTTCGACAGCGGCACCGGTGCACCGGTCGGCGAGCGCAGGTGGCGTTCGCGGCGGCGCAGTTCCCAGCCGTCGAAGCGGATCAGGTTGCGCGGCACCGGCACCGCCACGACGGCACGGCGCAGCACGCTGTGGATGCGCGCGACCAGCTCGCGCCGCACCAGCGGGTGGTCCATGCAATCGTCGGCACCCATCTCGAGGCCGACGACGCGCTCGGCCGCTGAATCGTGGCCGCTGAGCAGGATGATGGACATGTTGAGCGTGGAGCGCAGCGCCCGCGTCAGCGCGAGGCCGTTCACGCCGTGCAGCATCAGGTCGAGCACGACCAGATCGATGCGGTGTGCGGCAAGCAGCGCGTCGGCCGTCTTCGCATCGCTCGCGGCCATTGCATTGAGCTTGAACGAGTTCAGGTAGAGGCAGATCGGCGCGCTGACGGCGGTGTCGGCGACGACGAGGATGTTGGGCGTGGGCTTCATCGGCGGTGCCGGCAGCGTAGCCCGCACGGCAGTGCGGCGAACCCCCGAACAGCGGCGCTTGTGCCGCGCTGTTCGACGGCTAGCCACCGTCTTCGTACCAAGGTCGATACAAAGCCGACACGGAGCGGTGACGCCGGCTCACAACAATGAATCAGCCGTCATCCGTGCCGTGGCACGGCGGGCGACTTGGCCTCCCCCACTTGAAAGGAACTCCCATGACGACGATCAGCGGGACCGGCAGCGCAAGCCATGCCTGGTCCGAGATGAGCAGCGCGCGATCGAGCGCGCGCGCCGCCAAGATGTTCGCGAAGGTCGATGCCGACGGCAGCGGCAGCGTCGACAAGACCGAGCTGCAAGGCATGCTGGACCACTTCGCCGAGAAGAGCGGCAATTCGCTGGGCAGCGCCGACGAGCTGATGACCAAGATGGACGCCGACGGCAACGGCAGCCTGAGCCAGAGCGAGCTCGAGGCCGGCATGAAGAGCCTGATGCCGGCGCCGGCGTCGACGGTGGACTTCGCTCAGCAAAGCCAGGGCATGCCCCCACCGCCGCCGCCCTCCGACGCTGCCGGCTCGTGCAGTAGCAGCAGCGCGACCGACCCGCTGGACACCAACGGCGACGGCACCGTCTCGCCCGAAGAGCGCGCGGCCGGTGCGCTGAACGACGCGATCGCGACGCTGTTCGCAGCTGCCGACACCAACGGCGACAAGACCATCAGCCAGAGCGAAGCCGACACGCTCAAGGAGAAGATGGACACGGTGGTGCAGGGGCTGCAGGACAGCAGCAGTGCGTCGACCTCGCCGTCATCGACCAGCGACACGTCGGGCTTCAGCCTGTCGGCCTTCGTCGACCTCGTGCTCAAGCAGTACGCGCAAGGCGCCGCGGCCAGCACCGGCGCAGACGCCACCTCGTCGCTCAGCGTCAGCGCCTGAGCGACGACCGCGTTGGCTGGCGTCGCGTCAGTCGGCCGCGAAGCAGTAGAACAGGCCGGCGCCGCCGGTGGCCTTCAGCGCGTCGGCGCTGCAGCCACGCGACATGTGCGACGAGTTCCATGACTTGGCCGGCACGCTCTCGTCCAGCCCGGTCTTGTCGTGGTGACCGAGCATGGCCGAGCCCTCGCCGCTCTGCGTCCAGTTGCCGCAGGTGGTGTTGACATTGCCGGCGATGAAGCGGCCGTCGGGCTGCGAGCCGGTCAGCATGTCGTGCATGTTCGGGGTGTCGCCGCGACCGTTGACGACCGCACCGGTCTCGGTCAGCGCCGTCGTCTTGCTGAGGTTGTTCGCGCCGTGCAGGTTGTCGACATCGGTCGCGATCACGACGCCCTTCGCGTTGAGCCACGGGCCCTTGCCGATGCGGTCGCGCGCGTTCACGCCGGGCACGTTGGGCGTGGGCTGCTGGCTCAGGTAGGCGTGCCAAGTTCGGTTGCCGGCACCGGCGGCGGCGGCGAGCGTCTGGCATTGCTTGTCGGCGCCGGCGAGGCCCCCGAGGTCGGCGCCCTTGCCGGGCCCGGCACTGGTGACGAAGAAGCTCATGCCGGTCTTGCTGCTGCCCGCCATGCTGCCGCAGGCGGCGAGCACGGCGACGGTGGTGGCAGCAGCGGCCCACTTGAACGATGGATGCATGTTTTCTCTCCTTGGGATGGTATGGGGATGCGTGCGGCGAAGTCTGCCGCAGTCCGGCGGCCGGCCAGACTAGGGCAAAGACCGAGGCAACTCAAACCGCGGGGTATTCGAATGCAACCCGGGCGGGCCACGCGCGTCGCGTGTTCAGCGCCGGCGCCGCGGCGCACCGCGTTGCGTGCCGGCGCGCTGCACCCACAGCTTGTAGGCGTTGGGCGTCAGCTCGCGCTTGAGCAGCGCGACGACCTGGCCCTCGCTCAGGCCGTGGCTGAGCAGCACGGCATTGAAGGGCGGGTGGTCGTCCCACGCGATCTCGATGACGCGGGCGATCTCGGCGGCGCTGAGTCGGGGAGCGGGTTTGGCCATGGCCGCATTGTCGCGTGTGCGATGCTCGCGCCATGCATCGACGCGACCTGATGATCCTGCTGGCCGGCAGTGCGACGCTGGCGCACGCCGGCACGCCGCCTGCGCTGCAGTTCCCCGCCGACTTCGGCGCCCACCCCGCCAGCCGCGCCGAGTGGTGGTACGTCACCGGCCAATTGCAGGCCGGCGCGCGGCTGTGGGGCTTTCAGGTCACATTCTTCCGCTCGACGACCGGCTTGCAGGCCGAGCCGGCGAGCCGCTTCGCGCCCACCGAGCTGGTGTTCGCGCACGCTGCCTTGACCGACCTCGAACAAAAGCGCCTGCGGCACGACCAGCGCATCGCGCGCAGCGGCTTCGGCATCGCGCAGGCGGACATGGCCGACACGAACGTGGTGCTGCGCGACTGGCGCCTGGTGCGCAGCGCTGCGGTCTACCGCGCCGTGGTCGCGAGCGACAGCGCCGGCTTCGCGCTCGACCTGGCCATCGCGCCGACACAGCCGGTGCTGCCGCAGGGCGAGGCCGGCCTGTCGCGCAAAGGGCCCGGCCCCGAGCACACGAGCCGCTACTACAGCGAGCCGCAGTTGGCCGTGCAAGGCACGCTGACGCAGCAAGGCCGCCCGCTCGCCGTGACCGGTCGCGCCTGGCTGGACCACGAATGGAGCGACGCCTACCTGCCGCCCGACGCGGTGGGCTGGGACTGGATCGGCATGAACCTCGACGACGGCAGCGCGCTGACCGCGTTCCGGCTGCGGCGCGCCGACGGCAGCAGCGTCTATGCCGGCGGCAGTCTGCGCCGCGCGGGCGAGGCGGTGCGCGCTTTCGGGCCCGACGAGGTGGTGTTCACGCCGGGCCGCATGTGGCAGAGCGCCGCCTCGAAGGCGCGCTACCCGGTGCGGTGGACCGTGACGACGCCCGCCGGCCGCCACACCGTGTCGGCGTTGCTCGACGACCAGGAACTCGACAGCCGCGGCAGCACCGGCGCGATCTACTGGGAAGGCCTGAGCGAGCTGCTGGCCGAAGACGGCCAGCGCGTCGGCCGCGGCTACCTGGAGATGACAGGCTACGCCGCGGCCTTGCGCATGTGAGCCGCCCTAGTGCGCGCCGCCGCCGCCCGCCGCGGCACCAGGTTTCGGCCGCGCGAGCCACACCACCGCGATCAGCACGAAGAACAGCATCGACGACATGTAGAACACATCGGTCACCGCCATCGTGTAGGCCTGCTGGTCGATGATGCGGTTGACGTTGGCCAATGCCTGCGGATCGGTCAGGCCGCTCGCGCTCAGCTGGTTCAGCGCCTGCACGGCCGTGTCGTTGCCCCGGTTCACCGATTCGGTGAGCTGCGCGTGGTGCAGGATCGCGCGGTCTTCCCACAGCGTCGTGAACAGCGAGGTGCCGACCGCGCCTGCGGTGATGCGCACGAAGTTCGACAGCCCGGCGGCCGAGGGCATCTTATCGGGCGTGAGGCCGGAGAACACGATGGCCTGCAGCGGAATGAAGAAGAACGCCATCGCCGCGCCCTGCAGCACCGTCGGGATCAGGATGGTGTTGAAGTCGGCCTGGGTGTTGAAGTTCGAGCGCATCCACAGCACCAGCCCGAAGCCGAGGAAGGCCACGGTCGCGAGCTTGCGCGGGTCGATCTTGCCGACGTTCTTGCCGACCCACGGCGACAGGATGATCGCGAGTATGCCCACCGGCGCCGTCGCCAGGCCGGCCCAGGTGGCCGTGTAGCCCATGTACTGCTGCAGCCACAGCGGCAGCAGCACGACGTTGCCGAAGAACAGGCCGTAGGCGATGGACAGCGACAGCGTGCCCATCGTGAAGTTGCGGCGCGCGAACAGGCGCAGGTCGACGATGGGATGCTTGTCGGTCAGCTCCCACGCGAGGAAGAACAGAAACGCCACGCTCGCCGTGACCGCCAGGGTGACGATCTGGCCCGAGGCGAACCAGTCGAGCTCCTTGCCCTTGTCGATCATGATCTGCATCGCGCCGACGAACAGCACCAGCAGGCCCAGGCCGACATAGTCCAGCGGCACGCGCCGCGGTCCTGGGTCGCGCTTGCGGTAGATCGACCAGGTCAGCGCCGCGGCGAACAGGCCCACCGGGATGTTGATGTAGAAGATCCACGGCCACGAGATGTTGTCGGTGATCCAGCCGCCGAGCAGCGGCCCGGCCACCGGCGCGACCAGCACCGTCATCGCCCACATCGCCATCGCGGTGCCGGCCTTCGCTGCGGGATAGCTGGCAAGCAGCAGCGTCTGCGACAACGGGATCATCGGCCCCGCGACAAAGCCCTGCATCACGCGGAAGAAGATCAGCATGCCCATGTTGGGCGCCAGGCCGCACAGCCACGACGCGATCACGAACAGCAGCACGCTCATCGTGAACAGGCGCACCTGGCCGAAGCGCTGCGTCAACCAGCCGGTCAACGGCACCGAGATCGCGTTCGCGACCGCGAACGAGGTGATGACCCAGGTGCCCTGCGACGGGCTCACGCCCAGGTCGCCCGAGATCGCGGGGATGGAGACGTTGGCGATCGAGGTGTCGAGCACGTTCATGAACGTGGCGAGCGACAGCGCGACCGTGCCCAACACCAGCTCGCTGCCCTTCAGCGGCGCGAACGCGACCGGCTTGGGCGGCGCGGCAGGCGCGGGCGGCGCCGAGCCCGGGCCGGGCAATGCGGCAGAGGTCGAGGACATGGTCAGGTGCTCCGCTGGATCACTTCACGCGGGTCGCGGCGGTGCCGGCGGCCAGCGTGGCCATCGACGCGGCGGCCGACGAGCTCGTCGCCGCGACCGGTGCGTTCACGACCGGCTTGGCGTTGCTCGCCACGGCCGTCGGCTTGAAGCCCGGACCGCCGTTGGCCGCGATGATCTTGCGCACTTCGGTGTCGGCGGCCTGGCTGCCCTGTTCGAACACCGAGGTCTGCGCCACCGGCGACGGGCGCGAGCCATCGGCCAGCATGCGGCCGTCGGTCTTGCTCACGTCGACCTTGGCGTCCATCGACAGGCCCACGCGCAGCGGGTGCTCGGCCAGTTCCTTGGCATCGAGCGAGATGCGCACCGGCACGCGCTGCACGACCTTGATCCAGTTGCCGGTCGCGTTCTGCGCCGGCAGCAGCGAGAACGCCGAGCCGGTGCCCGCGCCCAGGCCTTCGATGGTGCCGTGGTAGTCGACCTTCTTGCCGTACACGTCGGCCTGCAGCTCGACCGGCTGGCCGATGCGCAGATTCTTCAGCTGGCTTTCCTTGAAGTTCGCGTCGATCCAGAGCTGGTTCAGCGGGATCACCGACATCAGCGGCGCACCGGCCTGCACGCGCTGGCCGAGTTGCACGCTGCGCTTGGCAACGAAGCCGTCGACTGGCGCGAGCAGCTCGGCGCGGTGCAGCGCGAGGTAGGACTCGCGCACGCGGGCCGCGGCGCGCAGCACGTTCGGGTGCTGGTCGACCGCGATGCCGTCGGTCAGCGTCTGGTTCGAGGTCAGCTGCTCGCGCGCGGCGACCACGGCCGACTGCGCGGCGATCGCGCTGCTCTTCGCGGCGGCGAGCTGCGAGGTCGAGTGGTTGAACTCTTCCTTGCCGACCGCGCCGGTGGCGACCAGCGGGGTGCGGCGCGAGACATCGTCCTGCGCCCGCGCCACGTCGCTCTGGGCGCGCACGAGGTCGGCCTCGCGCAACGCGATCTGCGCCTTCAGCGTGCTGTTGTTCGCATACAGCGTGCGCACTTCACGCACCGTCTGCGCGAGCTGCGCCTCGGCCTGGTCGAGCGCGACCTGCGCGTCGGCCGGGTCGAGCTTGACGAGCAACTGCCCGGCCTTCACGTGGTCGGTGTCGTCGGCGTTGATCGCGATGACGGTGCCGCCGACTTGCGGCGTCAGCTGCACGACGTTGCCCTGCACATAGGCGTTGTCGGTCGACTCGTAGTGGTTCAGCACCAGCGCCCAGTAAGCACCGTAGGCGATGCCGCCGACCACGACGGCAGCGGCCACGGCGCTGAGCGCCTTCTTGCGGTTCGGGTTGCCTTGCGGCGCGACGGGAGCGGTTTGGTTGGCTTCGGTGGACATCAGGTTTCTCCGGAATTCGTTCAGGTGTTCGGGTGGGCCGCGCTCACTGCGCGCCGGCCACAGCGGTCGTCGAATCGGCAACGTAGCCGCCGCCCAGCGCGCGGATCAGCGCGATCTGCGTGTCGACCGCACGCGCCTTCAGGTCGGCCGCAAGGCGACGCTGGTTCAGCACGTTGGCTTCGGCATTCAGCACCGTCAGGTAGGTGCCCAGGCCGGCCTTGTAGCGCTGCGTCGCGAGATCGTAGGCCGACTCCGCCGCGGCCTGCGCACGCACTTGCTCGGCCTGCTGGCGATCGATCGAACGCAGCGAGCTGAGCTGGTCGGCCACGTCGTGCACCGCGTCGAGCACGGCGCCGTTGTAACTCTCGATCGCCGCGTCGAGGTCGGCGTTCTTCACGCGCAGGTTGGCGCGCAGCCGGCCCGCGTCGAAGATCGGCAGGCGGATCGCCGGGCCGGCGCCGTACTGCTCGGCACCCGACTTGACGAACTGGTCCAGGCCGATGCTTTGCAGGCCGACAAACGCGGTCAGGTTGATGTTGGGATAGAACTGCGCCTTCGCGTTTTTCACGTCGCTGGTCGCAGCCTCGATGCGCCAGCGCGCGGCGGTGATGTCGGCGCGGCGGCCGAGCAGGTCGGCCGGCAAGGCGGCCGGCAGGGCCACGGCCTTCACGGTGCTCAGCGGCACGGTCAAGGTGTCGAGCGCGTTCGGCGCCTGCGTGGTCAGCGCCGCCAGCGCGTGGCGGGTCAGCGTGATCTGCTCGTCGAGCTGCTCGATCTGCTGGCGCGTCTCGGGCAAGGCGCCCTCGCCCTGGCGCTGCTCGACCGCGGTGTCGAGGCCGCCCTGCACGCGCTGATTGATCAGCGCCAGCGTGTCGTCACGCTGCTTCAGCGAGCGCACCGCGACATCGCGCTGCTCGAACAGGCGACCGAGTTGCACATAGGCGCGCGCCACGTTGC
>Ga0307509_10000040_pt1 | contig 184460 bp, 156 predicted proteins | sample 10_EM_MG_FD_202245 | JGI IMG/M metagenome (GOLD analysis project Ga0307509, IMG submission 202245) | Populus trichocarpa ectomycorrhiza microbial communities from riparian zone in the Pacific Northwest, United States - 10_EM | ecosystem: Host-associated > Plants > Roots > Unclassified... | reverse complement strand
CGGGTTGGGCGTTCGGGTTGGCGGGTTGGGCGTTCGGGTTGGCGGGTTGGGCGTTCGGGTTGGCGGGTTGGGCGTTCGGGTTGGCGGGTTGGGCGTTCGCGGCCGCGGTCAGGGCGCTCGAGGTCCCGGGCTGGGTGGATGGCCCGCGAGCAGAGCCGGATGGGGTGGATGGCTCGCGAGCAGAGCCGGATGGGGTGGATGGCTCGCGAGCAGAGCCGGATGACCGAGCGGCGGCCCGGTCGCGTGGCTCGCCCGGGCTGGCGGCGCCGTCCGGTCGCGCGGAACCCGTCTTCCAGGCGAGCGCGCGTCGCGCGGCGAACGGTACGACGACCTCGACCAGGTCGCCGAGCTCGCCGGTGATGAACTCGACGACTTCACGGGTCTCGTCGGCGGTGAGCTGGTCGGCCTTGTTGAGCACGCCGAGGACGCGTTTGCCCTCCTCGCGAATCGACGCGAGGGCACGCTTTTCGCTCGCCTTGCCGCCCTGCGATGCGGTGAAGACCCAGACGATCGCGTCGGCCCGGGCGATGAAAGCCCGCGCGGTCGCCTCGTGCTCGGGCTGAATCGAGTTGAGGCCGGGGGTATCGACGATGTTGATCTTCTCGAGCTGGGGCAGCGGGACGAGGATCTCGACCCGGTCGATCGCGCGCGCGGCGTCGGGGCTCAGGCCGCGGAGGTGCGCCATCAGCGCGTCCCAGCCGAGCTCGAGGGTTGCACCCGAGCCAGAGCCAGAGCCGGAGCCAGAGCCGGAGCCAGATAGAATGATCCGACCGCCGCGCTCGCGTCCGTAGCGCACGACGTTGATGGTAGCGGTGGTGGGGGTGATCCCGATCGGGGCCACCTCGGCGCCGATGAACGCGTTGACGAATGACGACTTGCCACTCGAGAATTCGCCCATGACCGTGACCAGCAGCGGCTGGTCGAGGCTGGCGGAGGCGCGGGCGACGTCGCCAACGAGATGGCCCAGCTCGCGGCGTTGTCCCACGAGCTTCTGGACAAAGCTCGCCAGCTCGGCGATCTCGCCGCCCGGGGTGCCGAGCTGCGCGGCGCGCGCGGTGGACAAGATCTCGCGGGCCGCGGCGTGGGTCGGCGAGACGCGTAGCGCGGCGAGGGCGCAGGTCGCGGCGGTCGTGGGATCGCCGGGCAGTGCGAGACGGGCCAGCCAGACATGCGCATCGACGTCGTCGCGGGTGGCGGCGAGCTGGAGCAGCGCCCGGGCGGCCTCCGGCTGGGTGCGGGCCATCGCGGCGCCGCGCGCGACGACCGCCCGGACGTCGGTGGGGTCATCGGCGAGCAGATCACTGGCCCATCGTGCCTCGCGCAGCTCGTCACCGGCCGCGATGGCGGTGTCGACCGCGGCGCGCAGGGTCGCGGTGTCGGCGCCAAGGGCCAGCGCACGCTCGTAGCTGGTGATCGCGGCGTCGAGGTTGCCGATCGAGCGATGGGTCGCGGCGATCTTGCTGTGCAGGTCGGCGCGCCGCGGCTCGACCTGGAGGGCCTCGAGGAAGAATCCGTGCGCACGGCTGGCGTCGCGCTCGGCGAGCGCGGCATCGCCTTGGGCGATGATGATGTCGAACCGGATCTGCGCGCCCAGCGGGGTAACGTCGCGTTCGGCGAGCGCGCGGGCCTGGACGAGCCGCACCTCGGCCAGCGTCAGCGCGACCGGGGTCTCGAGCAGGGCGATGCGGCCGAGCGCGTAGAGGGCGAGCGCAGGCGGGGGCTCCGCGAGCGCGGCCCGCTCCAGGTGGCGCCGGGCCTCGTCGTACGGACCGCCGTCGGCGACCAGCACCTCGCCAAGTGCGGCGCGGGCCTCGACGTCCTCGCCGTCCTCGGCGACGGCCTTGCGGAGCTCGCGGATCGCCTTGTCGCGGTCACCGCGGCGGCGCCACGCAATGCCCAGGCCGCGGTACGCCTCGGCGAGGATGGCCCGGTCGCCCGCGGCATCGGACACCGCGCGGGCGAGCGAGCCGATCGCGGGTTCGTAGCGTCCCAGCGCGACGAGCGCGAGGCCGTGGCCGACGAGCGCGGCGGGATCGCCGGCGCGGAGCTTGAGCGCGCGCTCGAACGCGACCAGCGCGGCCGCCGGGTCGAGCCCGACCAGCCGCGCCTCGCCGAGCACGATCAGGCCCTGGCCATGGTCCGGCTTCACCACCAGCAGCGCCTCGAGCACCTCGATCGCGGCGGTCACGTTGCCACCGGCGAGCAGCCGCTGCGCTTGATAGAGCTGATCGCGGTACTCGTCGAGCACCAGCTCTCCGGCGAGATCTCCCAGCCGGCGTTGCACACGCGACCACAGCGACATGGGCTGAGCCTACAGCACGCACCCGCAGGTCGCCCGCGCGTGCGCCGGTGGATGCGCGTGTGGCGGGAGACAATACGGTCGATGCTGCCAGGCCGCCGCGCGCCACCCCACGCGACCGGGCGCGCCGATCTGATCCAGCGCTCGAGATTGATTCTAGATCAGGACACGTCGGGCGGCAGCGGGGTGAGCGGTGCCGGAGTCACGGGCGGCTCCTCGGGCACCCACAGGTTCTCGCGGAGCTGTCGGAGCGCGTTCGAGGCGGCGCGGATCTGCTGGATCTGCTCGGTGGTCGCCGACTTGAGCTGCGCGACGCCGCTGCCGGCTTCTCGCCGCTCGGTCATCGTGCGGTCGAGGATCTCGCTGATCCCCTTGTAGAGCGTGCTCCCCGCGTTTGACACGAACTCGGAGAGCCGCTTCGCGAAGTCGTCGATGCACCGGTCGAAGTGCGGCTTCATTGCCTCGGCGGCGTTGCGGACGGCTGCGGGGACCCGCTCCTTGGCCTGGACGCGAATATCGCCGGCGATCTTGGACTTGAGTACGATCGCCAGGATCGGGGCGGCGAGCGTGAGCAAGCCTCCTGCGACCGCGTTGACAAACAGCATCACGGTGGTGCCGAGCGCGCCGACGGCGTAGATGCCGACGTCGTAGCGGAAGCTGTCGACCGAGATGTCGACCTCGGTATCGCCGGGCCCGAGGCGGTCGGCCAGGAGCGCGGCCGCGGCCGCCACGTTCTCGTTGGTGATCGAGATGACCTCCTCGGCCAGGTGCTCGAGCATCGCCGCGAGCCTCGCGCCCTCGAGCTCGGCCCACTCCTTGAACTTGTCCTCGATGAACGATGGCAGGTAGAGCTTGACGTCGTTGGCGTCGACGGCGTCGATCTGACCGGGCAGCGCCAGGACGAACGCCTTGGCGAACGTCTCGAGATCGAGGCTGATATGGTTCTTGATCGCCGCGGCATCCGCGTCGATCCGGACATGGAGATCATCGAGCTTGCGCTTCGAGGTATCGAGCTGTTCGCGCACGGCGGAGATCCGATGCTCGAGCTCGCCGATGTCGAGATCGTAGGCGTGCATCCGGACGCCGAGGTTGTTCTCGAGATAGCCCGCGGTGCGGGACGCGTCCGCGGCCGCGTTGTCGAGGATGACCTGAGCGCGATCGCGTGCGAGGAAGCGCTCGAGGTACGCCATCAGCTCGGGCATTCCGCTCGCGGGATCCTTCGACCGGGCCCAGTCCTTGGCCGACAGCGCGTAGACGACCGGATCGGGCATCATCTTGGCGAGCCCGGTGGTGACGTAGTCGAGCACGGCGGCGCGCTCGTCGACCGACAGCATGTCCATCTTGCCGAGCACGAAGATGAGCCGATCGCGCGCGCTCTCGAGCACGCGGCTGCGCAGAAACTCGCGCTCGCTGTCCTTGAGCGCCTGCCCGGCATCGAGCAGGAACACCACGGCGTCCGCGCGCGGCACGTAGCCGTAGGTGACCTCGGCGCGCTGCTCGTTGAGGTCATTGACGCCTGGCGTGTCGACCAGGACCACGTGGTTCTTGAGGAGCTCGCTCGGGTAGCCGAGCTCGACGTAGGCGACCTCGTTCGCATGGCCACCCGCCACGGTCACCCACTCCTTGAGCTGATGCGGGTCGAGCTGCTTGCTCTCTCCGCCGGTGAGCACGACCCGCGCTGTCGGGGTCGGCGCCCACACGACGTGGTTGATCGATGCGGTCGTCGGTGTGATCCCGGTCGGCAGGATGTCGCTGCCGAGCAACGCGTTGACGAACGTCGACTTGCCGTGGTTGAACTCGCCGAGCACGACCAGGTGGAACCGCTCGGACTCGAGCTTGGGGATCCGCGTGGTGCGAATATCGCGGGCGAGCGTGACCATGCCGACGCGCTCGGCGAGCTCGGCGAGCTGCTGGAACCGCGCGACGATCTCGCGCTTGGCTTGCTTGTGATGTTCGAGAAGGATCATGGCGCTCCCACGGTTGGCGCAATCAGAAGACGCTGATGAGCTGGGCGACCTGCTTGTCGACCTCGACCAGGCTCGGCTTGCCCGCCGGATCCTGGCCGATCGCGTGCGCGTACAGCGCGGACCCGGCAAACAGCCGCACCGCCTGTACGCGCTTGGCGACGTCGGGCCGGGACCGGAACAGCTCGGTGTAACGGCCGAACCCTCGCTTGGCGCCGGGCGCGTCCGGGACCGCTCGGAGGTAGTCGTCGACGTTGAACGCCGTGTCGCCGAGCCCGAGCTCCAGCTCCACGAGGCCGTGCAATGCCTTGTCGAGATCCCGGACCGCAAGCAGCGCGGCGCGATCGCAGGTGATCTCGGCCCGTCGCGACCAGGCTTGCAGCGTCATGATCGCCGGCTGGACCACCCAGCGGACATAGAATGCCGCCGAGCTCGTCAGGTAGTGCAGCGCGGTCGCATAAAAGATGTGGCCGTTTTGCACGTGGCCGAGCTCGTGCGCGATCGCGGTGACCAGCGCGTCGTCGCTGAGCCGCTCGGCGATGTCGAGGTTCACGATCAGATGCGGCGCATCCTCGGTGCCGAGCACCTTGACCTTGATGGCGCCGGACGGGGCCGCAAACACGGCAGGGACGCGGACGCGGAGCGCCGCGCCCGCCGCCTTGGCAGCCCGGTAGACGCGCGGGTACTGCTCGTCGGTGACCTTGACCGCGGCGGCGAGCAGCTCGGTGCGCGCCACGTCGCGCCATAGTCGGGTCGTGGCCTCGAGCGCCATGGTCACCGGGCGGGCGATCGTCAGGGTGCGGCGAAACGTTCGCTCACCGGCGAACGCATACGTCGCACCGTCGCGCTGTTGTTGCTCCAGGGAACCGCGCCTCGCCGCGATCCACTTGGCGAAGTCGAAATCAACGCCTACCGACATTCCCTCAGTATAGCGGCTCACGACAGAAGGACACTTGGCCGCGACCTGCCAAAGGTTGACCGCGGGAAGCCGCGCGGCGTAGCGTGGGGCGCATGAGCAAGGAGCAGGGCGCGAGTATCCTGGTAGTCGACGACGATCCGGAGATCGTGGCGATGCTCACGACGCGACTCGGACACCGTGGCTACCGGATCGCCACCGCGAGCGATGGCCACCGTGCGCTCGAGCTCGCCAAACGCGAGCGCCCGGACATCGTGCTGCTCGATGTCATGATGCCGGGAAAGTCAGGCTGGGAGGTCGCGCGCGCGCTCAAGCAGGACCCGGTCACCCAGAGCATCAAGATCGTGATGGTCACCGCGATCGGTGAGCAGGTGAACGAGCTGACGTCGCCGCTCTACGGCGCCGACGCCCATATCGACAAGCCGTTCGAGTTCGACCGGCTCGAGAAGATCATCAGCGGCCTGCTCACCGGCGCCGCGGCTGGACCGACGACGGGGTCGGTTACGGGCCGTTGAGCAGCTTCGACGCCCGGATGTACAACGGGTTCTTGCCGTCGACGATTCCGAGCACCTGCCGCAGCTTCTTCTTGGCGGCGTCCGGATCCGAAGCCATTTCCTTGGTCGCGGCGCGTACCAGGTCCGCGGCGATCGAATCGAGGTTATCGCGCACCGACTTGGTGCTCGAGCCCGCCGTGCCAAGCCCGTCGGCCGTCCGCACCGCCTGAAACGCCGACTCGTAATCCTTGGCGGCCATGAACGACATGGCGGCGCGCGCGGCAACGGTGGCGAGCCGCAGCTCGATCTCGGCGGTGTAGGCTTGGCCGACGTCGCGATCGAGCGTCTTTGCGCGGACCAGCGCGGTGTACGCATCGGTGGGCTTGGTGCCGGGCGCCATGCCGATGTTGTAGGCCTTGCCCAGCTGCGAGTAGGTTGAAGCGACGTTCTTGAGATCTTTGACGTCGTCGCCGCTGAACAGCGCCAGCGACGCCGTGATCTGGGCGGCGGCGCCGCTGAAGCTCTTGGCGCGGTACAGGACGTTGGCCTCGTTCTTCAGATCCTGAAGCGCGCGGCCGGCTCGCTTGCGATCGACGGCGTCGGTCTTGACCTCGTCGCGTTCGGATTCGGCACGGACCGCCTTGCGCTCGGGCTTCTTGACCTCGAGCCGCTTGACCGGTCGCTTGATGTCGGGCCGGGGTGCCGGCGTCGGTGCCTCGGCTCGCTCGGGCCTGGCGGGGGCCGGGGCGGCGCGTACCGCGGACGCCGGTGGGACCTTGGCGAGCTCGCCGGGGTCAGCGGCGGGTGCGGGGAGCGAGGACGCGATTGCATTTGGCGAGCCCGGCTTGTCGGTGGCCGATTTCGCTTGCCTGGGATCGGCCTTGATGTCCGGCCTTGCCGGAGCCCTCGCCGCCGGTTCGCTGATCAGCGCCGGCCTGGCCGCCAGGGGCGCCGGCACCTCGAGTTCCTGCTCACCGCCCGCGCCTCGGCCGAGCGCAAGCGTCACGATCACGACAAACAGCACGATCCCCGCAGACCCGAGCGCCAACTTCGCGCGCTGCGAGAGCTGGGGCAAGCCCCGCCGCGCCGGCGGCGACAGGAGCGGCAGCTGGTTGGTGTACGACATCGGCTGCACGACCGCCGTCGACGTGTGCTCTCGCCCCGGCTGCCCGGGTTGGGGCGTCGGTGAGTGCAGTGGCACGCGGGTCCCGCCGGGGGTCGCTTGCGGGGTTACGCTCGAGCGGCTTGGATAGGAGAACGGCAGCCGTCCCGGCTGCGTGAGCAGGGCGGGCGTATGCCCGGGTAGCGTTGGCTGCGGTGGGTTGAACGAGTCAAGCGCTTCGGCGACCTGGGGACGACTGGCGGTGTGCAGCACCGGTGCGGTCGTCTGTTGCGCCACGTTTGGGACGTGGGTGACCGCGAGGCCAGACAGCGCGATCGGCGAGGGCTGCGCCCCGGGCCGGTCGAGCACATAGCTCGCGAGCGGCCGGCTCGTCGGTGCACGCGGTCGGGGCATCGGCACGGTTTGCTGCTGCGGCACCAATGGAATCACCGGTTTGGACCGCCCGACCGGGACGGCGCCGAGCCGGGGCGTGCTGGACAGCTCGAGGTCATCCTCGCCAGCCGCGTCGACGCTCGACGCAGCTGGTGCGTCTGGAATCACAACCGGCAGCTCGAAGCGAAACGCGGTGTTGCCGATCTCGACCATGTCGCCGCTCGTCAGCACGAACGGCGCGTCTTCGACCCGCGCGTTGACCAGCGTGCCGTTCCCCGAGCCGCGGTCTGCCAGCATCCACGACCCGTTATCGTAGCGGATGTCGAAGTGTTTGCGCGACACGGCGAGATCGGTGAGCACGAGGTCGTTGTCGATGCCGCGTCCGACCGTGTATGTCTTCCCTGCGCGGATCTCGAGCGACTGCCCGAGATCGTTGCCCACGGTGATCACGAGGCGCGCGACGATCGGCGGCGGCAGCAGCGCCACCGCGGCGCTCGCTCGCTGATCATCGACGGTCTGCTCCTCGGACGTGGTGTTGTTCCCGATCGCCGTGATGCTGCTGGTCGTTCGCTTGGGCGCGTCCAGCCCGATGCCGAGCGCACGGACCTTATCCGCGACGTCGCCCTGCTCCACGGTCGTGCTCGCCTCCTCCTCCCACCCCGCCTCGATCATCGTCTTCTCGTCCTCCTCGTCCGAGACAAACGAAGGGGCCTTCGGCAGCACGTGCGCGGAGACGCGTTGCGGCACTGCACCGGTGGGGGCCCGACCCATAGCTCGAATTGTACGGGTCGCAACGTCGCGGATCAATGACACCGTCCTCGAGGTGTCCTACCTTTCCGTCCATGCGCATTCCACTGGTACGCGGCGGGTCCACCGAGCACATCGACCTGGTCCCTAGCAAGATCATCGGTATCGGCCTCAACTACCGCGCACACGCCGTCGAAATGGGAAAGGGCCTCCCGGAGGAACCCCTCATGTTCCTGAAGCCGCGGTCGGCGATGATCGCCGACGGTGACGCGATCGAGCGGCCGTCAGGTTTTGCGCGGGTCGACTACGAGGCCGAGCTCGGCGTGGTGATCGGCCAGCGCGCGCGGCGGATCGACCGCGAGCAGGCGCTCGAGGTCGTGCTGGGCTACGTCGTCGTCAACGACGTGACCGTGCGCGATCTGCAGAAGCGCGACGTCCAGTACACCCGCGCCAAGGGGTTCGACACGTTCTGTCCGATCGGCCCGCGGATCGTGGCCGGGCTCGATCCATCGAACCTGGCGATCCGGGCGCGGCTCAACGGCGCGACCAAGCAGGACTCGACGACGTCGGATCTGATCTTCGATGTCCCGACGCTGATCTCGTTCTGCTCGATGTACATGACACTCGAGCCCGGCGACGTGATCTCGACCGGGACGCCGTCCGGGGTCGGCAACATGACGCCGGGCGACGTCGTCGAGGTCGAGATCGAGGGGATCGGCGTGCTGCGGAACACGGTGATCGCGCGGTCGTGATCGCCGTGACCGAGTCGATCGTGATCGGGTTCGGCGGCAACGTCGGGACCGACGAGGTGATCCGCGAACGGTTCGAGCGGGCGCGGGAGGCGATCGGCGTGCTGGCAGTGCCCGGGAGCCTGCGGTCGGCGCCGCTGTACCGCAGCGCGCCGATCGGCCCGGCCCAGCCCGCGTATCTCAACACGGCGGTGCGGGTCGGGCTGGGCGGCGGCCAGCCCGTCGAGCTGCTCGACACGCTGCTCGAGCTCGAGCACCTGCTCGGGAGGAACCGCGCGGGCGAGGCCCGGTGGGGCCCGCGTCCGATCGACCTCGACGTGCTCGTGTGGGGGGCTCGCCAGCTGCGAACGCCGGAGCTCGTGGTGCCGCACCCTCGGCTCGCCGACCGCAAGTTTGCGCTGGCACCGCTCGTCCACTTGCTCGGCGCGGGGTTCGTGGTGGCCGGCGTCGGGGCCGCCGGAGAGCTGCTGCAGCGAGTGGCGGGGCAGCGCTGCGAGGAGCTCGCGGCGACCTGGTAGCGCGTCGGACCGCCCGGTCGCGCTACGGGCCGAGCCACCAGCGCTTGACCTGTTCGATCGCCGAGCTGCGCGGCAGGCCGGGCGGGAGCGTGTCGAGGAACATCCTGCCGTAGCCGCGCGTGACGATCCGGCCGTCGAGGATCGCGACGATGCCGCGGTCGTCGCGCCGGCGGATCAGCCGTCCGAAGCCCTGCTTGAGGGCGATCGCCGCAGCGGGGAGCTGGATCGCGGCGAACGGATCGCCACCGGCCTCGGCGCAGGACTGCATCCGCGCGGCGACCAGTGGATCGGTGTGCGGCGCGAACGGCAGCTTGTCGATCACGACCAGCGACAAGGCGTCGCCGGGTACGTCGACGCCTTCCCAGAACGAGCCGGTGCCGAACAGCACCGCGTGCGGGGTCGAGCGGAACCGATCGATCAGCGCGGCGCGCGGCGCATCGCCCTGGACCAGGCGCGGGTAGGGCAGCGCGGCGAGCCGGTCGGCGGCCTCGCGGAGCGCGCGGTGGCTGGTGAACAGCAGGAACGCGCGGCCCCCGGTGATCGCGAGCAGCTCGAGCGTGCGCGCGGCGGCCGCGGCCGAGAACCCCTCGATCGCGGGCGGCAGATCGCGGGGCACGTACAGCATCGCCTGGCGCGCGTAGTCGAACGACGACGCGACGACGAGCTCATCCGCATCGTCGAGGCCGAGCCGCTTGCGCGTGTACTCGAACGTCCCCGCCGCGGTGAGCGTCGCCGACGTCAAGATCGGGGTCGGCCCGGCCCGGAGGATGTGGCGCCGCATCAGGTCGGCGACGTCGATCGGCGACGCGGTCAAGAACGTGCCGGTGGCCCGGGTCTCGCCCCAGTAGACGTGGCTCTTGTGGCGCTGTTCGGCGATCGTGGCGAGATCGTCGCGCAGCGCGCGGGCCCGCCGGGCGAGCCCCGACAGCGCGGCGCGCGGGCCTGCCGCGACCTCGGGCTCGTCGTCGTCGGGGGGAGGCTGCGACTCGGCCTCGGCGGTCCGCGCCAGCTCTTCGAGCGCAGTGTCGAGCTTGAACCACGCGACCTGGCGATCTGGATGCTCGAACAGCCCGGCGGGGAGCGGGACCCGGCCGTCGTAGGACCCACCCGCCGACAGCACCGCGCGCAGCAGCGCGAACAGCACCACCCCGGTGCGCTCGACCGTGCGGATCGTGTCGTCGGCCGCGCGCCCGGTCCACAGTGGCATGCCGGCCAGCGCCAGCTGCGCGTCGCGCACCAGCTCGGCGAGCTTGTGGGTGGAGATCTTCGCGCCGAAATGCTCGGTCGCGACGTCCTCGAGCTGATGTGCTTCATCGAAGATCACCGCGTCGTGGTCGGGCAGGATGCGGGCTCGCGGGTGCGCGCTGCGCAGCGCGCGATCGGCGAAGTAGAGGTGGTGGTTGACCAGCACGAGCTGCGCTTGCTCGGCGAGCCGTCGCGCCTGGGTGACGAAGCAGCGCTCGAAGTGCGGGCAGCGCGGGCCGATCCGCGCGTCGGGTGTCGTCGTCGCATCGGCCCACAAGGGGGCCGACTCTGCGAGCCACTCGACCTCGGCGCGATCGCCGGTCTCGGTGTAGCTCGCCCAGTCGACCAGAGCCTCGATCGAAGCGTCGGGCGTCGCCCGCGCGGCGTTGCGGGCCCCGAGCTCGGCGAGCTTGCGCCGGCACACGTAGTTCGATACGCCCTTGAGCACCACGGCCGAGAACGGCTTGGCGAGGATCGACCGCAGCAGCGGCACGTCGTGGCGCGCGATCTGATCCTGCAGCGCGCGGGTTCCGGTGGACACCACGACGCGCTTGCCCGACGACAGCGCCGGCACCAGGTACGCCAGGGTCTTGCCGGTCCCGGTGCCTGCCTCGACGATCAGCGGACGCTCGTCATCGAGCGCCCGCGCCACCGCTGCCGACATGGCGCGCTGCTCGGCGCGATCTTCGTAGTGCGGGATCGCGCGAGCGAGGCCGCCGCCGGGTGCCAGCAGATCACCGGCGGCCGGCAGGCTCACCGACGCTGGGCCTTCTCGACGTGTCCGCTCGTGCCAAACCGGCGAGCGAGCTCGGCGAGCACGGCGTCGATCGGGATCCGTCGGGCGGCGAGCCCGACCATGACGTGGAACAGCAGATCCGCGGTCTCGTGGACCACCTTGGCGTCGTCGCCCGCGGGCAGCTCGGCGGCCAGCTCACCGTGCTCCTCGGCGATCTTCGCCAGGATCTTTGGCATGCCCGCCTCGAGCAACGACTTGGTGTAGCTCTTGTCCGCCGTCGCGCCTCGCCGCGCCTCGATGATGCCGGCCAGCCGCTGCAGGATCGGCAGCTCGGGGCCGTCGTCGTCGGGCGCGTCATCGCGCTTGAAGAAGCAGCTGGCCGTGCCGGTGTGACAGGTCGGCCCGGCAGGCGTCGCGCGCGCGAGCACGGCGTCGAGATCGCAGTCGAACCGCAGCTCGACGAGCGCCAGCGTGTTGCCGGAGGTCTCGCCCTTGGTCCACAGCGCCTGCCGCGAGCGCGACCAGAACGTGACCGCCCTGGTCTCGCGCGTGATGCGCAGCGCCTCGGCGTTCATCCAGCCGAGCATCAGCACCGTACCTGTACTCGCGTCCTGCACGATGCACGGGACCAGGCCACGGTCGTCGTACGTCGGCTCGACCTGCATGGCGCCTACGATGCCACCCCGGATCACCGTGTCAACGTCCCGCGCAGCCTTCCGGCGGCCACAGGACAGCAGGTATCCGGCAAAGGCTTGCCGACGCTTCTTTCGATCGGTCTGTCGCAGTAACCGGCGACAACCTGTACGGAATCATCGTTCGAAGAGACTTCCGAGCAGCGGTCAATGTTGGTCGCAAGTCAAGCGCGGTGACGTGGACGCCGCAGACGTCGACGTTGACACCACACCTCGACGTCGACCGCAGCGAAGCGGAACGCAAACGTGGACACACATCGTTGACCTTGCGCCTTCACCCGTCGTGAGGCGCAGCGCGCCGATGGCTCGCGTCGGGGGATCTGTCCGGGTGCAAACTCCACGGTGGCACCGAAGCCTACGCTTACGTCGCCGGTCACGGTCACGGTCAACGCCCACGCGGCTGACCGTCCATGGCGCTACGAGGCTTCGCTCAGCGCCGGATCGCCAGGCCACGGTCGGCCAGGTACGCCTTGGCTTCGCCGATGGTGTGCTGGCCGAAGTGAAAGATCGAGGCGGCGAGCACGGCGTCGGCGCCCGCCTCGAGCCCGGCGGCGAGATGTGCGAGCACCCCGACGCCGCCCGACGCGATCAGCGGGATCGAGACCGAGGACGCGACCCGGGACAACAGCTCGGTGTCGTAACCGCTGCCGGTGCCGTCGCGGTCCATGCTGGTGAGCAGGATCTCGCCGGCGCCGAGCTCGGCGACGCGGCGACACCAGGCGAGGCCGTCGAGCCCCTCGGGAGTGCGGCCGCCGTGGCTGAACACCTGCCAGCCGGAGCCAGGGCCCGCGTTGCGCTTGACGTCGACCGCGACGACGATCGCCTGGTTGCCGAACCGCTCGGCGCAGGCCGAGATCAGCTCCGGGGTGCGGATCGCGGCGGTGTTGATCGCGATCTTGTCGGCGCCCGCGTCGAGCAAGCGCTCGGCGTCATCGACCGTGCGCACGCCGCCACCGACCGTGAGCGGCGCAAAGATCTGGTCGGCCGTGCGGGCCACCACGTCCACCAGGGTGGATCGACCCTCGGGTGCGGCCGAGATGTCAAGGTAGCAGATCTCGTCGGCGCCTTGCGCATCGTAGGCCGCCGCTTGCTCGACCGGATCGCCGGCGTCGCGGAGCTGCAGGAAGTTGATGCCCTTGACGACACGACCGTCCTTGACGTCGAGGCAGGGGATGATCCGGTGCGCGAGCATTCAACAAGCCTCCGCTGTGGTCATGTCGGGTCCGTGCCGTGGGCCGCGCGCACGGCGTCTGCGACGCTGAACTTGCCGTCGTAGATCGCGCGGCCCACCACGACGGCGGGGATGCCAGCCCGTCGCAGGGCGACGAGATCCTCGAGCGAGCCGACGCCGCCGGAGGCGATGACCTCGATTCCGGCGGCCCGCGCGAGCGCGGCGGTCGCGGTGATGTTGGGACCGCCGCCGAGGCCATCGCGCGCGACGTCGGTGTAGAGCAGCGCCGCGGCACCCCAGCTCGCGGCGCGCTGGCCGAGCTCGATGGCCGTGATCTGGCCGCTCGCCGTCCAACCGTCGACCGCCACCACGCCGTCGCGCGCGTCGACCGCCACGATGATCCGGCTCGGGTACGCCCGGCAGGCCTGCTCGACCAGCGCCGGAGAGCGGACCGCCGCGGTGCCGAGCACGACGAACGCGGCGCCCAGGCCGAGCATGCGGTCGATCGCCTCGCGATCGCGGATCCCGCCGCCAACCTCGACCGGGATCGGCGAGGCGGCGACGATCCCTGCGATCAGCTCGAGCTGGCGGGGCTCGCCGAACGCACCATCGAGATCGACGACGTGAAGCCGCGCGGCGCCGTCGCGCGCGAGCTCGGCGACCAGCTCGATCGGCTGATCGTGGAACACCGTGGCGCGGTCGCGCTTGCCCTCTTCGAGCCGGACCGCACGGCCGCCGAGCAGGTCGATCGCCGGGAACAGCTTCACGTCTGCTCCACGAAGTTGCGCAGCATCCGGAGCCCGATCTGCTGGCTCTTCTCCGGATGGAACTGGCACGCGAAGATGTTCGCCTTGCGGACCGCGGCGGTGAGCCGGATGCCGTGCTCGGCATCGATCGTGATGAGCTCGGCGTCGTCGGGCACCACGTGATACGAGTGGTCGAAGTAGAGGTAGGCGCCCTCGGCGATCCCGGCCAGCAGCGGATCGGGCCGGTGAAACGCGACCTGGTTCCACCCGATGTGCGGCACCTTGAGCCGGGGGTCGGCGACCCGGAGGCGCACGACGCGGCCGGCGATCACGCCGAGCCCGGCGATCGGGCCTTGCTCCTCGCTGTCGTCGAACAGGACATGCATGCCGAGGCAGATGCCGAGGTACGGACGGCCGCTCGCGATCACCTCGCGCAGCGCGGGTCCGAGGTTGCGCGCCACGAGCTCGCGCATGAACACGCCGAACGCGCCCTGGCCCGGCACGACGATCTTGTCCGCGCGGCGAACGACGTCGGGATCGCGGGTGACCACGACGTCACCGCCGACGTGGGCGAGCGCGCGTTCGACGGAGCGCAGGTTGCCGGAGCAGACATCGACGACGGCGATCATGTGGTCAGCGTCCCTTTGGTCGAAGGCACCGCCCCGCCGAGCCGGGGGTCGATGCGGGTGGCAGCGTCGCACGCGCGCGCGAACGCCTTGAAGATGCACTCGATCGTGTGGTGCGCGTTGCCCCCGTAGTGCAACAGCACGTGGAGATTGCATTGCGCGCGGGTCGCGAACGCCGCGAAGAACTCCTTGGCGAGCTCGCAGTCGAAGTCGCCGATCCACTTGCCATCGAGGTTGCCGACATTCCATACAAACGCCGGGCGCCCGCAAAAATCGACTGCGACGGTAACCATCACGTCGTCCATCGGTAGCGTGGCCCAGCCGTACCGGACGATGCCGGCGCGGTCGCCGAGCGCCTGCTCGAACGCGGTCCCGAGCACCAGCCCGATGTCCTCGACGGTGTGGTGCGCGTCGATCTCGATATCGCCGGCGGCTCGCACCGCCAGGTCGAACACACCGTGCCGCGCCACCGCGTCGAGCATGTGGGACAGGAACGGCACGGGGGTTGCCATCGCATGTCGGCCGGTGCCGTCGAGCGCGAGCTCGAGGCTGATCTGCGTCTCTTTGGTGTTTCGCTCGATTCGAGCGGTGCGCGCCACGCCTCCTTGTATCAGCTGGTCACCGATCGTACAAACGCGATATGGCTTGGCATCCAGCGACAATCGTTCGCGTTATCGCTCCGATCGCGCTGCTGGCGTGTGGTTCCGGCGGCAAGCAGCCCGCCGAGGTCAAGACCACCCCGACCGCGGAGGTGAAGCAGACTCTGCCGGTCGCTGTGACCGAGGAGGATCGCGAGAAGCGTCGGCATGATGAAGCGGTGGCGATCATTCCAGAGGGCAGCACGTGCTTGCCGGGCGACCTGCGGAACTTGAACGCTCCACACCTGGAGCTGGCCGCGATCGGCAGCTCGGCGGTGGTGTGCGCGGTCGACCAGGATCGTACGCGACTGCTCGGCCTGGTCGCGTGCTGGACCGTCGATATCAAGGACGGCTCGCTGGCCTATCAGGCGCCATCGCCGATGCCGGGGCGTGGGTTCGCCGTGATGTTCGATGACCGCTGCGCGCGGGGCTATTGCCTGCCCAAGGACGCCAAGGTGCCTGCCGATCCCGTGGCGCTGATGGCGTGGAGCCGCGACAGCACGAAGGTCGCGGTGCTCGCGGCGGATACGGTTCACATCTTCGACGCCGCGTCCAAGGCACACGAATCGAGCTTCTCGATCCGCGGCGACAAGGGCGTCGCGAGCGAGCCGACCGCCATGCAATGGAACCGCGACGCGATCTTCATCGAGGCCAGCGACGGCACCACGTCGCCGGTCTACGTGTTCAAGACCGATGGCACGCCGGTCGGGGCGATCGAGGCGCTCGGTGGCAGGGACAAGGCGGCGCTGTCGACGCGCAATGGCTCGTTCATGGTGCTCGACGAGGGCCGCGTGGCGATCTCCGAGCAGGGCTTCTCGTCGCTGACGATCTACGAGACCGAGACCGGCAAGCGCACCAAGCTGGTCCGCAAGCTGCCGGCAAGTCTGTGCAAGAAAGACGAGCTCGACGCGCTGTGGCACGATCCAACCGCGGCGGTCGGCGCCAAGTGCAAGGAGTACGTCGCGAGGAACTACGCGCACCTGATCGGCGCGGATGCCGTCGCGGGCACCAAGAACCTTCTGGTGATGCTGCGCGGACCGCGCCTCGGGGAGCTGGCGGTGATCGACTCGAAGACGCTCGCCGAGCGCAAGGCCATCAAGATGCCATGGTGTGGCGGCGGTGGCGCCGGGGGATTGGCGAATGGGCTGGTCGCGCCCGACGGTGGCTCGGACACGGCGAGCAAGCCCCGGCCTGCCAAGCCCGCCAAGGGCAAGAAGAAGCCGTCGTCGTCCAAGGCCGACGACGCCGCCGAGACGGACGATCCGGACGCGGGCGGGCAGTAGCGGGCGGTAGGGTGGTCAACACAAGCGCGCCGCCTATCGGCGCAGCTGCTGCAGGCGCTCCCGCGAGGCGATGACATCGTCCTGGGCCACACCGCCAACGAGGTCGAGCGTGGCGCGCTGCTCGACCCCGGTCTGGGCGTCGCGGGCCTGGACGTGCAAGATGCCCGAGGCATCGAGCGCAAATGTCACCTCGATCGACGTCTCACCGCGCGGCCGCCGCGGCAGGTTCTGGAGCACCAGGTCGCCGATGACCGTGTTGTTGTCGAGCCGCCGCGACTCACCCTGGCAGACCACGATGCGCACCATTTCCTGCTGATCACGCGACGTCGTGAACAGCTTCTTGGTCTCGGTCGGGAGCCGCGAATTGCGGCGGATGATCTCCTCGCAGAACCCGGCCACCGTGGCGATCCCGAGGCCGCGCGGCGTGACCTCGAGCAGGACGGGTGCCGGTCGCGCCGGCATCATCTGTGGCGGCGCGAGCGGGAGCTGGCCGAGCGGCTGGAGCGCATGGCTCTGCGGCGCGTGGAGCCCGCGGGCGGTGGCCGGCGGTCCCGGTGATGGGTCGCCGGCGATCGTCGGTGCGCCCGGGCCGCGCATCGCGATCGCCGTGGGGTAGTTCGGTGCGAGCGCGACCAGCGTCGGGGAGGTGGCAGGCGCCAGCGGAAAGCTCGATGACACCGACGGGTCGTCGATGACCCAGGCCGTGGGATTGGTCCCGGCGGAGCTGTGAAGCGCGCCCCAGTCATGCGGCTCGGCAGGTGCCTGAGCCGAGGTGTGCTCGGGCAAGTCGACCCATGCGCTGATCGGCGTCTGCGCGGTCTCGGGAGGTTGCGGCTCGGGGCTGTTGGCCTGCCGCCTCGGCGCTGTCGTCGCTACCGGGGCGACGGCGGGCCCCGGCACGACGCTCGGCCCGGGCCGCGGCAGCGTGCGTGGCAGCGGTGGAGGGGTCGCAGCGATCTGACGAGAGGTGGGCGGAGGCGCGGCGACGGCCATCTGACGAGAGGTGGGCGGCGGTGCGGCGGCGAACTGGCGAGAAGGCGTGGCGGGCGGGTGTGGGGTCGCAGCGATCTGGCGAGAGGTGGGTGGCGGCGGCTCCGGTGGCAATCCAGCGGGTACGGTGCCGGTCTCGAGATCGAGATCGAAGTCGGCCGCGGGCGATACGCCGAACGTCGCGTGGTTCTGGGTGGGCGGCGGTGGAACCGCCGCCGGCCTGGTGAGCCGAGCCAGCGGCATGGTCTGGCTGCCCGGCGGGGTCCGGGTCTCGAAGCTCGCGCTCGGAAGTGGCGTCCGGGAGACGGCGGGCGCCGCTACCGGAGGCGGCACCTGCGGGGCCCCGGGGTAGCGCTCGGGCTCCGCGACTTTGTCGCGCACGCCGCCGCGCGTCACCGAGTAGCTCGTATCTGGCTTGGCCGGCTCACCGGCGCGGACGCCGGTTTGGCCCGTACGGCTCAGATCGTCGGCGCGGGGACTCGCCACCTCGCTCGACGCGCGGCGGCCCGCATCGGCGTATCCCGCGGTCGGCCGCCGGGCCCGCGGTCGGGCCGGCGGTGCCCCGGTGGAGGGTGCGAGCGGCGCCCTGGAGGTCGGATCGGCGAGCTCGAGAACATCGGTCTCTGCCGCCGTCGTCTCGTCGTCGACTGTCGGGTCGGCAACCGCCGTTGGTACCGGCGCGTTCACCACCCGGCTCGAGGTCCGGCGCGACAGGATCTGCTCCAGCGAGCTCGCCTGCAGCGCCGCGCCGGCGGCGACCGCATCCTCGGGGTTGACGTCGGCGCGTGGCAGCTTGCCGAAGAACCGGCCGACCTTGTCGCGGACGTAGGGGATCTTCGTCGTGCCTCCGACCAGGATCACGTCGGCGATCCGGTCGATCGACAGGTTGGCGAGCGCGAGCGCTTCGGTGCAGACCGGAAACGTCCGTTCGATCAGGTCGGAGACCTCGGCGACAAACTCGTCGCGCGAGATCTCGATATGGAGGTTCAGCGGTGCGCCGCGCGCACCGTAGGCGATCTCGTCGACCCGCACGACCGCGCGCGCCCGGCGCGACAGCTCGATCTTGGTCTGCTCGGCCACGGCGCGCAGCCGCATCATCGAGACCTCATTGGTCCGCAGATCGATGCGATTCTCGACGAGGAACTTCGCAACCATCTTGTCGACCAGCCGCTCGTCGAGATCGTCGCCGCCGAGGAAGCTGTCGCCGGAGGTCCCGAGCACCTCGTAGACCTGATCCTCGAGCTTGAGCAGCGTGATGTCGAACGTGCCGCCCCCGAAGTCGTAGACCGCGATGATCTCGCGGAGGTGACGGGTGTGGCCGTACGCCAGTGCGGCGGCGGTCGGCTCGTTGAGCACGCGGACCACGGTCAGGCCGGCGATCGCGCCCGCGGTCGCGGTCGCCGAGCGCTGCGCATCGTTGAAGCTCGCCGGCACCGTCACGACCGCGCGGTTCACCGGGCAATCGAGCCGCGCGGCGGCGACATTGCGGACGTGATCGAGCACGATGGCCGAGATCTCGGGGACGGCGAACTCGCCGCCGCGGGTCGCGATGATCGGCGCGCTGCTCGGGCCTTCTTTGATGAGGAACGGCGAGCGCGCCTTTGCGGTCTGGACCTCGCTCGAGCGATACGACCGCCCGATCAACCGCTTGATCGAATAGATCGTGTTCTGCGGGTCGATGACCTTGCGCTGCTTGGCAGCGGCGCCAACGACGACACCGCCGTTGGGATGAAACGAGACCACCGATGGATGGAGCTTGGCGCCGCTGTCATCCGCGAGCACCTTGACAGCCCCGGTGACGTCCGCGTGCGCGATCACGGAGTTCGAGGTGCCGAGGTCGATGCCGACGATCGGATCGTTCAAGGAGCTAGACCCGCCAATACGTCATCATACCAACGCTCCAGGGCTCCCCGAAACGGCCACATCCAGCCGTACGAGGGACCGGTAAATTGCTCGATCACCTGGCGCCGGTACTCGGTGCTGCGCGGATACCCGGGCCCCCATACCTCCGCGGCGGCGCGAATGCTCTCCGCGTAGGCGGCCTTCTCGAAGTAGGCGCGAAACCACGCAAGACCCATGGGCAGCGGAAGCAGAACATAAAGCACGGCCATGCCGGGAACGCTGAACGTCCGAAATTGCCGGAGGTGGACCGCTTCGTGGCGGAGCGTCACATAGCGGCGATCGTCGTCCCAGTCGTCCCAGTCGGGCGTGACATAGACCGTACGGCCGATCGTCGTCTGGAACGCGTCCAGGTACGAGGTCATCCGGCCGATCGTCAGCACGCGCAGCACATGGTGAATTGCCTTATGCAGCGCTGACCGATCCTTGCGCACGATGCGGAGCCCCGGAAACTCTGCGCGCAAGCTCGCGACCAGGGCGGCGTAGCGAGTCACGGCGCCAAGCTTACCCCGATCGCTCGGCCCGGTGAGCGCTACCGCCGCACCAGGCGCGTGGCGCGCGTGGTGCGTGGCGCGCGTGGCGCGTGGCGCGTGGTGAGCGCGGGTCGCACACGGACGTTGACGCCGCTCGCGCAGATCCGTAGCGTGCACCCTCCGTGGTCGATCTCGCCAAGCTCAACCCGCCGCAGCGCGAGGCGGCCAGTCACGGCGGTGGCCCGTTGCTCGTGCTCGCCGGCGCGGGCTCTGGCAAGACCCGCGTGATCACGTTCCGGATCGCGAACCTACTCGCGCAGGGCATCCCGCCCACAGCGATCTGCGCGATGACGTTCACCAACAAGGCGGCTGAGGAGATGCGCGAGCGAGTCGCCGGCCTGCTCGATGACCGCGCGACCGCGCGCAAGCTGACGATCGGGACGTTCCACGCGCTGGGCCTGCAGATCCTGCGCAGCGAGCGCAAGGCGCTCGGCATGCCGCGCGGGTTCGTGATCTACGATCAATCGGATCAGCTCGGCGCGGTGCGCGAGTCGCTCCGCACGATGCGCGACGGCGACCGCCGGTTCGACGTCAAGGCGCTGCTCACGCGGATCTCGCTCGCCAAGAACAGCTTCCTCGGTCCCGAGGCGTACGTCCCCAATCCGGCCGACGACTACGACGTCACCACGGCCGAGGTCTATCCCAAGTACCAGGAGATGATGCGGTCGTGCGCGGCGTTCGACTTCGACGATCTGATCGTGGAGCCGGTCCGGCTGTTCGAGCGCGACGCCGAGGCGGCCCGCCGGTGGGCCGAGCGGTTCCGGTTCGTGATGGTCGACGAGTTCCAGGACACCAACGCCGCCCAGCTGCGGCTGGTCAAGCACCTGGTCTCGGAGCACCAGAACCTCGTCGTGGTCGGCGATGACGATCAGTCGATCTACAGCTGGCGCGGCGCCGATCCGACCAACATCCTGCGGTTCGCCGAGCTGTTCCCGGGCGCCAAGATCGTGAAGCTCGAGCAGAACTATCGCTCGACCAAGACGATCCTCACCGCCGCCAACGATGTCATCGCCAACAACAAGAAGCGCCACGGCAAGCAGCTGTGGTCGCTACACGCCGCGGGCGAGCTGATCACCCACGCCGTGGCGGCGACCGCCGAGGACGAAGCGCGCTGGGTCGCCAACGAGATCGCCAAGCTCCACAAGGACGGCCGCGGCTGGCAGGACGTCGCCGTGATGTATCGCTCGAACCTCCAGGCCAAGGTCCTCGAGGACGAGCTGCGACAGGCCAGCGTGCCCTACGTGATGTACGGCGGCCAGCAGTTCTTCGAGCGCAAGGAGGTCAAGGACGTGATCGCCTACCTGCGGGTGGCGCTCAACTCGCGCGACGAGCTCGCGCTGCGCCGCGTGATCAACTACCCGGCGCGCGGGATCGGCGCCACCACGGTCGAGCGACTGGCGACGGCGGCGCACGCCAGGCACGCCTCGCTGTGGGACGCGCTGCGCAGCGCGATCACGGGCACCGGCACGCTCCCGGGGATGGAGACCCAGCTGCCGCGCGACGACGATGACCCCGCCGCGGTCGACGTCGACGTGGGCGATCTGCGCGGCGCCGCGCGCAACGGCATCATCGAGCTGGTCCACGTGATCTCCGAGCTGGGGGCCTCGCTCGAGAGCGGGACCAACGTGGTGGCCGCGACGCGCACGCTGATCGAGGATATCCGGCTGTACGACGATCTCCACGCCGCGGCGGGCTCGGCGTCCGCCGCGCAGCGCCGGATCGACAACGTCGAGGGCTTGCTCGGCTCGCTCCAGCGGTTCAGCGACAAGGGCAAGGGCCGCGAGCAGCTCGCCGAGTATCTGCGCATGCTGTCGCTCGAGACCTCCGACGAGCGCGAGGAATCCGGCGAGCGCGTGGTGCTGACGACGCTGCACGGCGCCAAGGGCCTCGAGTTCCCGGTGTGCTTCATGATCGGGCTCGAGGAGGAGCTCCTGCCGCACATTCGCACGCTGCAGCCGCAGGCCACCGACGTGCTCGACGCCGATCACGCGACCGACATCAGCGAGGAACGCCGGCTGTGCTACGTCGGGATCACGCGGGCCCAGCGCAAGCTGTACCTGACCCGCGCGTGCACGCGCGTCCAGCGCGGTCGCTCGATGCCGCGCACACCGTCGCGGTTCCTGCTCGAGATCCCGGACGAGCTGCTCGAGGTGCTCGACATCGCCGAGGAAGCGCGCAAGAAGGTCCCGACCGACGAGGTCCGCGGGTTCTTCGCGTCGCTCGCGATCGACGACTGAGCTGCGAGGCTTCGAGCGGCGATTCTGAACGGGGGCGCCTGTGACAGGCCGATCGAAAGCAAGCGTGGCGCGCGGTCCGCGCCGGCAGTCCGCGCCGGCAGTCCGCGCCGGCAGTCCGCGCCGGCAGTCCGCGCCGGCAGTCCGCGCCGGCAGTCCGCGCCGGCAGTCCGCGCCGGCAGTCCGCGCCGGCAGTCCGCGCTCGATGGATCGGTTCGCCGAGCTCAGCAGCCCTTGGGGCTCCAGCAGCTGAGCTGCGGGCCGGCGTTGGGCGCTTCCGTCTTCTGGAAGTAGTACGGCACCACCGCGACGGTCTCGTTGCGTCGCGCGGGAAACCGGACGGGCTCGAGCACCGCGTGGGCACACGCGGCGATCTTGCGGGTCGTCTTGGCCGCCAGGCTCGGGCTGCGGGCCTCGAGCGAACGCAGGTGACCGTCAGGCGCGATCACCAGCGTGAGCGACACGTGGCGCGCGCGGGGAGCGTCGCTGCGGAGCTCGCGATAACACCGCTGCAGGTCGCGGGCGTACGGCGTGACCTCGCCGGCGATGTCCCCGGCGGTCAGGAAAGCCGGCTTGCGCTCGATCCGTACGCCGTCCCGTACGCCGTCCCGTACGCCGTCCCGTATGTCGTCGCGTACGTCGTCGCGTAGGTCGTCGGCAGAACCGGGCTCGGTGGGCCGCGTAGATCCCCCGACCCGGTCGGGGCGCGCCGCACCCGCGGATCCGGAGGGCCCAGAGGGCGTCGATGTGCGAGCGGCGGGCGGGGCTTCGGGGGGCTGACGCGCGCTGCGTCCAAGCGCGGGTCGGATACCGACTGCCGCCGTCACCAGGATCGCAGAAGTCATCAGCGTCCGCATGTAGGCGAATGAACGCATTGCTCGTACCATCTGGAAGCCAGCGAGATTACTGGCCGGGTGGTTGTCAGACCCTGCACATATGGCGCGTCGAGGCGCCAGCTGCGCAGGTCCTGGGACTCCAGACCCCGTCGCACTGCGACGCGCAGCACCGCGTTATGATTGACAGTACGAGCCGCGCCTGCGCGCGTATCCATCGCGGTCGACCATGGATCCTTGGTAGGAATCGGACATGAAACAGAATCCGATTCTGTGCGGGCTGATCGTTGCCGCTGCCGGCTGTGGCGGAAGCCCAAAACCGCCGAGCAGCGCACCGCCGGTCGCGGTGAATGACCCCACGCCGCCGACGGTGCCGGCCGGCCCTGCGGAGCCCGCCGCGCCCGCGGATCCGGCGCTCGGATTTCGACTGCAGTACTCGAACCCCGGCGGCATGTGGCTGCCACAGCAGATGACGCTGCCCGGCAACGTCGAGACGTTCCAGAACATGGGCGTGCCGCTCGATCCCAAGCTGCTCGCCGACCCGCTCAATGCGCCGCTCAATGCGGTGGTGTCGCTCGGCGGCTGTACCGCCTCGTTCGTGTCACCCGAGGGGTTGATCGTCACCAACCATCATTGCGTGCAGGGTGCGCTGCAGCTCAACACGAACAAGAAGCAGAACCAGAACTACATCGAGGACGGCTTCCTCGCCAAGACCAAGGCCGATGAGAAGTCCGCGGGGCCGGCGCAGCGCGTGTTCGTCGCGCAGGCGTTCAAGGACGTCACCGCGCAGATGCGCGACGGGCTCGACAAGATCAAGGATCCGGTCGCGCGCAAGGAGGAGTCGGAGAAGCGCCAGAAGGCGCTGCTGGCCGCGTGCGAGAATGATCGGCCGAGCGTGCGCTGCAGCGTGCGGCCGTACTTCGGTGCCGGGATGTACATCCAGACCGAGAACCTCGAGATCCGCGACGTCCGGCTGGTCTATGTGCCGGCGCGCTCGGTGGGAAACTTCGGCGGCGAGATCGACAACTGGAACTGGCCGCGCCACACCGGCGATTGGTCATTCTATCGCGCGTACGTCGGCAAGGATGGCAATCCGGCGGACTACTCGCCTGACAACGTTCCCTTCCATTCCAAGAACTACCTGCGGGTCACGACCGCCGGGCTCAAGCCCGGCGACTTCGTCATGGTCGCCGGCTACCCCGGCAACACGAGCCGCACGCAGACCGCGGCCGACATCCACCACGACGTCGAGTGGACCCTGCCGTACCGGGTCGCGTTCGCCAAGGAGCGCTATGCGCTCGCCGAGAGCCATATCGCCGACGAGTCCGAGACGGGGACCAAGGCGACCGTGATGAAGCAAGGCACGCAGAACTTCCTCTCGAAGGATGAGGGCGTGCTCGCGGGGCTCACCAAGGGCGATCTGCTCGCGCAGAAGGATGCGCTCGACAAGAAGATCAAGGACTGGGCCGCGCAGCCCGGGCACGAGGCCACCAAGCAGGCGATCGACAAGCTCGAGCAGATCGATGCGGACGCCCGGCGCACCGCACGGGTCGACTTCGACCGCCGGATCGCGTTCACGGGGTCGCTGCTGCTGGGGACCGCGGTGGAGCTCATGCACTGGGCCGAGGAGCGCGCCAAGCCCAACGACGACCGCAAGCCAGGCTATCAGGAGCGCGATCTCAACCAGGCGCTGGGCCGGCAGAAGCAACTCGGGCGGAGCTACGATCGCACGCTCGACCGCGCGATGTTCCGTCTCGGGCTGGTCCGCGCGCTGCAATTGCCAGAGCCGGATCGCACCTGGCTCGCGACGCTGCTCGACGTCAAGAAGGGCACCAAGATCGACGAGGCCTCGATCGACAAGACCCTCGAGGGTTGGTACGGCGCACAGCAGCTCGAAGACGAGAAGCTCCGCGTCGCGCTGCTCCAGACCGGCACCACGGCGCAGCTCAAGGCGTCGAAGGATCCGTTTCTCAAGGCGGTGCAGCGGATCTGGCCAATCGTCAAGGCCGAGGAGAAGAAGACCGACGCGCGCCAGGGCGAGCGGCTCCTGGTCACCCCGGCCTACGTCGACGCGATGCGCGAGGTGCTCGGCGGCCAGCTGGCGCCGGACGCCAACTCCTCGCTGCGGGTGACCTATGGCACCATCAAGTCTTTCAAGCCCGAGTCCAAGGATCCGGCGGATCGGCCGTTCACGGTGGCGTCGCAGATCCCGGCGAAGGCCACAAGCAAGGAGCCGTTCAACGCCCCGGAGAAGCTGCTTGCGGCGATCAAGGCCAAGACCTACGGCCCCTATGGCGACCCGACGCTCGGCGGCGAGCTGGCGATCGACTTCCTGTCCGACCTCGATATCACCAACGGCAATTCCGGGTCGCCTACGCTCAACAGCAAGGGCGAGCTCGTCGGGTTGGCGTTCGACGGCACGCTCGCGGGCGTTGCCTCCGATGTCGTGTTCAACCCGGCCACGACGCGCACGATCTCGGTCGACGCGCGCTACATGATCTGGACCATGGATCTGCTCGACGGCGCGGACCACCTGATCAAGGAGATGGGGCTCGTGCCGCAGCTGTAGCGGCACGGCCCCTCGCGCATCGCTCGCGCAGAACACCGTGCTGAGTGCGCCCGGGGGAAGCGAGTTTCGCGAGCTCGCGCTCAGGTCGTCGAGAGGAGTGCGGGGGCGCGGCGGGATGTGGCGTGGTCGGACGGCAACCCGGCATGCGGAGCCTCAGGTCGTCGAGCGGCGAGCGGCGAGCGGCGGGATGTGGCGTGGTCGGACGGCAACCCAGCATGCGGAGCCTCAGGTCGTCGAGCGGTTACGGCGGTTGCGACGGGGCGTGGCCTGCTCGAACGGCAGCACGGCTTGCGGCGACACCGCCAATTCTTGCCCGGCGGGCTTGGCGCGCGCCCGGCGGGCGGTCGAGGGCCGCGGGGTAGGGGGCCGCGGGGTGATAGGCGGGGGCGTGGCGGGGGCGTGGGGCGCCTGGGCTCGGTGTGCTCGCACCGTGCTGGCGCGTGGGGCGCCTGGTTGCGCCGCGAGCCGCTCGCGGGTCAGGCCGACGAAGCGCGGATCGCCGTCGCCGGCGATCCATGCTCGTCCGAGCCGCGCCGCGACCACCGCGGTGGTGCCCGAGCCGACGAACGGATCGACCACGAGCTGACCGGACGCGCTCGACGCCAGGATCAGCTTCTCGATCAGCGCCTCGGGTTTCTGCGTCGCGTGCGGCGTCTTCTCGGTCATCCCGTTGCAGATCACCGGTAGCTCGATCACGTCGCGGGGCTTGGCGCCCAGCGGGTTGGGCTCCCAGCGATCGCGCCGGGCCGTCGCGCCGCCGTACTGCGACGACACCGCCTGCACGCGCGCCGGGTACTTCGTCGTGTGGCCGTTGTACGGGATGCGGATCGCGTCGACGTCGACCCGCGCGTCGGCCTTGCGCAGGTGCAGGATCGACTCGTGCGAGCGGCCCCAGTCGCGCCCGAGGTTCGCCTTGTTGCGGTAGTACCAGATCAGCCACCGGCAGCTCGCGAACCGGCGCGCGCTCCGCGCCTTGACGTCGGCGAGGATCTCCGAGAACCCGCAGACGTAGGCCGAGCCGTGCGGCGCCAGGATGCGCGCCACCTCGGCGAGCCACTGATCGCACCAGTCGAGGTACGCGTCGAGCGACTCGAACTCGTCCCACTCGGCTTTGGCGATCGCGTACGGCGGATCGGCCACCACCAGATCGACCGAGCCGTCGCCAAGCTTGGCGAGCAGCTCCATGACGTCGGCGTGCCACAGTTCGCCGCGGGCCGCCGCGCCGACCGGAGCGACGACCAGGGCCCGCGTGGGACCGTCACCGCGCAGATCATGAGGAACCGGGAGCTCGCGAACAACACGTGGAGGGCGTTTGGGCACGCGCCCGAAGCGTAGCGAAGGTGTCTGACGATTGGGAGTGAGCGAGACGGGTGGTGAACACGAGCTGCGACACCGCCGATTCGATCGACCTGGCGCGCCCCCATGCTGTGGCTCGCCGCGGCTTGCTCGCTGGCATCGTGCATGCGAGCTTGGCGCGGCATGACCATCGAGGTGCATCCGACCGCGATCGTCGAGGCCGCGGCGCGGCTCGGTGACGGGGTCCGGATCTGGCACTGGGTCCACGTTCGCGCTGGGGCGGTGATCAGCGAACACACGTCGATCGGCCAGGGCTGCTACATCGGCGCCGTGACGATCGGCCGCGGCTGTCGGATCCAGAACCACGTCTCGCTGTTCGACGGCGTGACCATCGAGGACGACGTGTTCCTTGGACCGTCGTGCGTGTTCACCAACGTCCGGCATCCGCGCGCGCACGTGTCGCGCAAGGACGCCTACACGCCCACGCGGGTGGGTCGCGGCGCGACGATCGGCGCCAACGCCACGATCGTGTGTGGGGTCTCGATCGGCTCGTACGCGATGATCGGCGCCGGCGCCGTGGTCACCCACGACGTGCCGCCGCATGGCCTCGCGATCGGCACGCCGGCACGTCGGGTCGGCTGGGCGTGCCGCTGCGGCGAGACCTTGCGCGAGCCGAGCGCGTCCGCTCCGGATCGGTCAGCATCGCCGGTCCGCTGCGGTCGTTGCGGCGATGCCTACGAGCTGTCGGCGGAGACCGCGACGCTGCGTGGGTAGCGAACCCGCGGTCGCCGGCACCTGATCCGGGGCGGTCGGCGCGGGGTCCCGGGCACTGCATCGCAGCGGGCTCCGGCCCGCGGGGATCGGAGGCGCCGTGGCGCCGTGGCGGTTGTTGCGATGCCTACGAGCTGTCGGCGGTCGGTGGCGCCGGGCGCAGCGCCGGTTGTTGCGATGCCTACGAGCTGTCGGCGAGACCGCGAGGCTGCGGCGGCAGCGAACCCGCGCACGACCTTCGACGGCATCTGGTGCGGTCGGTCGGCATGGGACTCGCCGACCCGCAATCGGGGCGCGCTACCGGTAGTGGTGCTTGAGCCGCGACCACAGCTCGATCGGATCGAAGCCGAGCAGCGCGAACGGGTGTGCGCCGCTGTCCTTGAACGCGTCGCGGGCGCGGGTGGCGAGCGCGGAAGCACGATCGCGCGTCGACTGCGGCAACATGCTGGCGAGCGCGCTCGCGGCGCGGCCGGCCATCGCGGCGACCGCGGCACCGCCGAGCAGGCCGAGTAGCCACGCGGGGACCGGATCGATCACCACGCGCTTGGCGTTGAGCTCGCGCGCCAGCTGATCGGTCGGGCCGGTCAGGATCCCGAGCAGGGTCGAGCGCTCGATGAACAGCGCGATGCTCGGCTTGGCGAACCGATCCTCGACCGCGGTCAACACGCGTCGGTACCCCTTGTCCCAGTCGCGCGCGAGCGCCGCTTCGGGGACCAGGTCGTCGATCGCGCGGTGAGTCGCGGCGCGCGTGATGTCGCCGTGCGCCTTGACCGCGATGATCGACGCGTGGATCCGGCTGCGATCGTCCTCGATCACGTAGGCAAGCATCGCCGAGCGGTCGGGCACCAGCAGATCGAACGTGCGCTGCAGCGGCTCGTAGCCCGGCGCCGGGAGCAGCTCGAGCAGCGGCGGCTCGGTCCACACGCCCTTGCCGGCGTGCTTCTTGAGCGCGCGCAAGATGACCAGGCCTTGCGCCACGAGATCTTGGTCCATCGTGAGCTGGGCTTCGACCTCCGCCGTCAGATCGGCGATCAAGCGGCGCTCGACCGCGACGACCGCGGCGACCCCGAGGGTCTTGGCGTACTGCGCGAGCGCCTTGCTCTGCAGCCCGGGTAGCGGCACCAGCTCGCGCCGGCCCTCGCCGCTGACGATCAGCTGGACGAGCGTACCGCGGTCGAGGATAGCGAGCGCCCAGCGCGTCGGTTCGAGCACGCGCGGCGGCGTGAGCAGACGCCACCAGTTCTTCCAGTGACGCGCGTCGAGGTCGGCGAGCACAAGCTCCGCGGAGAGCACCCCTCACCATACCCGAAGTGGTCCCAAGGAGATTCGTTCGTGGCCGCGCGAACCCAAATTCGGTCACACAGCGTCGGTGGCTGGCTCGCTTGCACGACGTGTCGTGCCCGGGTAAGGATGCGCCGCATGAAGAAGACCATCCTTGCAGCGATCGTCGTTCTCGCCACGGCCGGCACGGCCAGCGCCGGTGGGGTTGCTGGCTCGATCGGCATCGGCGCCGAGTTCAACCTCAGCACCATCGGCGGACTGTCGGCCAACTACGACGCCGGTAAGTTCCACGTTGGCGGCTTCTTCGGCTACTTCGATCCGGACGGCGACAACAACGACGACATCAACATCGGCGGGCGGTTCTTCTATCACGTGGCGTCGACGGCCAGCTCCGACTTCAGCGTTGGCGGGTCGATCGCCATCCAGAGCCAGGCAGACCCAGCAGGAGGAAACAGGTTCACGCTGGTGTTCGTAGAACCGGGCTTTCAGATCCGCATGTTCGTCGTGCAGAACGTGGCGCTGTCGTTTCTCGGCGGCATCTCGGTCGGTGCGGGGGACGCGAACGACGTCCGCTTCACGGGCAGCATCACCGGCCAGGGTGGCATTCACTACTACTTCTGAGTTTGGCTGACGGGACCCAACGGAGCCCGGAGGGTCAGGCTCTTGCGTGAGGCTGCCAGATCAGCGACGTGAGCGGACCCGCGGACTTGTCGTGGACCGAGTCGCTGTGAACACGGACGGAGTCGTCGCTCGAAGACGCGCGACCTCCGAGCTATCGAACGATGTGCCGCAACGGCATATTTCGACACCTCCTCAGTCCTCGCCGCCACCCACGGCCGCGGCGATCGCGACGTCCTGCGCCTTGACCTTCGACGGATCGAACTTCTTGGCGCCCTCGAGCATGCGGTCGATCGTCTTGTCGAAGTCGGGCCGCGCGTCGTCCTTGCCGGTCTTGCCGGCATTGAAGAACCGCAGCGGGTTGATCCGCGCGACGACGATCGGCTTCAAGTAGCCGCTGGTGAACCCCGACTCCTTGAGCCGGGCGACCGCGTCGGTCACGGCGACGTCGAGCTCGAGCAGCCGCTCGGCGTGGGCCTGGCGCAGCATCAGACTCTTCTTGATCGGCTCGGTGGCGAACGTCTCGGTGCGCGCGACGACCGAGTTGTACGCGCCGCCCGAGAACCGCGGGTTCTGCTCGTAGCACACGCCCAGCGTGATCAGCGATGCCTGCTCGAGCTCGAACGCCACGTCGGCCTCGCTGACGCCCGACTTCTTCGGGTCATCGGCGATCGCGCGCGCCATGCGGATCACCTCGAGCGCCTTATCCTTGAGGTTGTGCGCCTTCTCGGTGTTGAGCGCGAGGATCCGGAACGCGATCTCGGGCTCCGGCATCACCAGCGCGATCACCGTCTTGGCGCCGAGCGAGCCGAGCGCCGACAGCCGGTGCATGCCGTTGGGCGTGATGAAGCCGCCCTCGCCGTCGGGCACCGCGATCACCGGATCCAGGAACCGGCCGACCTTGGGGATGACCGTCGCGAGCCGCTCGGCGTGCGTCTTGGACAGCTCGCGCTGATACGGGGTCGGCTTGACCTTGGTGAGCGGCAGCGCGGCGAACGCGAGCCAGTAGCCGCCGAACGGCTCGCGATACGTGGCGATCACCGCGCCGCCCGCGGCTTCGATCTGGGCGGCGAGCTCGGTCACCGCCTTGGGCGGCGAGCCACCGGTCACCTCGCCGGCGTCGAGGCCGACCGAGCCGGCGGTCGGCTTGATCTTGCGCTTGCGAGGCGCGGCGGGCGATTTGCGAGGCGCCCGGGGCTGCTTGGGGGCGGGCTTGGCGCGAGGCGGCATTTGGCAATGACTGTAGTACCCTGTGGGGGTGAAGTGGACACCCGGAACCGAGAACGACGACGTCGTCGATGAGCGCGGTGAAGGCGGCGGTCGCGGTGGCGGGATCGGGGCCATGCACCTGACCGGTGGTGGCCTGGCAGTCGCCGTCGTGGCCGTCGTGGTCGCACGGCTGTTCGGCGTCGACATCAGCGGCCTGCTCGGCAGCAGCGGCTCGCCGCAGCCAGCGCCCTCGTCGCACGCGAGGCCCCGCAGCGGTCCCGATCCGGACAAGGACCTGGTCGACTTCGTGAAGTTCGTGATGAAAGACGTCCAGGGGACGTTCGAAGCGCAGTTCAGAGCGGAGGGCCAGCCGTACCGCCACGCGAAGCTGGTGCTGTTCACCAGCGCGATCGACACGGGCTGTGGTCGGTCGTCATCGGCGATCGGCCCGTTCTACTGTCCGCCCGACGAACGCGCGTACATCGACCTGTCGTTCTACCGCGAGCTCCGCGAGCGGTTCGGCGCGCCCGGGGACTTCGCACAGGCCTACGTGCTCGCGCACGAGATCGGCCACCACCTGCAGAAGCTGCTCGGCACCGAGCAGCAGGCCAAGGTGCTCGGCAGAAACCACCGGCGCAACGAGATCTCCGTGGAGACCGAGCTCCAGGCCGATTGCTACGCCGGGGTCTGGGGCCACGCGGCGGCGGGCAAGAACCTGCTCGAGGCCGGCGATGTCGAGGAGGCGATCACGGCGGCGACCGCGATCGGCGACGATCGGCTGCAAAAGCAGGCGGGCCGCGAGGTCAACCCCGAGACCTTCACGCACGGCAGCTCCGCGCAGCGGGTGAAGTGGTTCCGCCGCGGCTTCGAGACCGGCAAGCTCGGCGCCTGCGACACGTTTTCGGCCCGCGACCTGTGACCTGTGTTGTGATGATGCCGCGGACCACGCTATGAGCAAGGCATGATGCCAGCGACATCGTTCCCCAAGAGCGAGATCAAGATCCTGCTGCTCGAGAACGTACACCCGGTCGCGACCGAGGCGTTTCGCGGCGAGGGCTTCCAGGTCGAGACCGTCAAGGGCGCGGTGTCCGAGGCCGAGCTCGCGCAGCGCGTGCGCGACGTCCACGTGCTCGGGATCCGCAGCAAGACCCAGGTCACGCCGCTCGTGCTCGACGAGGCGCGGCGCCTGCTGACGGTCGGCGCGTTCTGCATCGGGACCAACCAGATCTCGCTCGGCCACGCGAGCCGCGGCGGGGTGCCGGTGTTCAACGCGCCGTTCTCGAACACGCGGTCGGTCGCCGAGCTGATCTTGGCCGAGGTCGTGATGCTGTCGCGCCACCTGGGCGATCGTTCGCGCGAGGTCCACGACGGCCAGTGGCGCAAGGTCGCGGTCGGCAGCCACGAGGTCCGCGGCCACACGCTCGGCATCATCGGCTACGGTCACATCGGCAGCCAGATCGGCGTGCTCGCCGAGGCGTTCGGCATGCGCGTCGTGTTCTTCGACATCGCGGCGAAGCTGCCGATGGGCAACAACCGCGCGATGGCTCGCCTCGAGGACGTCCTCGAGATCTCCGACTTCGTCACGCTCCACGTCCCGGAGACCCCGCAGACCAGGTACATGATCGGCGCCGAGGAGCTCGCGCGGATGAAGCCAGGCGCGTGCCTGCTCAACGCCAGCCGCGGCACGGTCGTCCAGCTCGACGCGCTCGCCGAGGCGATCAAGCGCGGCCACATCGGCGGCGCCGCGGTCGACGTTTATCCCGACGAGCCCGAGGGCAACGGCGACGGCTTCGCGTCCCCGCTGCGCGGCCTGCCTAACGTGATCCTCACGCCACACATCGGCGGCTCGACCGAGGAAGCCCAGGAGGCGATCGGCCGCGAGGTGTCGACCGCGCTCATCAAGTACATCAACAGCGGCGCGACCACCGGCGCGGTCAACTTCCCGGCCATCGAGCTACCGCTGGCCAAGGGCGCCCATCGGATCCTGAACGTTCACAAGAACGTGCCGGGTGTGCTCCGCGACATCAACCGGATCGTGTCGGACCACAACGCGAACATCCGCGCCCAGGTCCTGTCGACCGATCCCGACATCGGCTACCTGATCATGGATCTGGAGCAGGACGTGTCGCAGGACGTCAAGCGCGGCATCGCGGCGCTGCCGACCAGCATCAAGACGCGGATCTTGTTCTGAGCCGCGCGCCGTCGATCGACTACACTCAGCGTCCGTGCACATCTCCGTCTTCGACATCTTCAAGATCGGCATCGGGCCGTCCAGCTCGCACACGGTCGGACCGATGCGCGCGGCGAAGCGCTTTGCCGAGCGGCTCGAAGTGGATGGCCAGCTCATCGCCACCGCCAGCGTGAAGGTCGAGCTGTTCGGCAGCCTCGGATTCACCGGCAAGGGCCACGGCAGCGACCGGGCGATCCTGCTCGGCCTCGAGGGCGACGAGCCGGCGACCGTCGATGTCGACAGCGTCGCGCCACGGGTCGCCCGGGCGGTCCAGACCAAGCGGGTCGCGCTGCTCGGCAAGCACGAGGTCGCGCTCGATCCCGAGACCCAGCTGGTGTTCCATCGCCGGGAGAAGCTGCCGCTCCACGCCAACGGCATGCGGTTCACGGCGTTCGACGCCGCGGGCGCCCCGCTGGTGGCGCGGATCTACTACTCGGTCGGCGGCGGGTTCGTCGTGGATCACGCCGGGGCGCCGGCCGATGGCAGCGTTCCGGCCGAGCAGGTCTCGGTGCCGTACCCGTTCAACTCCGCCGACGAGCTGCTCAAGCACAGCGTCGAGCACGGCACCAGCATCTCGGGGCTCATGCTCGAGAACGAGAAGGCGCTGCTGCCCGAGGCCGAGATCCGGCGCCGGGTGATCCTGATCTGGAACGCGATGGAGGCGTGCGTGAAGCGCGGCTGCGAGCGCGAGGGCATCCTGCCGGGCGGGCTCAAGGTCAAGCGCCGCGCGGCCGGGCTGCATCGCCGGCTCAAGAGCGACCCCGCGGGGTCGAGCGATCCGCTGGTGATCATGGACTGGGTCAACCTGTTCGCGCTCGCCGTCAACGAGGAGAACGCCGCCGGGGGCCGGGTGGTCACGGCGCCGACCAACGGGGCCGCGGGGATCATCCCCGCGGTCATGATGTATTACCGGCGGTTCCTGCCCAACGCCGACGACGAGGGGACGATCCGGTTCCTGCTCACCGCGGCGGCGATCGGCGCGCTGTACAAGAAGAACGCGTCGATCAGCGGCGCGGAGGTCGGTTGTCAAGGCGAGGTCGGGGTCGCGTGCTCGATGGCGGCCGGCGCGCTGGCCGAGGTGATGGGTGGCACGCCCGCGCAGGTCGAGAACGCGGCCGAGATCGGCATGGAGCACAACCTCGGGCTGACCTGCGATCCGATCGGCGGCCTGGTCCAGGTGCCGTGCATCGAGCGCAACGCGATGGGCGCGGTGAAGGCGATCAACGCGGCCCGGCTCGCCCTGCAGGGCGACGGCACGCACAAGGTCTCGCTCGACAAGGTGATCAAGACGATGTGGCGGACCGGGGCCGACATGAGCACCAAGTACAAGGAGACCGCACGCGGCGGTCTCGCGGTGAACATCATCGAGTGCTGAGCGCGCTTGCCGGCGCCCACGCGCCGCCCGCGGCGCGATGTTGTGAGGTAGGCTGCGCCCAGTGGAGATCGTCGGCCTCGAGCCGAGACGGAGCGACCTTGCACGCGGCATCGTGATCGCGCGCAGCTCGCGACCGCTCGATGCAGCGGCGCAACGTGCGCTATGGGAATCCCTCGGCGCGGCCGGTGTGACCGAGCCGAGCGAGGCCGGAACCGACGACGACGATGACGGTCGGTCGAGGCAATGGCTGGCCGCCCCGTGGTTGCCCCCGGCCGCGCACGAGGTCGACGATCAGCGCGCCGCGTTCGAGCGGGCCGCTGCCGCCCAGGGCCTCGAGGCGATCTGGTGCGTCAAGGTCGAGACCGGCATCGACGGCGTCGCGTGGCTCGATCTCGCCGCCTCCGAGCCGCGCGAAGACGAGTCGGCCCCGGTGGCGCCCCCGGCCGAGCCGCCGGGGGCGACCCCCGAGCAGCAAGCCGAGGTGCTCTACGCCGCACCTGACGCCGCCGGGATCGACCCCGCGCTGGCGCCCGGGTCAGCCGGGGACGAGGATGACGACGACGAGGATGACGACGACGAGGACGACGAGCTCGAGGATGAGCTCGAGCTGGCCTCGGACGTCGCGCTCGAGAGCCACTGGCGCAACGGGGTCCCGCCGTTCGAGCACTCGGTCGCGTTTCCGATCGAGCGCTATCCCGAGATCATCGACGACTACGACTGGGAGAGCTTCGGGATCGCGATCAAGCTCGCGGGTACGGCGCTGGCCGGCGAGGAGTCGGTGATCAACGCGTTCTTCGCGCTGTGGCTCTCGGTCTATCAGGACGAGCGGGTCGACGAGTTCGAGCCGTTCCAGCGCGCGGACGTCGTGCACGACCGCAAGCATCGCTCGGCGCTCATGTGGGTCGAGCGCTTCACCGTGCCGGCGACCGCGCCTGACCAGGTCCATTTCCTGCTCTGGATCGTCGCGCGGATCAACGACATCCTACCGGTGACCTGGGCGCGGTTCGACAGCGTCGATGATGCGGTCAAGTCGCGGGCGACCGGCGGCGCCACCACGGGCGTGGTCGACGAGCCGTTCATCCTGGCGGGCAACCCGCTGGCGGACCGGTTTCGACGCCAGGGCGAGGAAGCCGCCCTGGCCTGGGCGGTCGGGCAGAGCATCTGGAGCCGGCGCGAGCTCGCCGGCATGTTGATCGAGGTCGCGCTGGAGCACGATCCGGACGATCCGGCGACCGCGATCACCGCTGAGCGCCTGCTGCGCCGCGCGCTCGCGTTCGATGCCGGCTCGGACGCCAACGGCTACCTCGCGATCGTGCTCGTGCGGCAGCACCGCCTCGCCGAGGCGATCGCCCTGGCCCGCGCGGCCGCGAGCCGCGACGTCCGGCTGCTCGTCGTGGGCGAGACCGCCGAGCATGCCCCGGGCGAGCTCGACGCCGCGCTCGAGCTGCTCGACGCCGCGACGCTGACGGCCACCGACCCCGAGGAGCTGTGCGATCTGGTCGGCAGCGTCGCGCGCCACGCCCCGGCGTACCTGAGCGCCCTGCTGGGCCGGCTCCCCAACGAGCGCGCGCTCGTGCCGTTCCTCTACAACACCAGCTTCTCCGTCGAGCGGCCCCAGGCCCTCGCCATGCTGCGCAAGGTGCTCGCGCTCCCGGCCCCGGAACGCGCCGCCGGCGAGGCCCGCACGGCGCTCGTGATGGCGTGGAACAACGCCTGCATTCACGCCCACGCCCTGGGTGACTTCAAGCTCGCCGTCGAGCTCGCCGACGGGGGCCAACCGTTCGGACCGGAGAATCCATACATCTATCACTCGGCGGCCTGCGCCTACGCGGCGGTCGGCCAGATCGATCGGGCGCTCGAGCAGGTGGCGCGCGCGATCGAGCACGAGTACGAGCACGCCGAGAAGATGGAGACCGACCCCGATCTCGCGGTGCTGCAAAAGGATCCGCGGTTCTCCGCGCTGTTCGTCGAGTGGCGGACGCGGCGCGCCGATCTGAACTGAACGGCGACGAGTCATCCCGTGCGTTCCACGGATCGAGCTCACGTCGAAGCGCGTGGTCCGTGGGCTGTTCGACTCGGACCGCGGGGCTATCGCGGGCCGTCGCTCAGCTCGGCCGAAGCACGGCGCTGTTCGACTCCGCGGCGAGCGGCCGGGTCGCCTCGTCGTAGTGCGTCCAGCAGACCGGCGCGTATTGCTCGTCGGCGCCGAGCTGGATCTGCGGGCCCAGCACGGTCGGCGCGCCGTTGACGAATCGCAGGTTACAGATCGCCTTCTTCGCGCAGTACTGGCAGGTGACCTTGACCTCCTCGATCCTGTCCGCAAGCTCCATCAGCCGCTGCGCGCCCGGAAACAGCCGGGTCCGGAAGTCGGTCCGGAGGCCGTAGCAGATCACCGGCACACCAGGATCGACCGTGATGCGGCGCAGGTCGTCGATCACCGTCGGCGGCAGGAACTGCGCCTCGTCGACCAGCACGCAGTCGAGGTCCGCGAAGTCGCGCGGATCGAGCACCGTGTCGTCCTCGATCATCAGATCCGCGGTCGCCTCCAGCCCCGAGCGCGACGAGATCTTGTCATTGCCGAACCGGCTGTCCAGCCGCGGCTTCACCAGCAGCACGCGCTTTCCCTGCTTGCGATAGTTGTGCGCCACCGCGAGCAGGTTCATCGACTTCGCGGAGTCCATCGTGCCGTACCGAAAGTAGAGCTTCGCCAAGACGTTTACCCTAGATCCGAGGGCTGACATCCTGGCCCTGAAGGCATCCATCAACCGACCGGCTCGAACACCAGGCCTGCGCGGCGGAGCCGGTCGAGCAGTGGCTGCGCCATGGCGACCGACGGGGTCTGCACGCCGCCGGCTGAGCTCAGCGGATCGAGCGCGAGGCACAGGGCGGACTCGCCGAGCATCGTGGCGGTCGAGCCGTAGCCCGGGTCGGCCCGGTCCGAGACGACGTAGATCAGCGTGGCACCGGCGGGGCCCTCGGCGACCAGGCGCAACTTCCAGTGGCCATGCTTCCGGGCGTCGGTGGACGGACCTTCGCCCGGCTGCGGGGCGTGCTTGCCGATCTGCGCCCGCAGCGCCGGGTGCATCATCGCGAGCCCGAGCGCCGCGCTGCCGCCGGCGATGCCCGCCGCCATCACGGCGCCGCGCAGGTTGCCCGGGGTCGACATCACCTCGCGGTAGCGGAAGTCCGCGCCCCACGGCGCGCCTGCGAGCACGTGCGCCCGCCGGACCACGCGCGTGTTGACCTGTGCCATCACGAACGGGGTCGTGAACATCTTGAGGTGCGGCTCCCATCCGACCGCTCGGTCGTCGGGGGCCCGCGGACGGTCCGCTCCGGGGTCGGGATCGAGCGCGTAAGGGTTGTCGAGTAGCGCGCGGACCTCACGAGCGCTGCTCGCCTCGCGCATCGTCTCGAGCGCGCTGGCCACGGTGCCACCCGAGAACCCGCCGCTCTGCTCGCCGTAGAGCGCGGTCACCTTGTGCGCCGCGATTCCGAACCGGCGCATGAACTCCTGCTGGGTCGCCCAGACGCCGAGGTCCGAGGGGATCGAGTCGAATCCGCAGCTATGGACGATCCGCGCGCCGGTCGCCCGGGCTCGCGCGTCGTGCGCGTCGATCATCCGGCGCATCCATGGGACCTCACCGGTGAGGTCGCAGTAGTGCGTCCCGGCGTCGGCGCACGCGGCGACCAGCTCGCTGCCGTAGCGCGCGAACGGTCCGGCCGTCGTACACACCACGTGCGCGCGGGCGGCGAGCGCGCGCATCGCGTCGGGATCGAGCGCGTCGGCGACGACGATCGGCGCTTCCAAACCGAGCGCCGCAAGCTTGTCGCGCGACCTGCCGGCGATCGCCCAGCGCAGCTTGCCGCGGTCCGCCGCGCGCTGGACATAGCCGGCGACCAGCCTGCCGGTGAAGCCGGTCGCGCCGAACACGATCAGCTCGAAGTCGCGGGTCATAGCGTGCGCAGGCCCCGCCACGGCGCGAGCGGGAACGCGGTCTCGATCGCGGCGATGGCGTCGTCGTCGAGCACGACCGGATCTGCGCCTGCCAGCTCCTCGACGTGCGCCGGGTGGGCCGACTTGGGGATCGCGAACGCGGACGGCCGGCGGGTCAGAAATGCCAGCGCGATCTGGCGCGGCGTGGCGCCGAGCCGCCGGGCGAGCTGGGTCAGCACGGGGCTGGTCGGGAATCCGCCGCGGCTGCCGAGCGGGCTGTACGCCACCACGGCCGTGCCATGCTTCTCGCACCACGGAACGACGCGGTGCTCGATCGAGCGCTCGCCGAGGTGATAGAGCACCTGGTTGCAGGCGATCTTGCCCGGCCCCACGAGCTTGTGCGCCTCGACGAGGTCATCGTCGTCGAAGTTCGACACGCCCCAGGCGAGGATCTTGCCCTGCTCGCGCAGCCGCTCGAACGCGCGGAACGTTTCGCCGAGCGGCAACATCTCGCGCCAGTGCAGCAGGTAGCAATCCAGGCGATCGGTGCCCAGCCGGCGCAGGCTTGCCTCGCACGCGTCCAGCGTGCCGGCGTACGTCGCGTTGCGTGGGAGCAGCTTCGAGACCAGGTAGATCCGGTCGCGCTGTCCCGCGATCGCCTCGCCCACCAGGGACTCGACCGCACCGCTGCCGTACATCTCCGCGGTATCGACGTGAACCATGCCGAGCGCCACGGCCCGCCGGATCGCCTCGATCGCGCCTTTGCGATCATCGCGCTCCATGTTCCACGTGCCGATTCCGAGCACGGGAACCGAGCTCCCCCCCGGGCCGAGCTGTCGCATACGCATACCGGATATCGTACTCCGCGCCGCAAGCGCTATCATCCCTCCGTGCTCCCCGTGTCCGGTGTCCCGCCGTTTCCGAGATTCCCGTGCCTCCACTGATCGAATCCATCGCCGCGCGAATCTCGCTCGGAGATGTTCGGCCCGCGACCGACGCTCGGCGGCGCGCCGCGGTCGCCGTGGTCCTCCACGACGCGGCGTCGCCGCGCGTGTTGCTGATGAAGCGCGTCGAGCGGGTCGGCGATCCGTGGTCCGGGCATATCTCGCTGCCGGGCGGCGGCTACCATGCTAGCGACGGCGATCTGCGCGTCACCGCGATCCGCGAGACCCAGGAAGAGCTCGGGATCGATCTGCAGGGGGCGAGGCTACTCGGCAACCTCGACGTGCTGCAGCCACGGACCATGGGGCCCAACGGGATCGAGGTCACGCCGTTCGTGTTCGCGACCGCCGCGGCCCTCGAGCCGGTGTGCGGCCCCGAGGCGCTGTCGGCGTTCTGGTTGCCGCTCGAGCTCGCCGCCTCCGGCGCGCTCGATAGCACGTTCACGATCCCGGCCTCGCAGGTCGTGTTTCCGAGCTGGACCTATGAGGGCTACGTGATCTGGGGGATGACGCGGCGGATCCTCGAGGTCGTGCTGGAGCTGGCCCGACCGTAGTCGGGACGGTGTTTGGTCTCGATCCGGGGCTCGTCCCGCAGCGGAGGACCTCACACCAGCGGAACATGGAGCTCGCGCGCTGGCCGGGCCAGGAGAAATCCCTGGATGAGCTCGATCCCGGCGTCGAGCAAGGTCTGGAGCTCGCCCTGGGTCTCGACGCCTTCGGCGACGACGCGGCTGCCAAGCTCGCGGCACAGGGTGGCGATCGCCCCGACCACCCGGCGCTTGGTCGCGTTGCGATCGATATCGCGCACGAGCGACATGTCGAGCTTCACGATCTCGGGCTCGAGCGTCGCGAGCGCGCCGAGCGCGGCGTAGCCGGCGCCCAGGTCGTCGACCGCGATCCGATATCCGCGCTGGCGCAGCCGCGCGGCGCACGCCGGTCCGGCGACCGTGTCGAGTCCGACCCGCTCGGTGATCTCGAGGACGATCCGGTGCGCGATCGGCGCCAGCGCACATCGATCACCGAACAGATCCTCGTCGGTGAGCTCGAGGCCGTGGACGTTGACGAAGATCAGCACGTCGTCCGGGATATCGCCGGACACCCGCGCGACCGCGGCGCGGACCGTGCGGCCGAGGTCGTGAATCCGCCCGAGCCGCTCGGCGGTCGCGATCAACACGTCGGCGCGCTGTAGCGATGACTCGTCGGTGCGCACCAGCGCCTCGTAGGCGAAGATCCGGTTGGTGACGACGTCGACGATCGGCTGAAACGCCATCCACGACTGCGCGAGCGCCGCGTCGAACCGCGCGCGCGTGTCCTGGAGGTCAGCCTCGTTGGCCGCCGCGGCGCGCCGCCGCATCCGGGCGATCCCGTGCAGCCGCGCGGCGCGGGACACGCTCGCGGCCAGCGTCTCGTGATCGAATGGCTTGGAGAGATACGACACCGCGCCGTAGTCGATCGCGCGCACCGCACCGTCGAGTGACGGGTCGCCGGTCATCAGCAGCACGGGGAGCTCGTCGTCGTGACGGCGGATCGCCGCGATCAGCGCGAAGCCATCGAGCTCGGGCATCCGGATGTCGGCGACGACGCAATCGAACTCGCCGTCGTGATCGCACACCGTCGCGAGCGCCGCCTTGCCGCCGTCGACGACCACGACGTCCCACCCCTCGCTACCGAGCACGCGGCTGCACACGCGGCCGATAGCAGCGTCATCGTCGACGACCAGCACGCGCCCCAGGTGCATCTGCCCCCGGTCGGGCCAGCCGTCGGCCACGATCATTCCCCGCCGGTCGTGCGTTGCGGCCGAAACCGCAGGACGATCTCGAGCGCCGCTCGCAGCTTCTCGTCGCTCCAAGGCTTCGAGAAGTAGCGATGCACGGCGCCCTCATTGACGGCTCGCGCGGCGACCTCGATGTCGCTATTTCCGGTCACGAGAAATCGAATGGTATCGGGATACTGCATCCTGACGTGCTGCAACAGATCGAGTCCATCGGTGTCCGCTTCGAGCGAGAAGTCGCTGACCACGGCATCGAAGGCGCGGATCTTCATGGCATCGAGCGCCTCGCGCGGCGACGCGGTCTCGGTCACATCGTATTCGCGCAGCGTGCGCCTCATCGCAGCGCGGATATCTGGATCGTCATCGCAGATGAGGATCGCATGAGGCACTCGAGAACCTTACCGCAAAACCTCATGCGCGGCCGGGGAGCCGCATCACGAAACACGGTCCGACGCCGACGGCTTCATAGTCAATTCTCCCACCATGCGCTTCAGCCACAAGTCGGCAGAAGTAGAGCCCCATGCCGCGCTTGCCCCCGCCGCCGCGGACGTATTTGCCAAACAGCTGACCTCGGATATTTTCTGGGATCTGCGGCCCCGAGTTGATGACGCAGATCTCGACGCTGTCATCGTCGTTCCAACGTCGTGCGGTTACCGAGATCGTCCCACCCTGATTGCAGTAGCGCGCCGCGTTGCCGACGAGGTTGTGCAATACGCGCTCGACCAGCGCGAGATCGAACTTCGCCACCAGGTTGGGCTCACAGTCGATCTGTATTGTTACACCTCGCTTCAGCGTGGATGCGCTGACCTCGAGCACCGACTCCAGCACGTGGTGGACCTGATTGGCCGCGACCATTGGCTTGACCGCGGCGTCCTCGAATCGAGCGATGTCCACGAAGTTGGCGACCAGCGTCGACATCCGCCGCAGCGAGCGCACGGTGGTCTCGACCGCGTCGCCCTGTTCGTTATCCAGCGTGAGAACGTCACGTAGGTATTGCAGATTCGATAGGGCCACGGCCAGGCCATTGTTGAGGTCATGGGCGAGCAGCGCACTGGCCTCCGCGCCGTACGCCATCCTTCGATCGGCGGCCTCCTTGGCGACCCGGATCTCGACGAACGCGCGCTGGTTGCGTGTCGCGGCGGCGAGCCGCCGCTTGATGTCCGACATTCCCGTAGGCTTTACGACGAAGTCGTCGGTGCCGGCCTCGTACGCCTCGGCGTGGCTGTTCTCGTCGTCGTGGCCAGTCATCACGACGATGTGCACGGCGGGCCCGAACAGCTCTTTCAGCTTGCGGATGACGTCGTGGCCATTAGCCCCGGGCATCTCGAGGTCGACGATCGCCAGGTCCGGAGGGGTCTCCTGGGCCTGCTCGAGCGCCCGCGCCCCGTCATGAGCAGTCACCACCTGATAACCAGCGCTAGCAAGCCCGGCCGCCATCTGCCGACAAATCACCACGTCATCGTCGACCACGAGTACGCGCACACCGGTCGGTGTGGAATCACCCGTCGCGGGCGCTTCGATCGGCATTGCTGCTGCTAATATACGCGAGTGACCGTGCAGGCGGTGAGTGACTCCCATACCGAAGCGAGCCGATTCGCCGATCCGCGCCGGGTTGCGGATCTCACGTTGGCGGCGGCCGTTCGAGCGCATGCCGATGCCGTGTACATCGAGCCGTTGGCGATGGTCGACGATACGTATGCGATCACGCTCGAGCGCGCATCGCAGGTGTTGACCACGGTGACCCTCGACGCGCAGCTCGGCGCTGCGGTGATCGCGCGGCTCGCCTTCCTCGCCGACGTCGACCTCTCGGCATCGCACGCCTCGAGCGCCGTGTTGCCGGTCCGCTCGGGCACGCGCGAGGCCGAGATCGTCATCACCGTCCGGCCGGGTACCTCGCTGTGCGCCGATCTGATGGTGATGTCGAGAGCGCGGGGGCGCGCGCAGACGATCGATCCGGTGGGGCCGTCGCGGGGCGACGTGATCGGCCAGTACCGCGTGCTCGAGTTCCTTGGCGAGGGCGGGATGGGCACGGTGTTCGAGGTCGAGCACATCGCGCTCGCGCGGCGCTACGCGCTCAAGGTGCTGCGCACCAAGGTGATCGAGCGCGATGCCGGTGCGGCGCAGAAATTTCTACGAGAGGCGCGCACCGCGGCGCGGGTCCGCCACGCCAACATCGTCGATGTCGTGGACTTCGGCTACCTGCCCGACGGCCGGCCGTACTTCGTCATGGAGCTACTCGAGGGCCAGAGCCTGGCCGATCTGGTCAGCGGGGGAGCGCTCCCACCGGGCGACGTCGTCATGATCGCGCGCCAGCTGGCCAACGCGCTGGCCGCGGCCCATGATCGTGGCGTGGTCCACGCTGACGTCACGCCGTCGAACGTGCTGATCGTCGACGCGGGCACCGATCCGGCGCACCCCGGCGAGCTGCACGTCAAGCTGGTCGACTTCGGGCTCGCCGAGCTCGCGGGCGAAGGCCTGCGCGATGAGAACCCCGAGTTCGTGCTCGGCACTCCCGCTTACATCTCGCCGGAGCAGCTGCGCGGTCTCGCACCGACCGATCGCTCGGACCAGTACGGCCTGGGTGCGGTGCTGTTCGAGCTGCTCACCGGGCAACCGCCGTTTCATCATGACGACCTGCGTACACTCTGTATGATGCATCTCACGGCGCCGATTCCTGCGGTTGAGAGCCCGCACGGCCCGCTGCCACCCAAGCTCGCTGATATCGTGACGACGTGTTTGCAGAAAACCCCGCAGGCGCGGTTCCCCGGCATGCGCGCGCTGCTGGTGGCGCTCGACGAGATCGAGCGTGTCACCGATCGCCGCGGCTGGCGGCGCTGGTTGTCGAGTTGACCCGAGCCTGCTCTGATCCCGGAGTGTCCTGATGGCGAACAAACTTCCGGTCATCGTGTGCGTCGACGACGACGAAGCCATGCTCAGCACCGTCGTGCGTTGCCTCAAGCGCGAGCAACTCGAGATCCGGTCGACGCTCTCGGCGAGCGAGGCGCTGGGCTGGGTCGCCGCCGACGATATCGCCGTGCTGGTGTCCGACTACGAGATGCCCGAGATGACGGGCGCGCAGCTCGCCGGCCATGCGCGGCGGGTTCGCCCGGAGACGGTGCGTATCTTGCTTACTGGCAAGCGCACGCTGGAGACTGCCATCGACGGTATCAACCAGGGTGAAATTTTCCGCTTCCTCAATAAGCCATTCGACAACGAGCAATTGCGCGGTGCGGTGCACTCGGGTGTTGCGCGCAACAAGGAGCTGCTCGCCATGTCGGGCGACCGGCAGCGCCGGGCCCGGCGCGACGCGCTCCACGCCGCGCTCGAAGCCGAGTATCCAGGGATCTCGCAGACCGCCCGCGCGCCGGGCGAGGTCCACGAAGTGACCGCCGATCCATGGGCCGAGGCCTTGGCCTTGGGGCTCGTGGGGTTCGCCCCTGGCCTCGAGAGCTCGTGATCTCGCCGTGACGGGTCTGGGCATCGAACACCTCGACGAGACCGGCGCGCCGTGCGCCCATCACCCGGCCGCCACCGCGGCGAGTCTGCTGCAGCTCGCGATGGTCGGCTCGCGCGCGCCGGCGTTTCACCACGACTGTGCGTCCAAGCTCCAGGGCTTGCTGATGGCGCTCGACGAGCTGAGTGAGCTGACCGAGAACGGCGATCCGGAGCTGGTGCGCCCGATCGAGGCCGCGATGCAGGCATCGCGCGAGCTCAACGCGCTGCTCAACCTCAATCGCGCGCTGACCAAGCCGGCGCCGAAGGTAACCATCGGGCTCCGCGAGTTGGTCGCGCAGGCGGCGGAGCGCGTCACCGTACGGATCGCCGACACGCTTCCGGAGCTATCGGTCCATGTGGCGGCAGCGCCGGTGATCCATGCGCTGGCCCTCGCGATCGATGTCGCGGGCGGCGCGGGGCGCGGCCGCACGTTGACCGTGAGCGCAAAGCTCGCGGACCGCCGGGTCGAGCTGGCGCTGCACATCCAGGCGCCGCCGCCGACGAACGCGAGCGAGTCGCTGGCGATCGCGACCTTCGTTGTCGAGCGCGAAGGCGGCGCCCTCTGCTGCGCCGCGGGCGGCGATCGCGTGCTCGTGCGGCTGCCATCCGCCTGACTCGTTGCTGACTCGTTGCTGACTCGTTGCTGACTCGTTGCTGACTCGTTGCTGACTCGTTGCTGACTCGTTGCTGACTCGTTGCTGACTCGTTGCTGACTCGTTGCTGACTCGTTGCTGACTCGTTGCTCGTCGCCGCCCGGCGCTGGTCCGCGTGGCGCCATTGGCGGGGCACGTCAGGGGGCTTGCGCCAAGAGCGCGCGCTCGGTGGGGGTCAGCTCGTAGGCGTCGTGCACGAGATCCGAGATCGCAGCGTCGAGCTCGCGCGTGATGTCCGGTGGGGAGGCCAGGCGCGCGGGATCGACGTCGATGCGCTGCTGCACGAGCTGCTCGATCGCGGTGCGCTGGGCGGGGGTGGGGCTGGCAACCGGGAAATGGCTGATGTGCTCGAGCTTCGGGCGCACCGAGCCGTTGAGCGCCGGGGGGAACCGGCGCTGGGCGTACCAGCCGTAGATCGGCGAGTTCAGGACGGCGAGCAGATAGAGGTCATCGGAGGGCAGCATCCAGACAGTGGTGTCGGGGACCGCGTCGCCGCTGCGATCGAGGCAGCACGCCGGGCCGGACTGGATGTCCTGGTAGAGCAACCGGGGAGTACGTGCTTTGATGAGCGTGCCGACTGGATCTTGCAGCTCGTACCAGCGGTAGGAACCCGGCTTGCGGCCGGGGTTGGCGGCGGGCTGGTCAGGGGGACGCGGCTCGAGCGCGTCGCGAAACCGCGCGAGGTGCTCGGCGACGTGAGGCAGATCGTCGAGCGACGTGCCGCGATCGACGAGCAGGATCCAGCGCTCGGGAGCCGCGGGCGCCCAGCGGCGGATGTCGCGGCCTTTGAGAAGCGGACGGATCAGCGCGGCGGCGGCGGGCTCGGCGGCGAGCAATCGATCGCGCTCGCTGCGATCGAGGACGAATGCGCGATTGTAGCCGGTGACGACGCCGCGGGACGGGCGCTGGGACATGAGGTCGCGCAGCGGCGGCCAGCGCTGCTCGAGCAGCTCGAGCAGGGCGCGATCGGTGGGCGCGTCGATGTGCCACGGATTGGCCTGCCAGCCCTCGCGCGGATGGGGTGCGCCATCGCCGAGATCGAGCGGCGATCCAGCGGGAGGCCGCGCGCCCTGGATCGGGCGGTCGAGGGCCGCTCCGATCGTGCCCCACACGACACAGGGGAAGGCGTCGGCCCCGTCGAATAGCGCGGTGCGGCCGAGGTCGACGACGCCCTCGACCGAGCGCTGGCCCGCGAGGAAGCCACGCAGGGGGCGCCCGTACGCCGCGGTGAGCCACTTGTTCGGCGTGATCAAGCAGTACCGGCCGCCGGGGCGCGCGAGCCGATGGGCGAGCTCGACGAAGTAGACGTAGAGATCGGCGACGCCGTCGTAGGCCGCGAACCGGCGAAGCAGCGGCTTGTAGGCCGCGAGGTGCTCCTGGCGCACATACGGTGGGTTGCCGATCACGGCGTCGAACCCACCGGTGACGAACACGTCCGGGAATGCCGCCGCCCAGTCGAGCGCCAGCGCGTCGGCGACCTGGAGCTGCGCGGGCCCGACGTCGAGTGCCAGCCGCGCGGCGTCGACCGCGCGTGGATCGACGTCGACGCCGAACACACAGCTCGGCGAGGCAGCGCGCGCTGCCTCGGGCGCGAGCCCGGCTCGCTCGAGGTGCTCGGCGATCACCCGGACGGCCGCGAGCAAGAACGCGCCCTCGCCGAGCGCCGGATCGCAGATGCGCAGCGAGAGGATGTCGGCGGCGGTCCGGCCGCGCAGCAGCGGCTCGAGGGCGACGCGGGCCATCGGCTCGGTCACCCCGGTCGGTGTGTAGACCACACCCAGGGGAGCCAGATCGCCGGGACTCACCTGCACCGCGCGAGCGTACCTCACGAGCGCAGGCCGCCGAGGCCGTGGCCCCCGGGTCTGCCGAAAACGGCCGAAAACGAAGAGAGCCCGAATCATCGCGATTCGAGCTCCTGCAAGTGGAGTCAAGGGGGATCGAACCCCTGACCTCTAGAGTGCGATTCTAGCGCTCTCCCAGCTGAGCTATGACCCCAAGCAAGGCGGTATGGGTATCAGCGAGGGGATGGTCTGTCAAGCGACCGCGTTTGCTCAAGCGATCGACACGCGATCGCCCCCACTTGGGGCCCCTTGTTACCCCTGGCCGATCCAGGGCGTGTCCGTGGCCAGCAGCCGGTCGACCTCACGGACCAGCTCGGAGGCCGGTGGCGAAACCCCGTGCTGGATGAAGCCGACGGTCTCGGCGATCACGGCTGGATCACGCAGGATCCGGCGATGGCCGAGCCCGGTCGTCGGGTGCAGCTTGGCCTGGCGCCAGGCGGTAGCCAGGCGCTCGCCGTGCCGGAACGGCACCTCGCGATCGGCCTGATCGTGGATCACGAGCAACGCCTGCTCGCGCTGCCCGACCAGATGCTCGATCTGCAAGGCCTCGAAGCTGATCCCGTTGTGGCTCGCGAGCTGGTGCTCGAGCGCGGCGCAATCGTGGTCGTCGAGCGCAACGGTGCGGCCGAACTGGGCGACCGCATCCGCGATCAGGACGCTGGGCGCGATCATCACGTTGCGCGTGGCATCCACCCCGCCGCGCTGGTGGGCGAGCAGCGCGGCGGAGCCACCCACGGAGTGCGCGACGATGGCGTGCAGCGGCCCGACGGCGCGGGCGACATCGATCACGCAATCCGCCATGTCGGTGAGGTAGACGCGGCGTCCCGGCGAATCGCCGTGGCCCGGGGCATCGAACGCCACGACCGAGAGCCCGGCGCGGACCAGCGGTTCGATGAAGCTGCCGAGCTGCGCCCCGCGGCCTTCCCATCCGTGGACCAGCAGGACCGTCGGGCCGTGTCCCCAGCGCCAGGCCGACACGCGGCGCCGCTCGCCCGCCCGTCGCGGGGATCGCAGCTCGACGTCGAGCGAGAACTCCCAGCCTCGCGCCAGCACGGCGCGTTCCCGCGCCGGCCGCGGATGGCGGCGCGGCGAAGTGAACAGCCGTTCGGCGATGCTGGTTCCGAGATCCTCGGAGAGGACGTAGGCGGCCTGGAGCGCCGCCTTGGTCAAGCGGAGGGCCGTTTGAGAACGAACGGCCGTTCTTTTTTTGAGGAGCGAAGTATGTAACATGGGGAACCTCCTGACGTCGCGAGCTAGCGGACCGGCGGGGCGGGTGCGCGCGCGGTGACCAGCAGTCGTTCGAACGATTCGTGCGCGCGGTCGAGCGATTCGTGCGCACGCAAGAACTTCTGATACGCGTGAAACCCGAGCATGATGCTGTAGACCTCGAACGCGAACTGATCGGGCTCGAGGTCGGTGCGGAACTGGCCCTCGGTCACGGTGATGCGCGCGGCGGTCGCGAGCGTGTCGAGCCAGTCCTTGCAGGTCTGCACGAGGACATCCCGCGGCAGGCCAGAGCGATCGTCGAGCTCGGCGCTGGCACCGACGAAGAAGCACCCGCCGGGACGCTGGCCCCACAGCACCCAGCGCTCGAACAGCGCGCGGACGCGCGGCTCGCCACGCGGTTGACGCAGCGCCGGGGTGACGACGAACTCGACGAACTGCCGCGCCGCCTCTTCCACCACGGCGACCTCGAGCGCTTCCTTGGACCCGAAATGCGCGAACAGCCCGCTCTTCGACAGCCCGGTCGCTTCGGCGAGCCCCCCGATCGACAGCCCCGACAGCCCGATCATCTTGGCGACCTCGAACGCGCGGCTCAGGATCGCCTGCCGGGTCTCTTCACCTTTCGCCACCGCTGGAGAATAGAACGCTCGTGCGATTTGTCAAATGCCAGCGGCAAAGCGGTGCGCTTACGGGTGCGGGGCGAGTGGCGCTGGTGGCGCACGACCGAATCCTGGTAGTCCTGGCCGCACGCCATGGCGCGGGAACGTCTCGACAAGCTGCTGCTGGACCGCGGGCTCGTGGCGAGCCAGGAGCTCGCGCGGTCGCTGATCATGACCGGCGGCGTGCTGGTGCGCGGTCAGCCCGAGACCAAGCCAGGCACGCTGGTGGATCCGGCCGCCGAGATCACGCTGCGCGCCGAGGACCATCCGTATGTCTCGCGCGGCGCGCTCAAGCTGATCCAGGGGCTCGACAGCTTCGGGATCGACCCGGCCGGCAAGACGGCGCTCGACATCGGCGCGTCGACCGGCGGGTTCACGGACCTGCTGCTCCGGCGCGGCGCCGCGCGGGTCTATGCGATCGATGTCGGCTACGGTCAGCTCGCGTGGCCGATTCGCCAGGATCCGCGCGTGGTGGTCCTCGAGCGCCACAATGTCCGCACGATCGACCCGTCGCTGATCCCCGAGCCCTGCGACCTTGCGGTGATCGACGTCTCGTTCATCTCGCTGGTGCAGGTGCTGCCGCCGGTGGCCGCGCTGCTGCGGCCGCCGGCTGGCAAGCCGATCGTCGCGCTGGTCAAGCCGCAGTTCGAAGTCAGCCGCGAGCTGGTGGGCAAGGGCGGCGTGGTCCGCGATCCGATCGCGCGGCGCGGCGCGGTCGACAAGGTGCGCGCGTGGGCAACCACCAACGGCTTCATCGCCGGGGGCGACATCGAATCGCCGATCACCGGCCCCGCAGGCAACGTCGAGTTCCTGCTGCTACTCCACACAGCCGCGGCGGCGCCCTGAGCGAGTCCCGGCGGCGGCGTCCTGAGCGAGTCCGAGCGGCGGCGCCGGGAGCCAGCGAGTCCGAGCGGCGCGGCGCGATCTGCGCAGGTCCTGCGTCGCGGGCCTATCCGGCGAGCGCATCGGCAGCGTCGCCATCGGCGTCGCGCCAGCGGCGCACGATCTGAACCAGCATGGCGAGTCGCCGGCCGGCGCGACCGGCCATCAGGGAGGTGGGAATCGGCCCGAGCGTGGCGGCGTAGGCCTCGAGGCTGCCGATCTTGCGGTTGAGCAGGCGGTGGGCCTCGGCGCGCAGATCGAGCCGCTCCTGCGGAAGTGTCCCGCCGCTCGCGACCAGCAGGTCGGGTCCGTAGTGACCCCAGGCGCACAGCAGGTCGGTGGGGCGGACGAACCGGCCGAACCGCGCGAACAGCTCCGCGCGGGGCGGGGCACCGTGAAGCGACGGCTCCGCGAGCTCGCTATGGAACGTGGTGCTCGGCGACAGCGGCCGCTCGGGTGCGGCGATCGCGTCGAACGTCTCGCCGGTCGCGACCCGATGAGCGACCCAGTGCACGAGCTCCTCGGGCGGGCTGTCCACGCCGGCGCGGTACGGCCAGGCGTTGGCTTCCCCGACGACGCACAGCAGATCGCCGAACCGGCGGGTGACGATCTCGGGCAGCCGCTCGCGGGGCGCCCGCGGGGCGCGGGACTGCCGAACCCGGCGGCGTGGCGCGCGCGCCTGACAGGCCAGCTGCGCATCGACCATGGCGTGCAGCGGATCGAGCAGGCTGCGAAACCGCGCGGGCTCGCCTTCGAGCGCCCCGAGCACGTGCATCAACGCCTCGATCGTCGACACGTACTCGGCCCGGGGCTCGCGCCGGATCCGATACTGCGATGGCTCGGGCGTCGCGAACGCGTAGCGCGGTAGCGCCTGCAGCACGGGATTGTCGCGCACGACCGTCTTGGCCTGCGACCATGTTCCATCGACGACGACGAGCGTGACCGGCCCGCGCGGCGGGTCGCGCAGGATGTCGCGCGCACCCGGCCCCGGGTACAGCAGGATCGGCGGGCGCGCCGGATCGCGCAAGGCACGCGCAAGCGGCGCGCTCTGGCCCCAGCGCACGCCGACGTGGAGCTCGGCCTGCGGCAAGCACAGGCTCGCCATGCGCGCGGTGCCGATCGGCATGTCGCGTTCGCGGGGGTGCTGCAGGATCACGACCCGCGTCGCGGTCTCGATCCGCGGCATCGCCTCGCAGTAGCAGACGCTGGTCGGCCGGCGGCACCGGCCGCACATGGACCGTGGCGTCACGAGCGCGGCGTCGGAGGGCACGCTGCTTCTTACCGCGTCGCGGTGGCGCTGCGCAGGCCGTGGCGCGGGTTCATGCCGCTGGCAGCCGGTGGGCACGAGATCTTCGCGCCCGCGCGACCGCCTGGATTGCGCGCCCCCGGCCATTCTGGGACGATCGCGGTGACGTATGGCAGGGCCCACGCGGGTCATTCACCACGGTGACGGGATCGCGTACCTGGCGGCGCGCATGCCGGACGATTGCGCCGTGATCACGTCGCTGCCGGACCACAGCGAGCTGCCTGCGCTCGGCGTAGCGGGCTGGCGAGACTGGTTCATCGCGACCGTCGCGCTCGCGTGTCGCGCGGTCGCGGACGACGCTGTCGCGGTGTTCTTTCAGACCGACGTGAAGCACGACGGGCGCTGGATCGACAAGGGGCACCTGGTGATGTGCGGCGCCGACGCGGCCGGCAGTCACCTGCTGTGGCACAAGGTCGTGTGCCGCGTGCCGCCGGGAACGATCACGTTCGGCCGCCCGGCGTACGCGCACCTGGTATGCGTGAGCCGGACGCGGCGCGTGGCGGCCGGCGACTCGAGCGCCGACGTCCTGCCGGCGCTCGGCGCGATGAGCTGGTCGCGCGCCATGGGCGGCGCGGCCTGCGAAGCGGCGGTTCGCTTCGTGGCCTCGACCGGCGCGCGCACGGTCGTCGATCCGTTCTGCGGGCTGGGCAGCGTGCTCGCCGTCGCGAACGCTCACGGGCTCGATGCGATCGGCGTGGAGCTGTCGAAGCGTCGCGCGCGCAAGGCGCGGTCCGCGCTTGCGGTGACCTGAGGTCGCCGCCGTCACGCGCCTTCGAGCCTGCCCGTTGTCCGGCGCGCGCGAGCCGGTACAGCAAGTGCGCTCGGTGTGAAGGTCGCCGCAGTGGTTCTGCACCCGGGTCGTCGGCAGCTTACGTGTGGTCACCGCCGACCTCGCTCGATACTGCAGCACCGAACGAGAGATACCCGTTGGAAGCTCGTGCCGCGCATGACCGCGGCACGAGTTACCAACCAGCAGGCTCATGAATGGTTCCGACAGCGTCGGTCAACGTGCTCGGAAATTGGCTGTTCTGAGTGCACCTTCGCGGATGGGCTTGAAACGGGTGGCGGCAGCAGTGAGCTCTCTCGAGTAGCTCTTGGGATCGCTGTTCGGGCCGAGGATGATGATCGCCTTCTTCAATTCGTCTCTCACAACGCGGACCGGCTCGACGAGATCCGAGTCGTTTGTTACAACTGCTGCGACGTCGTACTCGTTTTGGAAGCCATCGAGCAGCAAGTAGGTTGCGAGGTTTACATCCGAGCCTACAGAGGGTGGAATCACCGGCGTCGACGGGGTTGGCGGGTTGGCACGCCGGCGTGACGGGTGGCATTCGCGGCGGCGATGATCCAGCGGGCGACGTCATCGACCAGCGGCGAGCTGCCGGTGCGTCGGCGGATCAGCGAGAGCTGCGAGGTCATGCGGAGCCAGGGCAAGCGGCGGATCGCGACCCGTGGCGGCGCCGCCTTCGCGTAGCTCTCGGGAACGAGCGCGAGCCCGACGCCGGCACCGACGAGGGCAAGCGCACTGGCCCACTCGACCACATGCACCACGGCGTGCGGGGTGAATCCGGCAGCGGCCCAGGCCGCGATGGAGCGATCGCGGTCGGCCTCGCGCGCGACGACGATCCACGGCTGGCCGTCGAGCTGCGCGGCCCGGATCGCGCCTCGGGTGAACCGGCTCCCGCGAGGCACGGCGAGCACGTAGGGTTGCGCGCTCAACCGGTGCTGCTCCAGGTCGGGCAAGTCTGGCGCGCCGGGCCGGCCCGCCGGAACCGGCGGGCGGTGGACGAGCGCGAGGTCGAGCGCACCGGTCCGCAGCTGGACGAGCTGCTCGGTGGTCGACAGCTGGCGCAGCACGATGCGCACTCGGGGCCGCTCGTCGCGAAGCTTGCGCAGCGCGGCCGGCAACACACCGCTGGACAGCGCGGCGGTCACGAAGCCGAGCGAGATCTGCCCGATCTCGCCGCCGGCGATCGCGCGCGCGTCGCGCACCAGCGCGTCAGCGCGCGCGATCATCTCGCGCGCCGGTCCGAGTAGCCAGCGACCGGCATCGGTGATCCGGATCCGCCGGCGCTCGCGCTCGAACAGGGTCACGCCGAGCAGGTCCTCGAGCTGCCGGATCTGCCGGCTGAGCGGCGATTGCGAGAGGTGCAGCCGCACCGCGGCCCGCCCGACGTGCTCGGTCTCGGCCACGGCGATGAAGTAGCGGAGCAGTCGAAGCTCGATCACCGTGAGCCCCGCCCGGCGCGCAGCCCGCGGGGCGGCAGCACCGGAGGCGTCGGGCGTCGCCAGACGACCGCTGCGCACGGGTGGCTCGCGTCGCGCACCATCCAGACGCCGGGGCCATCGATGAGGCGATGCACGATCATGCCTCGCCTCGCGCGAGTTTCCGGTTGGGCGCGGCGGTCGCGAGCAACGTCGAGAAGGCCACGAACCACATGAGACCTGGTAGGTCTCGATCGTGGTCATATCTTGTCTTTGACGCAACGAAAAATCGCCTGCATTCATGGGGGATGACAGCTCGCTGGGATCGGGTCCTGGGTACGCGGCGTGCAATGGCGACCGCGGTGGCGGCGGCGATGGCAGTCGCGGCAACGTCGATCGCGATCGGGTTCCTGACCGACGACCACGCGTTCCGGGCCGCACTCCATTCGACCAGCGACCGCGCGCCGGCGGCCTACGATCTATTCCGCTTCGTGCCCGGCGACCCAGCGGAGAACCAGCTGCGGATCCGGGTCGGCCACCTGCCGTGGTGGTCGGCGTCCGATCTGCGGATCCACTTCCTCCGACCGCTCACCAGCCTGACGTTCGCCGCGACGGACTGGGTGTTTGGTGATGCACCGCTGGGGCATCACCTGGTCTCGCTCGCGTGGTACCTGGCGCTGCTGCTCGCCGCCGCGGTGGGGTTCCGCCGCTTGCTTCCGCCGGCCGCGGCGACGCTGGCGGTCGCGGTGTTTGGATTGTCCGCGGCGCACGTCGAGGGCTATGCCTGGATCTCCGCGCGGCACGTGGTGATCGCGGGAGCGCTCGTCGCGGCGGCGCTCGCGGCGCGCGGGTCGCGGCATCGCTGGCTCGCGCCGGGACTGCTCGTCGCGGCGCTCGCAAGCAGCGAGGCGGCGCTCGCGGTGGCGCCGCTGTGGATCGCGGTCGAGCTGTCGGCGACCGCGCGCCCGTGGCGGGCCCGTCTGCTCGCGTGCCTGCCCGTCGCAGCCCTGTCGCTCGGTTATCTCGTCGCCTACGCGGCGCTTGGCGGCGGCACCCGCAGCAGCGGCGGTTACCACGACCCCCTGGCGGATCCGCTGGGGTTTGCCGTGCTCGCCGCGATCCGGGTGCCATTGCTGCTTGGCGATGCCGCGCTCGGGATTCCCGCGGAGCTGGCGCACGTGGTCGCCGAGTGGCGGCTCGGACTGGTCGGTGTCGGCGCGATCGGGATCATCGGACTGGCGTGGTGGCTCACGGGCGACCGTGCTGGCGGAGCGGCCGTCGCGATGCCCGCCAGCACGACCGGCGAACCAGCCTCCGGCGCGGGCCAGGCCCGGACGATCGTGTGGCTCGCGGCGGGCGGGATCGGGGCGACGGTCCTTGGCGCGGCGGGGTATCCGGCTGGGCGGGTCCTGGTGATCCCGGACCTGGCGTTCGCGCCCCTGATCGGGATGCTGTTGTACCGCGGCGTCGCGGCGCGCTGGCCCGGACGGGTCGTGGTCGCGGCGCTCGCGGTCCTCCACTTGGTGATCGCGCCGGTCGCGGCGGCGCGATCGATCCGTGGGCTCGCGCAGCGCGCCCGTGCCACCGAGTCGCTCGCGGCAGGGCTCGTGCCGCTCGTACCACGCTCCGGTCGGGTGTTCGTGGTCGCCGCCTCCGATCCGATGGTCTACATCTATCCGCGTGGGATCCTCGCCGATGTAGCGCCCGGGGTGGTGCGATGCTGGTCGGTGTGGTCCGCGGCGCGCGCCGGCCATCGCGTGACCCGCACGGGCGCGCGCACGCTGGTGCTCGAACCGCTCGAGCGCACGCTTCTCCAGGACTCGTTCGACGAGCTGTACCGGGCCCCCGGCCGGCCGTTCGCCGTGGGCGACAGCGCCGAGCAATGCGGCGCGACGATCCGTGTCGTCGCCGTCCGCGCGGGCCGGCCTTCGCGCCTCGAGGTCGAGCTGCGGCGCTCGCTCGACGACCCGGAGGTGCTCCTACTTGTCTGGCGCGATCACCAGCTGGTGCGGTTCACTCCGCCGCGCGTAGGCGAGACGGTCGAGCTGCCATGGTCGTCGGGTCCCAGCCGGGTATTGTGACCCCGACCTTGACGCGGACCACCAGGTACGTCGCCGTCGATCTCAACGTGTTGGTCTCATGGTTCGTCACAAGTCCTCGTGGTGGCGTTGCGATCTTCGCCGTCGTGATCGTTGACGTCGATGCGATGTGATCGTGCCTCGACGTTGACGTGAATCGTTGATGTTGACGTTGACCCTGGCAACTCGCCGGGCTACCCGACCCTCGACGTGAGCCTTCGCTGCGGTCAACGTTTGGGTCAAAAGTCGAGGTCTCCGGCGTCTGTGTCAACGCACCCGACTTGCGACGATGGATCGACAGGTCTTCATTCAGCCGAGCTCTCGGGTCAGGACCACGAAGCGGCGGTCGGCGGCGACGCCGGCGACCTTGTCGTAGAACGCGCGCGGGCCGATCCAGGCGACCTCGCACCGCGCGTGGTGACGCGCGACGTCGACCAGGCAGGCGACCAGCAGCGCCTCGCCCAGCCCGCGACCGCGATGCGCCGGCCACGTCCCGGTGGGTCCGAACCAGCCGAGCCCGCGGTTGTTGCCATCGTGCGCGGCGAACCCACAATACGCGCCCTCCTTCACCGCGACGTGGACGCCTACCGGGACGTGGTCGATCGCGCGCTGGAGCTCGAACGGCCAGGCGCCGCCGAACTCGGCTGCCACCGCCTCGAGCAGCGCGTGCTCATCGCCTCGCGCCCGCCGGATCTGGTAGCCATGGGACGACGCCATCGCGGCGAGCTCGCCGGCGCGCACGGAGGACACGCGAGGATTGCCGCGCACCTCGATCAACACGTTGCTCCGCACCTCGCCATGCCGGCGCCAGCCCCGGCGCTCGAGCCAACCGATGGCTTCGGCGTTGCGCTCGTCGATGCCGGGCGCGAGGTAGTTGCCCGGCTGATCGAGCGTGCGTAGCGTCGTCGCGCCCGCGGCCCGCGCGGCGGCGCAACACGCGTCGAGTAGCGCGCCGCCCACGCCGCGACGTCGAGCCGCGGGTCGGACCGCCAGCACCCGGATCCGATTCGCGGCAATCGCAGCCACGCCGACGAGCTCGCCGCCGTCCCACGCCCCCAGCGGCTGTGGCGCCCCGGCCGGTCCGGCCCCGAACAGCTTCTCCTGGGCGACCTCGGCAGCCCGGTCGAACGCACAGCCCGCTGCGAGGACCGCTGCCGCATCCGGCAACGAGGATCGATCGAGCGATGCGATGCGCAAGGCCACACCGTAGCAGATGGGGACGGTGTCTCTTTTGTCTCGTTCTCGCCGGGGCCACCTGATGTGAGACGGTGGATCAAGACAACCGCGGAAGGTCGCGGCGGGCGCTGCCGGCTGGGGACGGTGTCTCTTTTGTCTCGTTCTCGCCGGGGCCACCTGATGTGAGACGGTGGATCAAGACAACCGCGGCGACCGCGCAAGGTCGCGGCGGGCGCTGCCGGCTGGGGACGGTGTCTCTTTTGTCTCGTTCTCGCCGGCGCCGCCTGACGCGCTCGGATAGCGCGGCTGGGGACGGTGTCTCTTTTGTCTCGTTCTCGCCGGGGCCACCTGATGTGAGACGGTGGATCAAGACAACCGCGGAAGGTCGCGGCGGGCGCTGCCGGCTGGGGACGGTGTCTCTTTTGTCTCGTTCTCGCCGGGGCCACCTGATGTGAGACGGTGGATCAAGACAACCGCGGCGACCGCGCAAGGTCGCGGCGCGCGCTGCCGGCTGGGGACAAGCGCGGATGGGGACGGTGTCTTGTTTGTCTCGTTCTCGCCGCCGCCAACTGACGTGAGACGGTGGATCAAGACAACCGCACCGGCCGCGCAAGCTCGCGACGCTCAAGCGCGGATGGGGACGGTGTCTTGTTTGTCTCGTTCTCGCCGGCGCCGCCTGACGCGCTCGGATAGCGCGGATGGGGACGGTGTCTTGTTTGTCTCGTTCTCGCCGGCGCCGCCTGACGCGCTCGGATAGCGCGGATGGGGACGGTGTCTTGTTTGTCTCGTTCTCGCCGCCGCCAGCTGACGTGAGACGGTGGATCAAGGCAAGCGCACCGACCGCGCAAGCTCGCGACGCTCAAGCGCGGATGGGGACGGTGTCTTGTTTGTCTCGTTCTCGCCGCCGCCAACTGACGTGAGACGGTGGATCAAGACAACCGCACCGGCCGCGCAAGCTCGCGACGCTCGCTCGTCGGTCCTTGGCAGCCGCCAAGTCACGCCTCGCCTGCTTCGCAGATTCCCGTCTGCGTCTCCTCCGGCAGGTCGCTTCGCGCCCTGGGCTTGGTTGCGCGTCCGAACATAGGCCGGCCACCGGTCCGAAGACGCGTCGCCCGCGACCCGAACGCTCGAGGCACGAATGGCCGGAACGAGCTCGACCTTTAGGTTGCTGCGGCGGCGGTTGCGGTTGCGCTCGCCGCGGTTACGGCCCCGGAATCAGCTCGCCGAGAGCGCGTCGCCTGTCACGATCGATTCCGACGGCGGAGCGTCGACCACCGCACCGGCCCACACGATCGTGTGGGCGAGCGAGACGCGGACCACCGCGGCGTCGCCGATGACCGCGTTCGGACCGATGGTGACGTCAGCACCGATCACGGCGTGCGCGCCGATCTTCACCGGCTCGACGATCGTGGCGGTCGGGTGGATCCGGGCGGTGGGATCGATCCCGCGGAGCCGGGTGGTCGGCGGATGGCGGAGCTGGACGCCGCCGAGCAGCGCCCAGTTCGACGCCAGGTAACGCTCCGGGGTCGAATGCTCCGCGAAGTAGCCGTCGCGGTGCTCGTAGGCTGCTACCCGCTCACCGCCGCGCAACCATGGCAGGTAACCCTGGCGAATCGAGTCGGACTCGCCGACGGGTAGGCGGGCCATCACCGAGGGTCGCGTGACGTGCGCGCCGCAGAACATGTGCTCGCCGTCGCCCAGGATGTCGGTGACGCGGGGCCCACGATCGTCGACCTGAACCTGTACGGCGCCCCAGTCGCGCGCGTCGGGCACCCGCCGCACGACCATCATGCCGAGGATGTCGCCGGCCGCGTGATGAGCGGCGATGAGCGCGGTCACGTCGAGATCGAAGATCAGCTTGCCGTTGATCGAGAGGAACGGCTCATCGCGGCCATCGGGATCGAGCAGCGGCAATGCGTGCTTGAGGCCGCCGCCGGTTCCAAGGAGAACCGGCTCGTGAACATAGTGGATCCGGGCGCCGAACCGCCGGCCATCGCCGAGCGTTTGCTGGATCAGGTCGGCGCGGTGATGGGTGTTGATCACCAGCTCGGTGATGCCGTGCGCTACCAGGTTCGTGATGCCGTACGCGAGGATCGGTACGCCACACACCGGCAGCAGTGGCTTGGGGCACGACCAGCCCAACGTCCCGAGCCGTGTGCTCAACCCGGCGCATAGCAACATCGCTCGCATGCAGCCGACGGTGGCACGGGCTCGGTCGGATCTGCAACGTGCTTACCGGCGGGGCCCGCCGCTTATCATCTCTGCCTTGCGGGGAGCGGTGGGAGGGCGCGGGGAGCGCGGCAGCGGTGGGAGGGCGCGGGGAGCGCGGCAGCGGTGGGAGGGCGCGGGGAGCGCGGCAGCGGCGGTGGGACGCCGCGCGCGGCGGTGGATCCGTGGATCGGCGGCGCGGCGTGATCAGCGTGATGACAAGAACGGACGCGCGTTGGTGGCTGCCGGGCGCGCCGTGCGCCGGTGTCGCGGTCCGGGTGGGAGCCTGCTCACGGGCAGCCGTCGCCCGGCAGCCTGGCGAGCTGCTCGATGCACTCCTTCACGACGCTGCGCACGCTCGCGTTGGATTGCACCGCGTCGCGCCGCGTCGAGTCCGGGTTCGTCGCGACCTCGGCGCCGACCTGGATCGCGTCGACCAGCGCGTGGGATAGGCTGCACCGCTGCTTCATCGCCGGGACGGTCTCGGCGCAGCGGCAGACCTTGTCGACGTAGGCGTGGCACGCGTCCAGGCCACGCTGGACCTCGCTCGCCGGCAGGGCCTCCGGCGCGCGGGTCTCCGGCGGCGGGGCGTCTGGCTGGTTCTTGCAGCCCGCGCACATCGCGAGCACGACCAGCCACTTCATGCAGCCTCGATGCGCGCGAGCACGACCGAGATGTTGTCGACCCCACCCTCCTCGTTGGCCGCCGTGATCAGCCGATCCACGGCGCGATCGAGATCGCGCTCGACCATCAGGATGTGGAGCATCTGATCATCTTTGACCATGCCGGTGAGTCCGTCGGAGCACAGCACGTAGGTGTCACCGACGTGTGGCTTTTCGGTCAGGATGTCGACCTGCACGCTCTCCTTCATGCCGAGCGCGCGGACGATCACGTTCTTGTGCGGCCAGTTCTCGGCCTCCTCCGGCGTGACCCGCTTCATCCGGATGTAATCGTTGATCAGCGAGTGATCCTCGGTCAGCTGCGTGAGCTCGGTATTGCGCGCGCGGTAGCAGCGGCTGTCGCCGACATGCCCGATGATCAGCGAGTCGTCGAGCAGGTACACCGCGACGCACGTCGTCCCCATCCCCTTGAACCGCGCGTCGCGCTGCGAGCGCTCCCAGATCTCGAGGTTGGCGAGCATGATCCCGGTGACCATGCGATTGACGTGGGTGCGCAGGTCGCGATCCACCTTGTATGGCCAGGTCAGCGTCTGCTGCTTCGCGGTTTCGAGGAAGTGGTCGGTGATCAGCTCGACAGCGAGCCGGCTCGCGACCTCGCCCGAGGCGTGACCGCCCATCCCATCGGCCACGATCGCCAGCCGCTCGTTATCCGGCAGCGAGATGGAGTCCTCATTGTGATCGCGCTTGCGCCCGATATTGGTTGCGCCGGCAAACCGCACTCGTGCTCCGTCGAGTGGAAACGACGTGCTCATCCACGTGTATTCTAGCAGACCGCCGAGCGCCGCCGCGGAGGTCGGATCAATTCCGGCGGCCGTTGACTCCAACCGGCAGGCCTTCCATCCTCTAGTAGATCGATGTGGGGCTACGCCGAGGGTAACGTGACCGTCGTAGGTGTCGTCGTGGTGGTGATCGCCGCGGCGGCGGTGGTGTATGTCGTTCGGCGGCTGTGGCGGCGAGGCGGCTAGCGTGGTGGAGATCGCACGCGGCAACGTCACGGACCGGCCCTGGGGACGGACCTTCGCGGCGTTCGGTCTGCGCGGTATCACCGGGCAGCTGACGCTGTTTGCCGAGGGGAAATGCTTCCTGGTCGCGTTCGAGCGCGGGGCGGTGGTCGCCGCGATGTCGCCGCTGGCATCGGATGCCGCGGTGCGGGTCGCGCTCCAGGCGCACCTGGTATCGTCGTCGCAAGTCCCCGAGATCTCGCGGCGACAAGCCCTGACCCCGGACCGCGACGAGATCGAGGTCATCGCTGAGCTGGCGCGGCTCGGCCGCGATCACGCGCTGCGGCTACGCCGGCGAGCGATTGCCCAGCGCGCGGCTCGCACGTTCTCGATCAATCAAGGTGAGTTCGTCGTGACGGACCAGGTCGAGCTGCCGGTGGTCGCGGGCTGCGAGCTCGATGTTCGCGCCGTGATCTATATCGGTGCGCGCGCCAACCTCGCCGAGCAGCGGTTGGCGGCGGAGCTCGATCTGCTCGGTGGCTGGTTTCGCCTCAAGCCGGACATCGATGACGATCTGGCGCAGTTCGGGTTCACCGATCTGGAGCAGCCCGTGGTGGAGCGGCTGCGCGATGGCGGCACGATCGAGGAGCTCGAGGCGTTCGCGGCGAGCTTCGTCGATGCCCGCACGGTACGGGCCGTGGTGTACGCGCTCGCGACCTACAACGCGTGCGAGATCGCTCGCGCCGGAGCGGCCGGAGCGGCCGGAGCGACCGGAGCGCCGCGGAGACGCAACCCGAGCACGGGAGGGCAGACCGTGCCGCCGCCGGTGGTGGGGGCCCAGCCGGTCCCGCGGCTGACCCCGCCCGGCATGGCGCCGCTGCCGGCCACGGGACGTGCGGCGACGCAGCAGATGCCGCGAACGCTGACGGCCCCGGCGAGCCCCGAGCTTCCGCCGGGGGCACGGGCGCCGTCGGTCTCCGAGCCGCGGACCACGACGACCCGGATCGCAACGCCGGTCGCGAGGTCCCCGGCGACCGGAAGCGGCTCGACGCGGCTGCCGTCGAGCCTGGACGCGCTGGATCCACCGACCCTGCGCGTCGGCTCGACGCGGCTGCCATCGAGCCTGGACGCGCTGGACCCACCGACCCTGCGCGTCGGCTCGGCGTCGGCCCTGCGCTCGCCTGACGCGGGTGGATCGCCAGGCGCGGCGACGGGGCCGCGTCCGGTTCGCGAGACCGCGCCCTGGCGAGGTAGCCCGGAGCCGCTACAGCGGCCATCGGCCGACGAGACAACCCAGCGGTCGCGGGACCCCCACGACCCGCTGCTGCGGCCACGTGACGAGCCGCCGTGGCGGGAGGGCTCGGCGGAGGCGCTGCGGCTGCCGCCGGCGGAGGCGCTGCGGCGCCGTGATTCGGACCCGCTGCTGCGGTCCCAAGAGACGACGCCGAGCGCCACGGAGCCGCTGCGGCCGTCCCGCGAGACGGCGTCGCGGGACCGCTCGGAAGCCGCGATCCGGTTGCCGTCGGAGGACGCGCTGCGGGGCCGCGATCCGGACGGTGCGCCACGGCCGCGTCGCGAGACTGGCGGCCCTGGCGGCCTCGAGCCGCTGCGGCGGCCCCGAGAAACGCCGTCGCAAGACCCCTCGGACGCCGCGATCCGGATCCCATCCGACGACGACCGGCGGCGGGGCGACTCGGATGCGGTGCTGCGCTCGCGGCGAGACACAGCGGCTCGGGGCGAGGAGTCGCCGCGGCCCGCGCGCGAGATGCCGACGCCCGGCGGGTCGGAGCCCCTGCCGCGCGCCAATGACGCCGAGCCGATGCTGCGGCGGCGGGTCCCCTCATCGCTGCCACCGCGGACGCGGACGGCGCCGCGCACCGATTCGCCGATGTCCCACGACGTCAAGGCTCTGATCGCGCAGCGCCTCAAGCTGCTGGTGCAGGGCGTCGATCACTTTCAGCTGCTGGGCGTGGCGCAGGACGTGTCGCCGGACGCCTTGCGGCGCGCATACTTCGCGCTCGCACGGCAGCTGCATCCGGACCGGCTGGCAGCGCTCGGGATCGCGGATGAGGGCCGTCACGCCCAGCGCCTGTTTGCGCAGATCAACGCCGGCTTCGCGGTGCTGAGCGATGAGGAGCGGCGCGCCGAGTACGTCAGCGTGCTGCGCCGAGGCGGGGCGGCGGCGGTCCGCGAGGAGCAGGCGCGCGCCGAGCAGATGGCGCATCGCATCCTCGACGCGGAGGAGGCGTTTCGCCGCGGCGAGCTCGCGCTCAAGCGCGATAACCCCCAGGCCGCGGTCTCCGAGCTCGAGCTCGCGGTCCAGCTCAATCCCGATGAGGCGGACTATCACGCACTGCTCGCATGGTCGCGATTCTGCGCGGCGCCTGACAAGGCGGCGGTCGCGACCACCACGCGATCGGCGCTCGACAAGGCGATCCAGCGCGCGCCCGCGGCGATGACGGCGCGGTTCTATCTCGGTCGCGTCGAACGCATGCTGGGTCGCGACGCGGAGGCGCTCCGGCATTTCCGCGAGGTGCTGGCGGAGGTCCCTGGCCATAGCGACGCCGCGGCCGAGCTTCGCGTGCTCGAGTCCCGGATGCCCGGCGGCGGGAAGTCAGGCCACAAGCGCTGAAGAGGTAGTCGCGAGTCTTCGAGCGACGATTCCGCCTTGGGAGGAGCGGTGCGTCAATCGTCGGCTGCATCGTCGGGCGTGGTGGCGAGCTCGGCGGCCCATTCGCCGAGCGTCTCGGCCAGACGCATCGCGTCAGTACCGCCCAGGGTGATCGCCGCGTGCTTCTTCCATGCGTCGCGCATACGCTGCAGCCGGATCAACGCGAGCTTCGCCGGCTTCCAGGCGCCGTTGGCGCCGCGCTCCTCGTAGGCGATCGCCACGGTCGCCCACGCGCCGCGCTCCCAGACCCGGCGGTGCAGCGTGCGGCGGACCGGTTCGCCGTCGACCTCGAGGTCGTAGGTGACGTCGTCGAGCTCGGCGACCTGCATCACCCGACCACGATGCGGCGGTCGAAGATCTCCAGCTCGGTGATCCGATCGCCATCCTCGCCGGCGTGGCTGCGCACCCGCGCCGTGGCCTGCCACACACTCCCGCCCTGCTCGATGCGCACGTTCAGCTGTTCGCCAACCTCGAACAGCAACGCCGAGCGCGCCCGGATGACGTCGCCATCGCGCTCGCCCTCCTCGTCGCTGGCGACCACCTCGAACACCTCGTGCGACGCGTCGCCGTCGAGCACGAGCAGCCGCGGCGACGGCGGTTCGCTGCTCAGCGCGACTCGGCCGGACATCCTGTCTCGGTACCACGGCGGCCTTGGCGCCCTCAAGCGCTGGATCCCGCGCTCCCGAGCCCTTCTTTCAACTGGCTCACTGGGTTAACCTCACACACAGCGGATGCTCAAGCCGGTGGAGAAGCAACGCGTCGCCGAGGAGATCGCCGAGCAGTTGCGCTCGTTGATCCTCAACGGCCAGTACCCGCCGGGCGCCAAGCTGCCGCCCGAGCGCGAGCTATCGAAGCGATTGCGCGTCAACCGCGCGTCGCTGCGCGAGGCGCTGAAGAAGCTCGAGCACCTCGGTTTGGTGCGGATTCGCCAGGGTGACGGCACGCGTGTGCTGAACTTCATGGAGACCGGCGGCATCGAGCTCGTCCAGCATCTGCTGCCGCTGGCCGGCGGCAAGCCCGAGCTGATCCGCGACCTCCTCGAGTTTCGCCGGATCTTCGGTCGCGAGCTCGCCCGGCTGGCCGCCGCGCGCGCCGCCAAGGACAAGCCGGGGCTCGCCAAGCTGCGCGCGCTCGCCGATCGCGCCGACCTGGTGACCGGGGCGCTGGAGCTATTCGAGGTCGACTTCGACTTCTACGTCGCGGTCGCGCAGCTGTCCGGCAACCAGGTCATGCTGCTGCTGATCAACACCGTTCGCGACGGGGTTCGCGGCTTCATGCCGCTGCTGGCGAATCTGGCCGCCCCCGGCGACAGCGTGCGCAAGCACCACCGCGACCTGATCACGGCGTTCGCTCAGGGTGACGTCCTCGCGGCCGGGCGCATCGCCGACGACTACCTGCGCCTGGGCGCCGAGCTTGCCGGCCGGCTCGGCGGCAAGCCGGAGCTGCAGCCACAGCCGCTGCCCGAGCCGCGGTGACGATCGATCGGTGAGGCCGCCCGAACATCATCACGAACCATCACCAGGCGTACGACGCTGGGATACGATGACGCGATACCAAACGGGATACGATGCGGGGGGATACGATGCGGGGGCAATGCTCGGGCACGGCGCTGGCCTGCACATGATGGGACCGGCTTTTATAATGACGGTAGATCCACTCGAGACGCCCGCCATCACGGGCTTACGATGAAGCGATGCCGGCGCTGACGCGGAACGAAGTCGAGGAGATCGCGCTGCTCGCGCGCCTGCAGGTCGAGCCCGATGAGCTCGACCGGATGCAGCACGAGCTCGGCGCGATCCTCGAATACTTCGCCGCCCTCGCGGCGGTCGACACCGAAGGCATCCCGGCGATGACGCACGCGGTCCCGATGGATCTCCGGCTCCGACCCGATGTCGCCGAGCCGTCGCTGCCCGCCGACCTGGCGCTGTCCGGCGTGCCGCGGCGCGACGGCGAGCTGATCGTCGTGCCGTCCAGCATCGCCCCACCGGGCCGTGCGGGCACGGGGCAAAAGCCGTGACGACGCAGTTCTGGTCGGTGGCCGACACCGCCCGGCGGATCGCCGCGGGCGAGATCAGCGCCACGCAGATCGTCGAGACCATGCTGGCGCGGATCGCGGCGATCGACGGCGAGCTCGGCGCGTACCTCGCGGTCGATGGGATCGGGGCGCGCGCCGCGGCTGCCGAGATCGATCGCCAGCGCGCGGTGAACGCGATCCTGGGGCCGCTCGCCGGGGTGCCGATCGCGCTCAAGGACGTCCTGGTCACGCGCGGGCTCGCCACCACCGCGGCCTCGAAGATCCTCCAGGGCTGGATCCCGCCGTACGACGCGCACGTCGTCGACCGGTTGCGCTCCGCGGGCGCGATCATCCTGGGCAAGGTCAACTGCGACGAGTTCGCGATGGGGAGCTCGACCGAGAACAGCGCCTACCAGCCGACGCGCAACCCGTGGGATCCGACGCGCGTACCGGGCGGCAGCTCGGGCGGGTCCTCGGCGGCGGTCGCCGCGGGGCTGTGCGCGGCGTCGCTCGGCACCGATACGGGAGGCTCGATCCGCCAGCCGGCCGCGTTCTGTGGCGTCGTCGGGCTGAAGCCGACCTACGGCCGGGTGTCGCGGTGGGGTGTGGTCGCGTTCGCGTCGTCACTCGATCAGGTCGGCCCGCTGACCCGCAGCGTCGCCGACGCCGCGCTCGTGCTGCAGACCATCGCCGGGTTCGATCCGCGCGACTCGACCTCGCTCGATACCCCGGTGCCGCGGTTCACCGATGCGCTGACGGGCGAGGTCCGCGGCCTGCGGATCGGCATCCCGCAGGAGTACTTCGAGGCAATGGACGACGAGATCCGCGCCGGGCTCACCCGGACGGTGGACGCGCTGGTCGAGCGCGGCGCCACGACGGTCGATCTGTCGCTGCCGCACACCAAGCACGCGCTGCCCGCGTACTACCTGGTCGCGCCCGCCGAGGCGTCGTCCAACCTCGCGCGGTTCGACGGCGTGCGCTACGGCCAGCGGGTCGAGGCCGCCGATCTGCTCGAGATGTACGCCCGGACCCGGGGCGCCGGGTTCGGCCCCGAGGTCAAGCGCCGGATCATGCTCGGCACCTACGCCTTGCGGTCGGGTTACTACGACGCGTACTACAAGAAGGCGCAGCAGGTGCGCACGCTGATCAAGCGCGACTTCGATCGCGCGTTCCAGTTCTGCGATGTGATCCTGACGCCGACCACGCCGACCCCGGCGTTCCGGTTCGGTGCGAAGACCAACCCGGTCGACATGTACCTGGCCGACGTGTTCACGCTGTCGTGCAACCTCGCCGGGCTGCCGGGTATCAGCGTGCCGTGCGGGCTGACCAGCGAGGGCCTGCCGATCGGCGCGCAGCTCCTGGGCCGCCCGCTGGACGAGGCGGTCCTGCTGCGCGCCGGTGGCGTCATCGAGGCCGCGGTCGGTCTCGGCGAGCGCCGGCCCGCCGGGATCGGAGGCATCGCATGACCGAGCCGCGCGAGCTGCAGGCGCTACTCGAGGAGTGGGAGCCGGTGATCGGACTCGAGGTCCACGTCCAGCTCGCCACCAAGTCGAAGATCTTCTCGCCTTCGGCGATCGAGTTCGGCGCCTCCCCGAACTCGCTGACCGATCCGCTCGTCATGGGGATGCCGGGCACGCTGCCGGTGTTCAACCAGGCCGTGCTCGCGCTCGCGCTCAAGCTCGGCGTCGCGACCTCGTCGCAGATCCGCGCCAGGTCGCGGTTCGCCCGCAAGCACTACTTCTATCCCGATCTGCCCAAGGGCTATCAGATCTCGCAGTTCGACGAGCCGCTGTGCGAGAACGGCCATCTCGACGTCATCACCCGGACCGGGCTCAAGCGGGTCAAGCTCCAGCGCATCCACCTCGAGGAGGACGCCGGCAAGACCACCCATGTCGGCGCGGCGTCGCATGTCGACCTGAACCGCGCCGGCGTGCCGCTCGTCGAGGTCGTCACCGCACCCGAGCTCGGCTCTGCCGAGGAGGCCGGCGAGTTCATGCGCTCGCTGCACCGGCTGGTCCGCTGGCTCGACATCTCCGAAGCCGACATGGACAAGGGCCAGCTGCGCTGCGACGCCAACGTGTCGGTCCGGCTGCGCGGCGAGGATCGGCTCGGGGTCCGCACCGAGCTCAAGAACATCAACTCGTTTCGGTTCGTGGAGCACGCGATCGAGAGCGAGATCGTGCGCCAGATCCGGATCATCGAGGGCGGCGGCCGGATCACCCGCGAGACCCGGTTGTGGGACGCCGATCGCGGCCAGTCGCAGCCGATGCGCAGCAAGGAAGAAGCGAACGACTATCGCTACTTCCCCGATCCTGACCTGCCGCCGCTGGTGGTCGACGGGCCGATCATGGGGCAGATCCTGCGGTCGCTGTCGGAGCTGCCCAGCGCTCGCTTCGAGCGCTACCAGCGCGTCCATGGCGTGTCGCTGGACGACGCGCGCACGCTGGTCAGCGAACGCGCGCTGGCCGACTTCTTCGACGCGGCGGTCGCCGCACACCCGAGCGAGCGCGGTGGGCGGATGATCGCGAACTGGATCTTGACCGAGCTGCTCGGCGCGCTCCATGCGACGGCAACGTCGGTGGCGCGGTCACCGATGCTGCCCACGACCCTGGCGGCGCTGGTCGTACTCGTCGAGAACGGGACGATCAGCGGCAAGATCGGCAAGGACGTCTTCGAGGAGAGCTACCGCACCGGCGAGGCGCCGGCGGCGATCGTGGAGCGCCGGGGGCTGCAGCAGCTCTCCGACCCGGCGGCGCTGTGGGACATCATCAACCGCATCGTCGGCGCGAACCCCAAGCAGGCCGAGGCGTTCACCGTGGGCGGCAAGGACGGTCTGTTCGGGTTCTTCGTCGGTCAGGTCATGAAGGAAACCCAAGGCCGTGCAAATCCAGTCATCACCTCGGATCTGTTGCATAAACGCCTCGGGCGCTGAGCCGGGGCCGCGCGTGGTGTGGGCTTGCCCCTTGACGATTGCTGCGCGATCAGTAAAGTCCGCGATTCCGAAAGCCTTTTTGCGGAGATTGTCATGTACGCCGTGATCCAAACGGGTGGAAAACAGTATCGCGTCGAGCCCGGCAAGACTGTCGTGGTCGAAAAGCTCACCGGTGACGCCGGAGCACCAGTGGTGTTCGACCACGTGCTGCTCGTGTCGTCAGGCGACGGTGGCAGCGTGTCGATCGGCAAGCCGACGGTCGCGGGCGCCAAGGTCACCGGCTCGATCGTCGAGCAGGGCCGTGGCGAGAAGCTCGTGGTCTTCAAGTTTCGCCGGCGAAAGAACTACGTCCGTCGCAACGGACATCGTCAGGACTACACCGCGGTGAAGATCGCGGCGATCGAAGCCTAGGAACGCGTCATGGCACACAAAAAAGGACAAGGCTCCACCCGCAACGGCCGCGATTCGCTGCCGAAGATGCGTGGCGTCAAGCGGTTCGCCGGTGAGGTCGTCACCGCCGGCTCGATTCTGGTACGCCAGGTCGGCACCAAGTTTCACCCGGGGCTCAACGTCGGGCTCGGTCGCGACTTCACGTTGTTCTCGAAGATTCACGGCGTCGTGAAGTTCGAGCGCGACGGCAAGACGCGGACGCGGATCGCGGTTTACCCCGCCGAGCCCGTGTCGGCCGTCGTCGCTTCCTGAACGGCACGGCTACGCCAGCGGGACAACGCGAGCGCCGAGCTGTTCCAGCAGCGCGGCATCGTGGGACGCGAGCACGCACGCGCCGCCCGCTGCGGCGTGGTGCTTGATCAGCGCGACCATGCCATCGAGGCGCTTGGCGTCGAGACCGTTGTCAGGCTCGTCGAGCACCAGCAGCGCTGGCGATCCCATGAACGCGGCGCCGAGGCACGCGCGCCGGCGCTGGCCGAGCGACATCCGCTCGATCGAGCTGTCGGCGATCTCGTCGAGGCCGAGCGCCTCGCGGAGCTCGGGCGATGGCATCGCGCAGCCCCGGGTCGCGGCCACCAGCGCCCACAGCTCGCTGCCGCGCAGGAAGCCGGGCGGGTCGGCGGCCTCCGGGACGTAGCCCAGCGCTTTGCGCGCGCGCAGCCGCTCGCGATGGGTGCCCCACACCGACGCGCCCGCGATGACGATCCGGCCGATGCGCGGCGCGAGCACGCCGGCGATGCACATCAGCAGGGTCGACTTGCCGCAGCCGTTCTTGCCGGCGATCCCGACGACCTCACCGGCGGCCACCTCGAAGGCGAGGTCGGCGACGATGACGCGCCCGCCGCGGCGGACCGAGACCGCGTCGATGGTGAGCGTCATGGCTCGACCGCCAGGACCGCGAACGCGCCGAGCGCGAGGACGGCGAGCGCACCCGCGGCGCCGAGCAACGCGAGGCACAGCACGGCGCTCGCGGCGGTGACGATCGCCCGGACGACGACGTTGGCGGCCACGCTGGGAGACGCTGCGTTCGCGACGATCGTCCGCGTCTCGATCAGCGCGGTCCCGAGGCCGACCCCGAGCGCGAGACCCGGCAGCCATGGATTCGCACCGGCCACGACGAGCGCGGCACCCGCGGCGAGCATCGCGGCGCTGCCGTGGACGATCGCCACGGCGAACGCGAGCGCCCCGATCCGTGCGCGTGGCGCGATCCCGAACGACTGCGCGATCCACGCCGTCTCGCGATACGCGCCGAGGCTGGCGAGTGCCGGGCCGATCTGCGCCGGTACGAGGACGACCGCGATGACCTGCGCGGCGAGCACCGCCGCTGGCTGACCGGTCAGATGGTTGTTGCGGACCATCAAGCCGCCGGCCAGGCCCGCGAGCACGGCCAGGCCCGCGGCGCGCAGAAGGGCATCGCCGGCCCGCCTGCGGAGCGCGCGGAGATGGACCGCGCGCAGCGCCTGCGGTGATCCCCGCCATGCAGGAACGCGTGCGCGGCGGCGCGTGGGTTGCCAGCGGGCCAGCGCGACGATCACCACTGTGATCGCCAGCACGATCGCGCCGCCGCGCACCCCCTCGCCGCCGATCCACAGCGCGAGCCACGGCAGCTGGAGCCCGATCAGGGCGACGACCGACAACCCGCGCGCTGTGCGTGGATTTCCGGGCAGGCTCGTGAGGTACGCCGCTGCGGCGGGGCGCACGATCAACCGCGCGGTCGGCAGGAATACGAGCAACCAGATCGCCATCAGCACGAGCCCAACCCCCAGATCGTGGAGCGCCAACCCGGTCAGATCCGACGGACGCATCGCGGTGGGCCCGAAAATAACCGAGCCCACGATCGCACAGCCGATCCAGGCCGCGTCCGCCCGTCGCGACGCCGGGCCGAGGACTGCGCGGGTCCATACCACGACCCAGCGCAATTCATGACGAAAACCAGGTTGCCCCTGGCCGGCCGACGAGGCCATATCTGTCATTGCTTCAACCCTGGCTCGCACCCACGCGATCTTGCGTTGTTGATCGACCGAGTGCCATGCAGTTCATCGACGAAGCGGTCATCCACGTAAAAGCCGGCGACGGGGGCGATGGCGCCATCGCGTTCGGGGTGGGCCGCTCGGGCCCGACAGGGGGCGACGGGGGCGATGGCGGCAGCATCATCGTCGTCGCGGACCCGCAGCTGTCGTCGTTGCTCGACTTCAAGTACAAGCACACGTACACGGCCGAACGCGGCGAGCACGGACGCAACAAGGACCAGTACGGCGCCGCCGCCGTCGACCTCGTGGTTCGCGTCCCGGTCGGGACCGTGGTGTTTCCCGGTCGGGCACCGGGCGCCGCCGAGGAACCGGCGGACACGGCGGATGAGCCCGCGGCGCCGCTCGCGGATCTCGCGGAGGCGGGAGCGAGCTACGTGCTGGCGCGGGGCGGTATCGGCGGTCGCGGCAACATCCATTTCAAGTCGCCGTGGAATCAGGCACCCCGAACGGCAGAACCTGGCACGCCAGGCGAAAAGCGCACGGTGCGGCTCGAGCTCAAGCTCCTCGCGGACGTCGGCCTGCTCGGCTACCCCAACGTCGGCAAGTCGACGTTCATCAGCCGGGTGTCGCGCGCACGTCCCAAGGTCGCCGACTATCCGTTCACGACGCTCGTCCCCAATCTCGGGGTCGTCCAGCTCAGTGGCGAGCGCAACTTCGTGATCGCGGACATCCCTGGTCTCATTGAAGGCGCCGCGCAGGGTGCAGGATTGGGACACCAGTTCCTCCGCCACGTCGAGCGCTGCCGGGTCTTGCTACATATTGTCGAAGCGACGTTCACCACCGGGCCGGATCGGTCGCCGCTTCACGATTTCGACGTGATCAATTCCGAGCTTGCGCAGTATGCCCCCGGGCTCGCCGACAAGCCGCAAGTGGTCGTCTTGAACAAGATCGACGCTACGGCATCTGATGATGTCGACGTGCATCGACGTGCGTTTGCAGACCGCGGTGTTGAATTGATCCTGATCTCGGCCGCGACCGGGGCCGGTATCGGCGCGGTGCTGGAGCGTTTGTGGTCGCACTTGCACCCGGCGGCCCCCGTGGGCGGAGTGGATGGGGGCACGTGAGATGGCGCGCCCCGGCACCCGGTTGGTTCTTGAAGAAGCTAGGATCGGAGTGCTAGAACTGCAGCATTCCACAGGAAAAGCGCCGGTTCGCGGCCAGCGCGAAGTGCGGGCGGGGTCGCCGGCAAGGGCCGGCTGGAGATTGCGCATGCGAGGTACCTCTACGGTTGTCGTGTTTTCATCGTTGCTCCTCGCAGCAAGCGTAGCGGCGGCGCCCGCGACCGACGCCAAGGCCAAGAAGAAGCCGGCGCCGGCGCCGGCCAGCGCCGCCCCCGCGACGCCAGACACGACGGCATCGACGACCCCGGACGACGGCGCATCGAGCGCAGCGGGTCCGGCCAGCCCGGCGGCTCCGGCGCCCGATTTTGCGACGGTCAAGCCCGAGGACATGCCGACGGCGGTTCGCATGCGCCGACTCGAGCAGAAGACCCAGGCGCTCAAGGAGCGCGCGTGGCAGCTCAAGGCCCGCGTGCAGATGCTCAAGGAGCAGGTGCTGGGGGGCGGCGTCGGCGCGCAGGCGCTGGTCGTGCACGCCAACGACATGGGTGCGTCGTTCCGGCTGATCAAGCTGATCTACTCGCTCGACGGAACGCAGGTGTTCGCCCGCACCGACGATGCCGGGGAGAACCTGTACAAGACCAAGAGCTTCGACGTGTTCGCGGGGCCGATCGCGCCGGGCAACCACAACCTGGCGGCGGTCGCGACGTATCGCGGCCACGGCTATGGCGTGTTCGAGTACCTCTCGAAGTACACGTTCACCGCGCGCGGCAACCAGGCGTTTCTCGCCGGCGAAGGCAAGATCTCCAAGGTCGATTGCCGCGGCTTCGAGAAGGGTGGCCCGACGACGCCGCTCGAGAAGCGCTCCGCGGTGGAGTGCCGGGTCACCGAGCTTCAGCCCGAGAAGCCAGCGGATACGACGGCCGGGCAGCCTGGCGTGTCGCCCGGTAACGCGAGCGCGGGTACGGCCCCGCTCGGCGCCGCACCGGCCACCGCGCCGAGCGGAACCAACCCGCCGGGGAAGTGAATCATGGTCGTCATCCACGGCCACTCGCGTTGGGTCCGCGTCGCGCTCGGGGCGCTCGTCGCCACGGCTTCTGTGGGCGTTGCCCGCGCCGACAGCGATGTCGAATCGCAGATCACGTCCTACGAGACCGAGACGCGGCAGATCGGGGCGGATCTCCCGCGCCCCAACCAGCTCTCCGTTGCGGGCGGGCGGCGCCGGTTGCTCGATGCCCAGATCGCCTATGCGCTCGGTGACTACGACGCCGCCGCGCGGGCGCTGTTCGATCTGGCGGCGACGCCTGGCGCCGACCAGGAGATCGCGCGGTTCTTCCTCGCCGAATCGCTGTTCCAGAAGGCCGATCGCGGGGCGGCGCGGGCGTACTACGAGCAGGTCATCGGCAACCCCGCGGGCAAGTACTATCAGCCCGCACTCGAGCGCCTGATCGAGATCGCGATCGCGCAGAAAGACACGAGCAGCGCCGAGCAGCACGTCGCCGCGCTCGAGCGGATCAGCGCCGGGCAGCGCTTGCCATCGGTGCCCTATATCCGCGGCAAGCTGTCCTACTCGCAGGGCAAGTACGACGAGGCGCTCGCGTTCTTTCAGGAGGTTCCCAAGGGCTCCGCGTACGAGCTCCAGGCGGCGTACTACACCGCCACGGTCTACGTTGCGAAGAAGGATCTCCCGCGCGCGACGGACCTGTTCGCGGACCTGATCGGCAAGAAGCCCAAGGCCGCGGGAGACCGCCGGATCATCGAGCTGTCACAGCTCGCGCTCGGCCGGCTGTACTACGAGCGCGATCAACCGTCCAAGTCGATCGATAGCTACCTGCTCGTCGATCGCCACAGCGACGTGTTCAGCGATGCGCTGTACGAGGTCGCCTGGGTGTACGTGAAGAGCAAGCAGTACGACAAGGCACTGCGCGCGCTCGAGCTGCTGGCGCGCTCGGATCCGCAGTCGACCAAGACGCCGACCGTGCGGATCCTCGAGGGCAACTTGCGGGTCCGCAAGGCGCAGATGATCCGGACGGCACAGATCCAGGGCACGCTCGACGAGCGCAACCACGACGACCCGGAGACCGAGTACGACAAGGCCGTGGAGGTGTTCACCGAGACCCACGACCTGTACATGCCGTCCTACGCGGCGCTGTCCCGGATCGTCGATAGCAAGGCCGACCCGGCGCAGTACCTGACGCAGATCGCGGGGCGCTGGGACCATGTGTTCCAGGCCGCCGCGCCGATTCCGGAGGCCGCGATCCAGGCGCTGCGCGACGAGCCCGAGGTCCAGCGCGCGGTGGCCGTCGAGTCCGACCTCGGCGACATCACCGCCAACATCGCGCAGACCGAGATGATGCTGGCCCGGCTCGAGGGCGTGGTCGCTGCCGCGGACAAGGCCGCCGTGTACCCGGCGCTGGCGAACCGGCGCGCGCGGCTCGGCGCGATCTCCGACGACGTGATCAAGATCCGCAGCCAGCTCGCGGACCAGGAGCTCGCGCTGGTCGCCAGCTCGGGGGCGCAGGGCAGCGTGTCGGCCGCGCGCAAGCAGCGGCTCGTGGCGTACCTGGCGATGCCCAATGCCGAGCACGCGGCGACCGAGCACTTGTCCCAGCGCCGCGCCGAGCTGGACGCGATCGAGCGTTCGGCCGCGGAGATCGACGGCGCGATCGGCACCACGCAGGCGATCGCCGTGGCGCTGCGCAAGTACGGCAACGACACCGACACCCAGTCCGCCGACCAGAAGCAGACCGTGGCCCGTGGGCTCGACACCGCCGCCCGCGAAGCCCAGGCGATCGAGCGCGAGCTCGACCAGATCCGCCGCGAGCTCCAGATCGGCCGCGACCTCGCCCCGGTCGGCGACACCGCGATGGCCGAGGCCCGCGCGGCTCGCGCCGAGGTCAAGGCTGCCGAGGATGCCGAGCACAAGCAGCTCGCCGCGCTCGTCACCGCGAGCCGCGATGGCGGCAAGTCGCAGAGCCTGTCGGCCCAGGGCGAGCGCGCGGCCCGGCTCGCCGACCTCCTCGAACAGACCGACCGCGAGATCGATGGTCTCATCGACGATGGGATGAAGGAAGCGCGGGGCATGATCACCGAGCTCAAGGCCACGCTCGACCGCTTCAAGGTCGAGCTCGACGGCTACGAGACCGAGACCCTCGCGGTTGGCAGCGCCGCGCTCGGCAAGAGCTTCGAAGGCGTCAAGGCCAAGCTCTACGACATCGTGATCCGGACCGATGTCGGCAACGTCGACGTCGCCTGGTCGCAGAAGGGCGACACCGACGACGACCTCAAGCGGCTCAACCTGTCGCGCCAGCGCGAGCTCAAGTCGCTCAAGGACGAGTTCAAGGAGATCCTCGACGGCGGCACGCAGAAGCCGTCGGCCCCGGCGAAGAAGGTCGAGATGCCGCAGCCCGAGCAGCCACAGCCGAGCGGGAGCCCCGACAAGGGAGCGCCCGAGCAGCGCATCGTCCCTGGCTCCGACAAGCCGAGCACGCCCGCGCCGCCGTCGGTTCGCCCCGAGGATGCCAAGAAACCACCGGCGGCCAAGAAGGCGGCCTCGAAGAAAGCCGCACCGAAGGGAGCCTCGCGATGATCGAGCTCCTGAAGTCACGGACCGCGCGGTGGTTCATCGGCGCGGCGCTTGCCGCGCTACCGTTCGGGCACGTCGGATTCGCACAGTCGACGCCAGCTGGTGCGCCGGCGTCCGGAACCGGCCCAGCCGATCCGGCGCCGACCCCGAGCCGCGTCCCCGCCGCGCCGCCGAACGGGCCTGGCCTTGGCCAGCCGCTCGGCCAGCCAGCCCAGCCGCCGATCCCGGTCAACGTCAATCCGATCCAGCTCTCGCCGCAGGAGAAGGAGGAGCTCCGCGACATCGAGGCCGAGTACGAGCGGTTCGTGACCTCGGCCAACCAGCACGATCAGCGGATGCGCACGATCGCCAAGCGCGAGTACGACACGCGCACCGCCGAGCTGACCAAGCGCTACGCCGATCGGATCGCCAAGACCGAGGCCGATCGAAGCCGGCGTCACGGCGACACCATCGCGTTGCTCGAGACGTTCCTCAAGAACCATCCGAGCCATGACCAGTTCACGCCGGACGCGATGTTCCGGCTGGCCGATCTGTACATCGATCTCGCCGATGAAGAAGTCGAGGCCAAGCTCGCTGCGCAGGAGGCCGCGGGCCCGGGCGCCAACGCACCCGACGCCGCGTCGATCACCGCCGACTACGGGCGATCGACGGCGCTGTGGGAAGCGATCTTGACCCGGTTCCCGAGCTATCGCCAGACGCCATCGACGCTGTACTTGCTCGCCTATTACGGCAAGGCCAAGGACGAGCGCCGGTCGCTACAGGTGTTTCTCGCGCTGGCGTGCGCGAACAAGTTCAAGTGGAACGACCCGGCGACCAAGCCACCGACCCGCGAGGAAGCGCTCAAGCGGATCGAGCGCAAGGATCTGCGCGATCCGTACGCCGACTGCACGGCGTACCCCAGCGCCGAGCTCGAGCTGGTGCGCCACGCCTGGGTCCGCGGCGTCGCCGACTATCACTTCACGATCCCCGGCGAGCTCGATGAAGCGATCGCGGCGTACCTCAAGGTCGCCAACGGTGGCAACGAGTCCAAGCTCTACGCCGAGTCGCTCTACAAGCTCGCGTGGAGCTACTACAAGCGGGATCGGCTGAACGACTCGATCCGCCGGTTCGACGAGAGCGTCAAGCTCTACGACTCGGTGATCGCCGCGGGCGGCCAGCCGCCGCTCGAGCTGCGCGACGAATCGATCCAGTACATCTCGGTTGCGTTCACCGATCCGTGGGAAGGCGAGACCGAGACCGATCCGAACCGCGCGTTCGATCGGGCCCGCGCGTTCTACCGGGGCCGCGAGAACGAGCCGCACGTGCGCGATGTCTGGGTCGCGATGGGCAAGGCGTTCACCGAGCTGCAGGCGTGGGACCAGGCGATCGACGCCTATCGCATCGCGATCGGGCCACCGTGGGAGCTGAACCCGGCCAACCCGGTCGTCCATCAGGAGATCGTCAACGTGTTCGAGCTCAAGGGCGACAAGTTCGCCGCCGACGCGGCCGCCGCCGAGCTGGCGACGAAGTACGCGCCGGGTACGCCGTGGTACGCGGCGAACGAGAAGGACCGCGAGGCGATGGACAACCAGCGCCGGATCGCCGAGCGCGCGCTGTACGCCGCGACCCGCAACACGCACTCGGCCGCGACCACGCTGCGCAAGGACTACGAGGCGTCGTCGCGGAAAGATCCTGCGGCCAAGCAGGAATACCTCGCGATGTACGCCAAGGCGATCGAGCTGTACCGCACGTTCATCACCACGTACGCCGAGTCGGACTACGTCTACGAGTTCAGCTTCCTCGAGGGTGAAGCGCTGTACTGGAGCGAGCGGTACCCCGAGGCGATCGCGCAGTACAAGTGGGTGCGCGATCATCGCGATCTCGGCACCGCGTACTACATCGACGCCGCGCGCAGCGTGGTGCAGTCCTACGAGGCCGAGGCCCAGCGCGAGGTCGACGCCGGCAAGCTCGCGGCGCTCAAGGTCCCGACGGTCGCGGAGCTGCGGGCGCTGCCGCAGCCGTGGCAACCGCAGCCGATCCCCGACCTCTACGTGCAGCTGCAAGTCGAGTACGACAACTACCAGAACATCGTCGCCGATCCGAAGGCGGCGCCGCAGCAGGGCATCAACGCCGCGCTGATCAGCCTCGCGTACTTTCACGTCGACGAGGCGATCGGCCGGTTCCAGAAGGTGATGGACAAGTTCTGCGGCTCGCAGGCCGCCGGCAAGTCGAAGGACGGCATCCTGGCGATCTACGAGGCCCAGGGCAACTTCGACGCGATCGAGGCGACCAACAAGCGGTTCATCGCCGCCAACTGCGGCGACGCCAAGGCGATCGAGCTCGCGATCTCGCAGAACCGCTCGCTGAACTTCTCGCGCGCCGACGAGCGCTATCAAAAGGGTGACTACGCCGCCGCGGCCGACGCGTTCTATCGGTTCTACAAGACCGCGGCCGACAACGATCCCGATCTGCCGGTGGCGCTGTTCAACGCGGCGGTCAGCTACAAGCTGGCCGACAAGCCCAAGACCGCGATCGCGCTGTTCAAGGAGTTCACCGAGAAGCCGTCGAAGAGCTTCCAGGACAGCCCGTACTACTTGAAGTCCATGGGCCTGCAGGCGGCTAGCTACCAGGCCGCGTTCGACTACGACAACGCGGTCAAGACCTACCTCGCGCTGTACGACACGACCAAGAAGGCCAAGCGGCTGGGGATCAAGGCGCCCGAGCCGCTGCCCGGTGAGAAGCCGCAGACCCTGGAGCAGATCGGGCTCGACGCGATGTACAACGCCGCGCTGGCATCGGAGCTCAACCGTGACTTCAAGAAGTCCGTCGACCTCTACACGAAGTACGGCGCGATCGAGCCCGATCGCCGCAAGAAGGATCGCGCGCTGTGGTCGATCGGCGGGATCTATCGCCAGCAGGGCGACATCAACTCCATGACCGAGACCTTCGATCGCTGGCGCGCGCGCTACGGCAAGGACGCCGGCAACGAGGACGACTACGTCGCGACGTTCTACGAGACCGCGGCGGCGAACAAGAAGAAGGGCCGCACGGCCGCCGCCAAGGCCGCCGGGCTCGCGACGATCGACGCATGGAAGGCGCGCGGCTCGATCAAGAACAGCAAGGGCGCCAAGCAAGCGGGCGAATGGCAGCTCCAGCTCGCCGAGGACTGGTACACCGCGAGCTGGGATCCGTTCCAGCTGAAGACCGCGGCGCGCTCGCTGGCCGAGGCCAGGGCGCAGGCGGCGCAGCTCGAGCGGCTCAAGATCCAGGTCGAGGACAAGTACCTCGCGCTCGATCCCTACGGCGTCGTGGAGTACTCGATGGCCGCCAAGGTCCGGTTCGGCGACATCCAGTACAGCGCGGCGCAGAAGGTCGCTGATGCACCGATCCCGGTGCCGGTGGCCAAGAGCGGCAACGATGACGTGATCGCCGCCTACGAGACCCAGCGCGACACCAACCTCAAGAAGAAGCTCGACGAGGCCAAGCTGCAGTGGAGCGAGGTCTACGACCTCGCCAAGAAGGGCGGCATCTCCAACAAGTGGAGCCGCAAGGCGCTGGAGAATCTCGGCCGCGAGTTCCCCGGCGAGTACACGCCGCTGCGCCAGGAGCTCATCCAAGGAACGGACGCGCCATGATCTCCGCCCGCACTCCCATTGCCGCGTGGGCGGCCGCGTCGGCCACGTCAGATCGACGCCCGGGGCCCCGCGTTGCTATCTCGATGACCCGCCTCGGAGCGATGGCGCTGCTGTTCGCCGCGGTCGCCGCCTGTGGCGGCGGCGACAAGAAGGAGAAGACGACTCCCGACAAGGTGACCGGCACGACGGACCCTCAGTCGATGAACGACTTTGGCGACCCGAGCAATCGGGCCAATCCCGCCGATAACGGTGGCCCCAACGGCAATCCCGCCGGGGGCGCGCAGTCCACGGGCCGCGCGCCCGGCGGCGGCGATCCGAACGAGCTGCCACCCGGCGCCCCCGGCAGCAGCGCCCCGGGCCCGGGTGGCCCGGCGATCGACCCGTCGGGTCCCGTCGTCACGATGCCGAGCTACGATCCCGAGCCGGCGCTCGCCAAGGCCCAGGTCGATCAGCACCTGCAGGTCGCGCGCACCGCGCTCGGCAGTCCGACCCCGGATGCCGATGCGGCGCTGCGCGAAGCCCGGCTCGCGCTGCAGATCGACGCAGCGAGCGTCGACGCCGCGGCGATGGTCGCGTTCGCCTACTACCACAAGAAACTCTACGATACTGCCGAGCTGGTGCTCGACGATCTGTTCAAGCGCGCGCCCGCGAAGCAGAACGCCAACGTCTACTACGTGTACGGCTTGGTCTACGATCACACCAACCGACCCGAGCAGGCCGTGCTGTCGTTCAAGAAGGCGGTCGAGCTCGATCCCAATCACGCGAGCGCGCTGATCAACCTCGGCGTCCATCAGCTCGCGAACACGCAGTACGCCGAGGCGCTCGCCACGTTCGAGCGCCTGGTCCACCAGTTCGGTCGCAACGACGCCATCACGCTGACGTCGCTCGGCTCGTCGTATCGCGGCCACGCCGCGGACTTTCCGGCGGGCAGCCCGGATCGCGACGACAACGTCCGCCGTGCGGAGGCCGCGTACAAGCACGCGCTGCAAGGCAACACCAGCTACGGCCCGGCCTACTACAACCTCGGCCTGCTGTATCTCGACAACGACCCCTTCCCCGGGCTGTCCGATACCCTGCTCCGGCTCAACACCGCGAAGAGCTACTTCGACCAGTACAAGAACATGCAGGGCGTCGACATGAAGCTCTACGACGACCGCATGAAGGACGTGACCAAGGCGATCAAGCGCGCCGAGAAGCAGCTCAAGAAGTCCAAGGGCAGCTCCGCGACGCCTGCCTCCGCGCCTGAATCCCCTGCGCCCAAGGCGAAGGCGGGTGGAAAGAAGCGTCGAGGCACCCCATGATCTCGGTCACCGGTAGTGTTCGAATGTCATCGCCCAGGCACGCCCCGCCACGAAAGCCGGCCATGAAGCACCACTTGCTCACCTTGTTCGTCGCCACGGCGGTCACCGCTGCCATGACAGGTCAGGCGCGACGCGCCCACGCCGAGGGCTGCCCCGACGATAGCGCGGAGCAAGGCGAGAAGAAGCAGGGCAAGTTCCACATCGAGTACATCAACGGCAAGCCGGTCACCGTGATCGACACCGTCGTCTCGGTGTGCGGCAAGGTCCCGCGGCCCAGCGTGGTCTACGTGCTCACCGCCAAGAGCATCGGCTACGAGTGGGAGAGCCTCAAGCAGGACTTCATGCCGCTGATCCTGGCGTCGGTCAAGAAAGCGCCGTTCTGATGGCGTCGCTCGGTACCAGGCCGATCCCGGTCACGCCCGCGAGCCCGCGGCCGCGCATCCTGCGGATCGGCGTCCTGCTCGGCGGCAAGATCGTCGAGGAACGGCTGATCCGCGAGCGCGCGCCGGTGACCATCGGCCAGTCGATGCGCAACACGTTCTCGGTCCCGATCGAGGGCCTGCCGCTCGAGTTCACGCTGTTCGCGCTCGACGACGGTCGTTACTCGCTGCGGTTTCTGCCCAAGATGGATGGCCGGCTCAGCGACAGCGGCGGTCAGGTCAACACGCTCGACGCGCTCAAGGCGCGCGGGGGGCAGGCCCCGGGGGGCTACTACCAGGTCGCGCTCACCGAAAGCGCACGCGGCAAGCTCTCGCTCGGCGACCTCACCATCCTGTTCCAGTTCGTCACCGAGCCGCCGCGCCAGCCAAAGCCGATGCTGCCGGCCTCGGTGCGCGGCACGTTCATCGATCGCTTCGATCCGCGGCTGCTCGTGATCGTTGGTGCATCGATCGTCGTGCACTTCACGCTCATGTTCATCGCGCTGTTCACCGACCGCGGGGTGGACGCGGGCATCGCAGAGCGCGCGTACAACCTCACATTCAAGCAGGACACGTACACGATCGACCTCCCGCCGCCCAAGCCCGACCCGGCGCAGAGCGGGAGTGCGGCCGGCGCCGCCGCTCCGGAGGCGAAGAAGCCCGACAAGGGCCCCGACAAACCCAAGGCCCCCGATAAGGGCGACGATGGCAAGGCGCGTGCCGACCAGCTCGCGCAACAGGAGCAAGACGCTGCGAAGTTCGCAGATCTGCTAACCGGCGAGGGAGTCAACGGTACGAGCGAAGGCGACATGAGCAAACGGCGGCCGGGGGCCGAGCTCGGCGCGCAGATCAACGAGGTCCGCGAAGGCGGCCAGACTGTCAAGGTCGGCGGCGGCGCGGGCCGCGGCTCGCGCGGGGACGGCGACGTTCGGGTTGGCACGGGCCATGGCCCGGCGATCAACGGGCCGGGTGGTACCGAGAGCGCCGGTGGCGGCAAGTCCCAGGAGCACGCACCGTCCGGCCGGATCTCGGTGTCCGAGAAGCAGTCATTCGATGATTCGACGCTCACCGGTGACGCGGTGCTCGCCAAGATCCAGTCCGCCTACATGGCGGGGCTCAAGCGCTGCTACCGGGAGTATCTGAAGAAGGATGCGAGCGCGCGCGGCAAGGTCACATTGTCACTCACGATCAACGAGACCGGGCGCACCGTGAAGGGCTCTGCCAAGGGGTTTGCTGGCGAGGTCGACGAGTGCATCGGCAATCTCATGACCAGCTGGCGGTTTCCGATCCCGAAGGACAAGGATGGCGAACCGACCGAGGCCAACTTCGCGATCGCGTTGCAGCTGGTTCCGGACTGATCGAAACGACCGCTTGCGAGACCTCACTCACGTATTTCGGGACTAGCTACGAGCGGCCCTGATAGGCAGGATAGGCTCGAAACAGAGATCACAACGTTGCGGACGGTGCGCGGGTACGGGTTGACTTGTTGGCAATTTGAGGTCTCCTAGGAGTGAAAAAATGTCGCCAAAGCTGCTCAGTCCGTTTCTGGTTGCTCTAGTCGGTCTAGGTGGATACGGCTGCGCTGCCGATGACGGCATGGACGAGGAGTCGACCCTCGACCAAGAGGTCACGGCCGCGCCCACGAACCTGGTCGCCACGGTGATCTCCCCTCAGCGGATCAGCCTCAGCTGGGACGCCATCGCCGGCAGCGCGACCTACGTCGTGCTGCGGGGTGCGACGCCGAGCAGCGAGCGCACGTTCACCTCGACCTCGCCCGCGGGCGCTACGACATTCCTCGATACCGGGCTGACGCCGAATACCCAGTACTGCTATCAGATCAAGGCCGTGCTTGGCGGGACGGCCTCCGGCCCGTCGAACGAGCAGTGCGTGTTCACGGCCCCAGGGCCGCAACCGCCCACTGGCGTCCAGGCGGTCACCACGTCCACCACGGCCATCAACGTCAGCTGGAGCGCGGTCGGCGGCGCGGTCCGCTACTACGTATTCGAGTCGGTGGGTGGCGGAGCGTTCACCCAGCTTGGCTCGGTCGCCGCCCCCACGCTGTCGTTCGCGGCAGAGGGCCTGACGCCGGGCACCACGTATTCGTTCGCGATCAAGACGTACATCCCCAATAACCTGTTCTCGGCGCTCTCGGACCCGGCGACGGCGTCGACCTTCGCGGCGGGGCTCGAGGCGTATTATCGGTTCGACGAGAAGACGGGCACGACGGCGATCGATGCGTCGCCATTCCAGCGCACCGGCACGCTGTCCGGCGGCGCGGCGCTGGTGACCACCGACCGCGCGCCGCTCAAGGACGACACCGGTCACAACCCGTCGAGCGTCTCGCTGGCGACGAGCACGGCCAATGTTTCGGCGACCGGCACCCTGCCGTTCGGCGGCAACGGCGATGCGTCGATCTCGCTGTGGGTCAAGCTGACGGCCGCGCCCACGGGCCCGGTCACGATCATCGGCCGCCGGTCCGCGGGTTGCGGCGCGCTCATGTGGGAGCTCGTGCAGGACGCGACGCAGCTGAGCTTCACCGGGACGACCTCGCTGAGCTTTGGCCGGTCGCTGGTCGTGGGCAGCTGGACGCAGGTCGGCGTGGCCCAGCATGGCAATGTGCTCCAGCTGTACATCAATGGCGTCCAGGTCGGCACGGGCACCTTCACGCCGGGTGCGGCGACCACGGGGGCGCCGCTGCAGATCGGCGACGTCGGCGGCTGCGGTACGGGTGGGTCCTTGCTCGTCGACGAGGTCAAGCTGTTCAGCACGCGGCTGAACGCGCCCGACATGGCGGCGCTCGGCACCCTTCCGCCCGCACCGACGGGCCTGGTCGCCACCGAGATCCATTCCAACCGGGTCTCGCTGAGCTGGACGGCGGTTCCGAACGCCGAACAGTACTTCGTGTACCGAGGAACCCAGTCGGGTGACGAGGTGTTCTTCACGAGCAATCCGAGCACCACGTTCCTGGGCGACCACCTGACGGCGAACCAGACCACGTCGTGGCAGGTCCAGGCGGTCCGCGGCGGCCTGCTATCGGGGATGTCCAACGAGCTGCTCGTGACCACCAGCTCGGCGCTGGCTGCGCCGACCGGCCTGACCGCGACGCTCAATGCGTGCTGCTCGCCGCAGCGCGTGGACCTGGCCTGGAGCCCGGTGACGGGCGCGATCCGCTACTACGTGTTCCAGTCCACGAGCGGCGGCGCGTTCGTCCAGATCGGATCGGTCGCGCCGGCGACGACGGCGTTCACGGTCGGCGGGCTGTCGGCGGGAACGACCTACGCGTTCCAGGTCGAAGCCCAGGATGACGGGTTCACGTTCTCGGCCCCTTCGGCGCCGGCGACGGTGACCATCCCGACACCCTGATCACGGTTTGCCCGAAATTGCATGGGGGCTCGGCTGCAGTCATGAGCACAAGCTCTCGTCGACCTTCGAAGGTCTTGCACGTCCTCAATGGCGCCAGCGGAGGCGCCGCCATGAGCACGCTGGGGCTCATCGCCTCGCTGGAGCGGCTGGGCGTGAGATCGTGCGCGGTATGCCACGCGGCCGGCAGCCCATCGGAGCGCAAGCGCCTCGCTGATGCGGTCCACGGCGAGGTCGTGTTCACGCCGTTGTACTGGTGGAACCAGAAGACCCGCCACGCGCTGGCGTTGCGGCCGCTGCTCGAGGCGCGCCAGATCCTGCGCACCGGTTGGGCGCTGCGCTCGACCTGGCAGGTGCGACGCGCCGCCATGCGGTGGGGCGCCGAGCTGATCCATAGCAACACCATCGTGACGCCCGAGGGCGGGATGGCCGCGGGGCAGCTCGGGCTCCCGCATGTCTGGCATGTGCGCGAGCTCATCGGACCCGGCAAGCCGTATCGGTTTGCGCGCGAGGGCCGCGCGTTCGGTGACTATGTGGCTCGCCACGCATCCAAGTTGATCGCCAACTCCAACGTGACCGCCGGCTTGATCGCGGGATGGCTACCGCGCGATCTGCTCGAGGTCGTGTGGAACGGGATCGACGTCTCGCAGTTCGATGCGGCGCGTACCGCGGTTGCCGCCCGGGCTGCCGCGCCTGGACCCGGGGCTCGGCCCCGCCTCGTGGTCGCCATGGTCGCCGGGCTCACCGCGCGCTGGAAGAAGCACGCGGTGTTCGTCGAGGCCGCGCTGCGCGTCGATCCCAGCTTGCCGGTCGAGTTCCGGATCTACGGGCAGGACCCCTCCGAGGGTGGCACGCGCCCCGGCGGGGCCTACATCGACGACCTTCACGCCCGGATCGCCAAGGCGAACGCCAAGGCGCGGTTCCACTGGCCGGGCTATGTCGCCGATCCGCGCCAGGTGATGGCGGATGTCGATCTGCTGGTTCACTCGGCGGATCACGAATCGTTCGGGCGGGTCATCGTCGAGGCGATGTCGGCCGGGCTCCCGGTCGTGGGCGTGAACGGCGGCGGGGTTGCCGAGATCGTCGTCCACGGCAAGACCGGGCTGCTGGTTGCGCCCGACGACTCGGCGGCGATGGCCGTGGCGATCGAGGAGCTGGTCCGCGAGCCGGCGCGGCGTTCGGCGTTCGGCGCTGCGGGCCGCGCGCGCGCCGAAGATACGTACAGCCTCGAGGCCTGCGCGCGCGGGGTGCTCGCCGTGTACGAGTCCGCGATGGCGCGCCCGGTTTTGCGCTGAACGAAGGCTCGTAGCTCCAACCAAGCACATTCTCCAGGACGTTGACGCAGTCGTTCCGCTTCATTGCCGTCGACCTCAACGTGTGGGGTCAACGTCAACCTGTACGTCGCCACGAGACGGTCTGCCCGACGGCTCGTTGAGCCGGCGAGTCCTCGCGCGGGTTGCTCCGCACCAAGCTCGTGGCCGCCTCTGGGTGAGCGACTCAGTCGCCGAGCAGGCGGACGTCCAGCGGTTGCGCCGCTCGGGTCGTCATCGACCGGTAGGCGGCGTCGATCGCGCCGAGGTCGGCCGCGGCTTCAGCGACTGTGTGTGCGACGGGCGCGCCGCTGCGCACCGACGCGAGGAAGCTGCGCCACATCTCCTGCGTGCCGCTGAGATCCTCGCCGGCGCGGAGCGCGTCCCACGGGATCAGCGGACGCGCCCGCCACGTGTGGCCGCGCGAGATCGTGGCGAGCCGGCCCGACAGATCGAAGTAGATCGCGCCCTCGGTGCCGACCACCGAGCTGCGCAGCGGCATGCGCCCGCCCTCGAGCCCCCACGAGAAGCCGAGCTCACCGAGCACCCCGCGCTGCGTGCGCCAGGTGACCGCGGTGGTGTCGTCGCCATGGTTGGTCAGCGTCTTCACGCCGGGCTGGGCCGCGAACACCCAGGCAAGGTCGGCGGGCGCAGCGACGCCGCTCAGCGCCAGGCCCGCCCGCACGCAGTGGATACCACCCTCCTGGAGGGCGCCGTCGGTCTCGGCGCCAAGACTCTTCCAGGCCTCCGCCGGGGCCCTGCGGCGGAGCCGCTGGAGCGTGATCATCAAGGGATCGCCGATCGCACCCGCGCGAACCCGCGCCAGCACGAGCCGCTGCATCGGCGAGAAATGGGCATTCTCGGCCACCATCCACGCGGGCTTGTAGCTCCGGATCGCAGGCAAACGCTGGATCAGATCGTCGAGCGTGCGGAACGCCGGCTTCTCGACCAGCACGTGCTTGCCCGCCGCCATCGCAGCGTCGACGGCGCTGGCATGCGCGGTCGGCGGCGTCGCGATGATGACGATGTCGTCGCCGGACGCCATCGCCTCGTCGAGGCTTCGGTAGGCACGCGCGGCGGCGCGCTCGGAGACCCACGCGGCGGCGCGCGCGGCATCGCGCCCGACCGCCGAGATCCGGACGTCGACGCCGGTCAGCGCACGCAGCGCCTTGACGTGGCGGTCCGCGGCGCTCCCTGTCCCGACGAGACATACCGAAACCGCCTCGCGGGCCTTCGCCGGCTTTGCGGCGGCGCGGCGCGCAACGCTCTGGAGCGCGCGCCGGACCCCGAGGATCGTGGGTCGCCGCGCCGGCGGCTCGGCGGGCTCCACGTACTTGTTGGCGCCGGAGCCGTCCTCGCGACCGCGCACGAGCAGCACCGGCGCTGGCTCGGGGTCCCACTCGATCGGCGGCACGTACGTGCGCGGGATGCGCGGCCGCGTGGTCGTGGGTGAGTACTGGGCCAGCAGCGCCGACCGGAGCCGCCGCGTGTCGTTGATCGAGCCGTGCCACACGTGACCGTCGAACAGCACGAACGTGCCCGGTGGAATATCGACGTAGACGATCTTGGTGTCGACGCCGCGCACGGCGGCCGCGCGCTGGACCGCCGCCGAGTCCGTGATGTCGAGTTGCTCGGTGCGCTCGAGCTCCTGCGGGCTGACGTCGAGCCGCTGCGTTCCGGGCAGGATCAGCACCGTCGCCTTCTCGGTGACGTTGCGCAGCGCGGCCCAGAAGTTGACGGAGGTCCACTCGAGCGTCTCGATGTCGACGTGCCAGCGGTGCTTCTTGCCGCCGCGCTTGGCGATGATCTGGCTGCCCCACAGCAGCAGATCGTCGCCGAGGATCGACGCGACGCGGCCGACGACGGCATCGGAGCTCAGCGCATCGGTGATCGGGCCGCGGTAGACGTGGTGGCCCTTGTACCAGGGCAGCCGATCCCGCGTCTGATCCCACTCGCGCAGGACTCCGCTGATGCCGCGCTCATCGAGCAGCGGAAACGGGCCTATGTAACCCAGCTCGCGGTAGGTCCGAAGCTCACCGTCCGTGAGTCCGCCACCGCGGGCGGCGGCGCCGCGGCCGACGATCGAACCAGGCGTGTGTGCCACCGATGGCATGACGGGATTCTCGCGATTCATCGTGTCAGTTCCTCTGCCGCCAGACGAGCCAAGACCATACGGGGTCTGTCGCACGTCATGGTTGCGGCGGTTCGCGGGCGTTGCTGGATGCTAGCCGCTCGGGCGGAGCCTGCGGCTCGGGATGCGTTCGGCGGTCAGGACCCGCTCCTCAGATGTTCAAGCAGTTGCCGTCGCGATAGAACACCGACGTCATCCACGGCCAGAAATCGACCGGGCCGGGACCTGCAAAATCGAGCCGGCGAAACCCGCGGTCCTTCAGGAAATTGTAACCATCGCGGTAACGCTCGCGATCGCTATTATCCCACACTACGACCCCGCGCTCGGACAGGCCGGGGAGGCATGCCTTGGCGCAGTTGACCCGGTCCCGGCCATCCACGACGACGATGTCCGAAACGAACGCAGCCGCTTGCTTGCTGTAGTCACCACCGGGGACGAGGTCATGCTGGATCAGCTGGACGTTGGCCGGCACCATGGCCGTCATCCGCTGGAACCACGATGGATCGTGCTCGCACGCGACGACGGTCTTGGTGCGCGCCGCCCACCACAACGTGGAATAACCAGCGCCATATTCGAAGACGCTCAGCGAGGGATCGATTCGCTGCTCGAGAAATCCGATCGCGCCGTAGGTGTAGAACGGGACCGGATGGCCGAACGCGACGGGGATGCGGCGGCGGTACGACTCCAGCCAACCGGATCCGCGCAGGAAGCTCTGGGTGCGAAACGTCTGGTCGATCAGCGCCATCGGCGTGGTGAGCACATCGACCGAACGCAGCCGGCGATAGATCTCTCGAACGACTTGTTTACCGCTCAGCATGACGTTACCTCGCTACAGCTTCGTGTCTCAGATCTCTCTGAGCCGCCGCGGCGGGATACGAGGCTGGATATGAGACCGAAGCTAGGAGCTAGAAGGAACCAACGCATGGGACGAAAGGTCTGAGTAAGATGCCAGCCGACGGTAGCATGTTCGCTGATTCGAGCTTGTTCCGAGGTCCTCGCGGGACCGGCGCGCCAACCAGCTTGAATCGCGCTTGAAAATGGCCTCGTCCGAAGATGTAGGTCGCCAGGTCCGGCGCGGGATTTCCTGGAATCTCGCAGGGGCGGTGCTCACCAACGGGATCCGGCTCGCCGTGGTTGCGGTCCTGGGAAGGGCGTTGACCTCCGCCGATTTCGGCGTGGTCGCGGCGGCGATCTCGGTCAACGTCATCCTGTTCGGGATCCGCGACGTCGGCATAGGCCGTGCGTTGATCCAGCGCAAGGATCTCGTCGACGGTCACCTCAGCACGACGTTCGCGGTGTCACTGTATCTGGGCCTCGGACTGACCGGGCTGCTGCTGCTGCTCGCGCCGCTCATCGGCCGGTTCTTCCAGATCCCCGCGTCGGTCGATGTGATTCGCGCGCTGGCGTTCCTGTTCACGCTGCACGGGCTGTCTTCGGCGTCTCGCATGGCGTGCGAGCGCGCGATGAACTTTCGGGCGACCGCGGTGATCGACGCGGGCACGTTTGCCGTGGGCTCGATCGCGAGCATGGTCTGCGCGGTCGAAGGTGCGGGCCCATGGGCGCTGGTCGTCGGCTACATTGTCGAGGAGGTGCTGTCGGCGGCGTGCTACCTCGCAGTGAGCCCCCCGAAGCTCTCGCTCAGGATCGATCGCGCGCGGCTGCGCGAGCTGATGAGCTTCGGCACCGGGCAGACCATCACGCAGATCGCCGGCGTGCTCGCGACCTACGGTGACAACTTCGTGGTCGGCAATGCGCTGGGACCCGAGGCGCTCGGCTACTACACGCGCGCGTACGACCTCATCAAGCTGCCGTCGTTCGTGTTCGAGGCGGTCGTGGGACGGGTGCTGTTTCCGGCGTTCTCGCGGCTGCAGGACGATCGCAGCCGGCTCGCCATCGTGTTTCGCCGCGTGAAGTTCGCCAACGCGCTCGTGCTGCTCCCCGCGAGCGCGGTGCTGATCGTCGTCGCCCCGGAGGTCATCCGCATCCTCGTGGGCAACGGCTGGGATTCATCGGTCTTGCCGCTGCGGATCCTGGCGGTGACGATCCTGCCGCGGACCAGCCAGAAGCTCAGCGCGATCGTCGCGCAGGCCGCCGGCAAGGCGAGCTCGATCGCGCTCGCGTACACGATCTACATGCTCGTGGTGATCGGCGGCGCGGTGATCACGAGCCGGTGGGGGATCCCCGGCGTCGCGGCCTCGACGGCCGTCGCGATCGTCGTGGTGTACAGCCAGAGTACGTACATCGCGATGCAGATCTCGGGGCTGCGGGTCAGCCAGCTGGCCAGCGCCCATGTCCCCGGCGTGGTGCTCGCGCTGATCATCGCCGCGGCGGCCGCGCCGGTCGCGGGCGCGTTGCGCGCCGCGAGCCTGGCGCCGGTGGTCGTGCTCGGGGGCGTGGCTGCGGTCGCGCTCGTCGTGTATGTCGGCCTGGTCGCGCTCGGATTGCGCAGCGACCGCGGCGATGTGCCGTGGCTGCGCAACGAGCTGCAACGCATCCGCTCGCGGCGCGCTCGCTAGGTTCGATCGTCGGTGAGCCCTATCGGTCGGTGAGCCCTATCGATCGAGCGCGTGGATCGAATAGACCGCGTCCATGCTGTGGTCCTCGAGATCGAGCCGCCAGGTCTCGACGCCGCGCGCGAGATCGTACCGCGCGACCCGGGTGTGCTCGCACAGCTCGAAGTCCCGATTCAGGAACTTGTTTCCGATCCACTTGAGGTTCTCGCGTAGCTTGGTCTCCCGGAGCTTGGAGAACCCGACCAGGACGTCGGTATCCCCGAGCGGCGCGATGCCACGGCACCAGCCGAGTCGGCGATCGGTGGGCGTCATCGGAGCGAGGTCGAACGCCACGGTGGTCCCGTCGCGCGGATCCATCTTGATCACCCCACCGTTCACGCTGGTGAACCACACGCGGTCGCGCGCGACCACGCCATCGTGGATCCGGTTGTCCGAGACGTGGTGGCGGCGCTTGCTGGACAGGCTCTCGACGCGACCCGCTTCGAAGTTGGTCGCCCAGATCTCGCCGCCCCACTCGGCGACATAGTTGGGATGGGCCTGGTGTGGCTTCGTGGTCGGGATCCGGCGGAAATCGGCCTCCGCGCCGTAGCGCGAGATCACCTCGTCCTCGGCGATTGGATGCCTATGGATCAGCTCGAACTGATCATTGTACTCGAGCACCGAATCAACACCTGTGCCCGCCACGAAATACCTACCTCGAATGCGCTCGACGTGATGCAGATCGTTAAATAACCTGTGTGTATAGGATTTTACGACCGACAGAGTGCGCAGATCGATCTTCAGGACCTGGGTACTGGTGCACGTGTAGGCATGGTTATCGATGATCGTCGCGGCCCGGAAGCACACGCTGAGACCGACCTCACGATCGAGCTCCCAGCCTCGATATTCCATGCGATCGACGACGACGTTGTCGCGCACCACGAGCATGACCGCCGCTTCGTAGCGATCCCAGGCCGGGCGTTGGTGATTGTTCGGATGGCTCCTGCCGCCGAACACCAGAAATGCGGCACTCATGCTGAGCAGTCACTCTAGCTGTTAACCGAGTCTTCATCCACCGCTTTGGCGCGCCCGGGAGTTTGTCCGGGATTTGCACAGCGTGACAGATGCCCACCGCGGCTCAGCGACGGTTCCGCACACCGGAAATGTTTCCGCAGTGAACAATTCCTGCGCCGCCAGCAACGCCTGTATCGCACTCACGACGCTGCCATCGCGGTGACCGCACGCAGCTCGGCCAGCGCGATGTCGAGCGCAGGCGCCGCAGCGAGCTGCATGAGCCCAGCCGTCTGGTCCGTAGCGATTCGTGGCAGGCGAGGAACGCGCACCCGGACCGGCATCATCTTCGGGAGCCGCCGGCACAGCTCCTCCATCGCGGCCTTGGCCATGCAATAGGCCGCGCTGCCATCACCGTCAGTCAGAAAGCTCGTGGACGGCGCCCAGACGACGAGCGGGCTGCCGAGCGCGCATGCGGCGCCGGTCACAGCGAGCAAGCCATCGACGTAGTAGCGCAGCATGTGATCCAGGTCCGTGCGCGAGAACTTCGCGACCGCCGGGATCCGCGGAGTGGCGAGGTAATACAGATGGCTGGGCGGCGCGTCGTAGGGCCAACGCAGATCGATCTGCCCCGTGACGCCGTCGCGGCGACGCGCGGTCGCGTCGAGCGCCACCGCTGCGACCCTGCCCGGCGATCCGTCAGCGTCGCGGACGATCCGATCCGCCTCGGCCGCGCCGCGATGATAGGTGATGCAGACATCGGCGCCGCCGGCCGCGAGGCAGCGCGCGATCGCCTCGCCAAGCCCCCGCGATCCGCCGACGACGAGCGCGCGCTGGCCGTGAAATTCGCCGGGCCGGACGACCGCCTGGACGTGCGCGCGCGTGGGCCCGTCCTGCGGTGGCGGCCGATAGAACGTCCCGAGCATGCCGTGGAACACCGCGCCGCGGACCGCGAGATCGACGACCGAGTACTTGAGGCTCGTGCGGGCCACGCTCCAGTCGATCGCATGCTCGGCCGGCTCATCGTGCGCGGGCAGACCGTGGAGCTCGAGCCCGGCGAACACCGAGTGTAGGCCCGGACACTCCATCCCGACGATCCGGGTCATCGCCAGCAGCTCTGCGAGCGCGAGCCCACCGAGCGCGCGATAGGTGTGCGGGAACATCGCGGCCGCCGCGTCGGTGTCGAGTGCCAGGGGCGTGCGGCCGCGAGCTTGTCCGATCGTTGCTCGATCGACCACGCGCGGCGCCGGCGCGAACGCCAGCGCCGGAGGCTCGCCGCCGAGGATCAACCCGGTGGTCGCGACAACACCGAGCGTCACCTCGAGCACGCGCAGCTCGGCCGCGGTGCCCACGAGGCGCACCCGCGGCTCCGGAGCGGCCGAGCTGCTCGCCGGGACTGGCTCGTCGATCACCTCGAGCGCGACCTCGGTGTCGAGCATCAGCGGCTTGCGGAACGCGACCTTCAGCGACGCGATGGCGACCGGCAGGGCCGGCGCGCGGGTGGTGAGCCAGCCCTCGAGCGCCCACAGGAGGATGTGGATGCCGTGCACCACCGGCGCCTCGAACATCGTGCGGCGCGCGGCGATCGGATCGACATGAAGAGGGTTCCAGTCGCCCGAGAGGCGCGCAAAGGCCCGCTGATCTTCGAGCGAGAACGTCCGTCGGGCAGTCATGGGCGCGTGGTCGTGCTCGGGGACCGCATGGTACGCTGAGGCGATGGCTGCATGCTACCTGTGCATCTCGATCGACCTCGAGCTGGCCTGGGGAATCTGGGACAAGCCGAACCCGGACTACCACGCTCGCTGCGCGGAACGCGAGCGCACGATCGTGGCGCGGCTCTTGGAGATCTTCGAGACGTACGAAGTTGGCGCGACGTGGGCGATCGTCGGGCGGTTGCTCGAGCGCGATCCGGCGCACGATCAGCCGATCTGGTTCGCGCCGGATCTGGTCGAGCGGATCCGGGGCGCCCGGGTGGCGCAGGACATCGGTTCGCACAGCTACGCACACGTCTACTTCGGCGAGACCGACCGCGAGCGGCTGCGCGCGGATCTGGCGGACGCGCGACGGGTCCACGACGAGCACAAGTTGCCCTTTGTGTCGTTCGTGTTTCCGCGCAACCAGGTCGCACACCTCGACCTGCTTCGTGAGGCCGGCATCCGGGTGTTTCGCAGCGTTGATCACGGCTGGCACATCGGTGTCCGCGACCGGCTCGGCAAGACCGCGGGTCGGCTCGCGAACCTGGCCGACAAGGTGTTGCCGGTCCCGCCGGCCACTGTGCAGCCGATCACGCACGACGGGCTCGTTGAGCTGCCAAGCTCGATGCTGCTGCTGGGCCGCAACGGCCTGCGGCGCGCCGTGCATCCCGCGGCCCTGGCCGCCAAGGCCATCCTGGGCCTGGAACGAGCGCGTCGCGACGGTGGGATTTTCCACCTGTGGTTTCACCCGTCTAACTTCTATTACGACACCGATCGCCAGCTCGATACGCTGGAGCGGATCGTGCGCCGAGCGTGTACGCTGCGCGACCGTGACCAGCTCGCGATCCAGCCGATGAACGGCTTTGCGGCGGCATGACACAAACCTTGCGATGAATCACGAGACCGCTCACCTCGTGGAGATTCTCAAGGATCTCGACAAGCCAGCCTCCTACCTCGCCGCGGCTCGCCGGCTCGCCGCGGTCGCGGATCGCGGGAGCCTCGTGCCCGTGCGCGTGTTCGTGCTGTCGAGCTTCACGTTCGAGCTCGTGGTCCCATACGCGGCCGTCGAGTGTGCGCGCCGCGGGCTCGATGCCGTGCTCGGCGTCGGGCCGTTCGGGCAGCTCGAGCAACAGCTGCTCGCGCCGGATTCGGCGCTGTACGCGCACCGCGCGAACGTCGTCATGCTCGCGGTGCGCGTCGAGGATCTCGTGCCGGAGCTCGCGGACGGGTTCGTCGGGCTCGCCAACAGCGCGGTCGACGCCGCGATCGACGCCTACGTGGAGCGCGTGGCCGCGCTCGCGCGGTCGGTCCGCGAGCGGACAGCCGCTCGGGTGTTGGTCTGGAACCAGCCGCCGCTGCGCCGGATCGCCGCCGGCCTCGCAGATCCAGCGCTCGAGCGCAGCCAGCAGCACGCGATCGCCGAGTTGAACTACCGCCTGGCGCGTGCGTGCGCTGCGATCCCGGGAGCGGTCATGTTCGACGCCGCGCGCGTCGCGACCGAGCTGGGCACCCGGCAGTGGTACGACGCCAAGCTGGCCGCGCTCGCGCGGATCCCGTTCGGCGGCGCGGCGCAGCTCGCGGTCGCCAGGCAGCTGGCGCGTACGTTGCGCGCGATGACGAGGCCGCCGTGCAAGTGCCTGGTGCTCGATCTCGACAACACGCTGTGGGGGGGCGTGCTCGGCGAGGATGGCCACGCAGGCATCGCGCTCGGCGAGGATCATCCGGGCAGCGTCTACAAGAGCTTCCAGCGCGTGCTGCGCGGCTACCGCGATCGCGGCGTGCTGCTCGCGATCGCCAGCAAGAACAACGAGGCCGACGTCGCCGAGCTGTTCGCGAATCATCGCGACATGGTGCTGCGCCCCGACGATTTCGCGGCCCGCCAGATCCACTGGAACGACAAGGCGTCGAGCCTGCGCGCGATCGCCGCGCAGCTCGAGATCGGCGTCGACGCGCTCGCGTTCTTCGATGACAGCCCGGTGGAGCGCGCGTGGGTGCGCGAGCAGCTCCCCGAGGTGACCGTGATCGAGGTGCCGGTCGATCCGTCGCGCTATGTCGATGCGCTCGACGAGTCCGGCGCGTTCGATCACCTGGTCGTGACCGCCGAGGACCGCCAGCGCGCCGAGCAGTACCGCACCGAGATCGTGCGCCGCGACCTCGAGCGCACCAGCGGCTCGCTCGACGAGTTCCTGCGCGCGCTGCAGATGAAGATCACGATCGGCGGGATCGACGCGCAGACGATGCCACGCGTCGCGCAGCTGCTCGGCAAGACCAATCAGTTCAACGTCACCACGCGGCGCCACACCGAGACCGAGCTCCAGGCGATGCTCGACGCCGGGGCGATCGGGCTGTGGATGCGAGTCACCGATCGCTACGGCGACAACGGGCTCGTCGGGGTCGCGATCGCGATGCCGGAGCGGCCGGAGCGGAGCGAGCTCGCCGAGCGCCCCGACTTCCGGCTCGACAGCTTCGTGATGAGCTGTCGCGTGCTGGGCCGCCGCGCCGAGCATGCGCTGCTCCACGCGATCGCGCGCCGGGCGCGCCAGCACGGCGCCCGCACCCTGCTCGGCGAATTTATCCCGACGAAGAAGAACGCGCCGGCAGTCGGCTTCTTCGCGGATGCAGGCTTTGCGCGCGACGCGCGTCCGGCCTGGTGGCGGCTCGATCTTGCCGCCGACGCCGACCGCGCGCTGCCGTTCGAGGTGATCGAAGTATGAGCGACGTGGACATCCGGATCCGATCGGTCATCGCGGCGACGTTTGGCGTGGCGCCAGCGACGATCACCGACACGACCAGCAGCGATACGATCGAGGCCTGGGACTCGATGAACCACCTCCACCTCGTCGTCGCACTCGAAGCCGAGTTCGGGGTGTCGTTCGAGCCCGAGCAGGCGGTCGAGCTGACCAGCGTGCGCGCGATCGCTGACGCCCTCGGGGCCGTCCTCGGCGAGGCCGGGGGCACGGCCGCGGCCCCGCGCGCCGCACGCTGATGTCGACGATCCGTGCCGCGACGCGCGCCGATCTGGAGGCGGTGGCCCGCTACCTCGCCGGTGCGCTGCACGGTGACGGTGGCCCCGCGCGCTATCGCCGCTACCTCGAGTGCTCGTGGGCATCGTCGCCGTCGGACCTCGGCGTGCTGATCGAGGACGGCGGCGCGATCCGCGGCTTCATCGGCACGATCTACGCCGATCGGCTCGCCGGCGGCGAGGTCCAGCGGTTCTGCAACATCACGAGCGTCGCGGTCGACGAGTCGCACCGCAAGCTCACGCTGAAGCTGTTCGGCGCGTTGCTCGCGCGCAAGGACCTCACGTTCACCTGCTTCTCACCGTCGGACCAGATCACGAAGATCCTCGATTTCTTCAGGTTCGAGCATCGCCCCGGCGATCGCGTGATCGTCGGTCCGCTGAGCGGCGTGGACGTGCGCCAGCTCGCCGCGGCGGCCCGCGTGCGGGTCTACACCAAGCCCGACGCGCTCGACGCCAAGCTCGACGCCGACCTGCGCAAGATCTCCCGCGACCACCGCGCGTACCGCTGCGGCCAGCTGCTGATCACGCATGGCGAGCGCCGGTGTTTCGTCGTCACGGTGCGGCGGGGCCGTGGCATGCGGGCGTTCGCCGACGTGCTGTTCGCCAGCGATCCCGACATGCTGATGGAGCACCTGCCGTGGATCCACGCGCCGCAGCTGCGCGCGCTCGGCACCGTGCTCACCGGCATCGATCGCCGCTGGGTCTCGCGGGTGCCGCGGGCGTCGTTCACCTACACCAAGCTGCGTCCGCTCTATGCGCGGATCGCCCGCGCCGGCGCGGCGGGGCTGCCGGCGATGACGATCGACCGCATCGACACGCTCTACAGCGAGTTCGTCCCCATGTACGGGAGCAAGTAAATGTCGCGTATGGTGGCCGCGTGGTGAAGGCGCACCGGTTCCAGGCGCTCGACGCATGGCGCGGCATCTGCGCGCTGCTCGTCGCGCTGGAGCACCTGCAGACCACGAGCGTCCTGCACGAGAACGCGTTCACGCATCACGCGTACCGGTTCGTCGACTTCTTCTTCGTGCTGTCCGGGTTCGTCATCGCCTACGCGTACGGCGACCGCATCCAGCAGGATCGCCGCGCGGTCCGCCCGTTCTTGATCCGCCGGGTCGGGCGGCTGTGGCCGCTCCACGTCACGATGCTCGTGGCGCTCGTGGCGGTGACGTACGGCCTGGCGCTGGCCGCGCGCGCGGGGCTCTCGCTCGGCCACTTCGCCTCGTCGGACAAGAACACGCTCGGCGCGATCCCGCTGAACATCCTGCTCGTCCACGGCTGGGGATGGTTCGATCACCTGACCTGGAACGGACAGAGCTGGTCGATCAGCACCGAGCTGTTCGCATATCTACTGTTCGCGGCGCTGTTCGCGCTGGTGCCAGCGCGCCGCGCGATCTGGGCGTATGCCGCGGTGTTGATGGTCGGCTCCGCGCTGATCGTGGCGCTGGTCGCGCCGGCGGGCATGCGCTCGACGTTCGACTTCGGCGTGCCCCGCTGCGTCTACGGCTTCATGGCCGGCGTGCTGGTCTGCGGTGGCTGGCGCCGGTATGCGCCGCGGCTCGGGACGCTGGGCGAGGTCGTGGTCGTGGCCGCGGTGATCGCGGCGGTCGCGTGGCTGCCGATCGACAGCTGGACGGAGCTGCTGGTGACCCCGTTGTTCGCGCTCACCGTCTGGGTGTTCGCGTCCGAGGACGGCGCGCTGTCGCGCGCGCTCACCCGGGGATGGCCGCAGGCGCTCGGCGCCTGGTCCTACTCGATCTACATGGTGCACGCGTTGCTGATGGTCGGCATCCTGACCGCCGCGGTGATCGCGACCAAGCACGGCTGGCCGGTGTTCGCGCGCGTCGATGGCGTCGGGACGATCGTCGGCCCGGCGGCGGTCACCGCCGCGATCACGGCCTGCTACGTCGGGCTCGTGGTGCTGGTGTCGCGTGTTACCTATCGTCGCGTCGAGCTGCCGGGACAGCGCTGGTTCGGCCGCTGGGCAAGCCCTGGCGCCAACCCCGACGCTGCGCGCCGCTGACACGCAGCTCCACGCCGCCGCTTGTCGACGACGACGAGGTGGCTCGCGAGCGAGACCAGGCTATGCTTTGGCGATGAGGCCCAGCTCGATCAGCGCCGCCACGGCCATGCTCGCCGCGGTACTCGGGACGGCGTGTCGGCCGACCGCCGGGCCGCCAAGCCCGACGAGCACGGCCAGTACCGCCAGTGCGACGACCGGTGCGCCTGCCATCCCGGCTCCTTCGGGCGGCGGCTCGATCATGTCCTCGCTCGGCGCCAAGGGCGATGGACGAACCGACGATCGAGCGGCGATCCAGGCAGCGATCGACAACGCCGCAGCGGGCGGCGGGGATGTCGAGTTGCCCGCGGGAAACTTCCTGATCAGCCGCGCCGGCAATCAACCCTACGGGCTCAAGGTGCCCAGTGGCGTCCGGCTCCACGGGGCAGGACAGGACAAGACCGTGCTGCTACAGGCGCCGGGCACCGATGGCGGCGCCCGCCTGGTGTTCGCGACCGGCAAGGGCATCACGATCGAGGATCTGACGCTCGAGGGCAACAAGCAGGCGCAGACCCCGAGCGAGCATCGCCACGGCTTGGTCGCGATGGCCACCGAGGGACTCCGGCTCCAGCGCGTCACGGCGAAGAACTTCACCGGCGATGGCTTCTATCTGTACACCGAGGCGAATCGCTCGACGCTGTACGACGTGCTGTCGACCGGCAACGGGCGAAACGGTGTCACGATGGGCGGCAAGCTGGACGGCACGGTGCTGCTGGGCAGCCGGTTCATCGGCAACCGCGCGCAGCAGATCGACAGCGAGCCGTGGGGCCCGGCGGTGGTCAGCAACACCTGGGTGATCGGCAACCTGATCGATTGCGGCGGCGCCACCAACAACTACGTGCTCACCGTGTCTGGCACCGAGACCGTCACTCGGGGCCACGATTGGACCGTGATTGGCAATCAGATCAATGGCGGGGTGTTCGTCGTGTGGGCCGAGCACGTCGTGATCGCCGGCAACACCGGAGAAAACAAGTCGTCCAAGCCGTCGGTGACGGTGTACCGCACCTCGTCCGATGTCACGATCCTGGGCAATCACTTCACCCAGGCCGGCGCCCGGGTCGCTGTCATCGCGGTCCTGGGCTCGGCGGGAGGCGGCCCCGAGAACGTGGTCATCGCCGAGAACACGCTCGAGACGGCCAGCGAGCGCGGGTTCGGCGTGCAGGCTGCCGGTGCGCGCAGCGTGGTGATCCGGGACAACGTGCTGCGCGGCGCGGGCCGGCCGTCGCCGGGGTTCTCCGGGATCGCGCTGCGCGCCACCAACCCGACCAAGGACTTCGAGAGCGCGGTCGTGGCCGGCAACCGGATCAGCAACTTCGGATCGCACGGCATCCACATCATGGGCAACGGTGCGGCCCGGTTGCTGTCGGTCGATATCACCAACAACACGTTCGAGGAGAGCTCATCGGAGCCGTCGATGACCGCGGGCATCTCGCTTGACGCCGACGGTCTTGGTGCGGCCAAGCAGATCTCGGTGATCGACAACAAGTACGTCGGCGTGACCACCGAGATCTCGACCTATCCCAAGACGGTGCCGGTGCTGGTCGGCGGCGTGCGCGGCAAGGGCGGCGTCTACCGCGTCGCCGGCACCCCCGAGGGGGTGCTCCCCGAAGCCGAGGGCGCCACCGCCGTCGTCCACGACCCCGATGGGGTCGAGACGGTGTTCATCAAGCGTTCCGGGAGAGGCTCGAAGACCGGCTGGGCGCTGCGGTAGCCCTCACTGAATCAATCAAGGACTGTAGAGCCATCTAGAAACTCGGGGTGGTGAGCGGGGCGTGACGATGACTTGGACCTTGACCACGTTGCGGTTGACGGCACGCACCTTGACCTCGTCCCAAAACGTTGACGTCTTGGGTCAAGGTCAAGGGCAAGGTCGACGTAGATCGACGCTCGCGCCGACGTCCTCACGTGCGCCACTTGTGACGATTCGCCGGACCGCACCGCAGGCGCTTTTCAGGTCTCGAACGCGAGCTTGCCGGTCAGGTTCGGATCGTCGGGCAGCAGCTCGAGCGCGTGGCTGGTCTGGAACGGCAGCGTGGGGTCCGGCGCGGTGAGCATCACCCACGTCGAGATCGGGCAGCCGTAGATCACGCGGGCCGGGGGCAGCCCCGCCGCGGCGAGCTGCCGCTCGGTGAGCTCGGCGAGCGCCGGCGGGCGGATGCTCATGTAGAGGAAGCTGTGGCCGCGTCCGGCGAGCTCCTTGACCGCCTCCACGGCGGCCGCGTTCGGCTGAACGTCGGCGAACGCCGGATGAAAATACTCGCTGCCGCGCTCGAACAGAAAGCCATCGAGCAGGGCGAAGTAGGTCTTGCGCGACAGCAGCGCCCGCCGCCACTCGGTGATCGTGCCCCAGTCCTGATAGCCCTTGATGCGGCACGCGCGGAACGGGATCCCCTCGAGAATCATCGCGCCGATGATGTCGGAGATGTAGAGCTCGCGCTGCCACTCGGCGGTGTGGCGCGATAGCTGCCGGTAATGCTCGAGGAACTGCGCGGGGGACAGGAAGCTGTAGCCGCCGACGCTGAACAGGTCCGAGATCACGACCTTCTCACGGATGTTGGTGACCAGATCCTTGTGGTCGACCTGCAGGTAGCTCTTGTTGCGCGGGTTGATCTGATCGAAGTTGTTGAGCGAGTCGCAGCACACGTAGTTGGTGTCCTGCGTGACGTCCTCGACCACGAACATGTTGTCGGAGTCCTTGACCAGGAACGGCTCCTGGAGCCCGACCGCCTCGAGCGTCCGCGCGACGGTCTCGGGCTGGCTCCGGGTCGGCTCGTCGAGCACGACCACGCGTAGCGGCTGGCCGAACGCGGCCTCGAGGCCCTGGCGGACTCGGTACTTGTCCTCGTGCTCGCGCAGGATCGTGATGATCAGATCCTCCTTGGCGATCTTGAGCCCCGAGACCGCGAGCGCCAGCATCGGTCGGCCGTCGTGCGCGGGGAGCATCCACTTGGGGGGTTGGTTCGGAAACCGGCTCGACCGGCCACCGCAGGGGACGATGACTTTCATGGCTTTCTCATTTCCACCAAGCACGTGCGCGCGAAGTGCTCGACGCGAGCCTTCACGAACTGGAGCTCTTCGGGCGTGCGCGCATACGGCAGGATGCGGACGAAGTTGCACGCGAGCAGCACCGCGTGGATCTGCGCGTACATCGGCGCTTTGCGCGACGCCGCGGCGAGCAGGCGGCGGCTCAGGTAGTCGAGCACACAGCGCGCGATCGCCGGCTGCTTCAGCAGGTACCACCCGCCGTCGAGATCCTGGTGCAGCTTGGCGACGTCTTGCCACCAATGCTCGAACGGGGCATCGAGGAAGTCGAGCAGCCAGCACGCGCCGCGCTCGTCGATCACGAGGTTCTCGAGCGTGAGGTCGCCGTGGCACATCGTCGGTGGCAGCGCGGCGGTCACGCCGCGGAGCTGCTCGAGCGCGAGGAACAGCTGCGCCAAGGTCTCGCCGGCGAGCTCGCCGGTCTTGCGGTGGACGTCGCACAGCTTGGCGTACAGCGCGTCGAACAGGCTCGTGCTGCTGGCACCGTACGGCGGGCGCGCGGCGATCTCGTCGAGGTAGCCGCACAGCCGATCCGCCATCGTGATGACCTCGGCGTAGCTCGCGCGCCGCAGGTAGCTGACGCCGTCCATGCCGCGCACGAACTCCATGTCGAAGTAGAACCTGCCGTCGAGCTCGCCCTGGTCGAGGATCCGCGGGACCCGCACCGCGCCGTCGAGCGCCTGGCCGAACGCGAGCTGCTTGGCGAGCTGCCGGCGCAGCCGGGCGCTGCCCGCCGCATCGCCCGCGGCCTTGCGCACGAACCAGCGCTGGCCGTCGCGGGTCATCAGGACGACGCGGGCGCCGGACAGCCCTGACAGGGCCCGGACGTCCGCGGCGTCGGACAGCAACGGATCCTCGCGCAGCGGCGCGCCGGGCGGCGCCGTCATGGCAGGGGCCCGATCACCGGCGCCGCGGCGTGGGCGAGCCGGACGTCGAACACCGCCATGTGCGCGGCGCGGGCGGCGGCGACGCCGTCGTCGGAATCCTCGAACACCAAGCAGCTGCGCGGCGCGATCCCGAGGCGCTCGGCCGCGAGCAGGAAGATCTCCGGCGCCGGCTTGCCGCGGGCCACGTCTGCCCCGGTCACGATCGCACCGAAGTAGCTGCGCCAGCCGAGCCGGTCGAGCACGACGTCGATGCCCGACCGCGAGCCGGAGGACGCCATCGCGATCGGCAGCGTGCCATGGAACGCGCGCAGCAGCTCGGCCGCGGCGAGCACCGGGAGATCGGCGCTGCGCAGCAGCGCCTGCGCGACCACTTGCTTGCGCGCATGCAGCTCGGCGATCGAACGCGTGCACGGCCGGCCGCGCAAGAACCGAGGGATCGTCTCGCGCGCCACGCCGCCGATGTTGGCGTAGAAGTCCTCCGGCGCGAGCTCGATGCCGACCTCGGCGAACGTCTGCCGGTAGGCCTGGTAGTGGAGCGGCATCGTGTCGACCAGCGTCCCGTCGAAGTCGAAGATCAGGCCCCGTGCCGGGGCGGCGCTCGGTTCACCCGTCAAGCGGAGATCGACTCTCTCGCTCCTGCCAGCGGTCCTCGATCCGCGAGCGGACCGCGCGGGCGATGCGAGTCCCGGCGGGACCGAGCGCGAGCAGCGCCCGCAGCGCCCACACCTTGGGGTTGGCGCGGGTCAGCTGCGGATACGTCGCGATCCCGAAGTCGACGCCGCGGCGCGCGGTGGTTCGCTGCCCCTTGGCCAGCGCGACCAGGCCGCGCAGCGCGATGTCCTGCTCGACGAACACCTCGGCCAGCGCGTCGCGATCGAGGCCCGCGCGGTCGAGCACCGTGGCAGGCAGGTTGAACGTCGAGACGTACTGATCGGTCAGGTGCTTCAGCGCGCCCGAGCGCTGCTCCTGCGGACCCTGGCCGGCGTCATGCACGCGATAGTCGAACAGCGGGTGATCGATCGTGTAGATCGTCTCGGCGACGCTGAGCAGCTTCCACAGAAAGTACTTGTCGGGGTTCACCAGTCGCCCCCCCGAGTAGCCGCCGGCCGCGTCGTGCATCGCCTTCGAGTAGGAGGTGGTCGCGAACGGCAGCGGCGAGCGCAGGAGCAGCAGCGCACGGCGCAGCATGTCGACCGCAGGCATCGAGCGCACCGGTAGGCCGACCGCGCGCGACAGCTGTGGCTCGTCCTTGGCGCCGCGCCACAGCTTGGGATCGACCTCGACCTCACCGGTCTTGTTGCCCTCGGCGTCGATCAGCGAGGTGCCGGAGCCCCACACCGCAGCCTCGGACCGGGTGCCAAGCGCGCGATCGAGCTTCGCGTAGGCGTCGAGCGAGCCGGGCGCCATGCGATCGTCGGACGACAGCAGCAGCATCCGGCGGCCACGCGCCATCGCCGCCACCCGCTCGAGGTTGGCGGCGAAGCCGACGTTGCAGGGGTTGATCTCGAGCCGGACGCGCGGATCGCCGAGCCCGCGCACCACGGCGACCGAGTTGTCGGTGCTCGCGTTGTCGGCGACGACGACCTCGAGATCGTCCGGCGCTTGCGCGAGCACGCTGCGGATGGTCTCGGCGATGTAGCGGCCGTAGTTGTAGTTCGGGATGAGCACCGACAGCGCGGGCTCGCGGACCGGGTTCGTCATGGCAGGGAGGCTCTGGGTTTCGCGGCAGGCGCGGCAGGGACCGGATCCGTGCGCGGCATCAGCTTGATGCACACGATCAACGCGAACAAGATCCAGACCAAGGTGGCCCGCAACCCCTGGTGCGCGATCGTATAGGACAGGGCTGGTAACAGGATGATCGTCGTGCGGAGAGCCCCGCGCTCCACCACGCGATACAAGAACACCAGGAACAGCGAGATCCCGACGATCCCATAGCTGAAGAAGATCGTGCCGATCGAGGAGTGGATCTCGGTGGCGCCGATCGCCGTCGTCTCGACAAAACGGCTGGTCCCGCCTTCGCCGGCGCCGAGCAGCCAGTACTCCTTGTTCGCGAGGATGCGATCGTAGCCGCGCTGCTGGAAGAAGTTGAGCTGCGGATAGCGCTGCTCGGCGAGCCGGGCCTGGGTGCGGTCGAGCGCATCGCTGAACGGCCCGCCGATCGCGAGCAGCGGGACGACGACGAGCACGACGACGACGAGGCGCTTGGGGCTGGAGATCACGGTCAGCGCGAACAGCAGGCCGCTGCCGATCACCGCGGCGCGCGACGCCGACAGCAGCGCGAGGTAGAGGCACAGCGTGAGGCCGAGGCCGGACTTGATCGATCCGAAGCCGAGCCGGCCCTTGCCGAGCGCGATGATCGAGGCGGCGACCAGCACGAAGAAGCCGAGCTGGTTCGGGTTATTGAAGAACCCGACGCCGCGATGTCCGCCGCCGCCGCCGCGATACGCGAGCAGCGCTGCCGCCGTCTGGACGAACACGGTCAGGAACACCAGGTTCAGCGTGAGTGACAGCAGCCGCTTGCCGTAGCGCTGGTACAGCACGCACACCGCGACGAACACGAGCCCGTTGTAGACGTAGTAGATCGGAAACAGCAGGAACGTGTTCGGGCCGAGCAGGCCGAAGTTGCCGAGCACGAGCGCCCAGCCCCAGTCGACGATGACGATCCACAGCGTGAACGCGGCCAGCGTGACGACCGGCCGCCGGGCGCGCCGATCGAGCCGGCCGTTCCAGGACCGGAACGTCAGCAGGACGAGCGGGATGACCAGGATGTCACCCGGCTGCGGGACCCCGCTCGAGAACACGTAGAACGGGATGAGGAATACGAACAGCGACCACACGACCAGGAGCGGGTCGCGGAGCACCCACCTGGCTTCGTGGAGGAACGCGACGACGGGTCCAGGGATCCTTACCTGGGCCACGTCGGCCTTGCTCGGTGGTGGAGAATCGCGTTGGTCATGGCGGGAGCAGGGCAAACAAGGCGTGGGCCCCGAACGGGTTTCGCCTTAGTTACCACCGGATGCCCTGGTGTTCGAACCAGACGATAGCTCGCCGATCATCCACGTGACAATCCCCCGTAGTTCCGCCGCTTCCGAGTTACCCCGAGCCAGCCGCCGTGCGGAGCGGCAGGCGCCTCGGCTTGACCTGTGCGCGGCGGGTGGGCGACCTTGGCGCCGACATCATGGCGAACGCGATGAGATCCTCGTTCCTGCGCACATTCAAAGAGGCGCTGACTCACATCGGCTCCCGGATGCCCGACCCGGCGCTGCATCAGCTGCAGATGGTCGTGAACTACATGAAGCTCGGCCGCTGGATGGAGCGCCGGGGCTTCCGCGCGCCCCATCGCGTGCGCAATCGCACCATGGTGTTCGAGACCGTCGCAGCCCGGATCCGAGATCGCGACGTGCTGTACCTCGAGTTCGGGGTGTTCAAGGGCGAGAGCATGCGGTTCTGGTCGCAGGCGCTGCGCCACCCGAGCGCCAAGCTGCACGGCTTCGACAGCTTCGAGGGCCTGCCGGAGGACTTCGACTTCATCGGCAAGTACGGCAAGGGTCACTTCGACGTCGGCGGCCAGCTCCCGCAGATCGACGACGCTCGGGTCGTGTTCTTCAAGGGCTGGTTCGAGCAGACGGTGCCGGGCTATCAGCCGCCGCCGCACGACGTCCTGGTGATCAACCTCGACGCAGATCTGTTCTCGGCGACCAAGCTGGTGCTCGACCATCTTCGGCCGTGGATCAAGCCGGGCACGCTGATCTACTTCGATGACATGTCGCGTCCTGACCACGAGCCGCGGGCGTTCGACGAGTTCATGACAGCGACCGGGCGGCGGTTCGAGCTGGTGGTGATCGAGCAGTCGCTGAACCGCGGGTTCTTCGAGTGCGTCGCGTGATCTGCGCAACGGCGCGCTCGCTACCCGCGTGAGCGCTCGCCTTCGGCCGCGCGATGGTTCAAAATACCGGTGTGTCGCCGTCGCGTGTCGTCGTCCTGGTCGCCTTCGCGGTGATCTCGGCGACCGCGCACGCCGGCAAGCCGCGCTGGCAGACCATGCCGATGCCGCCGCCGATGCCGCGCGCCGACGCCAAGGGCACCGTCGAGGTGTCCGGTGCCAAGATCTTCTATGCGGTGTACGGCAAGGGTGATCCGGTCGTGCTGCTGCACGGCGGGCTCGGCAACTCCGATCACTTCGGGTTCCAGTTGCCTGCGCTGGCCGACAAATTTCAGGTCATCGCGATCGACAGCCGCGGTCAGGGCCGCAGCACCAAGGGCAAGGTCCTGATCACGTACGACCTGATGGCGCTCGACGTGATCGCCGTCCTGGACAAGCTCGAGATCCCGCGCGCCTCGGTCGTGGGCTGGAGCGATGGCGGCGAGATCGCGCTCAAGCTCGGGATCGCGTTTCCGGACCGCGTCGAGCGGCTGTTCGTGTTTGGCGCCAACTACGACGCCAACGGCTCCAAGCCGCGCAGCGGGCCGAGCACGACGTGGGCGGCGTACAGCACCAGGTGCCGCAGCGACTACGCGCGGATGTCAAAGGCCGGCGTGCCGTACAACGCGCTGGTCGATGCGCTGCTGCCGGTGTGGCGCAACCCGACGGGGATCACCAAGGATCAGCTGCGCGGGATCAGGGCGCCGGTGATGATGGCGGACGGCGACCACGACGAGGTGATCGCGCTCGATCAGATCGAGGAGATGTCGCAGCTGATCCCGAACGCCCGGCTGAAGGTCTTCGAGGCGGCCAGCCACTTCGCGCTGTGGCAGGACCCGGACAGCTTCAACCGCGCCGTCGTCGAGTTCCTCACCTCGCAACCAGCGGCCACCGTCGAGCTCGTCGGCGGCGGCGCGCTCGGCTCCGAGCGCAGCGGCGGCGTCGATCCGCCATGACCGGTTCGGCCTCCGAGCCTCGACCGCTCGTCATCCTCGGCGCGGGCGGGTTCGCCCGCGAGGTGCGCTGGCTGCTCGGCGATCTCCACGGCGGTTCGCGCTATCGCTTCGCCGGCTACGCGGTGTCCGATCTATCGCGCCTCGGCCCGCATGATTCGCGCGGCGACGTGGTGGGCGACTTCGATTGGCTCGCGACGCACCGAGATCGGTTCAGCGCGCTCGCGTTCGGCATCGGCAACCCGGGAGTCAAGGACCGGATCGCCAAGCAACTCGACGAGCTCTTGCCGGACGCCGAATGGCCGTCGCTGATCCATGCGTCGGTCCGGATCGACCACGGGAGTGCCGTGATCGGTCGGGGCGTCGTGGTCTGCGCTGGCGTGCTCGGCACCGTGGCGATCACGCTGGACGAGCTCGCCATGGTGAACCTGGGTTGCACGCTGGGTCACGAATCGCGCGTCGGTCGTTGCGGCGTACTCAATCCCACAGTGAACATCTCCGGCGGGGTAGACCTCGGGGAGAGGGTCCTGGTGGGCACAGGAGCACAGGTTCTTCAGTATGTAACAATTGGGAATGACGCGACAATCGGTGCTGGAGCGGTAGTCACCAAGGATGTGCCCCCCGGCGCGACGGTCGTTGGCATCCCCGCCAAGCCGGTTGTTCAATCCGGCACGAAGTAGACCCGTGACGGTCCGCACTGAGACTTGTTCACTGTGAAGTGGTCGCGCGCTTCGGGTCCGCTGCCGCCCGACGGAGAAGCGGCGGAGAAGTGGCGGACCTCACGCGGCGATCCGCGGATTGAATGAACACCCGGACTGCGTTCTTCCACTAATCCGTACTCCGCATGCCACGTTTTTTTCGCCAAAGCGCTCAGGCCGCGTTCGACCTGGCCGTGCTATCGGCCGCGTACTGGCTGGCGTTTCTGTTCCGGTTCGAGTTCTCGCTGCCGTCGGCGTGGGTCATGCCGTCGCTGCTCGGCTGGCCGTACGTGGTGCTGATCGAGTACGTGGTCCTGACCGCGCTCGGCGTGCCGCGCATGTCGTGGCGATACATCAGCATCCGCGAGGCCGCGCGGATCGCGCTCGCGGCGATGTTTGCAACGTCGATCCTGATCGGGCTCCGCGGGCTGCACGACGCGTTGCCCGACAACCTCGCGCCGGTCCTGGTTCCGTATGGCGTGCTGTGCACCGACTTCTTCCTGTGCTTCGTCGGACTGGTCGGCGTCCGTGCGACGCGCCGGATCTACGGCGAGCTCGCCGAGCGCAAGCGCCGGTTCGTCGGCCGCAAGCGGGAGCGCGTCCTGTTGATCGGGGCGGGCCAGGCCGGGGTCGTGGTCGCCCGCGAGATCGTCTCGCGCCCAGATCTGGCGCTGCATCCGATCGGGTTTCTCGATGACGACAACCTCAAGGTCGGCTCGCGGATCGGCGGTCTGCCCGTGCTCGGCCGGATCGACGAGGTCGTCGAGATCGCGGCCCGCAAGCGGGTCACCCGCGTCCTGATCACGATCGCGAACGCGGCCGGCCCCCAGATCCGCGCGATCACGATGCGCTGCCGCGACGCCGGCCTCGAGACCAAGATCATCCCGGGGATCTACGAGATCGTCGGCGAGCACGTGAACCTGTCGCGCATCCGCGAGGTCGCGATCGAGGATCTGCTCGGCCGAAAGCCGGTCCAGCTCGACGACGACCAGCTGAACACCTCGATCCGCGACTCGGTGGTGATGGTGACCGGCGCGGGCGGCAGCATCGGCAGCGAGCTGTGCCGCCAGGTCTGCCGGTACGCCCCGGCGCGGCTCGTGCTGGTCGAGCGGTTCGAGAACGCGCTGTTCGAGATCCACCGTGAGCTGATCGCGAGCTACCCCGGGCTCATGATCGATCCGCAGATCGGCGACGTCACCGATGCGCGGCGCATGGAGCAGGTGCTGGCCGGCACGCGCCCCCGGGTCGTGTTTCACGCCGCCGCGCACAAGCACGTGCCAATGATGGAGGCCAACCCCGGCGAGGCCGCGAAGAACAACATCGGCGGGACCCGGCTGGTGGCCGACCTGGCCGACCGGTTCGGCGTCGAGCGCTTCGTGCTGGTGTCGACCGACAAGGCGGTCAACCCGACCTCGGTGATGGGCGCGACCAAGCGGGTCGCCGAGATCTACATGCAGGCGCTCGCGCAGCGCAGCGCCACGCGCTTCGTCACCGTGCGGTTCGGCAACGTGCTGGGCTCGAGTGGCTCGGTGATCCCGATCTTCAAGCAGCAGATCGCGGCCGGGGGCCCGGTGATGGTCACCCATCCGGATATGCAGCGCTACTTCATGACGATCCCCGAGGCGAGCCAGCTCGTGCTGCAGGCCGGGGCGATGGGTGACGGCGGCGAGATCTTCATCCTCGATATGGGCGAGCCGGTGAAGATCGTCGACCTCGCGCGCGATCTGATCACGCTGTCGGGGTTGCGCCCGGGCGAGGACATCGAGATCAAGTTCAACGGCATCCGGCCCGGTGAGAAGCTGTTCGAGCAGCTCGCGACCGACGCCGAGCACGCCGACAAGACCAAGCATCCCAAGATCTTCATCGGTCGCGTCGCATCTCCTGGCTGGAGCGAGGCGGTGCGCGGCATCGACCAGCTGCTCGCGATGGTCGATGGTGGCGACCCGAGCCGGATCCGGCTCGCGCTGCGCGGCTTGGTCCCCGAGTACACGGGCGCCGACGGCGAGGTGTTGCGCGCTGTCTCGGCGGCGCCCGGGCCGTCGTCGGTGGTCCCGGAGGCCGTGGCCGTGGAGCACCACGAGCTCACCAAGCCGCGCCGTGGTGATCAGACGGGGCCGGAGCCCGCGCTCGCCGTGCACGGATGAGTCGGATTCTTCTGTCGCCCCCGGAGCTGACCGGACACGAGCTTGCGATGCTCGGGGAGGCGATCGCCTCGGGGTGGATCGCGCCGCTGGGCCCGCATGTCGACGCGTTCGAGGCCGAGGTCTGCGCGCGTGTCGACATGCCCCACGCGGTCGCGCTGTCGAGCGGGACCGCCGCGCTTCACCTCGCGCTGCTGGCGCTCGGTGTCGGCCGTGATGACACGGTCTGGACTTCGACGCTGACGTTCGCGGCGACCGCGAACGCGATCGCGTACGTCGGCGCGCGGCCCGTGTTTCTCGACAGCGACCGCGCCAGCTGGAACCTCGATCCGGGGTTGCTCGCCGAGGAGCTCGAGCGCGCGGCCCGCGCGAACGCGCTGCCCAAGGCGCTGATCGGCGTCGATCTGTACGGCCAGACCGCGGACTGGGACCCGATCATCGCGGCGTGCCGTCATCACGGCGTCCCCATCATCGAGGACGCGGCCGAGGCCCTGGGCGCGACGTACCGCGGGCGGCCCGCCGGCTCACTCGGTGATCTCTCGATCCTGTCGTTCAACGGCAACAAGATCATCACGACGTCGGGTGGCGGCATGTTGCTCGCGGCGCGCAAGGACTGGGCGGATCGTGCGCGCCATCTCGCCACCCAGGCGCGCGAGCCGGTGCGGCACTACGAGCACAAAGACATCGGCTACAACTACCGGCTGAGCAACCTGCTCGCCGCGGTGGGCCGGGCCCAGCTCGCCGATCTGACCCGCCGGGTCGAGGCGCGCCGGGCGATCCAGGAGCGCTACCGTGCCGCGCTCGGCGATCTGCCGGGCTGGTCATTCATGCCCGAGGCCAGCTTTGGCCGCGCGACGTTCTGGCTGACCTGCGCGACGATCGATCCCGGCGTCGCCCGAGAGCCGCGAGAGTCGCGCGATGGCGTGATCGATCGGCTCGCCGCCCTCGATATCGAGGTCCGGCCGGTGTGGAAGCCGCTGCACCTCCAGCCGGCGTTCGCTGGCGCGCAGGTGTTGCGCGGCCAGCTCGCGGAGCGGTTGTTTCGCGAGGGGCTCTGCTTGCCCAGCGGCTCGTCGCTCACGGCGCGAGATCAGGAGCGCGTGATCGAAGCGATCCGGCGTCCCGGACGGCAATGACCCACGTCGTGGTGATCGGCGGGTTCGCGCCGTCGCTGATCAAGTTTCGCGCGCCGCTGATCGCCGCGATGGTTGCGCGCGGCCACGCCGTCACGGCGATGGCTCCCGACGCAGATGTCGGCGGCGAAACCGCAGGGGGGATCCGCGCCCAGCTGGCCGCGCTCGGCGCCAGGTTCGAGCCGATCCAGCTCGAGCGCGCCGGTATCGACCCCGTGGCGGATGGTCGCGCGGTCCGCGGGTTGGTCCGCCGGCTGCGCGCGCTGCGCCCCGACCTCGTGCTCGGCTACACGATCAAGCCGGTGATCTACGGCAGCGTCGCGGCGCGCCTGGCCGGGGTGCCCAGGCGCGCCGCGATGATCACCGGTATGGGCTCGGCGCTGACCAGCGCGCGTACGGCGAAGCAGCGCCTGGTCGCGGGGGCGGCGCGGGCGCTGTACCGCGTCGGGCTCGCGCAGTGCCAGGTCGTGATCTTCCAGAACCCCGACGATCGCGACGAGCTCGCCAGGCTCGGTGCGCTGCCCAGGCACGCGCGGGTCGCCGTCGTGCGCGGCAGCGGGGTCGACCTCGCGCACTATGCGCCGCAGCCGTTGCCGCCCGGGCCTCCCGTCTTCCTGTTCATCGGTCGGTTGCTGCGCGACAAGGGCATCACCGAGTATGTGGCGGCGGCGCGGATCGTGCGTGCGCGCGTCCCGGCCGCCCGGTTCCAGATCGTCGGCTGGCTCGATCCCAACCCGCAGAGCCTGAGCCGCGGTGAGCTCGACGCCTTGATCGCCGATGGCACGATCGAGTACCTCGGCGCGACCGACGACGTCAGGCCACGGCTCGCCGCCGCCCACGTGCTGGTGCTGCCGTCGTATCGCGAGGGCACGCCGCGCGCGGTGCTCGAGGCGATGAGCATGAACCGTGCGGTGATCACCACCGACGCACCGGGCTGCCGCGAGACCGTGATCGATGGCGAGAGCGGGCTGCTGGTGCCGGTCCGTGATGTCGCGTCGCTGAGCGCCGCGATGATCCGGCTCGCCGAGGCGCCGGCGCTGGTCGCGCGGCTCGCCGCCGCTGGACGCGCGCGCGCCGTCGAGCTCTACGACGCCCGCGCGGTGGCCGCTGGCATGCTCGGGCTGCTCGGCCTGTAGCCGAGGCCGCGGGCGCCGCGCGGAACTGCGGTATAACCGCGCCGCTATCATGAACGTCGCCATCGTCACCGCGCACGACAGGTGGTTCCGCGAGCCCTGGGTCCAGCACCCCGGGGTCGTGACCAAGCGCAACGAGGAGAACCTGATGGGCCGGTTACGGCGACAGGCGGATCGAAATCAGACGTGGCGGCAAGCCGCCGACCAGGTCGGCCTGGTTCGACACGTCTCGAGGCCGGCATGACCGGCGGCATCGCGTGGCTGACCGGGCTGTCGGGGGCTGGCAAGTCGACCCTGGCCACCGCGATCGCGGCGCGGCTGACCCCGCTGCGTCCCGTCGAGCTGCTCGACGGCGACGACGTCCGGATGTTCCTGTCGGCTGGCCTCGGGTTCTCGCGCGCCGATCGCGACACCAACGTGCACCGCATCGCCTATGTCGCGCGGCTGCTCGCCAAGCACGGCGTGCTGGTGTTCGTCGCGGCGATCTCGCCGTACGCCGAGACCCGGGCGAGGCTGCGCGAGCTGAGCACCGCCGCCGGCCACCCGTTCCTCGAGGTCTTCGTCCACGCGCCGCTCGCGACGGTGATCGAGCGCGACGTCAAGGGGCTGTACCGCCGCGCCCAGGCCGGTGAGATTCCGAGCTTCACGGGGATCTCCGATCCCTACGAGCCGCCGGTCGCGCCCGACGTCGAGGTGCGCACCGATCGCGAGAGCCGCCCCGACTGCGAGGCGCGGATCATCGAGGCGCTCGCGGCCCGCGGCCTCGCACCGCGAGCCTGATCGACCGCGGCGGAAACGCCGGCTCGCTAGTCGGCGGCCAGCAACATGCCGGCGCCGACCGTGGCGTTGGTCGCTTCGTCGACCAGGATGAACGAGCCGGTGATGCGGTTGTTGCGGTACGGGTCGTAGAGCACCGGCGTGGTGGTGCGCAGGCGGATCCGGCCGAGGTCGTTGAGCCGGAGCTCGTGGAGCGACTCGTCGCGGTGTCCGGTGTTGATGTCGAGCCGGTACTGGATCTCGGTCACCACCGCGCGGGTCCATCGCGTGGTGTGCTTGAGCGCGTAGCGGCCCTTGGGAGACAGGGGCCGCTCGGCCATCCAGCAGATCATCGCATCGAGATCCTGGCCGACCGTGGGCTGGTTGTTCGGCCGGCACAGCATGTCGCCCCGTCCAACGTCGACATCGTCGGCGAGGTGCACGGTCACGCTCATCGGCGCGAACGCGGCCTCGACCGGCTCGCCGAGCTGCTCGATCCGCGTGATCTTGGTCGCGAGCCCGCTCGGCAGCGCGATGACGTCATCGCCGGGGCGCAGCACGCCGCCGGCGACCTGCCCGGCGTAGCCGCGGTAGTCGGGGTGCTCGGCGGACTGCGGGCGGATCACCCACTGCACCGGAAACCGCACGTCGATCAAGTTGCGATCGCTGGCGATGTGCACGGTCTCGAGGTGATAGAGCAGCGTCGGGCCGTGGTACCACGGCATCTCGCGCGACCGCTCGACGACGTTGGCCCCGGTGAGCGCGCTCATCGGGATGAACGCGATGTCCTGGACGCCGAGCCGAGCGGCGAAGTTCCGGAACTCGTCCTCGATCTGGCGGAACCGCTCCTCGCTCCAGTCGACCAGGTCCATCTTGTTGACCGCAAACACCAGGTGCGGGATCCGCAGCAGCGACGCGATGAACGCATGGCGCCGGCTCTGCTCGACCAGCCCCTGACGGGCGTCGACCAGGATGATCGACAGGCTCGCCGTCGACGCGCCGGTGACCATGTTGCGCGTGTACTGGATGTGACCGGGCGTGTCCGCGATGATGAACTTGCGGCGCTTGGTGGCGAAGTAGCGGTACGCGACGTCGATCGTGATGCCCTGCTCGCGCTCGGCGCGCAGCCCGTCGGTGAGCAGCGCCAGGTTGACGCGCTCGTCGCCGCGGCGCCGCGAGACGTCCTCGACGGCCAGCAGCTGGTCCTCGAACGCGGTCTTGGTGTCGTACAAGAGCCGGCCGATCAGCGTCGACTTGCCGTCGTCGACGGAGCCCGCGGTGGAGAACCGCAGCAGGTCGGCTTCGTCGTCGAGCCCGACCGAGGTCCCGGCGCCAGAGCCAGACGCGGAGAAAGCCGAGGAGGAAGACGGAGAGGAAGACGAAGACGATCCCGATGACATCAGAAGTATCCCTCGCGCTTGCGGTCTTCCATGGCAGCCTCCGTGAAGCGATCGTCGGCGCGGGTCGCGCCGCGCTCGGTGACGCGCGCGGCCGCGACCTCGGCGATCACCGCTTCGAGCGAGCGGGCGGGCGACTTGACCGCGCCGGTGCACGTCATGTCGCCGATCGTCCGGAACCGCACGACCTCGTTGCGGATCCGCTCGCCGGGCAACAGCGTCATGAACTTGTTCGCCGCGTACAGCATGCCGTCGCGCTCGAACACGTCGCGCTCGTGCGCGAAGTAGATCGACGGCAGCGGGATGCTCTCGAGCTCGATATATTGCCAGACGTCGAGCTCGGTCCAGTTCGACAGCGGGAACACCCGCAGGTGCTCGCCGCGGCGGACCCGGCCATTGTACAGCGCCCACAGCTCGGGCCGCTGGTTCTTCGGGTCCCACTGGCCGAACTCGTCGCGGTGGGAGAAGATCCGCTCCTTGGCGCGCGCCTTCTCCTCGTCGCGGCGGGCACCGCCGATCGCGGCATCGAACTGGTGCTCCTCGATCGCGTCGAGCAGCGTCGTGGTCTGCAGCCGGTTGCGCGACGCGCGCGGCCCGGTCTCTTCGGTGACACGACCCTTGTCGATCGAATCCTGGACGTGGGCGACGATCAGCCGTTCGCCCAGCTCGGCGACGCGGCGATCGCGGTACTCGATCGCCTCGGCGAAGTTGTGCCCGGTGTCGACGTGCATCAGCGGAAATGGAAAGCGCGCCGGCCGGAACGCTTTCTCGGCGAGCCGGAGCAGCACGATCGAGTCTTTGCCTCCCGAGAACAGCAGGCACGGCCGCTCGCGCTCCGCGGCCAGCTCGCGCATGATGTGGACCGACTCGTCCTCGAGGGTTCGCAGGTGGGTTCGACGATACGACCGGATGGTCATGGTTTCGAGGGAGACCGTAGCGCGCGTTCCATCTCTTCGATAGCCCGTTGCTTCGCTTCACTGGTGCGTTGTTCGGCCACGATCGCGAGCCGCTTGACGATACCGTCGCGCCGTGCGTCCGTGATGATGCCGGAGCCATCCAGCTTGTGAAGGCACTCCAGCGCCGGGTCCCAGGCGCGCTTCTCGATGTGGGCGTCGCACACGAGCTGCCAGGCCTCGGCCTGCTCGTCGATCCGGGTCTTCCACGTCGGGACGTCCGCCAGATCCTTCAGGACCTGGTCGAACCGCTCCTGCTTGAACATCGCCATCGCCACCAGGATGCGTGACCGGTTGGTGTGTGATTGGGCGAGCCGGCGGCGCGCCGCCAGCTCGGCCACCGGCCAGTCGTTGCGCGACGTCGCGAGCCGGTACAGCTCGTCGATCATGGTCAGATCGTGCTGCGGCCCGACCACCACGTGCGAAAGCCAGCGCTCGGCGATGTCGTCGCGGTTGAGCCCGTTGAGCGAGCGCAAGATCTGCTGGGGGTTCGCCGCATCCACCGGGATCGCCGTGGCGGCGAGCTCGGCATCGGGCAAGGCCTCCACGATCTCGGCGATCAGCTTCTTGGGTGACAGCGTGCCGCGGAGCGCGAGTGCGTACTCCACGGCACCCTGGCGCTGGCGCCCGCTCGCGATCAGCATCCGCGCCGCCAGCCGGTGCAGGCCAGGATGTGAAGGATGCAACCGCAGCGCGTGGTTGAGAAACTTGACCGCCTGGGGGTCGCCGGATCGCAGCATCAGCGCGGCGGCTTCACCAAAGCTGAGGTAGTCGAGCGGATGGCGCGTGATCACCTCGCGGGTATCGGAGAGCGTCGCGCGGTCGTCCGCGGTCAACCAATCGTGGTCCTCCTGGAGGCTGCGCGTGAGCGGCAGCAGCAGGACCGCGGCGGCGCCGGCCAGCGCGAGGATCAGCAGCGCGCGAGCCCCGGCGATGGCGATCGAGCCCGACTCGCGCAGCCGCGGACCCAGCAAGGTCGTCGCGACCAGCAGCGCGGGCACCGCCACTCCGAGCAGCTCGACGCCGAAATCGACGCTGCTCTGGAACAGGATCGCGGCGCACGCACCGATCGCACCCGCCGCCAGCGGCCCGTCGCGCCACCGCTTGATCGCCACGACGATGCACCACGCCAGCCCGAGCCCGAGCAGGATCGCTCCCGGAACGCCCCACTCGACGATCGCCTGCATGTACTCGTTCTCGAGGTGCGAGAACGTGATGAACGCACTGGGCTCGTGGACCCGCGTGAACGCCGGTTCGAGCGCCCCGCGGCCGATCCCGAGCCAGGGTGCGTCCTCGACGAGCTGGAGCGACGAGTGCCAGGCTTGGTACTTGCTGAGCGGCTGGGCCAGCTCGGTGAGCGAAGTGTTGTCGAGCTGGTCGGCGACCTTGCCGGCGGTGGTGAACACCGCGACCGCCAGGCCGAACGCGATCACGATGGTGATCGGCACCTCGTTGACCAGCGCACGGCGCGGCCGCGAGCTGGCGTCGCTGGCCGCGCCGAGCCGCCCCGCGAACAGCAGCACGACCGTGGTCGCGACCCCGAGGCCGAGCGCGAGGGTCGCGCCGCGCGACAGCGACGCCATCGCGGTCGCGCTGCACCCGATCAGGATCACGACCCATAGCACGCGGAGCTGCGCCGCCTGGCGCTGGTAGAACACGAGGCCGACGGCGAGCACCGCGCCGATCGCCATCAAGCCGCCGAGGTGGTTGGTGTTGAGCAGCGGTCCGAGGATCTGGGGCGCCGCGTGCTGCGGCTCGTAGATCCCGTACAGGCTGTGCAGATTGAGCAGCGTATGGAACCCGGTGACGGCCGCGGCGAGCCCGCAGGTCACCGCTACCCCCGCGAGCACGAGATAGCGACCGCGCTCCGAGCTGGCGATCCGCAGGCCGAGCAGCGCGACTCCGAGCAGCGTGACGAGGAACGCGAGCGCGCGCAGCGTCCCCGCAGGATCGAGCGACAGCGTATGCCACGGCGCGGTCCCGGCGATCGCCGCGCCGTCGTTGCGGAGCTCGTTACCGGTGGCGTCGAGCGCGTCGAGCAGCGGATCCGGCAGCGGGATCAGCTGGATGGCGGTCAGCGCGACCGCGAGGCCGAGCAGGAGGACCAGCGGCGAAGCGTCGAGCCGGCGGCGCGAGCCGAGCTGCATCACGAGCGCGAGCGCGACCAGGAGCGCGACCAGCGCCTGGGTCCAGCGCAGGCCGCCGCCGATGACGAGCACCGACACGAGCAGCGCGGCGCCGCCGATCGCGAGCGAGATCCGATCGCGCGCTCGCACCCATCACCACGGCCGCTCGGGCACGAACACCTCGTCGCCCGGCAACATCGGAAAATTCGGTCGCTCGCCCTCGGCGATCTTCTCGACGGGCAGCTTGTAGGTCTCGATCGCGCCGTTCAGCGTGCGGGTCACCTTCACCATGTTCTTGCGCGCCATCGGGGTGAACCCGCCGGACTGCGCGATGACCTCGGTGATCGTGATGCCGGGCGAGAACTTCACGGCACCGGTCTTGGTGACCATGCCAGACACCGAGAGCGTCAGCGAGTTGATCTCCGCGATCGTCAGCGAGACGATCGGATCGTTCAAATAGCCATCGGCGAGCCGGGTCCGGATCGCCTCGCGCACCTCCTCGAGGGTCTTGCCGTTCGCTTCGACCGGTCCGATGAACTGGACCGAGATCTGGCCCGAGTTATCGAGCGTGTACGCTGCCTGTAATGAGTGTGAGCCGTAAAACACCGTGAGGGCAAGCTTGTCTCCCGGCCCGAGCGCAAGCTTGTTCACGTCGAGCGGCGCGGTCGTGGGGTACACCACCGGCGGATCGTCGTGACAGGACGCGCAGACCAAGACAGCAGCAATCAGAAGGATTTGACGCATGAGCGAACCACGGCAACCGAAACACGGCGCGACCGGTAAGTGGCCGCATCTAGCGGCGAGGTTCATCGCTGCGACGAGGTTCGTCGAAGGGTGATGGAAGGCGTGAACAACAAGACCACCAGAGGTCACCAACTCCCCAGACGTTGACACCGAATGCAAGCCACACTACGCTTGTAGACGCAGCTGGGGAAGTCTATGAAACTACTCGCAAAAATCGGGCTCTGCGGCATGTTGGCCGGCGCGACCACGGCACTCTATGCCGATCCGGTAGGCGGGTGGTTGAGCCCAAATGGCGTCAGCGGGGGAGCCAGCGTCACAGGAACCACCGGTTCTGTCCAGATCGGCGAGACCCTCCCGCTGGCAGAGGTCCAGCTCCGCGTCCACCAGCTCCATGATCAGTCGCGCTCCCACGCGCGCCATGTCACGTACTTGCAAGAGATCGCACGCAAAGAGAAGAACGTCATCAAGCTCAACTGCGTCAACGACAAGATGGTTCAGCTCAAGCCCGAGATGAACCTCGCCGATGCCGCCGAGTCCGAGATCGAGGGTGGGTCCGACGCCCTGCGTATGTCTGCGTTCGCGGTCATCACGCGCGCGGCCGAGAGCGTCCGCCGGCTGCGCGAAGAAGCCGATCAATGCATTGGCGAATCGATCACCCAGACCGGTGGCGAGTCGTCGAATTCGTTCACGGGCCCCAACGCGCCCGACGATCCGACCAAGAGCGGCGGATTCGCAGGCCGCCCGCCGATCGAAGCTCCGATCTACGCCTCTCCGTTCAATTGATCGGCTTCTGACTCGGCGCTGCGCCAAGTCGCGCCTGATCTGGTCTTCAGGTCGCCGTCCGCGGCGGATGCGGTGAGCCGGTCAGCATCATCGGCTGCAAGGTCGCGCGGCGATCACATCGGCGTCCGCGCTGACGGACCCCGCGCGGGCCTTGGCGGAGACGTGGGTTCGCGGACCGGTGCTGGGTGATGGGGACGGTGTCTCGTCTGTCTCGTTCCGGAGGACGAGACCAGCCGGTGCCAACGCAGATGATGGGGTGCCGACGCAGATGATGGGGACGGTGTCTCGTCTGTCTCTTTCCGGATGACGAGACCAGCGACACGCAAGCAAACCACGAGAGGCAGCAGGTCAGGCGGCCGTGATCAGCTTTGTCGGCGTCGGTCCCGCCGGGTTGGCTGGCCGCCGCGCACTCGCCGCCGCGCCGAAGCTGTAGCCGCTGTCGCGTGAGTCGAGCTCGTTGACGATCACGCCACCGACGTCGCCGGACCATGCGGGCCGAGCGGCCCAGGTGTGCTGGGGACGGTGTCTCCGTTGTCTCGTTCCGGATCACGAGACCAGCGACACGCAATCAAACCGCGAGAGGTAGCGAGGGTCAGGCGGCCGGATCAGCTTTGTCGGCGTCGGTCCCGGCCGGATTGGCCTCGGCGTAGTAGCCGCCGTAGCCACCGTAGCCGTAGCCGCCGTAGCCGCCGTAGCCGCCGTAGTAGCTGTCGCGTGAGTCGAGCTCGTTGACGATCACGCCGACGATCGCGCCACCGACATCGCGGATCATGCGGGCCGAGCGGCGGAGCTCGTCGCGCATCGTCTTGCTCGCCCGGACCACGAGGATCACACCGTCGACCCGCTTGGACAGCACGATCGCGTCGGTGACCGGCTGGATCGGTGGCGAATCGAGGATGATGCGATCGAACCGCTTGGCGAGCTCGCCGAGCACGATCTCGAACCGCTTGGTGAGCAGCAGCTCGGCCGGGTTCGGCGGGGTGGGGCCGCACGGCAGCACGAACAGGTCCTTGACCTCGGTCGGCTTGATCAGCGCGTCGTAGTCGTCATCGCCGATCAAGAGGTTGGACAGGCCCGGGGTGAGGGCCACGCCGGTCGACTTGTGCAGCCGGGGCCGGCGCATGTCGCTGTCGATCAGCAGCGTGCGCTGGCCGCTCTGCGCCATGGTGGTGCCGAGGTAGATCACGCTGGTCGTCTTGCCCTCGCGCTGGTTCGCGCTGCACACGACGAGGGTCTTCAGCTCGCGGTCCGCGGCGCTGAACAGGATGTTGGTGCGCAGCGAGCGGCAGCACTCGGCGACCGACGACTTCGGGTTCTCGTGCACGTACATGTCGCGCGTGCGGTCGTCGTTCGTGCCGTTGAGGTCGGCGCTGGTGACCTGCGGGATCACACCGAGCACCGGCGCGCCGGCGGCCTGCGTGGCATCCGTGACGCTCTTGATCGAGCGATCGAGGAACACGAGCAGGAAGATCACGCCGATGCCGACCACGATAGCCAGGACCGCCGCGATCATCACGTTGGTGCGCATGTTGGGCGACACCGGGTTGATGGGCAGCTGCGCGTGGTCGAGCCCGCGCACGTTGGAGATGATCGAGGTGAGGCTGCCGGTCATCTGCATCGACGACAGCCGCGCACGCAGGATGTTGTACTTGTCGTCGAACTCCTTCTTCTCGCGCAGCAGCTCGTTGTAGATCGCGATCAGCGGGCTCAGCTTCTTGGCTTCCTGCTTGTACTTCTCGACCTCACCGCCGAGGCCGGCCGCGGTCGCGAGCTGCGCTGCGTAGAGGTCCTGCGTGCCGCGCATCAGGATCGACATCTCGCCCTGAAGCGCCTGGTACAGCAGATCGACCTTCTGCTTCTGGACGACGTAGTCGGGGTTCTTCGGCCCGAGATCTTTTTCGAGCTCGATCAGGTGGATCTTCTCGGTGTAGTACTGCGTCCGCAGGGTCTCGTACGACGGGTTGTCACCCATCATGATCATCGGGTTCGCCAGCACGTCCTGGCTCTGCTCCTTCTTCATCTCCGCCAGCTTTGCAGCCAGCTCGATCTCGTGAGCGCGCGAGTCGTTGAGCTTCGAGGTGAACGACAGGATGTTGCCCTGCACGAGGCTCTGCTGCGCTTCGATCGTGACCGCGACCATGTCGTTCTTGGCCTGAAAGTCGTAGATCTTCTGCTCGGCCGCGCGCAGCTTGGTCTCTGCCTCGGTGAATTCGGCCTGCAAGGCCTCGGAGGCCGTGGTGTTGCTCAGCTGGAGCAGGCCTTTGGCGTAGCTTTCGTAGGTCGCGACGTGGGCGTCGGCGATCAGCTTGGCGTCTTCGCGGCTCGCGCTGCGGACCGAGACGTAGAATATCCGGTCGGCCTCGGGGTACTTGACGACCACGTCGGCCTGGAGCAACCGGGTCGCGAGCTCGAGCTGCTCGTCGTGCGCCAGATCCTTGCGCTCCGCGTCGGTCAGCAGTTTCGGAATCAGATCGTTCTGCTCCACGGTCTTCTGGACCAGCGTGAAGCTCGACAGCACCTGCTTCTGCTGCTTGTAGTACTCGGCGCTGGCGCCGGCGGCGTTGAACATGTCGCCGGTCCCGGCGCCCAGCAGATCGGGGACCTTCGGCTCGACCTGGACCGACGCGGTCGCCATGTAGATCGGCGTCTGCCGCGTGGTGAAGACCACCGCACCCGCGATCGACATGACCACCAGCGCCGCAAGCAGCCAGATGTACTTCCGCAGCGCGCTCAGGTAGCGCCGGAAGTCGATCGACAGAATTTGCTCTTCTTGGCCCGCTGATTCCGCTGGTTCCACAATGAGCCCCGATACAATGACGTGAACGCCGTAGTGAAAGACTTAGTCGTCGGAACCCATCCGAGCGTTCACGACGGGCCTTATCATAACTGCCCGATTTCGTACCCTGAAACTGGATGGACCGGCAGCGGCGCGCCGCCGGCCGCCAAGGAACGCTCCGCCGCCTCGAGAATGGCCGTCACGCGCACCCCCTGCGCGAGGTCGGTTTCCGGGTGGGTGCCGCGCTCGATGCAGTCGAGAAAATGTCGCAGCTCGGCGCGCAGCGGCTCCTCCATCGCGACCTTGGGGATGTGGACGTCGCCGTCGCGGATCGTGAGAAATTCGCCGAACTGCGTGAACTCGGGCGGCCGGTCGTAGCCTTTGTCGTAGATCCGCAGCTTCTCAGGCGATACGTCATCGAGCTCGACCATCTTCTGCGAGCAGACCAGGGTGAACCGGCGCTCCTTGCGAGGATGCAGCCATGACAGGTGCAGGTTCGCGAGGATCCCGCTCGGATAGCGCAGCGTGACGAACACGACGTCTTCGATCCCCGGTTGCAGCACCGCGGTGCCACACGCCGAGGCCGTCACCGGATGCTCGCCGAGGATATGGTCGATCATCGAGAGGTCATGGGGGCCAAAGCACCACAGCGCGGTCTCGTCGCTGCGCAGCCGCCCGAGGTTGACGCGCATCGCGTGGAGATAGAACGGTCGCCCGAGGCTGCCGGACCGCAGCAGCTCGCGGATCCGGCGGACCGCGGGATGAAACACCATCAGGTGGCCAACCATGCCAACCGTGAGCGCACGCGCGGCGGCCGCAGCGACCCGGCGCGCCTCGACCAGGCTGCGGGCCAGCGGCTTCTCGACAAGCACGTGCTTGCCGGCTTCGAACGCGGCGACCGCGAGCGCGACGTGGGTCGAGGCGGGGGCGGCGATCACGACGGCATCGATGTCGGGCGAGGCGATCAGCGCCTCGGCGGAATCGGTCCAGCGCGCCGCGGGGGCGAGCTCGGCGATCAGCGGTCGCTTGGCGGCGTCAGGCTCGGCGACGGCCACGACCCGACACCGCGGCTCGGCTGCCAGCACGCGGACGTGGTTGATGCCCCAGCTGCCCGCGCCGAGCACACCGATCTGGATCGGCCGAGCGCCGCGAACCACGGTCGGACCCTACCCCAGCTCGAGACCATGGAACATACGTTCGACGAGCAGATCGGCTGGACGCGGCGACTCAGTACGCGGCGCGCACGCCGAGCAGCAGCTCGTGGCGGACATAGCTCGGGTCGACCTCGACGCCCGTGCCAGGGTCGTACCGGAAGTCGGTCTGGATGTCTTGGAGCTGGTAGTCGAGCGTGGCGGCGATCCAGTCGCGGAAGCTGTAGCGCATCCCGAGCGTCGCGCCGAAGATGACATCGTTGCGCGTGTTGCCGGTGGTGCCCATCACGACCGTGCCTTCGTACCGGCGAAACCGCAGCTCGGGCCGAGCGAACACGACAAACGGCGCGACCAGATGCTCGACCGTGACCTGGACCACGTGGTCGCGATAGAAGTTCGCGTTGATCGAGTCCTGATGCTCGTAGTTGTACGACGCCGTGACGCGACCGAGCGGGCTGTAGCGATAGCCCGCCAGGAGCCCCGCGGCCAAGCTCGAGTAGCTCGGCCCCGTGGCGTAAAATCCGTTGGTATAACCAATGTGTGCGTCGAGGGTGGTATTGAGCGTCAGCGCGGTCTGGATGCCACCGGCGAGCGTGAGCGGGGCCGAGCTCACCTTGTCGCTCGAGCCAATCCCGGTGAAATAGCCCTGCGAAACATCGACGTAGACCTGGGTCAGGGGCAACCATCGCCAGTTGACGTGCAGACCGAACGTGTTCTGCATCCGATTGGCGAACTGCTGCGAGGTCTTCTCGAACAAGTCGAGCGTGTTCTGGTAGTACAGAAAGCCGTTGATCGACCTGCCGTACGGCAGGTAGTTGAGCCGGAGGTCGATCGCGTTGATGTCGCGATTGGTATCGCTGTTCGACTCGAAATTGGTGGCGCGGATGACGCGCGTGAAGTGCTCTTGAAACGCGAACTGCAGCGGGTGCTGCGGATTCACGATGCCGCGCAATAGCAAGCCACCGCCGAGGCCGCCCTGGCTGGTGACGTTGTCGTTGGTCGAGAGGTACTGATCGTACGACGCGAACAAGTTCGCGCTGTAGAGGAAGTCGCCGGTGGAGGTGGCGGTCAAGGCCGACGTGGAGTCGGTCTCGGCGATCCCGGACCGCGCGAGCCGCTGGTTCGGCAGCGAGCTGGTGCCGATCTCGGCGAGGATGCGGAGCAGCCCCGCGGTGACCGGACCGTCCGGCTGATAGAACACGTTCGATACGACACCGGTCTCGATGCCGATCTGCGGATGGAACACCGTGCCCTCGCCGACCTTGACGCCGGAGCCGGTGACGATCGTGATCGGATCGACGGTGCTTGCCGGGTCCAGCGCCGGGGGAACGGGCGGAAGCCCGTCGTCCGCAACCGCGGCAGCGCTCCAGCCGAGCGCGCCGAGGCCGAGGCCGAGGCCGAGAAGTTTCACCAACTTTTTCATGAGGATCGCTAACTAGCCGACCACGACGAGGGGCATACTATGCGCGGCATTTTGGTGGCGTCAACTGACTGGCACGACCAGGACGCCAGTAAGTGTCCATACGTGGGGCGGGTGTTCACCTTGCCGAACGCCACGTGCGTGAGAGCACTCTCGAGACCGGCTGCGTTTTCCGTCGAGCGGGGACTTTGCTCAAGAATGCCCGCGATTTCGGCCGCTCGGTGAGCCGGTGTCATGCGCGGCGGCTCCTGTGTGACCCAGGCGCGGCCGCCCGCCTCGGCTGGCTCGGGTTCAGGTGCCTGGGTTGGCTCCCTCGCGCGCGCTGGAGGGCCTCCGACGCCTCAAGACGAACGGGCACCAGAAGCTGGACGCCCATCGGGCTCGAGCGCCGGTCTGGTCCAGCGATCGCGAGCCGCGTGGCCAACCGGAAGCCCGGCGGCGATCGGTCGCGTGGCCGCTACCCCTACGGCGTCGGCCAGCGCGCCCGCCGAACGGAACGAGCGCGAGGGCGTCGAGCGAGCCAACCCCCATGGCGATGCCCATCAGTGCGCCGTCAGTGCGCCGTCAGTGCGCCGTCAGTGCGAATAGAACGCGGCGATCTGCTCGACGACCGCTGCGGGCGCACCCGGCGCGAGCGCCGGGTGGATCGGCAGCGCGAGCACCTCGCGGCAGGCGCGCTCGGCGATCGGAAACGCACCGGCGCGATAGCCGAGCTCGGCGAAGCACGGCTGGAGATGCAGCGGTTCGGGGTAGTAGATCTCGGTCCCGATCCCGGCGGCGGCGAGGTGCGCGCGCAGGGCATCGCGGCGCGGCGCGCGGACCACGAACTGATGGTAGACGTGCGCGGGGTCAGGCGCGGGTAGCCGCAGCTCCGGCGGGACGTGGGCGGCGGCGAACAGCGCGCGATAGTGCTCGGCATGACCGCGCCGCGCCGCGGTCCAGGCGGTCAGGTGGCGCAGCTTCGCGCGCAGCACTGCGGCCTGCAGCGGATCGAGCCGGAAGTTTCCGCCGATCAGGAGGTGATGGTACTTGGGCCGCGCGCCGTGCGTCCGCAGCAGCGCGATCCGCTCGGCCAGCACCGCGTCGTTGGTGATCACCGCGCCTGCGTCGCCGAGCGCCCCCAGGTTCTTGGTCGGAAAGAACGAGATCGCCGCGGCGCGGCCACGCAGCACGCCGGCGCCGAGGCTCTGGGCGGCGTCTTCGACGATCGCGCACGGGGCCACGGGCACCGCGGCGGGATGGCCGAACAAGTGCACGGGGACGACCGCCCGCGTCCGGTCGCTGCACGCCGCGAGCGCCGCCCGTGGATCGAGCGTGAGCGATTCGTCACTGACATCGGCGAACACGATCCGCGCACCGAGCCGCGCGGCGCTTCCAGCGGTCGCGAAGAATGTCAGCGGGGTCGTGACCACCTCGTCGCCACGCGTGAGCCCGAGCGCGAGAAAGATCGCGTGCAGCGCGTCGGTCCCCGAGCTAGTGCCGACCGCGTGCCCGGCGCCGGTCGCCGCCGCAAGCTCGCGTTCGAACGCGAGGATCTCCGGACCACCGATCAGCACACCGCTATCGAGAACGCGAGCGATCGCCGCGTCGAGCTCGGGTCGGATGGCGGCGATCTCGGCACACATATCGAACAGCGGGACCTTCACGGCGCGACGCTAACCTCAGCGGGAGGTCGTGTCGACCCGGGTCGTTTTGGGTCTTGCCGGCTCGGCGCATCTGATGGAAGCTCGAAGGTGACCGCAGAGGACCCGATGAAAATACGGATCGCGCTGGTGCCGTGTGCGCTGGTCGGCTGTGCCTATAAGCCGGGGTCGTTCGCGTACTCGCAGGATCCGTTCCCCGGGCAGCGCGCGACGGTGGGATGCCTCGATGTCTCCGTCGAGCGCCGTGCGGATCTGCCGATCGGGCCGGTGCTCGGCTATCACTTTGCGAACCGCTGCGACCACGCGACGGTGATCGATCTGGGTGGCGTGGCGGTCGTCGGGCGCACCCTCGAGGGCGCCGCGCTCGCGCTCACGCCCTACGATCCGCGCGCCGAGCTGCGGCCGATCGCGCTCGACGGGCGCAATGCGGGCGCCGAGTCCCTCGTGTATCCGTCGGACACGAGGTCGACGGTGCCGGTCGTGGCGGGCGCCACCGGGTCGCGCTCGCTCTTGCTGGCGGTCCCGCCGGCGATGCCGCAGGTCTGCGCGGACGTCGCGACGCTGGTGCACGAGGCGCCACCGCGATGGCTGTGCTTCGGCGCGCCCGCCGCCGCACCGCACCCCTCGAGCGCAGTTGGGAGCGTGCCATGAGATCGCTGCCCCTCGCAGCCTCGGCGATCAGTCTGGTCGGTCCGGTCGGCCTGCGCGAGGTGCCCGTGGCAGACGCTGGACACTCGCATGCGGTCGGGAGCGTGCGATGAGACTCGTCGTGCTTGCGGTCCTGGCGATCGTTCCGGCAGGCCAGGCGCGGCACGCCGTGGCGGGCGCCTGTGGTGGCGGCGGCGGACATGGAAGCAAGGGGAGCGGAGGTCACGGTGGTGGCGGCGCGCGCCACGACGCCTGCGCCGACACCAGCGACGTGGTCGGCTACCGCACGTGCACCGGGTTCGGGGCGTGGGGCAGCGATCTGAAGTTGCCGCCCGTCAGCTTCGAGGCCGGCGCGATCGTTCGCCGGTTCGGCAGCTTGCTCGACGGTCAGACCGGCCACTTCGCGCATGGCGGCGAGTCGTTCGCGTACCGCGTCATCGAGCCGCCCCAGGGCCGTGGTCGCTTGTTCGACACCGCCGTGCTGTCCACCGTGCGTGCCGGGGTGAGCCTGCCGTACGGGCTCTACACGGCGCTCGAGGTCGATTTCGGCGGCCTCGCGCAGCCCGGCCACGCCGAGACCGAGATGATGTCGACCGGTGTGTTCGGCAGCCCGGACGTCTCGCAGCGCCGCGGCTTCGTGCTCGATTCGCTGGCGACCGTGGGCGCGCATGGCGCGCTGCACGCGGGCGGGCTCGGCGTCGAGCTGTCGGGCGGGATGCGCGCCGTCTCGTACGGCTTTCGCAGCGACTATCACGACTGCCAGCAGTCGATGAGCATCTGGGCCTATGGCGCGATCGCCGAGGCGCGGGCGCGCGGCGAGCTGTGGCTGTCGCCATGGCTCACCGCCGGAGTCACGGTCGGCACCAGCGTCCTCGAGAAGAACACCTGGATGGGTGGCCTCTACGTCGGCGTTCATACCCGGGCGTTCGGCGGCGAACGCTAGCAAGCGGCGGCGTTGCGTTCGACGTGGGATCGCGATCGCTGCTGTCCTGGAACGCCGTCACGCGAGACCGCGCTCCAGGTCCGATCGCTATCTCGTCACGACGGTCACGGCGCGGCGATCATCGGGTTCGGCGCGACCACCAGGCCACCTGTATTGCTCGGATCGAGGAACGCGATGTAGCGACTGTTGCCCGATAGCACCGGCCAGAACCAGCTGGCGGACCCCGGCGGCGTCACCGTGGTCGCGGTGAATCGATCGGTGATCGACGTGGGCGAGGCAGAGAGGCCGGTGAACACTGTGATGTAGCGGCCGTCTCCTGATAGCCGCGCCAAGAGCGGCGACACCGTCGTCACCGGGCGCGTCGTGATCTGTGCGGTCCGATCGCGGACGTAGACCCGGGTCAACGACGATGACGTGGGCGAGACCAGCGTGCTCGCGCCCGACAGAAACGAGACGTAGCGGCCGTCTCTCGAGATCGATGGCTGGAACGACGCGGCGTCGGCTTGGACTCCTATCGAGCTCACGCTGACCCGCGTCGTCGTGCTGGTGACTCGGTCGCGTACGAACACGTCCCGCACCTGGTTGCTGTCGCCATCCACCAGGTTGATCGCAGAGGACGCGAAGGCAACGTACCGACCGTCGCCGCTGAGCGCCGGCTGCTGCGACGCGTCGCTGGCTTCGTGGCCGCTGACGCTCGCGCTGATCAGCGACGTGGCGCCGGCGGCCACGTCGCGAACGAAGATATCGAACACTCCGTTGGTATCGCTGTCGATGAGCTCGAACGCACCGGACGTGAATGCGATGATATTGCCATCGTCGGAGACCCTGGCGTCGGCGCTGTCGCCGCTGCCCTGGCCGCCACCGGTCGCGACGCTGATCCGCACGGTTTCTCCGGTCAGCTGGTCGTGACGGAACACGTCGAGCTTGCCGTTGGTGTCGTTGCCCACGAGGTTGGTCGCGGTCGAGTCGAACACCACGTAACGGCCGTCGGCGGACAGCTGCGGACGCGCGCTCGTCCCATTGCCCTGACCGCCGCCGGTCGCAACGCTGGCGCGCGTGACCGTGCGGGTGCTGCGGTCGTAGACGTAGACGTCGACTGCGCCATTGGTATCGTCGGAGACCAGCGCCAGGCTGGTGCTGAACGCGACGTAGCGTCCGTCGAACGACAGCGCCGGGGCGCGCTGCGTGGAGGTATCCACCGGGCCGCCGACGGTCGCGAGCAGCTCGAGCGGCGCGCCCGGCGGGAACGCGCCGACGCCGACATGGACCTGGGCGGTCGCGGAGGCGCCCTGCGGGTCGACGATGGTGTAGCCGAACACATCCACGTCGGTGAAGCCTTCGTCCGGCGTGTAGACCAGCTTGCCGTCGACGAGCGCGACGCTGCCGTGCGCGGAAGCCTCGTCGAACGAGGCGATCGCTACGGTATCGCCGGCGTCGACATCGAAGTCGTTGCCGGTGACGTTGATCGTGATGGGCGTGCCGGGGGCCGTTGCCACATAGTCGTCGCGCGCGATCGGAGCGTCGTTGACCGGCGTGATGTGGATCGTGACGGTGGCCGTCGCGGTCGCGCCGCTGGGGTCGGAGACCTGGAACAGAAAGCTTCGCGTACCGGTGGCGTTCGGCGCGGGCGTGTAGGTCCGGATCGCGCTGGTTCCGGTGGACGGCAGCCCCCCATCGCTGGGCACCGTGAGGATCGTGTACGACAGCGACGAGCTGTCGTTGTCGATGTCGGTGGCCTGCAGCGTGATCGCGATGGCGGTGTCTTCGGGGGTCGACACCTCGCTGTTGGTGGCAACGGGCGCATCGTTCACAGCCCTCACGGTGAGGTTCACCGTGGCCGGGGCCGATGTGGTGCCTCCACTGGAGACCGTGTAGGTGAACGCATCGCTGCCGTTGTAGTTGGCGCTGGGCACGTACGTCACCAACGGCGGTGTCCCGGTCACGGTGCCATGCGCGGGCTGGGTGGCGTTGCCAAAGCTGACCGCGTCGCCATCGCCGTCGCTGCCAACGAGCGTGATCGCGGCCGACGAGTCCTCGTTCAAGCTGACCACCAGCGGCGCAGCGACCGGCGAGTCCTCGACGGAGGTCACGTTGATCGTGACGGTGGCCGGCATCGAGGGCACGAACGTGAAGTCAGTGACGGTGAAGGTGAAGCTGTCTGGACCATGATAGTTCGGCGCGGGCGTGTACGTCAGGCTCGGGCCGAACCCCGACAGCGTGCCGTGCGTCGGCGGCCTCGCGGTGTAGGTGAGCGTGTCGTTGTCGATATCGCTACCGACCAGCGTGATGATGCGCTGGGTGTCCTCGGTGACGGTGACGCTCTGTGCAACGGCGATCGGCGCGTCGTTGGTCCCCTGGATCTGGATCGCGACCGTCGCGACGTTCGAGGTCACGGTTCCGTCGCTGACAGAGAACCGCAGCGAGTCGAAGCCGTTGAAGTTGGCGGCCGGGGTGTAGGTCAGGTTCGGAGCGGTGCCGCTCAGCGTGCCGTGCGCCGGCGGCGTCTCGATCGTGAACGTCAGCGGATGGTCGCCGCCGCTGGCGGACAGGACCAAGCCGAGCGCTTGGTCCTCGAGCCCCGAGTACTGGGTATCTATCGCGGTCGCCAGGGGGTTGCCGTGTACGTACAGGTGAAGCGTCCCCGGGGCCGACGTGGCCAGGAGGTTGGACACTTGATACGTGATCTGGTCGTCACCGGTGAATCCCGGCTCTGGCTGGTACAGCAACATCGGTGGGGTGCCGCTGATGGTGCCGAACGAGGGGCCGCTGAGGATCTGGTAGGTCAGCGGGTGGGTAACATCTCCGCCCGTGGCGCCGAGGATGATCGTGGTCGGACCTTGGATGGTCTGCGATCCGCCGGTCGCGATCAGATCATCGACGGCCCGGACCGTCACGGTCGCATAGCCGGTCGCCTGATCGCCGCCGCCGCTGACCAACCAGGTCACGGTGAACGTGCCGCTGAAGTCAGGTTTCGGCGTCACCAGGATGTTTCGGCCCTGTAGCTGGGTGGCGTGGCCGCCAGGTGCGCTCACGCCGCTGACGGTCAGCGAGGTCGTGTTGAAGCCGATCGCGAACTTGAGGGCATCGATGGTGATCGGCACGTCCTCGTCGGTCGAGACCTGCTGGGCGACCACGGAAGGATGCAGACCGAGATCGTCCAGCGACGGGGTGCATGCCGTAAAGGCGAGCCCGATCACCAGGACACCCAGGACACACGCGCGATTCAAGTGATTCGACAATGACAGGCTCCTGAGCAACGCAGTTTCCAATGACTCGACCGGGGATTCGCCGGCCGCGCTGGCACCGGTCCCCGACCCTCGATGACGCAGCCTGCAGGCCCAGGTCGCGTGCGATCGCGAGGATCACTGCGTCGGCTGTGCCTGCCTATACCCCTGGCCCCGTACATCGTCGCGGACGCTAGTGAATCGCGTCCACGGAGTCAAGCAACTACCTCGCTGCCCGCATAGTGCCAGAGATTGCCGTGACGCGCGCCGCGCCAATGTTGTTCAGATCTCGAGCTCGTCGCCTTCGCGCGCCGGGATCAGGACGATCTGCGCCCCGCCACGTTCGTCGAGGGCCTGGCGGCAGCCGTCGACCAGCTGGTCGACGTCGTCATCGCTGTAGTCCTGATCATAGTGGAACGTTACCAGCCGCTTGACGCGTGCGGCGACCGCCGCGGCGGCAGCGTCCTCGTACGACGAGAAGCCGCGGTTGCGCCGGGTGGCTTGATCGCTGGGCCGGTACGTCGAGTCGTGGAGCAGCACGTCGGCGCCACGGTAGAACGCGACGGCCTCGGGGTGGGGGGGACCGGCGGTCGGCTGGCCGACGTCGGATGCATACACGAAGGTCCGGTCGGCTTCGGTGATCCGGAACGCGAGCGCGGTGGTGGAACCGTGCGGGTGCTCGCGGGCGGTGACGGTCACGCCTTGGGTCTGGAACGGCACGCCGAGCGGGGTCGCCTTGACGTCGAACGTGGCGGAGAAGTTCTTGAGCGTCTGCAGCGGCGAGAAGTTCGGATCCATCTGGCCGTCGAGGATGCCCTCGAGGACCTCCGGCGAGCCGCCGGGGCCCCACACCGTGAAGCTGTTGCCAGCGACGAACACCGGCGAGAAGAACCCGAGGCCCTGGATGTGGTCCCAGTGGGTGTGCGACAGCAGGATCGAGGCGGTGCCGGTGCCGCTGCCGAACGGCCCCGCCACGAGCGCGTTGCCCAGGTGCATGAGCCCGGTGCCCATGTCGATGATCACGAGCCCGCCAGCGCGGGTATGCACCGACACGCACGCGGTGTTGCCGCCGTAGCGCACCGTTTCGGGGCCCGGCGCCGGGATCGACCCGCGCACGCCCCAGAACCGGATCTTCACTCGCCTCCCAGCGCGAGCTCGAGGCCCTCGTAGGCGCTGATGATGCCGAACCGGTCCCCGGCACGCGCGACGACGCCGCGATAGGTCGCGAGGATCGCGTCGTTCTCGTCGTCGCTGCGCAGCGGTGCGTGGTGAAACAAGCACAGCTGTTTGACCTCGGCATCGCGGGCGATCTCGATCGCGTCGTCGGGGTGGGAGTGGCCCCAGTGCGGCCGCAGCCGGTACTCCTCACGGCTGAACTGGGTGTCGTAGATCAGCAGATCGGCGCCCTCGGCGATCGCGACCACCCCGGCTCGCATGCGCGTGAGCTCGGCGGCGGTGTCGGGCGGCAGCGGCGCGTCGAGCGATGGCGGGCGTTCGACGAATTCGTGGCCGAGCAGGAGGTCGGTGAACGGCGCGGTGTCCGAGCAGTACACCACCGCGGCGCCGTCGACCTCGATCCGGTAGGCAAGCGCGATCCACGGATGGTTGAGCCGCGTCGACATGATCTTCGCGCCGTCGATCTGGAACCGGGCGCCTTCGACCAGCGCGTGAAACGACATGTCGGCCTGCATGGCCGACAGTGGGACCGGGAAGTACGGCGCACCATGCTGTTGCGAGAACACGGCTTCGAGGTGGGTGTCGCGCCGGCGGGCGAAGATCTCGATCTGGTTACCGGCGCGGTACAGCGGCGAGAAAAACGGCAGGCCCTGCACGTGATCCCAATGCGTGTGGCTGATCAGGATCGAGGCCTTGCCACGGCCGTCGCCGAACGATTCTTCCATCAACGCCTTGCCGAGCCGCCGCAGGCCGGTGCCGGCGTCGATGATGATCGGGGCGGCGTCCTTGGGACGGATCTCGACACACGATGTGTTGCCCCCGTACCGGCTCGTGGTGCGCCCGGGTACGGGGATCGAGCCGCGAACTCCCCAGAACCGTACTTTCATCGTGACGACGCGACCGCGCGTCACTGCAACCGTAACCTCGCGACCCGCTCGGGGCTAGAATCCCTTGCGCGAATCGAGCAGGATCGTCACCGGACCGTCGTTGGTGAGCTCCACGGCCATATCAGCGGCAAATTCGCCGGCTTGGACCTGAACGACGCCCGCCTGCCGCAGTGCGACGAGCGCTTGTTCATAGAGCGCTCGCGCGAGGGTGGGCTCGAGCGCGCTGGTGAACGCGGGGCGCCGGCCTTGCCGCGCGTCGCCGTACAGCGTGAACTGAGACACCACGAGCACGCCGCCGCCGACGTCGAGCACGCTGCGGTTCATCTTGCCGGCGTCGTCGGAAAAGATCCGCAAGTGGGCGATCTTGTCGACGATGTACGCGAGGTCGGTCGCGGTGTCGCCCTGGCCGGCGCCGAGCAGCACCAGCAGGCCGGCGTCGATCGCCCCGGTCACCCGGTCGTCCACGGTGACCTTGGCCCGGGTGACTCGCTGCACGACGGCACGCATGGGAGACGTTGTCGCCTGCCTGGGCCGCGAATTCAAACCGGACGCCAACGCGGTGTAACTGCTGGCGGTGCGACAAGCCGGCCGCGGTCGTCATAGGCAACCCTGCGAGGTTGCCGGCAGTCAGAACCGCGTCTAGGATGCCGGCGCTCATGGGTACTCGCTTCGCTGTATGGCTGCTCGTCGCCGGCGCTACCGTCGGTGCCACCTTCCTCGGCGCCTGCGGCAAAGAGATCGGTGACGGCTGCTCGTTCAGCTCGGACTGCGATCCGAACGGCAACCGGCTGTGCGACACCTCCTCGGAGGGCGGCTACTGCACGATCCTGGGCTGCGACTATTCGACCTGCCCGGAAGAGGCGGCGTGCATCCAGTTCTTCACCGGGAGCTTCTCGAACAAGGTCTGCGATCCGTCCGTGTTACCCGACGCCTGCACCGGGAGCCAGTGCTGTACCCTCGACGAGCTGTGCGCGCTCGACGGCCAGTGCGTGCCGCGGTCGTCGGAGCATCGCTACTGCATGCGGACGTGCGGCTCGGACGGTGACTGCCGCGACGGCTACGAGTGCCGGGACATCGCGAAGATGGTGGCGCACGGCGGCCAACCGGTGCTCGCACCGGGGGTGCCGGTCGACGAGGCCCACGCGCCCAAGTTCTGCGCCGCTAAGGGACCCTGAGACGGTTCCCGCTGCGGGGACCCTGATACGATCACCGCGTGTCGATCGGCGGCTTTCTGCTGCGGCGCCTGGGCCTGGGCGCCCTGGCGATCTTGGGCGTCTCGGTCCTCACGTTCTGGTTCTTGCACCTTGTCCCCGGTGACCCGGTGGATCACCTCGCCGGGGGCGATGCGCCGCCGGGCGTGCGGCTGAAGATCGAGCACTGCATGGGCCTGGACCGGCCGCCGGTGCTGCAGTTCGTGACGTTCCTCGGCCACATCGTCGATGGCACGCTCGGCAACCAGTGCCGCAACGGCGACGCCAGCGGGCCGACCGTGGCCGATCGGATCGTCGAGGTGATGCCGAACACGCTGGCGCTCGCGCTGTGCGGGATGCTGGTGGCCGTCGCGCTCGCGCTGCCGCTCGGGGTGGTGGCGGCGATCCGCCGCGGCAGCTGGGTCGACACCCTCGCCACCACGGTCTCGCTGTCGGGGATCTCGATCCCGCAGATGATGTTTGCGCCGCTGCTGATCCTGTGGGGCTTCATCACGCTGGGCTGGTTCCCCGGTCCCACCGACGTCGGGCCGCGCGCGATCGTGCTGCCGGCGTTCGCGGTGGGCACGCACCTGATGGCGATGCTCGCGCGGATGACGCGGTCGTCGATGGTCGAGGTGCTCGGCGATGACTACGTGCGCACGGCGCGCGCCAAGGGCCTGCCCGAGCACCGCGTGCTGTTCGTCCACGCGCTGCGCAACGCGCTGCTGCCGGTGCTCACCGTGGCCGGGCTGCAGTTCGGATCGCTGCTGTCGGGGGCGATCATCATCGAGAACGTGTTCGCCCGTCCGGGGCTCGGCGCGACGCTCGTCGATGCGATCAAGGAGCGCAACTACCCCGTGGTGCAGGGCGCGGTCCTCGTGATCGCGGCGATCTACGTGGCCGTCAACATGGCGGTCGATCTGGCCTACGGGCTCACCGACCCGAGGATCCGCCGCGCATGAAGCTGTCGCCGAGCGCGTGGCTGGGCCTGGTGATGCTCGCGATGTACGTCGCCACCGGGATCCTCGGGCCGATCGTCGCGCCGTACGACCTCGAGCAGACCCACGTCGAGCTCGCGCACCAGTTCGAGCGCGGCTCGGCGGCGCACTGGCTGGGGACCGACGCCAGCGGCCGCGACACGCTCAGCCAGCTGTTGTGGGGGGCGCGTTCGGCGCTCGAGCTGTCGGCGATCGTCGTGGCGATCTCGTCGGTGATCGGGCTCGGGATCGGCACGATCGCGGGCTGGTTCGGCGGCGCGCTCGACGAGCTCGTGATGCGAATCGTCGACATCCTGATGGCGTTCCCGGGCATCCTGCTCAACATCGCGATCGTCGCTACCGTGGCGCATCCGGGGGTGCCGCTGACGATCGCGGCGCTGTGCGCCAACGGCTGGGTCGGCTACGCCCGCGTGGCGCGCGGCCAGGTGCTCGCGCTGCGCGAGCGGGACTACGTCACCGCGGCGGTCGCGCTCGGCGCCACCAACCGCCGGATCATGGCCCGTCATCTGATCCCGAACCTCATGGGGCCGGCCATGGTGCAGATGTCGTTCGGGCTCGGCAGCGTGATCATCGTGGAGGCGTCGCTGTCGTTCCTCGGCATCGGCCCGCAGGTCGACTACACCTGGGGCGCGATGCTCGATCAGGCGCGCAACTTCCTGTGGAACACCGACTGGGTGCGGATCTACGCGGTGGTGCCCGGGCTCGCGATCACCTGGGTCGTGCTCGGCGCCAACTTGCTCGGCGACGGCCTGCGTGACCGGCTCGATCCGCGGCAGCGGGGGCGTGCCTAGTGGCGCTTCGCGTCCGGGTGTGCGGGATCGATGAGGTGGTGCCCGGCCAGCTGCGCGCGTTCGCGGTCCCGGGCGTGACCTGGCCGGTGATCGTCACGCGGCTCGACGGCGACCTGATCGCGGTGCCCGGCGTGTGCCCACACGAGGACGTCGCGCTGTGGAACGGCGAGCTGCGCGGCGCAGCGATCATCTGCCCGGGGCACGCCTACGCGTTCGACCTCCGGACCGGGCGCTGCCAGCACGATCCGGGGCTCGAGCTCCGCCGCTATCCGATCACGCTGGTCGGCGGCGAGCTGTGGGTCGACCTGCTGTAAGCGCCGCGCGGCACGATCCGCACCGCGCGGGCGGGCGCCGGCAGCTGCGCCGGTGGTGTCATGGCCTCGAGCGTGTCGAGGTCGGAGTCGGCACCGGTGTAGTACCAGCGCTCGGGATCGAGAAACCGGAGGTCCCCCGACTTGGGGATCATGCACAAGAACGGCTTGCTCTCGCGCTCGAGGAACCCCGACTGCCACATCTGGCGCCGGCGGCCGTCGCGCGCGAACAGCTTCAGGTCCACGCTGTGAGCCTCGGTGTGCTCGGCGGCATGGCGCGCGATCGCGCGCAGCCCGGCGTGCCACGCCCCCGGGACGGTGACGAGATCGACGATCCGCAGCACCTTGCCGCCCTGGGTGGCCTCGAGGGCGCACGCCCCGATCGGCTCGCCGTGGTCGACGAGCACGTACGCGAGCTGGCGACCGGCGGGCGCCTCGAGGAAGCGCCAGGTGTAGAACGCGGCGTCACGGACCGCGGCGAGCCGCAGCTCCGCGCGGGCCTGGACCCACACGCGGTCGACCCGCGGGTCGTGGGGCCGCATCGGCACGAGGTCGGCCGTCCCACGGGGCTTGGCGACCACCAGCTTGCCGAGTAGCCGCAGGCCGAGCCCCGCGGCGCGGATCGGCCGAACCCAGCGCGCGACCTCGCCGATCTCGCACGACCCGCCGCGCTTGAGCGGGGTGACGTTCATCGCGCCGGGCGCACCGTACATGCAGCTGATGCGGCGGTCCCACATCGCGTGCCACGAGGCGTAGTGCATCGCGAAGCCGCGGCCGGCGCGGCGAAACTCGGGGCGAACATAGCCATCGCCGCCGAGCGCGGCCGGCATGGTCACGCCGTCCAGCCACAGCCGGAACGGGAAGAACGACGTGCAGCCGGCGACCTGGTCACCCTCGGTCGACAGCCAGGTCATCGCCGGTCCGGCGGGGTTGGTCTCGTAGAGCCAGCGCCAGCGCGCCTCGGCGTCGACGCCTGGGATCATCTCGCCCAGCAAGGCGAGGATTTCGGAGCGGTCGGCGGGGGTGGCACGGCGGACATGAGGCATGACGCGGTCCAATGCATCCGGCTTGCCGGGAGCGCCCCGCCCGAAGTCACCGGAGCCACAGCGATTCTGGCGAGCGGCTTTGTCATGGTGCGCCGTGCGCCGTGCGCCGGTCGTCAGCGTCAGGATCGCTCGCACGCCCCACGGCGTTCGCGCTAGTGTCGAACGCGATGCCAACCCGCGACCGGGACACCGCTTTTTTTGGACACCCGGCCGGCCTGTCGATTCTGTTTTTTACCGAGATGTGGGAGCGGCTGTCGTACTACGGCGCCCGCGTCTTCATCACGGTCTATATGGTGACGCCGGTGGCGCTCGGTGGCCGCGGTATGTCCGATACCGCCACCGCCACGGTGATGGCGCTGTATCTGTCGTCGGTCTACTTGCTGAACCTCCCCGGCGGCTGGATCGCGGATCGGTTCATCGGCCAGCGCAAGGCGGTCACGGTCGGCGGCATCTGCATCACCGCCGGCAACGCGATGCTGGCGCTGCCGATCGACGGGCTGTTCTACCCGGGCCTCGTGATGATCGCGGTCGGCACGGGGTTTCTCAAGACCAACGTGTCCACCATCGTCGGACAGCTCTACCGACCCGACGATCCGCGGCGCGATAGCGGCTACACGATCTATTACATGGGCATCAATGTCGGCGCCGGGATCGCGCCGCTGATCGGGATGCTGATCTCGCAGAACCAGGGGTTTCGTCACCTGCTCGAGGGCTACGGCATCAACCCGAACCTGTGCTGGAAGGCCGGGTTCGCGGTGCCGGCGATCGGGATGGCGGTCGGGGTGACCCAGTATCTGCTCGGCCAGCGCCGGCTCGGCGATGCAGGGCTCCGGCCGACGATCCCGAGCGATCCGCGCCGGGCCGCGCGCGACCGCTCGGTGCTGGTCACGATGGTCGGCGGGGTGATCGGTTTGATGGCGGTGGGCCTGATCGTCGACCGCTTCATCCACCCGCTGGACGGCGGCGTGGTGGTCAACGCGTTCGGCATCGGGCTGGCGCTCGGGGCGGTCGCGATCTTCGCCGGGTTCTACCGGACGGCGCGCGACGCCGGCGAGCGCAAGCGGGTGACCGCGATGATCCCGCTGTTCATCGGCTGCATCGCGTTCTTCGCGGTGGCCGAGCAGGCCAGCACCACGCTGGCGCTGTTCGCCGAACGGCTGGTTCACCGCGACTACCTCGGCCTGCACGTGGTGTCGAGCGTCTACCAGTTCATCAACTCGGGCGTGATCGTCGTGCTCGGCACGGTATTCGCGGCGCTCTGGCTGTGGCTCGCCAAGTCGGGCCGGGAGCCATCGGCCGTCAGCAAGTTCGCGATCGCGATGGTGCTCACCGCGCTGTCGTTCGTCATCATGCTGCCGACGCTGTCCACGATCGGCGTGGCTGATGGCCTCAACCAGGATTACCTGTTCGCGTTTCCGTACCGTACGGTCAGCCCGAACTACCTGATCGTGCTCTACGTGCTCTCGGGGTGCGCGGAGCTGTGCTTGTCGCCGGTCGGGCTGTCGAGCATGTCCAAGCTCGCGCCGGCGCGGCTCGGCGGCATGGTCATGGGCACCTGGTTCCTCGCCACCGGGATCGGCAACTACCTGGCCGGTCGGGCGGCGGCGCTCAGCGCCTCGCACGGCTGGGGCTTTCTGTTCATCACGCTGATCATCGCGTCCCTGGTGATCGCGGGTGCGCTGTTCGCCGTCGCGCCGATGATCCGGCGGATGATGCAAGGCGATCGCCCCGCCGAGTTGCCCAAGGCGATCGTCCAGACCAAGGCAGAGGACGTCGCGACGACCGCGGAGGGTCCGCTATGAAGTACCGCGCGCTGGCATTCATCACCGTGGCCGTCACCTTGTTCGTCGGGGCCTGCGATCCGGGAGCGAAGGACACGCCCGAGATCGCTCAGCGCAAGGCCGCGTGCAAACGGCTCGACGAGCATATCTTCCGGATCAGCCCGCAGTCGCGGAGCCGCCTCGACGGGCGGTCCGAGGCCGAGCAGCAACACCAGATCGATCAGCTGGTCGCCAAGGTCCCGATCGAGGACGTCGAGCAATGCGCCGCCGCGGAGCCGGCGGTCATCGCCTGCATGCAGAACGCGGCTGACATCGCCGCGGTCCGCGCCTGCATTCCGCCGCCCAAGAAGGGCTGACATCTCGAGCGCACCGCTCAGATCGTCGGCCACGCGGTGAAGTACGCGCGGTCGTCGTCCGGGAGGCGAGCGAGGATCCACGCCCAGGTCGGCTCCGCGACCAGGACGAGCCCGTTGGGGTGCCGCGGGTGGACGCCGAGCGGCGGTGGCACCGACGGCTCCGCGCGGGCGGCCATCAGCTGATGGTCGAGCGCTGTACCGGCGCCGATGAAGTGCAGCGGGAGCAGGCGGAAGCGATGCGCGGGGGGGATGCCGTCGGGCCGGATCGCGACCGTGGCGCCGGTGTACCAGGCGACCAGGAACGCGATATGGCGCTCGGGGACGATCAGGATCGCGTCGCGCGGGATCTGGCCGTTCAGTGCCTGGGCCGCGGTGACGAGCGCCGGGTGGGTGATGATCTCGCCGTCGAGCTGGCTCCCCGGTGAGCGCGCCACGGCGAGCACGAGCGCGAGCCCGGCGAGCCCGTAGTCGCGGTGGCGGTAGCGCCCGAGCAGGTCGCGGGCGACGATCGCGGCGGTGAGCGCGGCCGGAACGAACGCGGCGATCCGCAACCGAAATCCCAGGCCCTGGCGATCGGTCACCGCGAGGAATGGGACGCCGATCGCGATCGCGAGCACGACGATCGGCCAACCCGCAGCGACAACGACGGGGGGCGGCGCGGCGATGCCAGGCGCGGCCGCGGCCGGGTCGGGACCGTCGAGGGGGGGCGCCTCCCGCGTGGCCGGCAGCCCCGATCGCCGCCGCCGAGCGACGCGACGCCAGGCCGCCGCCGAGCGGGCGCGCGCGCGCGCGGCGAGCTGTGCGGCGCGACCTGGCGCGAGCCGGGCGACCAGCGCCACGAGCCCGAGCCCGAGCCCGAGCAACGCATCGTGCCCGATCGCGAGCTCGCCGGTACGCGACACCAGCGCCGGGGCGGTCCAGTGCGGGGTTCGCGACCACAGCCCGCGGACCAGCTGCGCGTCAGCGACCGACAGGACGCGGTGCGGGAACGCCGCGCCGACGGCGAGCACGGCGATCGCGATCGCCGCGAGGCCGGCGCCGACCACGATGGCCCGGCGGGTGCGGAGCGCGCCGTGTGCTGCGGCCGCGGTGAGCACCACGGGGATCGCGACGACGAGCACCAGCGCGCCGGCCATCTTGTGGGTGGCGTAGGCGGCCACGAGGGCCGCGCCGGCACCGGCCATGGCGAGCCGGGTCGGCCGTTCGACCGCGCGCAGCACCAACCACAGCGCGGCGAGCGCCACGGTGAGCCCGATGCCGTTCTTGACGAACTCGATGGTCAGATACGCCGAGCCGACGCTGGTGGTGGCGAGCACCGCCGCGACCAACCCCGCGCCGCGGCCGCCGCCGAGCCGCGCACCGACGCCATATGCCGGACCGGCGATCGCGGCCCCGAGCACCGCGGCGCCGAGCTTGGCGCCGGTGATCGGATCGGTCATCGCCGCAAACGGCGCGAGCAGGTAGAACGTCAGCGGCGATGCCGGGTACTGCAGCTCACCATGGGCGAGCAGCGAGCGCAGCTCGAGCGGATAGAAGTAGCCATCGACGCCGAGCGGGAACGGCGAGGCCGCGAGCAGCTGCCAGCGCTGCCAGCACGACCACGCGATCAGCGCGGTCAGCGCAGCGACGACAGCAACGCTGGCTGCCCACATCGGAGGCCGCTGACGCACGCGGCGATAGTACCCGGGCAGGTATCCCGGAACACGCCGGCAGCGACCGGAGCGTCCCGCCTGCGAGGCCGAATCACCAAGGCAATGGCAAGCTCACACCTCACGCGGATCGCGTACGTCAGCGCGACCCGCTCGGACGTTCCGCGCGACGAGCTCGGCGCGATGCTGTCGATGTGGCGGCGGCTCAATGCCGAGCGCGGTGTCACCGGATTTTTCCTCTACCACCGCGAGTCGGTGTTTCAGCTGATCGAGGGGTTTCCCGACGTCGTCGATGGGCTGTACCAGGCGATCGCGCGCGATCAGCGGCATCACTTCGTGGCCAAGCTGATCGACGAGCCGATCCCGCGCCGCAGCTTCGGCGACTGGTCGATGGGCCAGGCCCGCATGGTCAGCATCGAGCTCGGCGCGCTGGCGCCGCTCCGCCCGTTCCTGGATTCGGCGTTCCGCTACTGGCACTGTGACCCGGCGATGGCCGGCGAGCTGGTGAGCGCGTTCACGACCGGACCCTGGCGGCGCTCGATCAGCTAAGCTGCCCCCGTGGCAGCTGCAGTTGTCTTGTTGTCCGGTGGCCTCGACTCGACCACCGCGCTCGCGGTCGCGCGATCGCAGGGCCTCACGTGTTATGCGCTCACGGTGCGCTACGGCCAGCTGCACCGGGTCGAGCTCGAGGCGGCGGCGCGGGTCGCCGCGGCGCTCGGGGCGAGCGAGCATCGCGTCGTCGATGTCGATCTCGGCCCGCTGGCGCGCTCGGCGCTGACCTCGTCGTCGATCGCGGTCCCCAAGGACCGGCCGCTCGACGAGATCGGCGCGCCAGGCGACGTTCCGCTGACCTACGTACCGGCGCGCAACACGGTGCTGCTGGCGCTCGCGCTCGCGTGGGCCGAGTCGCTCGGAGCGCGCGAGATCTTCGTCGGTGTGAACGTGCTCGACGCCAGCGGATACCCCGATTGCCGGCCCGAGTTCGTGCGCGCGTTCGAGGCCCTCGCCCAGGTCGCGACCCGGACCGGCGGATTTCGCATCCGCGCTCCGCTGATCGAGCTCACCAAGGCGCAGATCATCGCGCTCGGGATGAGCCTTGGCGTCGATTACGCGATGACCCATTCCTGCTACGACCCGCAGGGCACCGCGGCGTGTGGCCGGTGCGACGCGTGCGTGCTGCGCCGCAAGGGCTTCGTCGAGGCAGGCGTTCCCGATCCGACCCGCTACGGGTAGGATGCCCGGACATGAAGCTCGGCACGCTGCTCTTGCGAAACGCGGCGATCGGGCTGTCGCAGCTCGAGGCCGCGCTGCGCAACCAGGTCCTGTATGGCGGTCGGCTCGGGACCAACCTCGTGGAGCTCGGTTACATCGACCTCGAGCTGTTGTCGGCGTACCTCGCCGAGCTCAGCGGCTTTCCGATCGCGACGCCGACGCTGCTCGATGAGGCCGCGCCGGCGCTGCTCGAGAAGCTCGGCCCGGATGATGCGCACCGCCTGCGCGCGATCCCGCTGGGGTACCTGGGGGAGGGCGCCACCACGATCGCGGTCGGACTGGTCGAGCCCAGCGACACCGAGGCCGTCGAGCAGGTCGCCACCCGGCTCGGCGCGAATGTCACCCCCTACATCGTTCCGGAATTGCGCGCGCTGTACTACCTCGAGAAGCTGTTCGGTCTGCCGCGCCGGGCACGCTACGTGCGATCGGGACGTGCCGCCGATGGCCAGGACGCCGGTGGCTTGCCCAGCTCGGGCGGCACGGGCAACAACGAGCGGCGGCGCCTGCAGCCCGCGGCGGGCATGGTGATGCCCCCCGCGCTCACCCTCGAGCCACGTCGTCGTCGCGCCACGTCGAATGCCCCGCTCGGCGGAGACCTGCCGTTCGCGGTGAGCTACGGGGCGGCCTGTGAGCGGATCGACACTGCGACCAACCGCGACCAGATCGCGGACACCTTCATTCACTACGCCCAGGGCCGGTGCGACGCGCTCGTCGTATTTCTGATCCGTGACGGCAACGCGCTTGGCTGGCGCAGCTGGGTCGCCCCGCCCGCCGCGCTCAAGAAGCCGATCGAGGAGCTGTCGCTGCCGCTCGGTGGTGCGTCGTCGCTGCAGTCGGCTCACGACGCCGGCCAGCCGTTTGTCGGGACGCCGCCGTCTGCCGCGCGCCCCATCGAGAAACAACTATGGGCAGCGCTCGCGACCCATCCGGAACCGTTCGCCGTACTCGTCGTGCCAGTGCTGGTCAAGCAGCGCGCGGTCAACCTGGTCTACGCGCACCTGACGACCAGCGCACCGCCGGTCCAGCTGGTGAGCGAGCTGGGGGATCTCGCGACCCGCGCGCAGACCTCCTACCTGCGTTTGATCCGCCAGGCTCGAGGCTCGTAATGCGAATCTTTCGCTCTGGGTCAAGTCCGCGCGAGCTGATTTCCAGCCCCAGCGGCATTGTCTATCAGTTTGTAATTACCCGAGAAAACTCGCTCGAATCAAACTGCCGGCCCGGAACTTGACTACGCGCGCCAAAGAGAGAAAGTCACGCCCGTGCCATCACACGTGTCCCTGTCGAATCAAGGCTGCAAAGTCGGATTTGGCACGATCGCAGCCGCGTTAGCCGCCCTCTCCATGGCAGTACTCGGCCACTTCTTCATCTGACCCGGTCGCCCTTCCACCGGTCATTCAAAGCTGCCCCCATTCATCGAGCTCGGCCCGCTTCTGACCTGAGGTCTTCCCCGACGTCTTCTCACCGGTCACAGTCATGATGGCGTCGTCACTCGGTGGTCTCGCTCCGGAATGAGACAGCAGCGACATCGTTCCGATCACGAGGAGGTCGGCCTCGGGGCCAAGGCCGAGACGCTCGGGGCGCCCGCGGATTTTGACGATACTGGCTCGGTGTTCGGGGTGTAGAAACCTCCCGTACGGCATCGACAATTTTAGCGAACCAGTCACGATCGACGTCTCGCGTTTTAAGGAGACCTCACCATGGCTGAAGGTACGATCAAGCGTTTGACCGACAAGGGTTTCGGTTTCATCTCCAACGAGTCGGGCAACGACTTGTTCTTTCATATGTCGAGCGTTGAAGGCGTTCGCTTTGAAGACCTCCGTGAAGGACAGAAGGTGTCCTTCAACGAGGGCCGTGGGCCGAAGGGGCCGCGCGCGGAGAACGTTCGACCGATCTAAGACCGACCTTGGTTTGCGCGAGCGGTGCACCGCCGCTGGCAGTCGCTTCGTGAGCGGCTGAAACGAGAGGCCCATCTGGGCCTTTCGTCGTTTCGGCCGGCGATCGCGGCCCTGGGGGCGCCGGCGTCAGGGGTGCTCGCTCATGTACCGGACCCAGTCGCCATGGTCGATCCGCGTGCCGTGCTTGATCGCCTCCGGATCTGCCAGGGCGTAGATCCAGCTCCACACCGACTCGCCGGTCTCGAGCCGGACCTGACGGATGACACGCACGAACTCTGCCCCTTCGTAGGCATCGAGCAGGCCCAGCGTCGCCGGGAGCTCCGAGAGCCACAGCAGCTCGCCGACGACCCGCATCGGCTCCTCGGCCTCGATGAAGCCGCCGTAGCCCATGGGAAACACATAGATCGATCCAGTCGTCGTCGCGTTGGCCGACTTCCTGATCTGATGAGCGATCAGCGATCGGGCCGTCTGACCTTGGCGCAGCGTCGCGTAGACAAACAGCCGATCGAGCGCCTCGTTCGATCCGGTGGTCCGCAGGACCTCGAAGCTGCCTGTGGACCGTCTGCGCTCGCCCATCCCACGATCTAACCTCGGCGGGCAAGCGCCGTCACCTGGTCGATGAGTGGCAAGATCATCGCAGCGCCGGTTCCCTCGCCGTGGCCGAGCCCGACCTCGAAGATCGGATGTAGCCCAAGGTGGGAAAGGATCCGGGCGTGGGTGAACGCACCCGCATGCGCGGCGATCAGGTAGCCGGCGATGTGGGGCGCAAATGCCGCCGCCACCAGCGCTCCTGCTCCGGTCGCATAACCATCTAGAATTATTGGAACATGAATCGAGGCGGCTGCCAGGAGGAGGCCCGCGAGCACGCCGGTTTCAGGGCCGCCAAACGCGGCGAGCAACTCGAGCGGCGGGGCGCCGGCGCGGGTGGCCCCCTTGGCGCCGGCGGCCTCGGCGACCGGATCGGCCAGGCCGGTCGGCGGCACCCCGCTGGCCGCGCCGAGCAGGGCGGCGGACGCAACGTCGGCGCCGACCCCGAGCGCGCCCACGGCGAGGACGTCGAGCCCGTCGTCGGCGAGCGAGACCGCGAGCGCGATCCCTGCCTCGACGGCGCGCGCGGCATCGGCGACGGTCATCGCGGGCCCGGTCATCAGGTCGGCGGTCGCACCGCGCCCCGGGCCGCGCCCCAGCGAAACCGCGCTCGCCGGCATCGCCGCGGTCTCGAGCGCGCCGGCATCGACCAGGACGATCTGCGCGCGGCTGGTGCGGGCCACGTGCGCGAGCGCGGCGACGCCGTCCGCGATGGCGTGTGCGGCGATCACGGTCGGGTGGGCCGCGCCCAGCGCGACGCCGGGGTCGCCCACGCCGTGATCTCCCGCGCACACCACGATGGTGCGGTGCGCGGCGCGCGGCCAGGCGGTGTGCTGCGCGCCGCCCATCGCCACCGCGAGGCGCTCGAGCAGCGGCGCGTTGGCGCCGGCGACGCGGCGGCGCGCGCCGTCGCCGTGCGCGGCCGACGCCGGCGTGATCGCCTCGACCACGTGGCGCAGCACCCGCGGATCGCTCATGCGTGGCTCCACAGCAGCGCGCGCCGTTTCTGGCCCACGAGGATCACGACGAAGCATGGCACCCCGAGCACCGCGGTCACCGCGCCGGTCGGCAGGTGGTGGAGCGGCACCGCCGTACGCGCCAGCGTATCGCACAGCGCGAGCACCGTCGCGCCGCCGAACATCGACGCCGGCACCAGCAGCCGGTGATCGGGCCCGAGCACGGCGCGCAGCGCGTGCGGCACGACCAGCCCGATGAAGCCGATCGGCCCGGCGACGGCGATCGCCGCACCGACCAGCAGCGACGCGGTCACGAAGATCACGGTCTGGGTCCGGCCCACTGCGACGCCGAGCGAGGCGGCGACCTCGGGCCCGGCCGCGAGCGCGTTGAGCTCCCGCGAATAGCTGATCAGCGCAACCAGCGCCACGCCGATCGGCAGCGCGGCATAGCCGACCGTGGCGAGCCGGATCGTCTCCATGCCGCCGAGCATCCACTGCAGCATGTGGATGACATCGGTGAAGTTGCTGGTCTGCTGGATCAGCACCGAGGCCGACGAGCAGAACATCGACATCGTGACCCCGGCGAGCACGAGCGTGGCGGGCGGCAGGTGCTTGCCGATCCGCGCGAGCTGCCAGACCGCGAACAGCGTGCCTGCCGCGCCGACGAGCGACGCCCCGCCGACCCCGGCCGACCCGAACGCGGTCTCGATGCCGAGCCGGATCGCCAGCACCGCCGCCAGCGACGCTCCGGACGAGATGCCCAGCGTGAACGGCTCGGCCAGCGGGTTGCGCAACAGCGCCTGCAGCGCGCATCCGGCCCCCGCCAGCGCGGCGCCGACCTCCAGCGCCGCCAGCATGCGCGGAACGCGGACGGCCCACAGGATGGCGTGATCGGGCGAGCCGGCGACCAGGGCGCGGGGCCCCAGGAGCTCCGGATGCCAGCCGCCGTGCTCGGTGTTCATCCCGAACAGCGGCGCGAACACGGCGACGAGCGCGGTCGCCCCGACACAGATCGCGAGCGACACCACGAACCGCTTGACGGTCAACCGCCCGGCACCCGCCGAGATGAAGCCGCTCATGACGGCGCCCCGAAGGCCGCGCACCGCGGGCAGATCGGCAGACCGCACGACGTGACGGTCTCTGTCGACGAGGTCCCGCGGCTCATGACGCGTCCCGGACGGGGCGCGGCGGGCGCGGGTGGCGAACCACGCCGCTCACGCCGGCACCGCGAACGGCGCGCCCGACGGCAGCGTGCCGACGTGGATCGTGAGGCCGAACGCGGCCCGGGCCTCGGCGCTGGCGAGCACGTGCGCCGGCGAGCCGCGCGCCGTGAGCCGGCCGTCGGCGATGAGCCACATCGATCCGGCGTGGCGCAGCGCCAGATCGAGATCGTGCGTCGCGATGATCGCGGCCGCCCCGGCGGCGCACTGCGCGCGCAGCAGCGCGAAGATCGCGCGCGCGTGCGCCGGGTCCAGCCCGGCGGTCGGCTCGTCGAGCAGCAGGCACCGGGCGCCCTGGCACAGCGCCTGGGCGAGGATCACGCGGCGGGCCTCGCCACCCGAGAGCTCGTCGAACCGCCGGGTCGCGAGGTGCGCGACGTCACACGCGGTCATCGCCGCGTTCGCGGCCGCGAGATCGTCGGCGCTCGCGAGCCCGATGCCGTGCTGTCGGGCGTAGCGGCCGAGCAGCACGACCTCCTCGACCGCAAACGGAAACGCGAGCTCGTAGTGCTGCGGCAGGTAGGCCAGCTCCCGCGCGAGCAGCCGGCGCGGCGCCCGCAGCGGATCGTGCCCGAGCACCCGGATCGTGCCGGTGCGCGGCGCGACCAGGCCGGCGATCGCCCGCAGCAGCGTGGTCTTGCCGGCGCCGTTGGGGCCGACGATCACGACGAGCTCACCCTGATCGAGCTGGGCGTTGACCCCGCGCACGACATCGCGTTCGCCGAGCGCGACGGCGACGTCCGTGAGGTGTAGCCACACCATGACGGATGATTGTAGGTGGTTTCGTCTGCGAGCTGGCGGTTCTGGCAACCGCTGTGGAAACGCGCTACCCATCCGGGCGTGCAGCGCCGCAACACCCGGGTGGCGATGAACCTGCCGATCGAGCTCATTGTCGGGGGCAAGCGGATGCGCGCGGTGTCTCAGGACCTGTCGCCCTACGGCATGTTCGTACGGCTGTCGCCGCCGCTGCCGGTCGGCACCGTGGTCCAGGTCGTGATGTCGCCGAACGGCCAGCGCTTGATCGCGACCGGTCAGGTCATCCATTCGCTGGCCGAGGTCGAGGCCAGGACGCTCGGGCGGTTCCCGGGGATCGGCGTGGCATTTCGCGATCCGATGCGGCCCGCCGAGGAGCAATTCGCCCAGGCGATCATCCGGCTGCTCGAGCACCACGCGCAGCACCTGCCGCCCTCCGAGCTCCGGATCGTCGTGGCCGACGCCGAGACCCGGATCCTCGAGCGGCTGTCGACCGCGCTCGGCACCGCCGGGTTCTCGGTCGCGACCGCGACCAACGGCATGGAGGCGATCGGCGCCTGCCTGTCGCGCGCACCCGACGTCGTGCTGGTCGAGCGCGACATGCCGGTCGTCGACGGCCTCCACGTGCTGCAGGAGATGGGGCGCCACGGCGATCTCGCGAGCGTGCCGGTCATGATGATGTCGAGCGAGTCGACCGACCTGATCCGGCTCCAGGCGTTCCAGCTCGGCGCGATGGACTTCATCCCCAAACCGTTCACGGTGCTCGAGGTGATCCTGCGCGCGCGGCGGTGGGCACGCGCGAGCCGGCGCGGCGCCGAGCGCGTCGTGCTGCGCGGCACGCTCGCCGAGCTCGGCCTGCCGTCGCTGCTCACGATGTTCGAGCACGAGCGCAAGTCGGGGCAGCTCGCGCTCACCCACGAGCAGCTGGTCGCCTGGATCGACTTCGACGGCGGCAAGGTCGTGCGGGCGCGGTCGTCCGAGCTCGAGGCCGACTCGCGCACGGTGCTGATGAGGCTGCTCGACTGGCAGGCCGGCTACTTCGAGCTGACCGCCGGCAGCCCGGCGGTCGCCAAGCCGGATCTCGACGCCAGCGCCACCCAGCTGCTGCTGGAGCACGCCCGCCGGCGCGACGAAGCGGCGCGCGTCAGCGATCGCGACGAAGCGGCCAAGCGTCAGCGATAGCGTCGGACCACGTCGGCGCGCGCGATCGCGGGGAAGTGCGCGTCGGCGGCGAGGTGCTGGGCGTGGCGCTTGGCCGCGGCGGCCACGGTCTTGCAATGGTAGACGCTCTGCAGCTCACCGAAGTTGTAGCCGATCGTCCCGGCGGATTCGATGATCGCGTCGCCCCGCAACTCGAGGCAGCGAACGATCTCCTTGCCCTCGACGACATAGCTCGCGTCCTCGGGAAACGGCCCGGTCCAGTTGATATAGGCGGTGTCGGCGTGCGGCAGTGCCAGGAACGCGGCGTGGTCGAGCTCGTGGAACCCACCGGCCACCCACTCGGTGAGCTGGCGCCGCAGGCCGGCGCGGGCCGCCGCGGCGTCGTCGAAGTAGTGGTGCACGTAGTACTTCACGCGGGGCTTCTCGTAGCAGGTCTCGTACTTGGCCTCGGTGTCGTCGCCCGCGCCGGGGACGCTCACCGTCCAGGTCTCCTTGCCGCGCGCGAAGTAGCGCAGCGTCTGCGCCGGGCGCTTGCCGTTGCGGGCCGGGCCGGCCGTGCGCTTGGCCGCGGTGGTCCGATCCTTGGTCGCCTTGGTCAGCCGCGCGCCGGTCAGCAGCGTGGCGTCGCCGTAGCCGGCGGTCCTGGTCAGCTTGACGAGCTCCGCGGCGCGGGCCGCCGGGACGACGACCAGGCACAGGCGCAGCGCCTCGCCGCCGAGCTGGACCAGCTGGACCCGCTTGGCGAGCAGCGCCTTGCCGGCGAGCTCGAGCAGCTCCGCGGGCGACCGCTCGGCGAGCTCGGCGTCGTGCTTCATCCAGGCGAACGCGCCGCGCGGGCAGCCCTCGAGCCGCTCGATCGCCCGCCGCAGCGTCTCGGCATCGGGTGCGCCGTCGAGCTCGACGAGCGCGTCGGCGTGCGCGAGCAGCTCGATCAGCGCAAGCCACGGCAGGTGATCGACGACGCCGTCGATGCCGCGGAGCTCGAGCTCGGCGGCGTGGTCATCGGCGTAGTCGTCGGGATCATCCCACGCCTTCGCCAGATCGCCGGCGCGCTTGGCGCTCGGTGCGAGCAACGCAGCGATCGCAGTCAGGGCGTCGAGCTGCTTGGCCATGACCCCACGATGCGACAGATCTGGTCCGCGGGGAAGCCCGCCGGTGAACGATGCTCGGCCTTACTGGAGCGCGGTCGCCAGCGCCGCGAGCGCTTCGGCGACCCTCGGCGACGGCGCGATCAGGTAGGGCTGATCCAGCATCTTGACCCGCCCGGCCGCCACGGCGGGGACGTCGAGGGTGCGCCACGCGGCGACGCTTTGTCGGGCGGCGTACGACAGATCGAGGATCACGTCGGGCCTGGCGCGCAGCACCTCCTCGATCGAGATTTTCGGATACCGCACGGCCGCGGCACGCAGCACGTTGTCGCCGCCGACCACCGCGAGCAGCTCGTCGATCCAGCTCCCCGGACCGGCGGAGACCAGGTTGCCGAGGCCGCCGGATTCGCGATCGATGATCGCCAGCACGCGAGGGCGCTTCGCCGGCCGGTTCGCCGCGGCGCGGTCGAGTGCCGCGTCGATCGCGGCGGCCACCCGGTCGGCCTCGGCCGACTTGCCCAGCCGCGCACCCACGGTTCGCAGCGCGCCCTTGATGTCGGGTAGCGCGTGCATCGCGCACGCCACGGTGATGATGCCAGCGTCGCCGAGCGCCCCGGCGGCCTGGCCGTGGACGTCGTCGACGATCACCAGGGTCGGTGCCAGCGCCACGATGGTCTCGAGGTTCGGCGCGAGGAAGCTGCCGACCTTGGGCAGCTTGGTGACCTCGGGCGGGAACACCGAGTAGTCGTCGACGCCGACCAGCATCGCGGTCGCTCCCAGCGCCGCGACCACCTCGGTCGCCGACGGTGTGAGCGAGACAACGCGCGGCACGGTTGGGTGGCCGTCGGCGGGCGCCCCCACCGGCGCGCCGGGTGCCGCGACCGAAGCCCCGGGCGGCGTCGCCGGCGTGGCCGTGGGGGCGTTCGGGGTTCCGCTGGCGGCCTGTGAGCCGGCGGCCTGTGAGCCGGCGGCGGGCGGCGGCGGCTCGCGGTGACATCCGAGACCCAGGCCCAGGCCGGCCGCGGCGGCAAGCCCCGCCAGCGCGACGGCCGTCACGATCGAAGATGCAGACACGCGCAGTGGAGCTGTCACGAGCACCTGCATATCACCTGCGGTATCGTGCGCCCGTGGAACGCGACGATCTCAGCGGCGCCGTCCTCGACGGCCGATACCGGGTCATCGAGCCGGTGGCGGAAGGCGCGATGGGCGTCGTCTATCGCGCCGAGCGCGTGAAGCTCGGCCGGATCGTCGCGATCAAGGTCCTCCACGACGTCTTGCCCGACGAGCTGTCGGGCCGCAAGCGGTTCGAGATCGAGGCGATGGCGATGGCCAAGCTCGAGCATCCGCACTGCGCGTCGGTGCTCGATGTCGGGGTCCACAACGACCGGCCGTTCGTCGTGATGGACTTCGTCAGCGGCCAGAACCTCAAGGAGCTGATCTCGAGCGGGCCGCTGCCGATCCCGCGCGCGGTCGAGATCGTGCGCCAGGTCCTGTCCGGCCTCGGGCACGCCCACGAGCACGGCATCATCCACCGCGACATCAAGCCGGCGAACCTCGTGCTGTCGCAGAAGACCGGACTCGGCGATCACGTCAAGATCCTCGATTTCGGCCTCGCGCGCGTGCTCGACACCAGCCAGAACCTGACCGCCGGGCTCGCCGTGGGCACGCCGGCGTACATGGCGCCCGAGCAGGTCCGGGGCGACAAGCTCGATCACCGCGCCGATCTCTACGCGTGCGGCGTGCTGATGTTCGAGCTGCTCACCGGGCGCAAGCCGTTTCAGTCGGACCGCGACGACCCGATCGAGGTGTGCAAGATGCACCTGTCCGACCCGATCCCGCGGCTCGACTCGAAGCTGCCGGGCGTCGATTTCGGTGAGCTCGAGGCCGTGGTCACAAAGGCGCTCGCGAAGCGGGCCCGCAAGCGCTACGCCTCGGCCGAGGACTACGCGGCCGCGCTCGACGCCGCGGTGGGCCGCCCGCTCCGGCAGGCGACCCAGCCATCGCGCCTGGTCCGGCCGCCACAGCCCACCGCGCCGCTCCCGGTCGAGCCCCCGGCCGAGCGATCTTCGGTCGAATCCTCCTCGGAAACGTCGGATTCGCCGCCGCTCGAGATCGACTCGGGCGATGTGATGTCGACCGAGCCCGCGTCGTGGGCCGCCGCCGAGGCCCGCGCGGCCATGCCGGTCCGAGGACGGCTCGCGACGCCGGCCGCGGGCGTCGATGCCGTGGCCGCCGACGCGCGCGCGCTGCAGGCGTCGCTGGCAGGCGCCAATTCCCGCATGCGACTGGCGACCCCGCCGGCGGGGGTCGCCGCCGCGAGCGCGGAGCCCCGCATGCTGGCCCGCGCGCCGTCGGCCGGCGTGAGCGCGCGGTTACCGGCCGCCGAGACCACGAGTGCCGGTGACCGCGAACGCCCGGTCACGCCGGCGAGCGTCGACGTCGCGGCCTCGGCCGCGGTCGCGGCTCCGGCGAGCGTCGACGTGGCGGCCTCGACCGCGACCCCGGCGAGCGCCGACGCGGTGGCCGCGACTCCGGCCCCTGGCGCGAGCGCGGCGTCCATGTCAGCCGCCGCCGGGGCCAAACCGGTCGGCACGTTCCTCGGCATGGTCGTCAGCCGTACGCCGATCCCGGGGCCGCGCCCCCTGGCGGCCGCACCGGCTCCGCGCGCGGCACCCCTCACGCCGGCGACGCGCGAGCCCACCCAGCCCCGGCGATGGCGCCGGCTTGTCCTGGTCCTCGCCGGCGTGGCGCTCGCTGCCGGTGTGGCGGTCCTGGTGGTCGAGCTCCGCCGCCCGCCGCCCGCACCGGGGCCCACCGCTCCGCCTGCGGAGCCCCGACGTCCCGCCGCTGCCAGCACCGAGATCGTCGCGCGCGCGACCGAGCTCGTGGCGCAGGGCGACAAGGACGCCGCGCTCGAGGTGCTCAATCGCGCGCGCCGGAAATCGCCCGACAACGCGGCACTCGCGTATGCCACCGGCCGGGTCTACTTCCAGAAGTACTACTGGACCGAGGGCCTGCGGAACTTCCGCGACGCGATCCGGAACGACCCGAGCTACCGCGCCGATCAAGAGCTGATCAAGACCGTGGTGCGCGGCTTCGTCACGACCCCGAGCTACAACGACGATCTCGCGAGCTTCCTGCACGATGACATCGGCGCCGCGTCGCGGCCGGTGCTCGAGGAGACCGCGCGCACGCATCCCAGCCCGTCGATCCGGACGCGCGTGACCAACGAGCTGCGCCGCTATCATTAGGCGACGCAGCTACCGGAACGACGCCAGCTACCGGAACGACGCCAGCCACCGGAAGGACGCCAGCCACCGGAACGACGCCAGCCACCGGAAGGACGCTAGCCACCGGAACGACGCTAGCCACCGGAACGGCGCAGCGTGTGGGAGCGACTACGCGGCGGGCTCGCCGCGATCGATCAACCACTCGTCGTACTCGTGGAGCTGCTCGAAGCCGACGGCGCGATAGCACGCGATCGCGGCGGCGTTGTCGGCGCGTACGTTGAGGCCGATCACGTCGACCTCGGCGCGCAGCCGATCGCACAGCGCCGCGGTCACGCGGCGCGCATGGCCGTGGCCGCGCGCGTCGGGCCGCGTCGCGATGTTGCCGAGCGCGGCGACCCGCGTGGCCGGCGAATAGACGTGCACCCCGGCGATCGCGGCGATCCCGTGGCCGTCGCGGATCGCCACGTAGGGGCCGCGCTCGAGGTTCTGCGGCTCGAAGTAGCTTCCCGGGTAGCTCTCGGCGTAGAACCGACCGACCTCGTCGGCGTCGCGCGGGGTCAACGAGATCACCGCGCCGCCCGGCGGCGCCTCGGTGCGCCTCGTCAGCCCCATCTTCCAGTTGTGGCCGAGCAGCACGCGGCGCGCGGGAGCCAGCGCCTCGACGAGTCCGGCCGTCAGGTGAGCGTAGAACCGCGGCGGCAACCGATCGGCGTGGGCCGCCAGCAAGCCGCACATCTCGTCGCGGTCGACACCCTCCTCGACGAGCCCGACGATCGTGGGGGTGGCGAGCCCGCGGTACAGCAGCACCACCGCGCGAACCGGATCGCCGGCGATCCAGGTGGTGTGGGCCGCCTCCCGCGGATCCAGATCGCCGAGCTCGTAGGCGTGCAGATAGGGCGCTCGGCGCAGGAACGCCGCGATCGCGGACAGCACGGCTTCGCTGACAGGGGGCGACAGGCCGCGAACCCTATCAGCCGCAACCCCCCGCGGGCGAGTCGTGACCGCGTCACTCGGCCGCCACCGGTGCGAGGTGACGCCGTCAAACCGTCCCTTGAACCCCACTTCGGGTCGCGGGGCCACTTTTGTGTGTGGGGGATCTGCTCATGACGTATCGCGTCAATCAACAGCCTCGCGAGGTTCCCACAGGGTTTTCCACAGTGTGGGATAACATTTCGGAATCTTTTTAGAAAGCGACCTAGATCCACCCACAGTTCACGCTCAATCCACAGCTAGTCCACCAGCTAGCCTCAGGCCGGCGTACACTATATGTAGCCACTTCTCATGGTGGACCCACCAAATCTAGTGGCGCTTTTTGTTGCTCGACACTACGGGCCTCGATACATAGAAGGCGGCGTGACTGTTCTCTCGGCTCACAGCAACTGACGTCGAATCGCCATGGGCATCTGTTCGAACAGCCATCACCGCCACAAACGCCACGCAGCGGGGCTGCCAGGCATTCAGGACCGTCACTTCGAACCTTCGCCGTCCGAGAAGTCACCGAGTCACTGAGCGATTTTGTCAAAGAGCTCGCGTAGATGGAGGCCATCTACGCCAGGGGGATCTCTGTCTGTAGAGATCGCCGCGCCACGCATTACAAAGCTGACAAGCCGCTGTCAGACCGATCAGCCAAGCTGCCAGCAGTCCTCGCTTTCTTCACGCAATCGAACGCCGAACTAACGCTTCATGTCCGAACTACTAGGAGGGGTCTGCATGCTCGCGAAGTCTGCCGCCGTCACCACCGGGGACCAAACTCGGATGTCGAGTCAACAGGCCAAGAAGCTGTCGAGGATCAGCGACAGCTCGGAGAACCTTCGGCCGGGTCTCACCGTCGAGCGCTACTTCACGCGCCATGGCGTCGACCCGTTCGACACCGTCGAGTGGGAGCTGCGCGACGCGGTGATCAGCGGGGCGGACGGCAAGGTGTTCTTCGAGCAGCGCGGCGTCGAGTTCCCCAAGACGTGGTCGCAGACCGCGACCAACGTGGTGGTGCAGAAGTACTTCCGCGGCACGCTCGGCACGCCGCAGCGCGAGAGCTCGGTCCGCGCGATGATCGGCCGCGTCGCTGACACGATCTACGGCTGGGGTAAGGCCGACGGCTATTTCAAGAGCGACGCCGATGCGTGGGCGTTCCGCGACGAGCTGGTCCACCTCCTGCTGCACCAGAAGATGGCGTTCAACTCGCCGGTCTGGTTCAACGTCGGGGTCGAAGAGTATCCGCAGTGCTCGGCGTGCTTCATCAACTCCGTCGATGACTCGATGGGCTCGATCCTGGGTCTTGCAAAGACCGAAGGCATGCTGTTCAAGTACGGCTCGGGTACCGGCTCGAACCTGTCGTCGCTGCGCAGCTCGCGTGAGCACCTGAACGGCGGCGGTACGGCCTCGGGCCCGGTCTCGTTCATGCGCGGGTTCGACGCGTTCGCCGGCGCGATCAAGTCGGGCGGCAAGACTCGGCGCGCCGCCAAGATGGTGATCCTCAACATCGATCACCCCGATGTCGTGGACTTCATCGACTGCAAGGCGATCGAGGAGAAGAAGGCGTGGGCGCTGATCGACGCCGGCTACGACGGCGGGTTCAACGTCGTCGGCGGGGCGTACGACTCGGTCAACTACCAGAACGCGAACCACTCGGTCCGCGTCAACGACGACTTCATGACCGCGGTCCTCCGCGACGCCGAATGGCACACGCGCGCGATCACCGACGGCCGCAAGGTCGCCGGCTACCAGGCGCGCACGCTGATGCGCAAGATGGCGGACGCCGCGTGGATCTGCGGCGATCCCGGCATCCAGTACGACACCACGATCAACGACTGGCATCCCTGCATCAACACGGGGCGGATCAACGCGTCGAATCCGTGCTCGGAGTACATGTTCCTCGACGACTCGGCGTGCAACCTCGCATCGCTGAACCTGCGGCAGTTCCAGCGCCCCGAGGCCAGCGGCATCGGTCCCAACGCGGGCGAGCTCGATCACGAGGCGTTCCGTCGCGCCTGCCAGACCACGATCATGGCGATGGAGATCATCGTCGACAACTCGAGCTATCCGACCGCGCGGATCGCCGAGAACAGCTACAAGTTTCGCCCGCTCGGACTCGGATTCGCGAACTTGGGGGCATTGCTTATGTCCCGTTCACTGCCGTACGACTCGGAGCCCGGGCGGGCATATGCCGCGGCGATCACGGCGATCATGTGCGGCGAGGCGTATCGCACGTCGGCGCGGATCGCCGCCGACGCGACCGGGCCGTTCGCCGGCTACGCCGACAACGAGACGCCGTTTCTCAAGGTCATGCGCAAGCACCGCGCGGCGTGCGATCGGATCGATACGGCGCTCGTGCCCTACGAGCTGATGCAGGCGGCGCGCGACGCGTGGGACGGCGCGATCGAGATCGGCCAGAAGTACGGCTTCCGCAACGGCCAGACCACGGTCCTGGCGCCGACTGGCACGATCGCGTTCCTCATGGACTGCGACACCACCGGCGTCGAGCCGGACATCGCGATCGTCAAGTACAAGCGGCTCGTCGGCGGCGGCCTGATCAAGATCGTCAACCAGACGGTCCCGCAGGCGCTGTCCAAGCTCGGCTACACCGACCGCCAGGTCGAGGCGATCGTCGCGCACATCGATAGCAACGACACGATCGAGGGTGCGCCGCACCTCAAGGACGAGCACCTGCCGGTGTTCGATTGTGCGTTCCGGTCGTCGACCGGAACGCGGTCGATCCACTACATGGGCCACATCCGGATGATGTCGGCGGTCCAGCCGTTCCTCTCGGGGGCGATCTCCAAGACCGTCAACCTCCCCACGGAGTGCACGGTCGAGGATATCGAGGACGCCTACATCCAGGCCTGGAAGCTCGGGCTCAAGGCGATCGCGGTGTACCGCGACGGCTGCAAGCGGACCCAGCCGCTGTCGACCAGCATGAAGCAGGCGACCAGCGACGGCTCCAAGATCGCAGCGCTCGACCCCGAGGTGCTGGCGGCCGCGATCGCTGCCGGCACGGCGAAGATCGACCCGCTCGATCTGCTGGCACCCGAGGAGCGCCGCCTGGTCGAGGCGCTGCGTGTCCGCAAGTCGCGTCCGGCGGGTCCGCCGATGGCCAACCGTTACAAGCTGCCCGACGAGCGCGCGTCGTTCACCCACAAGTTCTCGATCGGTGGGCACGAGGGCTACATCACCGTCGGCATGTACGACGACCAGTCGCCGGGCGAGATCTTCGTGCGGATGGCCAAGGAGGGCTCGGTGATCGCCGGCCTCATGGACTCGTTCGCCACCGCGATCTCGCTGGCGCTGCAGCACGGCGTGCCGCTGCACGTGCTGATCGACAAGTTCAAGGGCACCCGGTTCGAGCCGGCTGGATTCACGGGCAACCAGGAGATCCCGATCGCGACGTCGATCATGGACTACCTGTTTCGTTGGCTCGCGATCCGGTTCCCGTCCGACGGCCCCTCGATCTACGAGCGCCATCCGGCGGCCAAGGCCGCGCAGCTCGATCTTCCGAAGATCCCGCTGCTGTCCAAGGACTTCATCGCGGTCGAGGCCAAGGCGGGCGCCCCATCGATTCCGGTGGAGGTGGTCAGCCGCGATCGCGCCTGGGTCCAGGAGACCGACGCGCCGCCGTGCCATGAGTGCGGTACCCTGATGGTGCGCAACGGCGCGTGCCACAAGTGTCCGAACTGCGGCTCGACCAGCGGCTGCTCGTAGCCGCCGTCATCGCGGCTGCTCGTGACGGCGGCAGCTTGCGCCGCTGCAAGCCCGTAGCGGCGCAAGCCTGAGGCCGCTGCGACTCGACGCGGTGCCAGCTTCCTCGCGCACAGCGGTCGGTATGTGGCACGCGCGCACGTATCGGTCGCGCGGAGGATCGGCCTCAGGCACGGGCGCAACGCGCGCCTCGGTGATAGGGTTCGCGACGATGTTGGTGCCACTTCCGTACCTGACGTTGATCGCCGTGGTCATCGCGGTCGCGGTACTCTGGTGGTGGCTGTCGCGGGTCGCCGTGAGCCCGGTCGCACCCGTTGCGATGATGGCGCAGCGGATCGCGTTTCCGGGTGGCATCCACCTGCACGATCCCGAGCGCGCCATCGCGCTGCTCGATCACCCCGATGAGATCGTCATCCCATTCGACCACGCCGTGCTGGTCATCGATTACCCGCTGTCGACGCCGGCCAGAACGACGATTGCATCGCCGTTCGCCCTGGGCTTCACGCGCGCGGCGCTGATCAAGACGATCTGCGAGGAGTACGCGCATGTCTACGACGCCGAGGAGGGGACCGCGGCGATCAAGACTACCCCCCTGTCGGAGCGCGGTGCGACGCGCCGGCGCAATCGGACCGACGGCGCCTACGGCATCTGGGGCGCGGATCTACAAGATCTGGTGATGACCGCCGCGCGCTGGACCCGGCGCGCCGATGGCACGGTGCAGATCGAGCTCCACGTCGAGGGCTGAGGCTCACCCGGCAAGCGATCGTAGGGGCCCAATAACGCGGCTATTGTTCGGCATTCCTCGACGAGCGAGGCGCCGCAACGACCAGTTAAAGAGATCCAGCCTTCAGAAGCTCGACCAGAATGCGTTCGGGCGCGCAACGGGCGATCGAGGTTCGCGAGCTTGCGCAGTCCAATCGCCTAGTTTGATCGACCCTCGTAACGGCGACAACCTGTACGGAATCGTCGCTCGAAGACTCGCGACTTCCTGTTCAGTCGCGGAGCAGGCGCGGCGAGGCGCCGGACGGGCCGCGTTCGACCGGCTTGTTCAGCACGACGGTGCGTCCGGCCTCGCGCCCGGCGGCGTGCGCGCCGTTGAACCGCACGCGATGGTGGCGCGTCGTGATCCGCGGATGGCGCGCGCGATAGAAGCCGTCGAGGTCGCCGTCGCCGACCCACACCAGGCCGGTCTGGCTGAGGCCCTTGCGCTCAAATAGCAGCTTCTCGCGAAATCCGCCGACGACGCCCGATTGATAGGCCAGCCGGTCGCGGCCGTTGCGGACCCGCGTGTCGTTACGATTCTCGTTCCACAGCCGTTCGGCGGTGGCGAGCAAGAACGCGTAGACGTGGCTGGCCATCTCGACGTTCGCGTGGGTGCCCGCGATCTCGTAGACCTTTCCGGCTTTGCCGTGCCTCGGCAGGTACACCGGTACGCGGATCACCTTGACGAAGAAGAACTCGACCAACAGCCCCGCGACGTCCGAGTCGACGCGGGTGCCGCGCTTGTGCGGATCGCCGAGGTGGCGGACCTCGTAGTTGCGCTCGACGCGCGTCGCGGTCTCCTCGATGTTGTGGCGCAGCATCAACTCGTGCGCCTTGCGCATCGCGATCTCGGCCTCGTGCTGGTTCGGGCTCCCCGCGAGCGCGAGCAGCTTGCGGATGCGCTCGAGGATCCGGTCCGCGCGCGGATCGGCGCTCGGCGCTGACGGATCGACGACCGGCGCGCCGGCCGCCCGTGCATCGATGCCGCGTTCAGCGCAGACCCGGCGAAACGTCTCGCCGTGCGCGGTCTCGCCGCGAACATGGAGCACCTCGTCGACGAACTGGTGGGCCATCTCGTGCTCGAGCACGCTGATCACCTCCAGCCACGAGCGCTCGAGCACGAGCGCCCGCGATAGCTCCAGGAGTCGCGTCGCGCTGTGCCAGCGCCCGAGATGGGTCGTCGAATCCGACAGCAAGATCAACGGCGGAAGCATGCGGCCGGCGAACCGCTGGCGGTTCTCCCAGTCGTAGCGGTCGCGCAGCTCGCGCACGAGCGCGGCCTCGAGCTCCGCGGACAGCGCATCGACGGTGGGCGGCGTGGCAGGATCGCGATCGGGCATCATCGCTCGTGTTCGATAGCACGGCGGTCTGACGTGGCCCACGCGACGTCCGGGCAGGTCGACCACGCTGGCGTCGACCTGAGCCTCGACGTCGATGTCGACGGAAGTCGTTGACCTCGACGTGGCCGTGGCCGTTGACATCCATCGTGGACCTCGACCTGGGCCCCGTCTGGGGAGGTCGAGGTCGAGGTCGAGGTCGAGGTCAAGGTGCAAGGTCAACGATGGGTGTCGACGTTTACGTTCCGCTTCGCTGCCGTCAACGTCAACGTGTTGGGTCAAGGTCGACGTCAAACGCGCTCACGTGCCCATCCGTGCAGCAAGTGTTCGCGTCGATTACGCTGGCGTCGACGCGAACATGAACCTCGACGTCGACGGAAGTCGTTGACCTCGACGTGGCCGTGGCCGTTGACATCCATCGTCGACCTCGACGTGGGCCCCGTCAGGGGAGCTCGAGGTCAAGCTGCAAGGTGGCCGAGGTTCGTCGGATCAGCCGTGGAGCGCGCGGGTTTGCGCGGCCGGCGACTCGGGAGCCGGCTCGATGATCGTCGTGAGGATCGGACGCGCGCCGACGAGGGACCGCGTGAACAGCGAGGGCTGCTCGGGATCGGCGAACACCGCCGCGAAGTCTTCCGGGCTGAGGGCGCGAGCGAAGCGCGCCGCATAGGTGTCACGCAGGACCCGGAGGTAATGCTCGACATCGTAGTCGCGCGGGTCGGTCGGATCGCGGGGCTCGGCGACGCGCGCCTCGCTGCGTCCCTGCGGCGGGAGGTCGCCGCGCACCGAGGTGCGATCGGCTGGGTGGGCGCTGCCAGGCTCGGCGAGGTCGTGCAGGTCTGGGGCGTCGCGCAGATCAGCGATGTCCGCGAGATCCGCCAGGTCGGTGGGGTCCGCGGTGACGGCGGCATCTTCGTCGGGCTCGACGACCAGGCGGCTGCGGCCGCGGGTGGCGCGGTAGACGCGCACGTGCTCGCCCACGGCCCAGTCGGTGCGACCGCTCGCCAGCACCGCCTCGTAGGACAGCTGGTGGCGGGTGCTGCGCGTCGCCGCGTACTGCGCCGGGGTGATGGTCAGCCGGACCCGGGCGGACACGTCGCGGGTCGCGATCGCGCGCTTGCGGAGCGCCATCACGGTCGCGACGTAGACGCGCTGGACGGCGACGAGGTCGCCGGTGAGCAGGTGCTCGAGGGCACGGCGCAGGAAGCTCTCGCCGAACGGCTCGGCGCGGCTCGAGCGGAACGCGACGCCGCGCAGGACGAGGGGCGCGTCGTAGGGTAGCAGCGCGTAGTTCTTGGGCTCGTGCGACAGCATCGCGGCGTAGCGGCCGTCGAACTCGAGCTGGACGCGAGGCGGCAAAAGGCTCGCGACCTCGGCGACGACGCGGCGCTCGTCGCGCTCGCTCCAGGCGTCGGGCACCGCGAAGTACACGCCGTCGGTGTCGGCTTCGAGCAGCGTGACGCCGCGGGCGGCGAGCTCGCGGCACAGGAGCTCGAGGACGGCGCGGCCGTGGCTGGTGACGCGATTGGCCGCGTGGACGTCGGCGAACCGGGTCAGCCCGACGGCGCCGAGGTAGCCGTAGGCGGAGTTGACGACGAGCTTCATCGCCGCGGACATGGCCTCGTCGGCGTAGCGCTCGGGGGACGCGGCCGGGGCGGCGCGGGCGCGAGCCTTGGCTGCGAGCCGCTGGTCGACGAGCCGGTCGACGATCGCCAGGAGAGCGCCGAGCCGGTCGCGGGCGGGGCCGATCCGGTACTCGCGCATCAGCGACGGGTAGAGGCTGGCGACGTCGGCCTTGACGATGCGATGGGCGACCCCGGCGGCGAACAGGTGGAGCGCGGCGCCGCTGTGGGGCGTGCCGTCGCCGGGCTCGTGGGTGGGGAGGGCCGCGCCGCAGCGCAGGTAGGCGCGGACCAGCAGCGGATCGATCACGCCGGTGGCGGCGCCCGCATCGGCGAGCCGCTCGTAGCGCCGCGGCGCCATGCCGGCGAGCGCGAACACGGCGCCGCCGAGCATGCGCGCGAGGCCTGCGACCTCGGCGACGTCGCCGGCGGCGTAGCGCCGCACGCGATCGGGATCGCGCTTCCACACCTCGAAGATCTGGGCGCCCGGAATGTGCTCGCGGTCGTCGGCGGCGAGGCCCAGGTGACGCGCGACCACCTTGAGGCCATGGCCCGGGAGGTCGCGGGTCGCGAAGTCGTGGCGGAGCACGGCGTCGAGCGTATCGATCAGCTCGCGGCCCGGCACCGTGTAGCGGATCCGCCGCAGCGGGTTGTGCGGGGCTGGTGGGCCGCGCCGGGCCGGACGCTGGCGGAGCCCGGGTGCACCGGCGCGACCGAGCGCGAGCGGGACGCCGAGCACGCGGGCGCGCCGCTCGAGGAACGGCAGATCGAAGCCGTGCAGGTTGTGGTTCTCGATGACGTCGGGGTCGCACGCCTGGACGTGCGCGACCAGCCGCGCGATCAGCTCGGCCTCGTCGTGCGGGGCGTCGCCGCGGGCCTCGAGTAGCTCGGTCCGGCCGGCCGGATCGCGGACGGCGATCAGGAAGATCCGATCGTGGGCGGCGTCGAGCCCGGTGGTCTCGAGATCGAGCTGGAGGCGGCGGAGGTCGTCGAACGCGAGGCCGCGAAAGTAGGCCCGACCGGTCGCGACGAGGTACTGGTCCTCGGGCGGCAGCACCAGCACCTCCTGGGCCCCCAGGTCGCGGAGGTGGCCGAGGCGACGTCCAAGCCGGCGCTCGGCGCCGCGCAGGATCGCGGCGTTGAGCGTACGCATGTCGTCGCCGCGAACCAGGTAGCGCAGCGCGCCGGGGCCGGTGAGCTCGCGATACGTGACCTCGTGGCGACCGGCCGGTGCCCGCGGATCGCGCGGGTCGCGGCGCCCGCTCGCCGGCACGAGGTCGGCGCCGAGGTGCGCGAGGTCGTCGAGCGAAGCGACGAGCAGCCACGGGCGAAACCGAACGTCGTCGCGCACCAGCGCGCCGGTATCCGGCAGCCGCCGCCACACGAACGCGCGGCCGTCGGGTTCGGCCCACACCGAGACGATGCCCGGGGTCGGGTCCCAGCCCCACAGCCAGTCATCTTCGATCGCGGTCACGGCGACGTGCTCGTCCGCAGAGATAGCAGGCCGCGGGAGGTTCAGGGCGCGCGGCGGGTCCGCGCTACCGGCAGCTCCGGGGCGCGCGTCGCTCGGACGCGCGACAGCGCGCCCAGGAAGTCGGTCGCGACCGCCGCCGCGACCGCGACACCGCCCGCCGGGTGCCCGTGTGCGATCTGAAAGATCCCGGCGATCTGCACGGACGCGAGCGCGAGGCCTCGCACCCAGGCGCGGGTGAACATGTGGGCGGTGCCGAACGTGATGAACACGCCGAGCAGCAGCACGACGCCAGTGCGCCGCCGGCGCTCGAGCTGCGCCTGAACCGACTCGCCGGGATCGTCGTCATCATCCTCGAGCGCGAGCGACTCGGCGTCCTCGCGGCGGTCGTCCGGGGTGCCGCGCTCGCGCAGATCGCGCAGCAGCGCCGTGGCCTCCTCGCTCTCCTCGTCATCGACCCAGATGTCGAGTGAGAGGAAGCTACTGCCCAGGGCGCCGAGCAAGCTGGCGTGGTGCTCCGCGCCGACGACGATCGGGATGCCGCGGGCGGCAAACATCGACCGCAAGAACATCGCGTCTGCCGGGCTCGAGCACGTTCCGATGCGGACGCGACGACTCACCCGATCGTCATAACACGCCATCCGGTTCTCGGAGGTAACGATTTGCCGTCCGGCCGCGAACGAGCCGGCGTGCTCGGTCGCACGGTGCGTCGACGCGTCCGGTCGCCTCGCGTCCCGTTGCGTCTGGTCGCGCTCCGTTGGCCGATCTCGGCCGATCAGTGAACGACAATCCCACGCGGCAGCGCGAGCTCGTCGCGGCGCTCGGGGACCGTCAACGCGACGAGGTGGGCCAGCGCGGCATCGTTGATCGGCGTGCCGCGCTCAGGCACGGTGATCGCGCCGGCGAACAGCTCGGGCGCGAACAGCAGCGCCCGGCCGGCGCCGTTGTAGCCGAGCTGGACGAACGCCTCGGGCTCGAACCGCACACACCGCTTCTCGCAGCAGAAGAACGCCGTCGTGACACGGTAGAACCCCTCGGCGGGCAACGCGACGAGCGCGCTCGGATCGAACACGATCGGCAGCGTGGTTCCCTGCGGCGCCCAGTGCGCTCGGTTGGCGGTCCAGCGCTCGGGGAAGTACAGGCCCGGACCGGGGTTGCCGTGGTTGTGAAAGTAGACGAGGCGGCCGGCCGCGACGCTGCCGATCGGCAGCGCGGTTCGATACAGGCCGCACGGAGGAAGTACACCGGAGCTCACGTGAACAGCATGCGGTGGTTTGACGGGAGGTGCCAGATCGGGGCCAACGCTGACGTGCGATGACAGCGCAAAATTGCGTGGGCCACCGACAGCCGGCGCGCGCCGGCCCGACCACGGCGGGCCAAGTGACCGAGAGTCCTCCGCTAACAATACGACCTCGTGAACGGGCGCGGGTGACAGCGAGAGGGCGGCCCCACGGACCCGGGCCCGCTCGCCGCCGAGTATGATGCCGCCATGGCAAGCTCGGCGCCCGGCCAGCGGCGACTTCTCGCGATCATCGAGCTCCAGAACGCCATCGCCGCCGCGGCCATGAACGCCGACGAGGTGATGCACATCGTCGCCGAGCGCGCGGGCACGCTGACCGAGGCCGACGCGGTGTCGATCGGGTTGGTCGAGGGCGATGATCTGGTCTACCGGGCGGTGGTCGGGACGGCGCTTTCGCCGCTGCTCGGCGCGCACGTGCCCAAGGGGGCGAGCCCGGCGGGGCGCTGCATCGCCCTGCGGCGCGCGCTACGGATCGATGACGACGCGAGCGAACCGACGGCGGTTGGCCGCGCGGGGATCACGTCGATCGCGTGCGTGCCGCTGCTCTACGGCGAGACGGCGGTCGGTGTCCTCGAGGTGGTCTCGGCGCGCACCGCGGCGTTCTCCGACGAGGATGTCGAGACCATGCGCGTGCTCGGCCAGATCGTCGCGATCGCGCTGCACCGCGCGTACACGTATCCGCGGCCGCGCTACGACAGCCTGCTGGACGCGTTGACCGGGCTCGGCAATCGCCGCGCGTTCGACGAGCGGCTCGAGGCCGAGCTCAACCGCAACCGGCGGTTCCGCCACTCGTTCAGCCTGGCGCTGGTCGAGCTCGATGGGCTCGAGACCGCGATCGATCGCTTGGGCCAGGCGGCCGGTGACGAGATGCTGCGGCGGATCGCGACGATCCTGAAGCAACACACGCGGATGATCGACGGCTGCTTCCGGATCCGCGCCGACGCGCTGGCGATCGTGATGCCGGGGACGTCGCTCGAGGGCGCACGGATCGTCGCCGAGCGCTGCCGGGCGCACAGCATCGAGTCGCGGGCGTGCGACGGCGCGGTCCACGTCGGGTTCGGCGTGGTCGCCGCCGATGACGAGACCTCGGCGCAGATCCTCGCGCGCGCCACCGCAGCGCTCGATCGGGACCAGGCGCAGCCTCGCGGCTGACCTGGCGGGGCGGCCGTTCTCGTACCCCTGTGATACGACGCGGCATGACTGATCTCGCCGATGCGCTCGGCGTGCTGCGCGAACGGTTCGGCCACGCCGCGTTCCGACCCGGCCAGGCTGCGGCGATCGAAGCGGTGCTCGCCGGCCGCGATGCCGCCGTGTTGCTACCGACCGGCGCGGGCAAGTCGTCGTGCTATCAGGTCCCGGCGATCGTGGCGGCGGGCCGCGGCCTGGGCACGACGATCGTCGTCTCGCCGCTGATCGCGCTGATGAACGATCAGGTCGATGGGCTGCGCGGCCGGGGCATCGCGGCGGCCGCGATCCACAGCCAAAAGGACGACGACGACCGGCGGACCCAGCTGGCCGAGATCGAGCGCGGCCAGCTCGCGATCGTCTACGTCTCGCCGGAGCGCGCGGTGTCCGACAGCTTTCAACGGCTGCTCGGGCGCGCCCGGATCGCGATGCTCGCGATCGACGAAGCGCACTGCGTGAGCCAGTGGGGCCATGACTTTCGGCCCGAATACATGCGGCTGCACGAGCTGCGGGACGTGGTCGATGCGCCGGTGATCGCGCTCACCGCCACGGCGACGCCGCGCGTGATGGCCGAGATCGCGAGCGGGCTCGCGCTGCGCGATCCGGTCACGGTGCGCGGCGACTTCCGCCGGCCGAACCTGACGTTCGAGGTCCAGCATCACCGCGGCGACGAGCCACGGCTCGCGGCGACGATCGCGGCGCTCGAGCGCGCCGGGTTGCGGCAGCGCACCGGGACCGGCCGCGGGATCGTGTACTGCAGCACGCGCAAGAAGACCGAATCGGTCGCGGCCGCGCTCAAGGCCGCGGGGTTCGGGGTCGGCCACTACCATGCCGGGCGCACCGGGTTGGCTCGCGATCGCGCGCAGGCGGCGTTTGCGCTCAGCCGGACCCGCGTGCTGGTCGCCACCAGCGCGTTCGGGATGGGCGTCGACTATCCCGACGTCCGGGTGATCGTGCACTTCCAGGCGCCGGGTAGCCTCGAGGCGTACTACCAGGAGGCCGGCCGGGCCGGTCGGGACGGCGAGCCGGGGCATTGCCTGATGCTGTTCGGTGCGGCGGACCTGATGACGCAGCGGCGGCTGCACGACGGCGCCGCGGGGGCGCACCATGGCGACGCGCTGGTCCTGCTCGAGCGCTACGCCAGCGCGACGACGTGCCGGCAGCAACTGCTGTGCGCGCACTTCACCGGCAGCGAAGGCCACGCCGCCTGCGGCCGCTGCGACGCATGCACCGATCCGGAGGCCGTGCGCGGCGCGCGCGCGACGCGGACCCGCCGGGCTGAGGGCGCTGCCAGCGAGCCGGCAGCGCCGCCTGCGCTGGGCGCGGCGGTGCAAGACGTCATCCTCGCGGCGGTCGCGGCCGCGGGCCGCAAGATCGGCCGGATCAACCTGGCGAAGGCGCTGCGCGGCAGCCACGCCAAGGCCGTGGTCGTCCAGGGCCTCGAGCGGCTGCCGCAGCACGGCGTGCTCGCCGAGCTCGACGAGGACGCGATCGTCGCGACGATCGATCAGCTGATCCACGAGCGCCGCCTGGTCCGGCGCGGCCGCAAGTATCCGACGATCGCGTTGCCGGGTGGTCCACAGCCCAGGCAGCCCGGGCGCGGCGATCGAGCCTCGGCGGCGGAGCGCACGCCCCGACCGCGGAGGTCCGGCGTGACCATCGAGCTCGACAGCTACCGCAAGCGGATGGCCCGCCAGCTCAAGTGGAAGACGTACATGGTGTTCCAGCGCGGCGTGATCGCGGCGATCGATCAACAGCGGCCGACCTCGATGGAAGCGCTCGCCCGGATCCCGGGGCTCGGGCCCGCGAAGCTCGCCCGGTTCGGCGACGACATCCTCGCCGTGGTGCGCCGGCAGTCGGGCTCGAACGACCGCGCCTGACAACGTGAAGATACAACGCCGGGAGCGCGCTCCGAAGACTTTGACGTTGATGCGGACGCACGTTGACGTGAGCCCCGGTCGACGTCGAGCTCCAAGCTCCGTGACGAAGCGCCGCTAGAGCGTGAGATCCTCGCGGACCGGCTTGGCGTACGCCGCGGCCGAGGCGCGCAGGGCAGCCGCGAGCGCGTCGTCCGGTAGGTCCGGCATCCGGACGTCGAGCTCGACGAACAGATCGCCGCGCGTGGTCTTGCGCGCGATGCCCTTGCCGCGCAGCCGCAGCCGCGCTTGATTCTGCGACCGCGGCGGGATCTTCAGCACCACCGTGCCTTCGAACGTCGGGACGTCGACGCTCGCGCCGTTGTACGCCTCGTCGAGCGTGACCGGCAGCGTGAGATAGAGGTCGAGCCCCTCGCGGCGCAGCACCGGATGCGGCCGGACCTCGGTCTCGATCACCAGATCGCCGGGCGGGCCACCGCGCGGGCCTGGCGAGCCGCGCCCGGGGAGCCGGATCACTGAGCCGGTATCGGCGCCCGGCGGGATCCGCACGCGGACCGTGCCCTGCTCGGGAACGTCGATCGAGACCTCGGCGCCCTCCACGGCCTGCCGCAGATCCATCTGGAACGTCGCGTGGAGATCGCCGCCGCGGACCGGGCCGCGCCTGCGGTTGAACATCTCCGAGAAGTCGAAGTCGGACGCGCTGGCGCCGAACCCGCCGGGGCCCCGAGGCCCCGCGCCGCCGCGTTGTTGCCACCGGGCGGCCTCGCGCGCCCGGGCCGGATCGAAGCCGGCCTCGAGCGCGGCTTCGCCGAACTCGTCGTAGGCGGTGCGCTTCTGTGGATCCGACAGGACCTCGTACGCCGCGGACATCGCCTTGAACTTGTCCTCGGAGGTCTTGTTGTCGGGGTTGACGTCCGGATGGTGCTTGCGGGCGAGCTTGCGGTACGCCTTGCGGATCGCATCGGGGGTCGCGTCGCGGCTGACGCCGAGGGTCTCGTAGAGGTTGGCGGCCATGGGACGCGGCTACCTTGCAACGAGTGGGGCCGGAAGGCGAATCCAACCGCCCGGGCATCGGCGCCGCTCCGAAATAGTCGCCGCGCGGGGCGCGCAGGCTATATACACGTGGTCAATGGGACGCCCAAAGCCCTGGCTGATCGCGCTGCTGGTCGCCGCGACGGTCGGCGTCGTGTTCGCGGCGGTCTCGACATACGACTTCGTCCAGCACCTCGACCGCCAGGTCCACACGCTGCACTGCTCGTTCATACCCGGTGTCAGCCACGGCGCCGGTGAGTCGGGCTGCCAGGTCGCGATGATGAGCCCGTATTCGTCGGTGTTTCGCGCACACGTGTGGGGCGGGATACCGATCTCACTCGCGGCGATGTCGGTGTTTGCGTTCCTCGTGTTCTTCGCGCTCGATCTGATGGTCACCCGCCGCAAGGACGACCCGCGGGCGACCGGCTTCCTGGCGCTCGCCACGGCGCTGCCCGCGGCGACGTCGCTGGTGATGCTCGCGATCTCGCTCGTGAAGCTCGGGACGACGTGCAAGCTGTGCGTGTGCATCTACGTCGCGAGCGCGGCGTGCCTGGTCTCGGGGATCGCGCTGTGGCGCAGCGCCGTGCGCGGCCAGGGCGGCCAGGTGGCGCCCGAGGCTCGAGCGGGGCGGCGCAACCGCTACCGCGACGATCCCGCGTTTGTCGGAACGGCGCGGGCGCCGTCGAGCAGCGCGCGGCTGGCGGTCGGCGTTCCGACGGGCGCTGCTTCGACCAGCTTCCTCGCCGGGATGTTCGCCGCCGGGGTTGGCTTCGTGGTGGTCCCCGTGGCGCTGTACCTCGCGCTGGCACCCGACCACGCGCGGTTCATCGGGACGTGCGAGGTGCTGCCGCACCCCGCCGACACCTACGGCGTGATGCTGCGGATCGAGCGCGGCGAGTCGGGCGGCGCGCCGGCGATCGAGGTGCTCGATCCGCTGTGCCCCGCATGCCGCGCGTTCGAGCAGCGGCTGGCGGCGTCCGGGCTCGCTGCTCGGCTCGATCGCAAGGCCGTGATGTTTCCGCTCGACAACACATGCAACTGGATGGTCACAGAGGCGACGCACCCGGGCGCCTGCACGGTCAGCGAGGCCGTGCTGTGCGCCGGCGACAGGGCGCCCGACGTGATCGCCTGGGCGTTCGAGGAGCAGGACCGGATCCGCAGCGAAACCAAGGCGGATCCAACCGCCGCGGCGCGGATCGTGAAGCAGCGGTTTCCCGAGCTGGCGTCGTGCGTCGGCTCACCGGATGCGCGGTCGCGGCTGAACAAGTCGATGCGCTGGATCGTGGCGAACAATATCCGCGTGGTGACGCCGCAGCTGTACATCGACAAGGTCAAGCTGTGCGACGAGGATGTCGACCTCGGCCTCGAGTACACGCTGTCGAACATGCTCGAGCGCCATGCGCACGGCACGCTCGCCTCGGTGCCGCTCGAGAGCGCTCCCTCGGGTAAGCCCGGCGCGGGGAAACCATCGCCGGACAAGCCTGGGGCAGACAGGACTTCGGACAAGGCGTCGGCGAGCAACGCGACTTCGGACAAGGCGTCGGCGAGCAACGCGACTTCGGACAAGGCGACTTCGGACAAGTCGACGTCGGACAAGGCGACTTCGGACAAGGCGACTTCGGACAAGGCGACTTCGGACAAGGCGACTTCGGACAAGGCGACTTCGGACAAGGCGACTTCGGACAAGGCGACTTCGGACAAGTCGACGGTGGACAAGGCGACGGTGGACAAGGCGTCGGTGGACAAGGCGACGTCGGACAAGGCGACGTCGGGCGAGCCGGACACGGACAAGGCGCCGGCCGACAAGGCGTCGCCGGACAAAGCGGATACGGACAAGCCATGATCGGGCAAGACGTCGGCGGACAAGCCGGATGCGGACAAGGCGCCAGCGGACAGGCGCCAGCGGACACGGCGTTGCCGGAGAAGGCACCGCCGAACACGGCGTCGCCGGACACGGCGTCGACCGACAAGCCATGGTGGGCGTCGGCAGACGAGCTACCCGTGCTACACGTGGCAACCACGCAACACGCGGGCGACCACTCGTGATGTGCCCTGGAGGTAGATCGTGACGATGATCCGCGCTGCGCTCCTCGTGGTGCTGCTGGCGATTCCGGCGGCGCTGACCGGCGCGTGGATCAAGTCGGCGGACGCGCGGCTGACCGAGATGTCCGCGGTCCCGTCGGAGATCGCGCCGGTCGCGTCGGCGTCCGACGTGTCGTACTGCAATCCCGAGCTCAAGCGGATCCTGCGTCGCGTGCTGCTGAGCTGTGGCCTGGTCGGGAGCAACGCGGCACGTGGTTGCCAGCCAGTCCAGGCCAAGAATGTCGCGACGATGTCCGGCCACGACTTCAACGCGCTGTTCACGCCGATGAAAGATCGCGGCGGGATCGTCCAGTTCGACAAGGACAAGTCCGACCTCGACGACAGCGATCTCGGGCTGGTCGATCACGTGTTCGCCGATCAGCGCGGGGCGAGCTGGTTCTTCGTGGTCGCACGGGCATCCCCGGAGGGCAGCGCCCTGCACAACCGCGAGCTGTCGAAGGCGCGGGCGGAGGCCGTGATGGGCCACCTGCGGACGCAGTTCAAGGACCCCGACCTCGACAAGGAAGTCGGTATGTTGTGGCTCGGCGCAGAGTTTGCGCAGCTCGAGACCGAGTTCTGCGCGTGGAAGCGCAGCTCGGGCGGCTCGTGTAGTACCGAACAACTCAACCGGAGCGCATTCGTCGCATGGATCGACTGTCAACTCTGAGCTTCGCGCTCGTGGCCCTGACCGCGTGCGGCACCAAGGGTGACACACCGTCGGCGCCGCTGCCGTCGCGGACTGACGGCGCGAAGGTGGCGGTCGGCCAGACCGCGACCACGGACGCATTTTGCGATCTGCACGCCAGCGATGGCAAGGCGACGGCGTTTCGCTGGCCCGAGCTCGCCACCGGCAATCCGTCACCAAGCGCACCGGCGACGTGGCGCTGGGTCAACGTGTGGGCCACCTGGTGCGAGCCCTGCGTCGAGGAAATGCCCCGGTTGGTCGCGTGGCACGACAAGCTGGTCGCCGCCGGCAAACCCGTCGAGCTCGCGTTCGTCTCGGTCGACGATTCGGACGCCGACATCGACGCGTTTCGCAAGGCTCACCCCGGCATGCCGCCGTCCGTCCGGATCGTCAGCGCCGACAAGCGGACGTCGTGGCTGGCGAGCCTCGGCCTGGGCGATGGCGCGATCCCGATCCAGCTGTTCGTGAGCCCGACCAACCGACTGCGCTGCGTGCGCGCCGGGGGGATCCGCGAGAAGGACTACGCCATCGTCGAGAAGCTGTTCACCGAATAGCCCTCGCCATGCCGACCATCGACAAATCGGCGCTACAGGCCGAGCTGGTCGCGCAGCTCGCCACCGCGCTCGCCAGTGCGCAGCGCGCTCACGCCGCGGCGGTCGAGGGCGCGACCCACACCGAGGCGCGCGCGGAGAACCCCAAGGACACCCGCGGGCTCGAGCAATCGTACCTGGCGCGTGGCCAGGCGCAGCGAGTCGCCGAGCTCGAGGCGGGGCTCGCGGCGGTCACGGCGCTCGTCGTGCGCAGCTTTGCGCCCGGCGATCCGATCGCGGTCGGCGCGCTGGTCACGGTCGACGACGACGGTGAACGCAAGCGGCTGTTCATCGCGCCGCACGGCGGCGGCAGCGTGCTCGCAGGTGGGGTTCAGGTCGTGACGCCGAGCTCGCCGCTGGGGCGCGCGCTGCTCGGCAAGCAGCGCGACGACGAAGCCGAGCTCCGGCTGCCGGGCGGACAGCGCACGCTGGTCATTGCCGCGGTGTGCTGACCGCACCCTGACCGTCTGGAGCCGCGGCACGCGGGATGGGAACGACCGAATTCGCGGCGGACATATGGTGTCCGGGAAGCGAGAGCTTGTATCACCAGCACATGAGAGTCTTCGCGCTCGCATCGCTTCTGCTCGCATCGTCGTGCAGCGCTCCGGCCGCGAAGGCCGCGGCCAAGCCGGAGCCGCCGACGCTCGATGTCGAGGACAGCTGGGTCGACCCGACGACGGAGGTCCCGCAGCGCGTGCGGCGTACGCCGGCCGAGCACAGAGCGGCGCTGACGAATCCCAGCGCCCCGGCGCTCGCGATCCGGCACGCGACGATCATGACGGCGAACGGCCAGACCGTCAGCGATGGCACGATCGTGCTGACCAACGGCTCGATCTCGTCGATCGGCGCCGACGGCAGCGTCGCGGTCCCGAGCGGAGCGCGGGTCGTCGACGGGACTGGCAAGTTCGTGACGCCGGGCCTGATCGACGCCCACTCGCACCTCGGGGTGTACGCCGCACCGTCGGCGCGCGCGACCGACGATGGCAACGAGGTAACGGGGCCGGTGACCGCGCAGGCCCGCGCGCAGTACGGCTACTGGCCCCAGGATCCGCAGATCGCGCGCGCGATCGCCGGCGGGGTGACCGCGGCGCAGATCCTGCCGGGATCGGCCAACCTCATCGGCGGCGAGGGCTTCATCGTCGTGATGCGGCCGGGCCGCACCAGCGAGGAGGTTGCGTTTCCGGGCGCGCCGCGGACGCTCAAGATGGCGTGCGGCGAGAACCCCAAGCGGGTCTACGGTGACAAGGGCGGGCCGCGTACGCGGATGGCCGAGTACGCGGCGTTCCGCGCGGCGTTCAACGATGCGCGCGGCTACCTGGCCAAGCAGGTCGCGTACGACCGCACGCGCGCGCTGTGGCTGAAGAAGCGGGCGCGCGCGGCCGAGCTCGACGCCAAACAGACCAACCCGAAGCTCAAGATCAAGGTCGAGCCGGCGCCGGAACCGCCGCCGGTGGATCTCAAGCTGGAGACGCTCGCCGCCGTGCTCCACGGCGACGTCCTGGTCCAGATCCATTGCTACAAGGCGAGCGACATCGCCGAGATGGTCGCGGTCGCCGATGAATCCGGGTTCAAGATCCGGTCGTTCCACCATGCGCTCGAGGCTTACAAGGTCCGCGACCTGCTGGTCGACAAGGGCATCGCGATCAACACGTGGTCGGACTGGTGGGGCTTCAAGCTCGAGGCGTTCGACGGGATTCCAGAGAACGCGGCGCTGTTCGCACAGCAGGGTGGCCGCGCGACGATCCACTCGGACTCCGCGGTCGGTATCCAGCGGCTGAACCAGGACGCCGCCAAGGCGATGACCTCGGGGCGCGCCGCCGGCATCCCGATCACCGAGGATCAGGCGCTGCGCTGGGTCACCGCGAACCCGGCGTGGGTGCTCGGCATCGACGACGTCACCGGCACGCTGGAGCCCGGCAAGCGCGCCGATGTCGTGGTGTGGAGCGGCTCGCCGTTCTCGGTGTACAGCCGGCCGGAGCTGGTGGTCGCCGGGGGCGACGTGACGTACGATCGCGCCGTCGGCCCGACGCCGTCGGACTTCGAGCTCGGCAACTCGGCGACCGAGAGGGCACCATGAAGCGACTTCCCGACGTCCGCCGAGTCACGCTCGATCTCCTGCGCAGGTCTCCGTCCGCGGCGCAGCTGGCAGGTCGCTTGCGTGCGATGGGCCTCGTCGCAGCGTTCGGCGTCGTAGCCCTCGCGGTTCCGGTCGCGGCCGATACGATCGCGATCACCGGCGCGACGATCTACCAGCGCTCCGATACCAAGCTCGAGGGCGCGACCATCGTCATCCGCGATGGCAGGATCGTCGAGGTCGGCGTCGGGGTCGCGGTGCCGGCAGGCGCGACCCGGATCGACGGCAAGGGCAAGACGGTCACCGCCGGGTTGATCGAGGCCTCGACCCAGATCGGCCTCGTCGAGGTTGACGCCGAGGATACCGCGAACGACGGCCGGTTCGGGACCCAGCCCACCGAGGTCCACGCCGGCTATCGCACGATGGACGCGTACAACAGCCGCTCGGTGGCGATCCCGGTCGCGCGCACCGGCGGCGTGACGTCCGCGATCACGGGCCCGGCGGGCGGCCTGATCGCGGGCCAATCCGCGTGGGTGTCGCTCGCCGATAGCGCCACGCCGCTCGCCGCGCTGCGGGCCCCGGCGGCGATGGAGGCCGCGCTCGGCCGCGCGGCCCTCGCGGTGGGCTCGCGCGGCCACACGGTCGAGCGGCTCCGCGAGCTGTTCGACGATGTCGATGCGTACCGCCGCAACCGGGCCAACTTCGAGCGCAACGCGTCTCGCCGGTTGATCGCGCAGCGGCTCGACCTCGAAGCCATGATCCCGGTGCTCGAGGGCCGCGAGCTGCTCGTGGTCCACGCCGCCGCCGAGGTCGACATCCGGGCCGCGCTGGCGATCGCCGCCGAGCGCCGGTTGCGCATCGCAATCGCGGGCGGCACCGAGGCGTGGCGCGTCGCCAAGGAGCTCGCCGCCGCCAAGGTCGCGGTGCTCGTCGATCCGACCGACAACCTGCCGGGCGATCTGGGCGCGATCGATGCCCGCGACGACAACGCGACCGTGCTCGCGAAGGCCGGCGTCGTCGTCGGGATCTCCACGCTCGGTGGCGCGTCGGCGGCGCGCACGATCCGCCAGCTCGCCGGCATCGCGGTCGCCCAGGGCCTGCCGTGGGCCAAGGGCCTGGCCGCGATCACCGAGGTCCCGGCGCAGCTCTACAGCGGCGGGGGCGGCGCGGCCGAGCGCGGCACGCTCGAGCGCGGCAAGGTTGCCGATGTCGTGGTGTGGAGCGGCGACCCGCTCGAGCTGTCATCGACCGCCGAGACCGTGATCATCGGCGGCGTGGTGCAGTCCCCCGTAACGCACCAGACCAAGCTTCGCGATCGCTACAAGGTTCTGCGCAAGTAGCTACGGCGATGCCAGGACGTCCATGCTCGGGCCGGACGCGCCGGGCGCGGCTACCACACCGCTCGCGCTGACGCCGGCGGCGCCGCCAGCGCCGCCGGTCGCGTGAACGCATGGCGACGTGTCCATCACCGGTGCCGGCCCGGCGTGGAACACGCACACCGAAGGCCCGCCGGGCCCCCCGGCACCCGCGCCGCCTTCGCCGCCCGCACCACCGTCGGCCCCGGCCGCGCCATCACCGGCGGTTCGCGTTCCGCGCGCGGCGGCGCCTGCATGGCCGTTCGCTCCGCCGGCGCCGCCATTGCCACCGCGGCCGCCCGCACCGCCTGGGCTCGCATGCATCGCGGTGCCGATCAGCTGCACCGCCGCCGCGTTGATCGAGAGCGCGATGCTGCCGCCGCCCGGAACCCCGGCGCCACCACCGGTCCCGCCGCATCCACCGCCGCCACCGCCACCGCCGCCACCGCCGTTGCCATTCTTGCAGTCGGGAAAGCCGTCGCGGTCGCCGCCCCCCGCACCGCCGCCACCACCGCCACCACCGGCGGTCCCGTCCGCGCCGGCGGAGCTCGCGGCCGGGACGTAGGTAGCGTCTTCAGGACGCGAGCTACCGACCTCGCCCGGTGCGATCCCGGCGATCCCGGCGATCCCAGCCCCGCCGGCCACGACATCGGTGGGCGCGTTGCCGGCGCCGCCACTGCTCTGACAGCCGGGTCCGGCCCGGCCGCCCGTTCCGCCGGTGCCCGCCGGGCCTCCGTTCGCCGCCGCCGTGCCGCTGCTGCCGGGGGCCCCCGCCGCGATCCTCGCGGGGCCGGCTCCGCCATCGCCGCCGGGTGCGCCGCATGTCGATGCGCCTCCGACTCCCGGTACCGTACCGGCCGCATTCCCGCCGTCGCCGCCGGGCGCGCCCGCAACCCCGTCGACGCCATCGCTGCCGCCCGCTCCCGCTCCCGCTTCGAGGATGCAGTCGCGGAACGTGATCTGCCCCAGCGACGCGGAGATCCGCACGGCATAGCTGGTTTCGCCGGGCAGCGTCGCATCGGCCGAGCGCACCGAGAACAGCTCGAGCTCGACGTCGCCGTCGAGGCCGGTCCCGGTGATCGCGGTCGTCCCACCGTGGAGCACCGTGGTCATGGCGTTGTCGCCGCGCGACCAGCCATGCGCGCTGTCGTAGCCGCCGTGGATATCGACGCCGGGCGCGAGCACGATCGACTCCTCGTAGGTCTCGGCCGACACCAGGATCGAGAGCCGCGTGGCTCGCGCCGCATCGATCGCACCCGCGATCGTGCGCTTCGGCGCGTCGATGCTGCCCGTGTTGGAGTCGTCGCCCGTCTGGGTCACGTAGATCGCGCCGCGATCCAGCGGATGAAAGCCGCACGCGGCGAGCCCCACGAGCACGAATGAGATCCGGATCTGACGAGATCTCGCTATCAACCTTGCCATCAGGCCCCTCCGTTCGATTCGTTCCGAGCCGGCCCGCACGGAGGCGCTGCTCGCACTGGCATCGACGTCCGTGCCGTTCCCGCTACGCTTGTATCACCGGTCGCGGCGAATCGGCGCTGGTTTGTGAGCTCGCTTCCTTTGCGCCCATGTCAGCGCGCGTTGCGCGGTGCAAGCGCGTTGGGCGCCTGACCAATGCGACACTTCGTTGTAAGCCAGGCGCCAGCTCGGCGCGCGCGCCGGGCGCCCCATCGATCGTCCTGGAGCGGTCCTCCCCGATCAGCGGAAGCGCCGGAGCGCCGGAGTGGTTCTATTGAATCGCATGCCGCAACCAAATCCTGCCCTGCCGCAGCCGTCGCTGGGAGCGCCCGAGCCGCGAGCCGAGTCGTCCGCTGAAACCTCCTCGTGGCGGGAGATCTCACAGCTGCTCCGTCGCGCCGCTCAACTCGCCGCCGAACAAGGCGCGGAGTCTGACCTGTTCATGCAGGCGGCGTGGGGCGCGTGCCTGGACGCTCGGCCGGGGCTTCGCGAGGAGCTGGCCGACAAGGAGCTGCGCGCGCAGCTGAAGAAGCTCCGCAAGCGCGGCCTGGTCGCGACCGCCTAGCCGCGAGCCTCCGTGGGGCTACCGCGGCGCGATCTTGGCGCGTGGATACAGCACGATCTCGATCCGCCGGTTCTTCGACCGCGACTTGCTGACCGGCCGGTACTGGCCGAACGCGACGGCGGCGAGCCGGGTCGGCTCGATCTTCGCGTCATCCTGTAGATAGTGAACGACGGTGAGCGAGCGGGCCGCCGACAGCTCCCAGTTGGTCACGAACGGCAGCACCGCATCATTGGCCTTGAGCGGATCCGGCTTCGCGGGCTTCTTGGCTTTCGCCGCGGCGAGCTTGGCCTTGGGGTCCAGCGCGGTCGGCGGCGTGGGCTTCTTTGAAAAGATCGGCTGATCGTCGGTGTGGCCCTGCACCCAGATCTGCTTGTCGCCGATCTCCTTCAGCGCGGCGCCGACCTTGGCGAGCACGTCCTTGCCGCTCGGCGTGAGGTCGGCCTCGCCGCTCGGAAACAAGATCTGATCGACCAGCTCGAGCTTGACCGCGCCATCGGCGGTGGTGACCTCGCCGTTCTGACCCACCGCCGCGGCGAGCTTGGCCTGCAGCGCGTTCGCTTCGTCGGCCTTGGTCTTGATGAGCTCGGCCTCGCTCTTGCGCAGATCCTCGGTGGCGGCGTTGGCCTTGACCAGGTCGTCCTTGGCTTTCTGCAGCTCACCTTCAAGCGTCTTGATGCGGTCCTCGACCTTGGGCGCATCCGCCGGCTTGGCGCCACACGCCACCAGAACCAGGAGTGCGGCTACTGCGGTTCGCATAGTCAGAAGTGTAGCGGCGTTCACGGGGTCAAGTGAACCCGAAGCGGCGCCGGACCGCGGACATGGCGTCCGTCACGGCGCCCTCGGCCGTGCGGACCTCGAACGGCGGATCGACCCGGCACGTGACCGCCTCGCGCCCGCATGCAAACAGGGTGAACAATGGGCGCAGGCCGACGCGCGGGACGACGTCGCAGTACGACGTGACATGGAGGCCTGCGTCACGAACGCCGGCGTGCGCGCGGGACCGCTGCGGCGTTGGAAAACAGAACACGAACACGCCGTCGGGCTCGAGGTGCCGTGCGGCGGCCCGGGCATAGTCGCCGACATCGCCGCGGAGCTCGAACCGCGCATGAGCCTTCTGCGAATCGGCAGGCAGGATCCCGGTGCCGATCGGGAAGTACGGCGGACTCCCAGTTACCAGCCCGAATCGCTCACGGAGATCGAGCTTGCGCAGATCGCCGAGCTGGGTAACGACCCGATCTGCGAGCCCGTTGCCAGTGACGTTGGCGACGAGCAAGCGATGGCTGATCGCCTGGGCCTCGACGCAGTACAGCCGGGCCGCGGGTCCCAGCCCCCACAGCGTGAGCAGCCCAACGCCACCGATGCCACTCCCGAGGTCGAGCGCTCGTCCAGCGCGTTTGGCGCCGAGCGCGTCCAGCGCGTAGTGCGCGGTGAGAACGTCATCGACCGAGTGGCGATGGCCTGCCGTTCGCTGGGCGATTCGCCACGACCCTGTAGGAGCACCTGCGACGGCTCCCGCGAGCGGCGCACTGAGTGGTCCCCCCAGTGGTCCTGTCAGTGCATCGAGCGAGATCGACTCGCCGAGCTCTTCCTCCAGCTCAGCAAGAAGCGCGTTCCACGACATATGGCAGCGTATCAAGTGCGGTGCGGGTGAGGCGTGATGATGCGCCCTCCGCTTCCGTGATCCGCGATACGAGGCGCAGCCGACCGTGCCCGGGGGCCCCTGGCGAGGCTCTCAGAGGGGCTCGCAAGCAGCCCCGAAACCGCGTCGTCACCAGCTGCAAGTGTGGCCTGCAGGGTAAAAACACGATTACTTACAAGATGATCCGTCTCCTTTTGCCGATGTCAGAGTCTCGGGGCAAGGTGTCAACCCTGATGGAGACCAACAGCGAAACAGAAACCACGGAGTCCGAGACCACGGCCGCCAGCGGCCGGTTCGCGGAGCTGCAGCAGCTCGTCGCCGCGATGGCGAGTGACTTCGAGAAATTTTACAAGGACGGCAACAAAGCTGCAGGCACCCGCGTCCGCAACTCGATGCAGGAGCTCAAGGCGTTCGCGCAGACCGTTCGCGAAGAAGTGCTCACGATCCGGAACCAGAGCAAAGACCAACCGCAGTAGGGGGCCGCAGGCCTCTGGGATAAATTCCGATCGCTGCTCGCCGAGGTTTTCGCCTCGGCGGGCATTCTTATTTTCGGGCGCGGCGCTGGGCTGCGCTCCCAAGAAGTTTTCTTGGCGTAGGCGGCGCTGGCCCCTGTGGCGGAATCACGCCCGACGGGCTGCGCGGGTCTCGGTCTGGTTCGCATCGGGCATGTTGCTTCGCGGAGGGGCTTGGTTCTCGGTGGCGGCAGAGCAACGCCTGACGGGCTGCGGCGGGTCTCGGTCTGGTTCGCATCGGGCATGTCGCTTCGCGGAGGGGCTTGGTTCTCGGTGGCGGCAGAGCAACGCTTGACGGGCTGCGGCGGTCTCGGTCTGGTTCGCATCGGGCATGTCGATCGAATCGCTGCATAGCAAGCGCTTGCCTGCATACGAGAAACGGCCTCGGAGCAGGGCCGCGCGAGCGGAGTAATGGCGGCCCTGTGAGCCGGATCGAGCGGCGGGCTTTTGCGAGCCCACGATCTGCCCCAGCAAGGCCAACACGCCGCTAGCGATGCTTGTGTCTGATTTGTGTCTATCAGCGGTCGATTAGCTGCTGGCAGCCGTCGCGATCACGAGACAGGCAATCAACGATCGAGCCGCTCGAGCGCTGGAAGTGGAAAGCACAGCTACGGCAGCATCAACGCGATCCAGCGCAACGAAGGCAAAGTCGCTCGGTCCCAGCTTCCTACGACGCCGCCGGGGTTGCGGGACCGGCACCAGGTGATCGAAGGCTGCGGGCCGACGGATATCCTCGGCGGTGCGGTGAATGACCCGTTCCGGATTTCAGTGCTCGTTGCTGTTCGTTTGTTGTCCGGATTACCGAATCGCCTGGATAGATAGCTTCGGTACCGCACAAGCCGGCGATGGTCTGACGAAGCAACATCGCCGTTGTTCGTTTCGGAACGTGTCGCAGCATCGCACCCGCCGCCCATGCAATGGCAGTACGGCGTCGCCGTCGATGCAGTGTAGCTCGCATCCGCGGTGTTCCGCAGCAGCGAACAGTGTTGTGCGAACGGGCGATTTACCAGGTGCGTTCCGGCACAGAGACGCGTCAGTCGCAATGAAGCCAGCCTATTTTGGCCACAAATTGTGCGTACTGTGACGGCCGGTGACGTGATTTAACTATCGTGGCTGCGGTAGTGAGCTCTCTTCGAGCTCAGGAGGTGGCAATGACTCGAACGAACACGATAGCTTGCAGCTTGGGTCTGATCTTGGTCGGTGTGGCGCCTGTGGTCGCAGACTCCGGCATCCCCGCGGCGACATCGCTCCGCATGCGTTCACGCCCGCATCCGGCGACGCGGGTTGCGCAACCGGCGCCAGATCCGGCGCCGGCGGGCGACCCACCAGCTCCCGCCCCGACCGACGCGGCGCCGGCCATAGCCCCTCCAGATCCATCACTCCCGACGCCAGGGCCGGCGCCGGCCGCGGAGCAGACTCCCACGCTGGCGCCGGGCCCCGAGCCGGGGCCCAATGTCCCCGAAACCCCGGGCCTGAGCGATGAGGAGATGAGCAAGCTCGCCGAGCAGGCGGCCAAGGAAGAAGTCATCACGGTCACCGGCTCGACGCTCGAGCGCAAGACGCTCACGACGCCCGCCCCGCTGACGATCGTCAGCCGCGAGGACCTCGCGGGCGCCGGTCGCGCCATGGTCGGCGATATCCTGCAGACGCTGCCAGCGCAGACCGGGACCGGCGCCAACAATGCGCAGGCCAACAACGGCGGCGACGGCTCGACCCGCGTCGACCTTCGCGGCCTCGGGCCCAGCCGGACGCTGACCCTGATGAACGGCCGCCGCGTGGTGTCCGGCGGCAATGGCGCCAACTTCTCGGCCGACCTCAACTCGATCCCGCTCGCGGTGGTCGAGCGCGTCGAGGTGCTCAAGGACGGCGCGTCCGCGATCTACGGATCGGACGCGATCGGCGGCGTCGTGAACATCATCACGCGCAGCGACTTCAACGGCACCGAGGTCGCGCTGTACACCGGCGGCGCCACCAAGGGCGACGGCTTCACCTACGACGCCAGCTTCGTCACCGGGCACGACGCCGCCGACAAGAAGGGCAACATCATCTTCTCGGCCGGCGTTCAACGCCAGGACTCGGTGTTTGCGGCCGACCGTTCGTTCTCGAACCGCCCGCGAGCGTTCGACTACACGGCTCGCAAGGAGGTCAGTAACAACATCACCACCGCGCCGAGCGGCTACCTCAATTCAAAGCTGGTCAAGGACGCGGCGGGTAAGCCGATCAACGTCTGCGGTGCCGAGTTCTGCGCGTCGAACGGCGACGGCACGTTCCGTCCGTTCGCCGATTCCGACCTCTACAACCCCCAGCCGGACAACTACCTCTACACGCCATCGGCTCGCTACAACGTCTACAGCGCCGGAACCTACAAGGTGCTGCCGTCGGTGTCGACGTTCTTCGAGGCGAGCTACCTGAACCGCACGAGCGATCAGCAGCTCGCGCCGACGCCGTTCGCATCGGGCGCCGCGACGGTCTCCAAAGACAGCATGTACAACCCGTTGAGGGCCGACGTGCCGGACTACCAGCGCCGGCTCGAGGAGTACGGGCCCCGGCGGTCGTTGCAGAGCATCGATACCTTCCGCATCGTCGCGGGTGCGCAGGGCGCGATCCCCGAGGACGCGCCGGCATTTCAGAACTGGAAGTGGGAGCTGTCGTATAACTACGGACATTCTGGCGCGCTCAACAGGAGCGAAGGCAACCTGATCAAGAGCCGGCTCGCCACCGCGCTGGGACCCAGCATGAGCGTGAAGGATGCGAGCGGCAACGACAAGGCGATCTGCGTCAAGACGCCGGGCGATGCGTCGACCGTGATCCCGGGCTGCATCCCGATCAACATCCTCGGTCCGAGCGGATCGATCGACCCGGCATCCGCGAGCTACGTGACGTTCACCGGCGTCTCGGGCGGGTTCAACGAGCAACAGATCGTGCTCGCCCAGACCCATGGCCGGATCCTCAAGCTGCCGAACAACGGCGATCTGTCGGTCGCGGCAGGCGCTGACTATCACCGGGAGGCGGGCGCGACCAACCCGGACCCGCTGACCGCGACCGGTGACACCACGGGGAATGCCCAGCAGCCGACCTCGGGCAAGTACAACGTGACCGAGGGATTCGCCGAGATCTCGCTGGTGCCGGTCAGTGGCCTCGAGCTCGCCCAGTGGGTCGAGCTCAGCCTCGCCGCGCGCGCGTTCCACTACGACACGTTCGGCAACGGCGTCACCTGGAAGGCAGGCGGCCTGTTCCGCACGATCAACGGCATCGCCGTGCGCGGCACGTACTCCACCGCGTTCCGAGCGCCGTCGATCTTCGACCTGTTCCAGGGTGCCCAGGACGCCTTTCCAGCGAACAACGATCCCTGCAACACCACGGGCGGCGCCATCGTGCTGAGCGCGACGGCGGCGCAGAAGTGCAAGGATCAAGGCGCCCTCGCGAACGCGACCTATGCCGACAAGCAACAGCGCACGGTGGTCGGTGGCAATGCCGACCTCAAGGCAGAGACCGCGAAGGTAATCACCGCTGGCGTCGTGTTCGAGCCGCCGCAGGTCAAGGGGCTCGCGTTCACGGCCGACTACTGGCACATCGACATCAAGGATGCGATCCAGCAGCTCCCCGCCTCGACGCTGTTGTCGAACTGCTACGTGCAAGGCATCGACGCGTACTGCGCGCTGATCCACCGCAACGCCACGCTGAACTACAAGATCGACTACATCGACGACATCACCAAGAACGTCGGTGGTACGACGACCTCGGGACTCGACCTCTCTGCCGGCTATAATCAGAAGTTCGGGGACCTGGGGCGGTTCCACGAGCAGGTCGACGGGCAGTACCTGTTCAAGTACAACGTCGATAACACCGTCCAGACCCTCCACTACCGCGGCAACTACGACTTCGGGGTGTTCCCGAAGTACAAGGCAAACTTCTCCGCGCAGTGGCAGCACCCGACCGGCGTCGGCGCCGGGTTCAACGTGCGCTACGTGGGCTCGTTCGAGGAATGCCCCAACCGGGACTGCAACCACGCCGGCGGCATGTCCCGCGAGGTCGCCGCCTGGACCAAGCTCGACCTGTTCGGCAGCTACTCGGTCAACTCGAAGGCCGGCAAGACGACGCTGGCCGTTGGCGTCAACAACCTCATGAACAAGAACCCCGCCGTGATCTACGCCGGGTTCGCGGGCACGTCGGACTCGGCCACCTATGACTACATGGGCCGGTTCTTGTACGCGCGGATGTCGCAGCTGTTCTGATCCGCGGCGGCCGCGATGGCTCCACGCCGCCGTCGCCGGGTTTCGGCTCCCCGTGCTCGTCGTACGAGGTTTTCGGGGCGCGTTCAGGATTGCAGGGAGGTTGTGTCGTGGCGCGTTTCGTGCGAACGACGACACATGAGCGAGCATCCCACCGACTTCGTCGGCTCCGTCGAAGAAGCGATCACCTCCTCGGTGAAGGGCCGGATCCCCGACGCGGTGGTCGCCGTCTCGGGCGGCGGTGGTCACTACAAGATCGAGGTCGTCTCGGCGGCGTTTGACGGCAAGTCGATCCTGGAGAAGCAGCGAATGGTGCTGTCGGCGATCAAGCACTTGATCAACGGCGACCGCGCGCCGGTCCACGCGGTGGATGAGCTGACCACGCGGACCCCGTAGCCTTCCGAGCCACGGCGAGCACTGGCGTCGCGGAGCCTGTCAAGGAATCGGCGGCTCGGCGGCTTGGTCGACGAGTAATCGCGGCTTGGTCGACGAGCATGTCTGCGCGCCCAACAACGCAATCACGGACGCAATTCTACACAACAACACAATGCGCTTCGCGCTTCGTCCTCACCACTACTGCGAAGGTTACAATCAATTTCTAGTTTGATTGGGTGCAGATCCAGGATGGCATGATCACGCCGCCTTCGTCGCAGCGTTGTGCGCGGGCGTCGGGGGTGGGGTCGCGGCGAGTTGAAGTGGACCTCGACGAGTGAGATGTGCGGCGAACGCGTCCCATGGCCGGTTGATGAGGATGCAGCGCAGGTGGAGCACGTACTCGGAACACCCTCAGCTCCACCGCATCCCGGCCATCGCGCCGCATGCGGACGCGGTTGCGGACTGCGCCGTCACCTGCACCAGTGGCGATGTCGAGGTCGCGGCGGCGGAGGGCGTCGTGAGCGCATGCGATGGCGATGCTGGCTGACGTCCGGTGCACGTGTTCATGCGCGACGCGCCACGTAGTTGGTGGCGTCGACGTTGACGGGCCGATCGGCGTGGCGCGGGCGCCGGGAGGCGATGCTGGCGTGGGCCTTCGCGCAGACGGTCCGCGAAAAAGTCGTGACGATCCGCAACGAGGCCAAGGAGCAACCGGCGGCTCTTCACGGCTGGATAGGGAAAACTCGTGCTGCTCGCCCGGATCCTGATCTCGGCGGGCGTCCGGATTCCGAGTCAGAGATACTTATATATTGAACATTATTACGTAATATAAAATACTAAATGTGGACTTGCGAACATGTGTTCAGCGTCCCATGCGTCATGCGTCCGAGACGCAGGCTATCCTATGAGCGCCATTTTTTTCAGTTTGCGTCATTACAAGTTAGAATGACCTAACAGGAAAGCTGAGTAGCCCTGTGCGAGCGTCATGGCGAACTGGGAGCAGCCGTATGACGCGAATGAAAAAGATAGCTTGTAGCGTAAGTCTTATCCTCGTAGGAGCCGCTCCGGCGGTCGCCGATCGAAAGGTTGAGGCCGTGAACCCTGATGCACAGAAGTCCGGTGCCGGTGGTTCTCTACGAATGCGACCACGACCAAAGGTCGCACAAGCCGCACCTGCGGCACCGCCTGCGGCAGGCCAGCCAGCCGCACCCGCCGATCCAGTGCCAGCGGATTCTACCCCGGCCGCATCTGAACCGACGCCAGCTCCCAGCTCGGCGCCTGCTGCGGCGGCTCCGCCACCCGCTGATCCTGCGCCACCCGCTGATCCCACGGCAGCCCCCGCGGGCATGACGGACGAAGAGCTCGCCGCGTTGGCGGATCAGGCTGCCAAGAACGAGGTCATCACGGTGACCGGCTCGCTGATCGGCCGCAAGGAAGTCGATTCGCCGTCGCCGGTCTCGGTCGTCGACAAGGAGAAGCTCGAGAGCGCTGGCGTGAC